>Ga0111539_10007744_pt1 | contig 13715 bp, 12 predicted proteins | sample RhiMethybrSRZTD1_FD_79667 | JGI IMG/M metagenome (GOLD analysis project Ga0111539, IMG submission 79667) | Populus rhizosphere microbial communities from Tennessee, USA - Rhizosphere MetaG P. TD hybrid SRZTD1 (version 2) (version 2) | ecosystem: Host-associated > Plants > Roots > Rhizosphere >...
CGCAAATCCGTTTTGGCCGGAGTGGCGAAATTGGTATACGCACCAGACTCAAAATCTGGCGAGGTTCACTCCTCATGAGAGTTCGAGTCTCTCCTCCGGCACCACCTTCAGATTGATTTCATAAATTAAGAGAAAAGGGCTGAACGTTCTGGACATTCAGCCCCTTTTGATTCGGCCGCAGGTGCGTCTTTACTTCACTCTTGGATCAACGTCACCGGCCGGACTGCTGGGTGGAGCATCGGGATCGGCGACGGCCTGGCCTGCCGGTGAAATACCATGGGCCTTGATTTCGTGTTCAGTGTGACGGGACATCACACTGTGCCGCCGGCCGTAGAGGAAGTAAATCAAGAGTCCGAGAATCAGCCACCCAATCAACCGATACCAATTCTCGGCAGGCAGCGAGAACATTAAGAGCAAGCACGTACCAATTCCGAGAATCGGAACCAGCGGAACAAACGGTGCCCGGAATGGACGAACCGCGTCGGGATTGGTCTTGCGCATGACCAGGACAGCGCCACAAACAATGACAAATGCGAACAGGGTTCCAATGCTGGTCATCTCTGCCAAAAGACTCAGCGGCAGGAATCCCGCCATTGCGGCGACAAATAAACCTGTGAGGATCGTCGACTTCCACGGAGTGCGGAACTTCGGATGGATGTCGCCAAAGAAACTGTTGGGCACCAATCCGTCTCGGCCCAGCGCCAGCATCACTCGCGGCTGGCTTAACATCATCACCAGCAGTACGGACGTGATTCCGGTCATCGCACCTGCCGCCACCAGATACTGCATCCATGTCAGCCCAACCCGTCGGAACGCATCTACGACCGGGGCGTCAATATTGATGTCTTTGTAAGGAACCATTCCGGTCAATACGGCTGAGACCGCGATATACAAAATCGTGCAAATGATCAAAGACCAAATGATGCCCTTCGGCACATCCTTGGCCGGATTGCGTGCTTCTTCCGAGTGCACTGAAACCGAGTCAAATCCGATGTAGGCGAAAAAGATAATCGCGGCGCCGGCAAACATGCCCAGCGGTTCGCCGCCTTTTGCGGTCTGCCCGAGAATTGTGTTGCCAAAGAAGCTAACGCCCGTGTAGCCATAAGGCGCGAACGGTGTCCAATTCGCTTTGTTGATGAAGAAGACACCGATGCCAATCACCATCAGCACGATAACGAGTTTCACGGCGACCATAAACGCATTAAACGACGCGCTCTCCTTGATACCTTTCACCAGGATAATCGTCAGGGCAAACGTAATCAGAATCGCAGGCAGGTCGAAGTACGATCCAGTGGCTACGAAGCCGGTGTGTGGACACCCCGGCCCAGTGCTCACGCAGAAATTAATCGGCGCCGTATGCACGATGTCAGGAACCTTGAAATGAAACAGCGGCGTGAATTCCTGAAAGTGCGCCGACCATCCGTGGGCGACTGTGGCCGATCCAACCGCGTATTCAAGAATCAAGTCCCAGCCGATAATCCAAGCGAAAAGTTCGCCCAGAGTGGCATACGCATAAGTGTAGGCGGAGCCCGCGACCGGCACCATCGAGGCGAACTCGGCATAGCAGAGTGCTGCGAACACGCACGCCAATCCGGCGAGCACGAACGACAGCATCAAGGCCGGGCCGGTACGGTCGTGCGCGGCGACACCGGTGAGAATGAAAATGCCGGTCCCGATGATTGCGCCCACGCCGAGCGCGGTCAGTTGGACGGGGCCCAGAATTCGGTGCAGCCGGTTCTCGCCTTTCATCTCATCGAGCAACATGCTGAGTGGTTTGGTCCTGAATAGTTGATTAGCCATCAGTTAGCCTCACAGTTTCGACAAACCTGGTTTGTCGTTGATTTGATATAACGTGGTTTGTCTGCGACAGAGGTCGCAGTTTCTAGTACTCGTGTTTGGCTTGGCTGCGACGGAGATTGATTCTTCCTCGGACATAGCCTTGCCGAAGTTCTTTCCAGCTGAAAATATGCCGGTATTCCGTCAACACGATGATCAGGCCTGGTCACGTGTGCATACTTAGATCACGGCGACGCCGATGATTTACAGAATGGGCGCCATTGTACAGCCGAAAACCGTGTACGCACCAGACCTCAGAAAGAAGGCCAGCCAAAGTGGCTGACCCGTTGCGTCTTTCCGAGAAAATAATCAAACATTCAGCTAATCACTCTCCGAGATAGGCCTCTTTAATCCGGGCGTCGTTGGCCAGTTCTTTTGACGGGCCTTCCATGGTAATCGATCCAGTTTCGAGCACGTAGGCTCGATCTGAATGATGCAGAGCGGCGTGGGCGTTCTGTTCGACCAGAAGAATAGTTGTGCCTTCGCTCCGGATCGAGTCGATCGCTTCGAAGATAGTGTGCACTACCAGCGGCGCCAAACCCAGCGAAGGTTCATCGAGCAAGAGCAGACGTGGTCGCGACATCATGGCGCGGCCCATTGCCAGCATTTGCTGTTCGCCACCGGACAGCGTTCCCGCCTTTTGGTGTTCGCGTTCTTTGAGTCGGGGAAACATCTCAAAGACCTTAGCCATATCGCCAGCTATCTGCCCGCGATTCTTCTGAAGATAGGCGCCCATTTGCAGGTTCTCTCGAACGGAAAGATTGGCAAATACTCCGCGGCCCTCAGGAGACATCGAGATCCCGCGGGCGACCAGTTTGTGTGTGGCTGTGCCGCCGATCTCCTCTCCTTCGAAAGTGATCGTGCCTTCGCTCGGTTCGAGCAGGCCGGTAATCGTGCGCAGCGTCGTGGTTTTGCCGGCGCCGTTCGCGCCGATCAACGTCACGACTTCACCCTTTTCCACGTGCATCGAAATGCCGCGCAGTGCTTCGATGGCGCCATAACTAACCGAAACATTGTTTAGAGTTAGCATATCTCGCTGGTCTGGCTAGTCACCCAGGTACGCTTCAATCACTTTCGGGTCGTTCTTGATCTCGTGGGGCAACCCAAGTGCGATAGACTTGCCGTAGTCTACAACCTGTATTCGGTCGCACACACCCATGACAACCTTCATATTGTGCTCGACAAGCAAAATCGTAAGCCCAAATCGTTCCCTGATCTGCTGAATCAGATTCATCAGGTCTTCCTGCTCGGACGGATTCAATCCAGCGGCCGGTTCGTCCAGGAGCAGCAACTTGGGTTTGGTGGCGAGCGCGCGCACTATCTCGAGGCGCCGCTGCCGGCCATAGGGCAGGCTGGTTCCGGCTTCGCCCTTTACATTCACGAGGTCAAAGATCTCCAGCAATTCCAGGGCGAAGTCCCGATGGTCCCGCTCGTCCTGGTAAAATCGTGGCAACCTCAACACGGCGTCAAGCAGATTTTGGCGGGCATGAATGTGACAGGCAGTCATGACATTTTCGAGCACGCTCATACCTGGAAACAGCCTGATGTTTTGAAATGTGCGTGAAACGCCGAGACGGGAAATCAGGTAGGGTCGAAGGCCATTGATTCGTTTGCCTTCGAAATGAATGTCGCCGGAAGTCGGTTCATAAACCCCCGTCAGCAGATTGAAAATCGTGGTCTTGCCGGCGCCATTTGGTCCAATCAATCCATAGATCTCGCCGCGTTTGACCTGCATGTTCAACTCGTTCACCGCAACCAGGCCGCCGAAACGAATCGTGCATTTGTCAGCTAACAAGGGACTGTCGCCATTCACCTTTTGCGCTGTACTGGCCATCAATTCTCAACATCCTTTTCAGCTCGCACGGTCGCCTCGGCAACGGGGACGCCTTTGGATGCGCCGACCGCAGCGGTTCCCTCAGGCAGGCGGCGCGATCGCTTCAACCACGAGAGCCCAAATTCCCGTCCACCCAGCATACCTTGTGGACGCGTGATCATGATGATAATCAGCAACAACGCGTAGATCACCAAACGGTAGTTGTAGACGCCGCCGGGAAGCTGGCGCAGCAGTTCGGGCAGGAAAGTGACTACCAGCGCACCAAGAACAGAGCCCGTGATCGAGCCCATCCCCCCGAGCACGATCATAATAATGATTTCGAACGAGCGCCCGAACGTGAAATCACCCGGATGGGGAAGCCGCCAATGGCCATACAGGGCGCCGGCTACCCCGGCAAACGCCGAGCTAATCACAAATGACGTCACCTTGTAACGAGTGGTGTTGACCCCCATAGCCTGCGCCGCCAGTTCATCCTCGCGAATAGATATGAGGGCGCGTCCCGCATCTGAATTGACGATGTTGTAAATGACCACAATCGTGATCACTGCGAACAGACCGATCCAAAAAAAGTTCGTGTAAGCCGGAATGGTCAACCGGCCCATGGATTCATCAATACAGGTAACCCCATTAGCCGAATCGACACAGCCGCGAAACCCAGTCGCCCCGCCGACTCGGTTAGTGTTCACGATGATGATGCGAATAATTTCAGCAAAGCCAAGCGTGGCAATGGCCAGATAGTCGCCGCGCAGACGAAGGCTGGGGATTCCTACGACCAGCCCGGCGATGGCTGCGGCCAACGCGCCCACCAGAATTACGAACGTAAAAACAATCGCGGCCGCGACGTCAGCTCCAACCACGCCCGTCAACCATCGTTCCAGGCCCTGGGTGTAATAGACGGTGGCGAAGGTCGAAGAGTAGGCGCCTATCGCCATGAATCCGATGTGCCCGATCGAAAACTGTCCCGTGAATCCGTTAATCAGATTGAGCGAGACGGCGAGAATGATGTTGATACCCGCCATCTTCCAAAGATCGACCTGGTAAAGCGGGACGCCAAACCCGAAGAGGCCTTGCTTGCTCATTACCAGATTCAGGGCGTAGAGCACGGCAAGGATAGCCAGCGTGACCAGGACTCGTTTGATGAAGGAAAGCATGCGGATGCGAACTCTGTTTTAGGTAGGTCCTTACACCTTCTCTTGTACGGTCGTGCCCAGGATGCCTGAGGGTCGAAGTAGTAGAACCAATATCAGGATGGCAAACGCAACGGCGTCGCGATAGGTTGAGGCGATACCGATGCTCCCGCCATAACCAACTACCATGGTTTCAGCCACGCCGATTAACAAACCTCCGAGCACGGCGCCCGGAATATTTCCGATGCCGCCAAGGACCGCGGCCACGAAGGCCTTGAGACCGGTCGTAATGCCCATCAACGGATCGATCGTCGGGCTGTACTGGGCGGTCAGTACGCCACCGGCGGCCGCTAATGCCGAACCCAGGGCAAAGGTGAAAGTGATAATGGCGTTGGTGTTGATGCCCATCAGCTTTGCGGAATTGAGATTAAAAGAGACGGCGCGCATGGCCGTGCCCACCTTCGTCCTGAAGATAATCCACTGCAGGAGCACCATGAGCGCGATTGAGACCACAAAGATCAGAATCTGCGACTTGGAAATGGCGGCGTTCCCAAAAAGGTGATAGGCGTTGTCCTGAAGCAGTTGCGGGAAGCCGCGTCCCTGTCCGCCAAAGACCGCGACGAAGAGGTTTTCCAGCAACAGGGAAACGCCGATAGCCGTTATCAGTGTGGTCATGCGCGAGTATTTCCTCACGGGTCGGTAAGCAAAGCGCTCGATCGCCATACCAACCAACGCTGCCACCGCCATCGATCCGAACAAAACCACCACCAGGCCGCCCCACGACGGTCCGGCCATTCCCGCTTTGACCGCTATGAAATAACCGGCAAAGGCGCCCACCATGTAAATGTCGCCGTGCGCAAAGTTGATTAGGCGCAGGATGCCGTAGACCATCGTATAGCCAAGCGCAATGAGCGCGTAAATGGCCCCTATATTTAGTCCGTTGATAAGCTGCTGAACGAACGTATCCATTTGCGTGAGACTCTTCGGCGGCCGCTAGACTGCTGCTATTTGAGTTCCGGGCGAACCAACCACCATCGCTTCGGCTCAGTTAAGGGTTGATAGTCTCTCGATAAACGAACTTCTTGTCTTTTAGCTCCAGCACCACGGCGGGTTTCACGGCGTTGCGTTCGCTGTTGAGAGTGATCACGCCGGTGATTCCTTTATAGTTTGCCGTTTGGGCAATTGCATCCCGGAGTGCTACACACTCGGTTCCACCGGCTCGTTTGATCGCATCAGCCATTACCATGGTGGCGTCGTAACCCAAAGCAGCAATCGCGTCGGGAGCTATGCCGTTGTACTTGGCCTTGTATCTCTTAACGAAATCCTGAATGACCGGGGTGGGATCGTCGACCGAGTAGTGGTTGGAAATGTAATTGCCATTAAGGGCGTCGCCACCCAGGTCCCATAGTTGCGGAGAATCCCAGCCATCACCTCCCAGCAGAGGCGCTTTAATTCCAAGTTGTTTGGTCTGTTTGGCTATGACGCCGACTTCCTGATAGTAGCCGGGAACGTAAATCACATCAGGGGTGGTATCCCTGATCGCAGTCAACTGGCCCGTGAAATCGCGGTCTCTCTGCGCATATGCCTTTTCGATCACGATCGTACCGCCCAGCTTGGTAAAAGCGGCTTTGAAGAACTGAATCAGTCCCTTGCTATAGTCCGAGTTTGAATCGAAAAGGATGGCGGCCTTCTTGGCTTTCAGGCTGTTGAAGGCAAACTTGGCCATCACTTCGCCCTGGAAGGGATCGATGAAACAAACACGGAAAATATAGTCGCCGATTTGGGTAACTTTCGGATTCGTCGACGATGGCGAAATCATCGGCACCTTCGCTTCCTGGGCGTTTGGCGCGGCGGCTATGCTGTTTGACGACGCCACCTCACCAATTAAAGCTCGTACCTGATCCTGATTGATGAGTTTGGCCACCACAGTGGCGGCCTTGCCGGGCTCTCCCTGATCGTCTTCGTGAATGAGTTGAACTTGCCGGCCGTTGATGCCTCCCGCGGCGTTGATTTCGTCCGCAGCCATTTGAGAGCCATTTCTGGTTGATTGGCCAAAGCTGGACGTTTGTCCGCTCAGATCACCGTAAACACCGATCTTGATGGGCCCGCCCGGATCAGGGCAATTGCCCCCTCTACGGGTGCACGCCAAAGGCGTGAACAAAGCGGTAATTAAGCAAAGACTAATTAGAGTTCGTCTCATATTCACCTCGTCGAAATCGCTTTCAGCCGGGATTCAGAAACTTAAGTCAAAAGATTGGGGCCCGCAACTTGAACGAACGTTTGACTCCCGTCGTCAACCGCGCATGGACCTTGGATTAGTCGATGCATGTCCTCGTTTGGTGGACAGCATAATAGCGGCGAGCGTCGGGATTAAGCAAATGATAGATGAAATCCGCCTGAGCGATATCCTGGCAAATTGCCAGGCCCAAAGTCTCGTCGTAATCAAGGCAATCTCTGAAGTCCGACAAGCTTTAGCTTGTCGAAACCGAGCGACAAACTAAGTTTATCGGACATTTTTCAAATTGACCCACCAAGCTGTCGCGAATGGCTTTCTGCTCAGCTTCATTCATGGTAAAAGCGAGACGCCTCCGAGCCCAGCGTTCCTGTGGCTAGCACACAATTCCTTCGTGGAAAGCCGCATAGTCAAAACGTTAACGAAAGAGCTTAATCAGCACGATGAAATCGAACTGCAAAACCACCGCCACTACCTCGCCAGGACTCGCCGCGCCTTCGACTAAGAGAATTGTCCTGTTTCCTTTAAGATCAAAGGTGCAAAAGACGGCGAAGCAGATCGTCTAATGATGACAATATGAAAAAGCACATTATCAGCCCCCTCTTATTAATCTTGATTACTCTTACCCCGTTGCTTCAAGCCTGCAGTTCGAGTGCGCAGCCGCCACAGGCGGGTAGTAGTCCGACGCCGCTTTCCTCAGCCGGCGAAGACCCTTCTCTGACGCTGGCCGTACTCGATCAGCTTTTCACGGACAAGGCATTTACCGCGGCGCTGAAATCAAAAGTTCAACTTACCGACGATCAGATCGGGGCGCTCAAAAAGAGTTCGAGCGGTGAGTTGGCAAACCTTCGTTCGGCGAACGCTGAAAACCAAGCGGCGGCCGCAGACGCTGCGCGGGCCCGAACACTGAAATTCATTCGTGATTTGTTGGGAAACGAGAAGACCGATCAGATATTGGCTTTGGCGCTCGAGCGCCGGAGCAGCCTAACTGAAACCACCGCTACGAATGGCGTTGAACTGACCCAGTTGAAGGGCCCAAACGCGGTGCCTCCGGACACGCGCATTGTCGTCAACATTCCAGCTTTCCGCATGGACGTCTTTCGTGACGGAACGCTTTTGAAGTCGTACCGGATCGGCATCGGCTATCAGGAGTTCCCGCTGCCAACCGGTTTCCGCAAAGCGGAGATGATCATCTTCAATCCGACCTGGACGCAGCCTAACGAATCGTGGGCCTCGAATCCTGGCCAGGTTGTGCCCGCCGGCGCGGCCGGAAACCCCCTCGGGCCGATCAAGGTGCCCATTGGCGGCGCTAATTTGATTCATGGCGGCAAAGTCCTGGCAAAGATCGGCACCTTTGCGTCTCACGGCTGCGTCGGACTGACAAACGATCAGGTCAAAGATTTCGCCAAGGTTCTGGCGGAGGCTACGAACACCGAATTGAAAGAAGAAACGATTGCCGCTTATCTCAAGAAGAGAACGCGGACACAGGTGGTGAAGTTGAGCAAGATCGTCCCGGTTGAACTGCGCTATGAAACGATCGTAATTCAGGACGGTCAACTCCATGTCTATCGCGACGTTTACAACAAGAACACGAATACTGAAGACAACTTGCGCGCGGTGTTCGAAGCGAACGGTATCGGTTTTGAAACCTTGAGCGAAGAACAAAAGAGCCAGGCACTGGAAGCGGTAAATGCGATGTCACTTCGTCCGAAAAAACAGCCCGCGCCTGCGGTTGCTGCCAATCAGACTGCGGTTGACAAGAAAGCACTGGCGGCCGCCAGGAAGGCTGAGGCAGACCGGCAGAGGAAGCTGCGCAGTCAGAAGGAAGTTGTGATCGATCTCGCTTCGTTGAGCAGTAAAGGCTACCCGTCGCCGAAGGATTTGAATACCGGAGCCGGGAGTAAGACGATTGAAACGGCGGTCCTCACACCGGAGCGGCCTCGCAGGAGTCCAAGTCCGGCGCTTCAATCATCGCCGCGCACGAGTCCAACTCTGGCGCCGCAATCATCGCCGCGCACGAATCCAATTCCGGGGCGGCAATTATCGCCTCGGATGAGTCCCACACCCGCGGTTGAATCGACGCCCGCAGTGAAACCGCCACACTAACCAACGCTTACTTCTTGTTAACTGCGCTGATTATCTCCTCAACGTTATCGGTCGCCAGTTTCTCGAGGCTCTTTTCTTCAATACCGGCGATACGACCGAGGATCATTCGCGCATCCCAGGCGTGACCACGGTCTTTCCAGCGAGCGATTTCCACCAGAGACGGTAGCGCCTGTGATCGCAAAGCGCTCAACAAACGAGGATCGCGCGTGCCGCTGACAAGGTTCATCAGCGCCGCGGCCTTGTTGCGGTCCTTCCAGTTACCAGAATTCAACATGGCCACGATCGGTCGCGCCGGTATCCAGGCTGCGAGTGTCCTGCTGAAAGTCGCCAGGACGGCGAGCGCGCGCACCGCGTTGTTTCGTACTTCATCATCTGGATCGCGACTCGCGCGAACGAGCGCCAGAACCTGGGCCCTCGATTGTTGCGCATAGCCCAGAGCGTGGGCGGCGGCCCGCCGGTCTTCGCGTCTTGCCGATGACCTCAGCACCCGGCGAATGAGCATGTCGTTTCGGATCGCGAATTCCCTGATCGACATCTCTGTCTCACGCAATGGAGCATAGGCCGAAACTGAATACCCTTTCGACCTGTCTTCACCCGGTTGCCTTTGCACTGCTTCACGGCCAAGAGCCATAGCTTGGGCGTAACGATCCAGGATGGTTTGTGGCAGCGTAACCGGTCCTTTAGGGGCGGAGTTGTACCGCACTTTTCGACTTGACTCTCCAGGCAAGCCGACAAAGACCATCATCTTTCCGTTGTCGTCGCAGCAAACGAAGACGACATCAGTTGCGGGGCGACCAATCGTGCGCTGAACTGCTTGCCCAACCCCGCTCTTCGTTTTTTCAACGTCCTGGATAGCGAGGATGCCGCCTTCGTGGATAGGCAGCGTCGAGCGTATCTGATCAACCGGCAGGCCGGCATAACCGAAGAAGGATATTTCTCCAATTACAAATGACTGGCCTGCAATCGGCTGGTTTTGTGCGATCGCCGGAGCGAAGAGCAGGCAGACAATCAGCGCGGTGAAAGCTCTCATCAGTAAACAATGGAGAAATTTTCAGACTGCTGCGGCTTCGCAGGAATCAAGCACCGGTGCATCAACTATCTCGTGAGAGGGCCCAGCCTCGCCAAAGTACTGGCGGCCCGCGGTGATCGTTTCGAAATATTCGGAAATTCGATCGAGGATTTCGTTTACGGAATGTGAGTGATACAGCGCCGTGCGGAACAGCGCGCCGCCGTGAAGACCGCGCGTGAATTGACCGGCGAGTTGTTTCATCCGGCCAATGGCCGCCAACTCGGGCATATCTTCGCGCAGCATGTCAAAATATTCCAGCAGCACTGCGCGCTTGTCATTCAGAGTTGGTTGGAACTGTTCGCGACCGTGCATGGCATCTTCAATTTGCCGGAAGATCCAGGGATTCGCCATCGCTCCGCGACCAATCAAAACTCCATCGCACCCGGTTTCGCGAAAACGATCGAACGCCTGTTGAATCGTGGTTACGTCGCCGCTCCCGGAAACCGGAACCTTCACGACCTCTTTGATTTGTTTGACGAGATCCCAATTCGCTAATCCGCGATAGCCCTGCTCCTTGGTGCGGCCGTGCAAAGCGATATGTTCAGCGCCGCAACTCTCGGCCAACTTCGCAGTGTCGACTGCATTAATCGTGTGATCGTAAAAGCCGGCGCGAATCTTAACGGTCATCGGAATGGTGATAGCCTTTTTGATCTCCTTTAGAATCGTTTCCAACCTCGGATGGTCCTTTAACAGTCCGGAGCCGCCACCGTGCTTCACAACTTTTGGAGCGGGGCAGCCGCAGTTCACGTCAAGAATGTCAGCGCCAACTTCCTCAGCCAATTCAGCCGCCATACGCATGCGTTCTGGTTGGCCTCCGAAAATCTGCACCGCAAACGGCCGCTCGTTTTCGTAGAAGCGCATCTGGCGTTTCGATTTTGGATTATTCCGCGTGAGACCTTCGACTGAGATGAATTCGGAAACGGTCAGCCCAATCCCGCCACGCGCTTTCAACAGTCGGCGAAAGGAGATATCCGTCACGCCGGCCATCGGTGATAGCACCAGCGGCGGATTGATTTCGATATCGCGAATCTTGAAGGCCTGGATGTCGTTCATAAAAAAGCCACATGAGATTTTACCTCATGTGGCTTTGACCTGCCTTGTGGCGTTTAAAGTCGGGCTCTGCCCGACTCCTGAAATTCGTCGGGTCTTACCAATTAACTACCAATTTCTCCGCGTGTTCCCAGGCCGGCACGTCCAGACGCAGGGACGCGCGCTGCAATCGGTCAGGATCTGACAGCAAGCGACCGGCGCCGAGGGCGACCGTCGTCAAAGGATTTTCCGGCACCGTCACGTTCAGCTTCAACTCGTTTCTCAGCCGGTCGGCCATTCCTTCCAGCAGCGCGCCCCCGCCAGTCAAAATCAAGCCGGAATAATGGATGTCAGCTGTAACTTCCGGCGAGGCATCTTCGATCACTCGGCGCACTGCCGAGATTATCTCGGACAGAACCGGCTTGAGCGCGATGCGAACTTCGCTGCTATCGATGATTACCGGCAAGGCCGCGCCGTTGCCGAGCTGCTTGCCGACAATCTCCATCTCCTTGTCGACGGGTGTGTCCTGATTTTCGTCCCAGGCTGATCCCAGTTCACGTTTGACGCGTTCGACAATCCTTTCGCCAAACTGAACGGCATAGCGCACGCGCAGGTAATCACGAATCGCGTCGTCCATCGCATTGCCGGCCGCCGGCAGGCTTACCGAGCTGATTACCCCGCCTGACGCGAGGATGGCGATATTCGTGGTGCCGCCGCCAATGTCGACCACCAGACGCGCTTGCTCATCTTCAAAATCCAGACCGGCGCCGAGGGCGGCCGCCAATCCCTCATCAATCAAGTCTACGCGTCCGGCTTTCGCATCACGGGCAGCGTCCTTAACTGAGCGTCGCTCGAGAGGTGTTGCGGATCCGGGCACACCGATTACCAGGTGACTGCGTTTCGGATGATTGTTGTGCTGTACGCGACTGATCAACTCGCAAAGGAATTGTTGCGAGATCTCAAAGTTATCAATCGCCCCGCGTCGAATCGGCCGGTGGACCTCTGTGTCGTTTGGCTCGCGACCCAAAAGTTTGAGTGCTTGCGTGCCGACCGAAAGAATTTCGCGGCTGTATTTATGAATCGCCACGACCGAGGGTTCGTTCAAAACGATGCCGTCGGTTGGCGTATAGACCAATGTATTGACGGTGCCCAAGTCAATCGCCAAGTCTTCGCTGAAGAAACCGCTAAGAATATTCATGGTTTTTTAAAACCCCGCTTACTCCGAGAATTGTTAGGCGACGGTATCAAGTTGAGTAAAGGCATAAAGCAAGCATTATGCCAATCAAGACGGCAAAAGTTGACTGTGAATGCCTTGAATTATCAGTGCGAATTTGATCGCGAAGAAAGGAGAGGCGAAGGCTCTTGGAACATAGTGCTCGATAATCGAACGCTGCCAAGGAAGGATTACATTGATTGAGTCAGTTCAGGGCTCGATTCTGACCGGTGTGCCCACGGGAATAGCCTGAAACAGTTCGCGCACGTCGCGGTCTTCCAGCGCCACACAACCCCACGTCCAATCGCTGTCGGCCCCGTTGCCATGAATGTAAATATCGCCACCAAGGCGCGTGTTTTGAAGTGGAGTCTTTTTGGCTTTCAGCGCGCTCTTGATTGCATCGTACTGGGCTTTGGTGATTAAAGCCTCCCGCAGCCCTCGTTCGGCATGAGCGGCGTTGGGATAACTGATCCCCAAAGAAAGATAGAAAGCACTTTTGTCGTTCTTGGTGAAGATGTAAAAATCACCTTCGGGTGTGCGCCGATCCCCCTGACGAATTTTGTCTCCAACAGGGCTTAACCCAAGTCCAATGCGATAGGTCCGCACGAGTTTGTCATCAGAATACAAGAATAATTTTCGTTCAGACTTCTTCACCACGATTCTGGGAGACTTAGGAACGAGGGGTTGATCCGCGGTATTCGGTGGATCCGACGGTATTCCGCGGGAAGCCGCGGGGGGCGTCCGGTTAATAGCCGGCGTTTTGGTTGCCGGTTCAGCCCTGACCGCGTCAGGGCCAAACCGGTTGGCACAGGCGGTCAGCGCGAGCACGATCGCCAGGATCAGAAGAAATGTTTTTGATGTCGTCATCAACGTTGCGTTGTCAGTGAATAGACCCCACTAGTTCCATCCAGGTTCCGTTTCGTTGACGAATTTGATTGGCGGATTTGCGTGGCTCCCATAGGCCTAAAGTTCCACGGGCTCAAAACGCTTTTCGGCGATGACCTCAATCAAATCTCTTGCATCGCGCTTTGAAACGTTGCGCGCTTCGGGAACGATCAGCACGCGAAACTCAGTCTCACGGTCTGGACGCCGAACTGCGATGATGTCACCTGCGTTGACGGGATGTGCCGGCTTAACCGGTCGTTGGTTGAGCAACACCAGGCCCGCCTCGCAAAGCTTCTGGGCTATGGAGCGACGCGGGCAAATGCGACTTAACTTTAAAAAGAGATCGAGACGCATGTCAGAGCCAGGAGCGAAGAGCGAAGAGC
>Ga0111539_10007746_pt1 | contig 13714 bp, 12 predicted proteins | sample RhiMethybrSRZTD1_FD_79667 | JGI IMG/M metagenome (GOLD analysis project Ga0111539, IMG submission 79667) | Populus rhizosphere microbial communities from Tennessee, USA - Rhizosphere MetaG P. TD hybrid SRZTD1 (version 2) (version 2) | ecosystem: Host-associated > Plants > Roots > Rhizosphere >...
CGGGGCAGGGCTGGAAGGTCCCGATCGGCGCACAGCCGGGCGCCGATTCGAGGTCCCACAGGTTGGCGCCGAAATAATCGAGCTGGTTGCGCTCGTTGAGCGTGGCGTTGGGCGAGCGGTCGAAGAGATATTCGTAGTGGTAGCCGAGGCGCGCGTCGATCCGCCAGTGGTTGTCGTACAGCTTCGACGTCCAGTGCGCGACGAAGTCCGAGTTGCTCTTGGTCAGCTTTTCCTGTGCCCACGACGGGTTCGAGATGAACTCGACGTTGTTGAACGACCGCATCTGCTCGTTGAAGTTCGGGCTGCCCATCGCCGCGAGCGTCAGGTGGTGCTCGGGACGGGGAATCCAGTCCAGCGTCGCGGCGTAGTAGTAGATCTGGCGCGACTCGGGGATGCGCGCGCGCCAGTAGGTGTTCTCGATCTGGATCGGATTGCCGGCCGCGTCCGTCACGGCGCCCCCGGTGCCACCGTTCGCCATCGGATCGTAAAGCTGCATGTAGGTTTGCCTGAACACGTGCGAGTTCTCGAAGCGCGGCGCGAAGCCGCCCCAGAAGAACAGCCGGTCCTTGATGATCGGGCCGCCGACCTCCGCGCCGATGCTGGTGTCGTAGTCGGGCATGCGGACGTAGCCGAGGGACCGGCCGACGGTGGTGATCGGGGTCGGGTCCTTGGCCAGCCAGTAGGGCGCCCAGTACGAGAACACGCTGCCGTGGAACTCGTTGCTGCCCGACTTGAGGACGCTGTTGATCACGCCGCCCATGCCGCCGCCCAGCGAGGCCTGATAGCCGCCCGCGCTGACGTCGACCTGCTGCAGGAACTCCAGGGGCAGGTTGGTGCCGCCGCCGATCGAAGGGGTTCCCGCCTCGAGGTTGCCGTATTCGATACCGGTGACGTTGACGCCGTTGACGATGTAGATGTTCTCGAGGCCGGTGGAGCCGCCGATCGAGACGTTGCCGCTGGGATCGACGAACGCGCCCGGGGCGCGCGAGAGGATGTCGCCGTAGGTGCGGTTGAGGGGGACGTTGGCCATGAAGTCCGGGCCGAACTCGGCGCCCACGCGCGCGCTGCCGATGTCGACGACGGGCGGCTTGCCGGTGATGACGTATTTCTCCTGCCCCTGCGCCGGCACGGTGCTGGCGATCTTGGCGTTGACGCGCACCATCTTGTCGGCGCCGATGATCACGTCGCGCTGCTCGACCTGCGAGGTGGCGTTCGCGGCGTAGAACCGGAGGACGTAGGGCCCGATCGGTAGGTTGGTGAAGAGGTATTCGCCCTTGTCGTCGGTCAGCGTGGCGTCTTCGCCCTGGGGACCCTGCAGCACGACGGTGACGCCCCCGAGCGGCGCGTTGGTGTCCTTGTCGGTGACCCGGCCCGTGACCCGGCCGGTCGTCTCCTGCGCGCGGGCAACTCCCCCCGCCGCCAGCAACAGCGCCACCCCCAGGGCGATCGCTGCACCACCACGAATGCGGTTCATCAGGCCTCTCTTTCGTTCCGTCATCGCTGGGTTCATGGCGTTGCGACCGCGAAGCCGGTGAAGGTCTCGCTCGCGGCCGCGTCGATCGGCTGGGCGAGCAGGTTGGTGGTGGCGGCATCCACCGTGATCACGACGGTCGCGCCCGCGGGCCACCAGCCGCCGCCCATCGGCGTGACGATCATGGTGCTGCCGTCTCCGCTCGCGACGTCGATGGCAACGGGCGCCCCATTGGCGGTGGCGGTGATGTGCGCCGCCGTCTCGCACAACGGCGGGTCCTGGTCCATCGGGTCAGGCGTCGGCGGGCCGCAGCCGGCCGTGGCGGCGAAATTGGTGAACGCCACCATCGCCGGGGTCGCCGGCATCTCCGGGGCATCCGCGGTCGCCGGCACCGTCGGCTGGGCCGCCACCACCACGGCGCTGAACGGCGCCATCGTGAACACCAGCGTTCCGCCCTGCAGCAGGCCTTCGCCCGTGAACGGCGTCGTGCCGTCCTTGGCGCGGACCTTGTCTGCCTGCAGGCTGACGGTGACGGTGGTGCCCGAGGGGAACTCGGGATCCGGCGCCGAGAACAGGCTGGGACCGTTCGCCCGGAAGTTGCCGAAGAACGGACCGTAGAGGTTGAAGATGAGCCCGTTCGGCGACCCGGTCGCCGAGTAGTCGGTGACCAGGGTGATGGCCGGCGCGCCCGTGCCCGCCATCGTGGTGACGACGTCCGTAACACCGGGGGCGTCGCCCGGGTCCAGCTCCGTGGTGTCGAGCAGCCGGTCGAACACGGCGATGACCGCAGTGACGTTGGTGAACGGCGAGCAATCCCAGTTTCCCGTCGCACCTGTCATGTCGGCGGCGTCCGGAACGCAGTTGCACCAGTTCATTGCGCTCGCCTGGCGGCACAGCCCGTCGGGCGGGGTCATCGTTGCCATTTCCCCCATCGGCAGGCAGGCCTCGCTGCCGACGATGCCCGCCGGGCAGTCCGGCGTGGCCGCCGTGACCGTCGTGGGGGTAGTTCCCCCCGAGACGATCGTGAATTCCTTGAGCACGGGCGCCCCGGGCGGGACGTCCTGGTTGGGCTCACAGGCTGCGGCGCCGCAAAGGACGACGCCGACCAGGGCGCAGAGCGCTTCCCGCGCGGGTGGAGGAAACGACCGTTTCATCTGCGGCTCCTTTGAGCTGTGGGGACGACGTTGGCGAGCGAACAACACCACGCGTTGGCCGGCATCGTATCAGCGATGTTTCTATCTGTGAATTGACGAACGCTCTGAAATTCGGCGGTTCGCCGACTACCTTGAGGAATTCCGTGACACGAAGTTGACGGAACCGTCGCCAGTTGACGGAATTCGATCAATCGTCTTTGGTGACGATCCCGAGCGTCCGGGCGCCGGCGCCCTTGCACAGGTCCATGATGCGGACGGCGCGCCCGTAGCTGGCGTCGTCGTCGATCCGGAAGAACACGACCTTCTGGCGATCGTGCTGCAGGCGCTCCGTCACCCGGTCGGCCAGCGCCTCGGGCGCGACGGTCTCGCCGTTCAGCGTGAGCGCGTCGTGTTTGTCCAGTCCGACGACGATCGGGTTTTCGCCGGGGGGCTGCGGGATGTTCTCGGTCTGCTTCTGGGGCACTTTGGCGACGAGCTCCTTCAGCATCACGGGCGTCATCACCATGAAGATGATCAGCAACACCAGCACGATGTCGATCAGCGGGGTCACGTTGATCTCCCCCTGGGGACCACGCCGCCCTGTGCCGACCGAAAAGGCCATCAGCGTGGCCTATCCACATTGCTGGGTTGGGGCTTCTGCTCGTCGGTGCCGATCTGCACGTCTTCGACGCCGGCGCGGTGGATCGCCTCCATCGCCGCGCGGGCGGTGCCGTAGCGGATGCGGTGGTCGGCCTTGAGGAAGATCCCCTTGTCGGGGTAGCGGCGCCGCTCTTCCTGCACCGACGCCGTCAGCCTGTCGATCGAAACCTTGTCGGCGTTGACGTAGACGTCGCCGCTGGAGTTGATCGATACGATCAGATCCTTGTTGTCGTCGTTCTTCCGGTCGTGGTGGCTGGTGATCGGCAGGTCGACGCTGACGCCGCGGACGATCATCGGCGTGATCACCATGAAGATGATCAGCAGCACCAGCACCACGTCGACCAGCGGGGTCACGTTGATCTCCGCGCGCACCTGTCCCTTGGGGCGCCGCTTGGTCGCGAGGCCCCGCCGCGCCGTCGCGCGCAACACGCGCGCGGAGGCGGGGGTTGGCCGACTGCCGCCTTCGTCCGACGTCACGCCGGATGGCCTCGCAGGATCGTGTCGACCAGCTCGGAAGCCGTCTCGTCGATGTCGATGGTGATGTCGTCGAGACGCGCGGTGAAGTAGTTGTAGAACCAGACCGCGATGATCGCGACGCCGAGCCCGGCGGCGGTCGTGATCAAGGCCTCCGCGATGCCCGCCGACACGGTGCCGATGCCGCCGCCGCCCTTGGTCGGATCGGCCAGCTTCTGGAACGCGGTGATGATGCCGCCGACGGTGCCGAACAGGCCGACGAACGGCGCCGACGACGCCACCGTCGCCAGCACGGGCATCCCGCGGCGCAGCCCGGCCAGCTCGCGTTCCTTGCTGCGTTCCATCGCGCGGTTGACCACCTCGGCGACCTCGAACGGCGCGGCGGCGGCGCCCGGTCGATCGACGCCGCGCGCGTATTCGGTCAGGCCGGCGCCGATCACGTTCGCGACCGGGCTGCCCGCGAACCGCTTGTCGAGGCCGACCGCCTCGCGCAGCCGACCCGGGCCTTCGACCATCGGCGCGAGCGCCGCGATGTAGAGCCGCGACTGCTTGCGCCCGCGCCAGAACGTCCGCAGCCGATCGCCCGTGATGGCGACCGAATACAGCGACATCGCCACCAGCACCAGCACGACCCCGCGGGCGACCAGGCCCATCTCGTTCCAGAGTCCAACAAGGGTGAAATCCATGTGTGTCTGTCTCCGTGTTTTCGGGCCGTTATTCCTGCGGCTTGAACTCGAACGTGGCCAGGTACGAGAACGGAATCGGGGTCGCGTTCGCCATGTAGGGCCGGAATCGCCAGCCCTTCACCGTCGACAGTACGCCGGCGTCGAGCAGCGAATCGCATCCCTTCATCAACTGGACCTTCTCGACCGTGCCGGCCGCGCTGACGAAGATGCGCACCAGGACGCGGTACATGATTCCAGCCTTCCGCAACGACGGCGGGAACGGCGGGTCGGCGCCGGACAGCTTCTGCGCGGCGCCCATGTGGGGCGCCAGGAACTTCGACGCGCCGGGCGCCGCGCCGATCACGCCGCCGGGCGTGCCGCCGACGGTGCCGCCGGGCGTGCCACCGACGGTGCCGCCGGGCGTGCCGCCGACGACGCCGCCCTTGACGCCATCCTTTTCACCCTTGTCCTCCGCCTTCGGCTCCTCTTTTGGTTCTTCCTTCTTGGGAAGCTCTTTCGGCTGCACGATCTCTGGCTTCGGCACCACGACCGGCTTGGGCTTGACGGTGACCTTCTTCTTGGCGGCGGCGCCGCCGCCGGCGGGCGGCGGCGGTGCGGGCGGTGGTGGCGGCGCAGCCGACAGGAAGGTGATCTTCAACAGCGGCGGCGACAGCTCCTCGATGTGCCAGAACGAATACGCGACGCCGACGGCGAGCAGCGCGCCGTGGAACGCGATCGACAGCGCGTACCAGAGCCGCTTGCGGCCGGCGCGCGCCGGCGCTGCTGATTGCGCGCGAAAAGCCTCGAACGCCATGTCAGCTCTTCCCGGCCCGCTCCGCGAGCGCGCGCTTCTGCCACTCGTTCGCCCGGTCGACGGCCTGTTGCCAGGCGGTCGGGTCGGCGAACAACCCGAAGGATTTCTGGCGCCAGACCAGCGCCAGGTACGTCATCGCGTCTCCGTAGTGCGGGCGCAGCGCCACCGCCTTCTCCAGGTGCGCGATGGCCTTGTCGGCGAGATCGACCCGCGCCTTGCCGGTCAGATCGTCGGGCGCCGCCCCGGGCGGCGGCGGCGGGGGCACCACCGCGGGCTCGTCCGGGCTACCCCTGCGCTTCGCCTGGCGCGGAGCCGGTGGGCTGTCCTCCGGCGCCGGCCGCGGGCGCGGATCGTAGGCCGCCATGTCGGGGCCGCCGCCATGCGACGCCAGCACCTGCCAGATGAACGTACCGACGCCGTATTGCGCCTCGGCGTCGTTGGGACGCAGCTTCGCGGCGCGCGTCGACCATTCCAGCGCCTGCGGCCACTTCCCCCACTTGTAATAGACCTCCTGCAAGCCGTGGACGACGTCGTAGTCGTCGGGCGCGCGGCGGTTTCGCTCCAGGAACGTCTTCTCCAGCGTCGCGAAGTCGTCGGTGTCGAACCAGGTCTGCACCGTCAGCTGCTCGGCGCGCGGATCGCCGGGCGACAGCTCCGCCAGCCGCCGGAACGCCGCCAGCGCGCAATCGGCGGCGCGGCGGCTGCTGGGATCGCGGCCGCCGGGCGCGATCAGCTGGCGGCAGGTGTAACCCTTGTTGAGCCACAGCGTCGGCAGGTTCGGGACCAGCGCCTCCGCCGCCTCGAACGCCGCGACCGCGTCCTGGTAGCGCCCGCGCTTGTACAGCTCGTTCGCCTCCTGGATCTTCTTCCGGCCCCGCACCTCGCTGCAACCCAGCTGGAGGAGCGCCGTCAGCGCGATCAGCGCGATGCTACTTGAGGTCGTAAACCTGGAGCTCATCGCCCCCTCGGGAGAAGCTCTTCCAGCGCTTGAGGACGACCAGGACGTCGCCGCGCGATCGCCAGGTGACGGGGCGGGGGGTGAACACCCGCCCGCGCAGCTTGGCTGTACCACTGCCGACATCCGCACTGTAGACGTCGAGCATCGGCAGATCGGCCTTTTGCCGCGCCACGGCGTCCTTGTTGACGGGATCGACGGCGAGACTGAACGTCAGCTGCCCGGGCGTCGGGCCTTCCTCGACGCGCAGCGATTTCAGCTCGTAGAGGTGGAACGGCACGGCCAGCGTCGCGGGCTGCTTCTTGCCCATCGCATCAACTACATCGACGCCCGAACCATTGTCATTGAGCTCGACGAACACCGACCGCCCCAGGTGTTGCTGCCTGAGCTGTCCGGTCTGCGCCCAGCCCACGATGTCGGCGATCGGCCCTTCCTTCTCCACCTTGCCGCTGATGGCGTCGATGATCGCCATCTTGGACTGCTGGCGCACGTCGGCTTTCTTGTCGTACTCGCCCGGACGTTCGCTCAACACGCGCGTGTAGCCGTCGTAGAAGCCGATGTAACGCACCCCGGGCGGCTTCATCTCGCCGGTGACGTCGACCTTGTGGACGCGCGGTTTTCCCGCCGGCGCCATGGTCGTGACGTCGTAGGGCGCGACGGTGAATGTCGCCTCGGCGCCCTTGGTCCCGAGCTTGCGCGTGAAGGCGACCAGCAGGCGCGCGCGGCCCGTCCCGTCCGCGGGCGGGCGCCCGAACGCGGTCGCGGGGCCGATCTTGCCGGCCGGTTTGCCCGCGCCGTCGAAGCGAAATGCGTAAAGCGGCGCCAGGTCGTCGTACTTCTCGCGGCCGACGATGACGACGCCGGCGTTGCCGGCCAGGAGCTCCATCTCGACCGGAAACAGGCCCTCGCTGGGCAGGGCGAATCCGCCCAGCGGTTTGCCGGACGCCACGTCGAAGATCTCGAGCTTCGAGAACGTCGCCGCGTCGGTGCGTATCAGCGCGAGGCGCTTGCCGTCGGCGTCGATCGCGAAGACGTCGTCGAAGTGGCCCTCGCCGGCCGGTGGCTTGAGGACGTGCCGCGGCTCGAGCGGCTTCGGGGCGGCGGGCTTGGCCCTCGCGGCTGTCGTCAGCAGCAGCGGCGCGACGGCGCCGAGGATTGTCACGAGGCGGGTCATCGCCCGCACCTTAGCTGGTTACACCCCCGCGCGGGCGAGGAACGCGTCAATCTGTGCTCGCGCTTCGGGGCTCGCGTCGATGAACTTCACGCCCATCCGCAGCTCTTCGGGCCCGGCCGCGGAGACGATCTCACCCGAGATCGTGATCTGCGTTTTGTCGCCCGGCAGCGTGAATGTGAGGTTGACGACGGTCCCCACCGGCAGCGGAATCGTGTGCTCGAGGCGCAGCCCGCCCGCGGACAGGTTGCCCGCGCGGCGGAAGTACCGCTCCGATCCGGTCGTCTCCTCGACCCACATCTCGATGGGAATCCTGGGTCCTCCCCGACGCTCCTCCGCGGGCTGCGACATGTTCGGGATGTTACACCAAACCGGAATTCCGCCCAAAAACCCCGGCGGTTCCGGGCCTCGGGCCTCGGGCCTCGGACTTCCGGGGGGAAACATCTGCCGTCGCCGGCTGGCTATGGCTGCGTGATCAGAGCCCTGCGGTCGCTGGTAAACCTCTCTCAACTCACCGGAGGTCCGAGGCCCGAAGCCCGAGGCCCCTTAAGCGAACGGCATTGCACTACAGCCCGAGCTGTATGAGGTGCACCAGCGCCTGGTCGTCGCTGAAGCGGCGCGCCAGCTGGTACTGGACGGTGATCGGGAGAAGCCAGAACCCCAGGCGCAACGACAGCGAGCCGCCCGCGGCGGTGTGCCAGGCCGGCGCGCCCTGGCGCCCGTCGGTGGCCGCCACGGCGAACAGCTCGAAGTCGATCTGCTGGATGAACAGGGCGGGCAGCACCCCCAGCGTGGATGCCCAGCCGTGGTCGATGATGATCGGCAGCCGGTAGCGCGCGCTGCCGATGCCGATGCGATCGACGTAGAACGGGTAGTCCTCGAAACCGCGCAACGGTTCGGCGAACAGCACGCCGGGTGGGAGGAACGGGTTGGTGGCGGCCGCGGTCCGTTCGGGCCGGTCCGCCTGGCGCGCGAGCGGCTGGAGGACGTAGCCGCCGACCCGCAACATCCGGTCGCCCGCCGGTGAGCCGGGGAGATCGCGCGCCCGCGCGTCCAGGGTCAACGTGTGACGCGGCGAGAGCGGCAGCGGCGTGGTGACGGCCAGCTCGCCGCGCAGGTCGAAGAAGCCGAAGCCGGCGGAGTTCCAGTCGCGCGGGTATGCGGCGGCGTCGATCGCCGCCAGGAACAGCCGGCTGATGCCCGTGTAGGGCGCCGCCGCGGCACCCGCGAACGACGCCGACAGGTGGGGGCCGGCGATCCGGCGCAGGGGGATCAGCACCGCGGGATCGTCGGGGCGATACGTTTCGATGAACGCGAAGCCGATGGAGACCGGGTTTTCGTAGAACAGCCGCAGCGCATCGAATGTCAGCTCGCGCTCGCGCCGCGTGAGCGTGAAGTCCGCGGCGGTCGGCGGGCTGGTGTTCAGGACGGGCGGGACGTCCTTGAACGAAAACTGGCCCAGCGCGAGCGACAGCGTCAGCGGGGCGAGCTGACGATTCGAGTAAGCGAACGATCCGCCGCCGCCGCCCGCCACGAGCTGGTAATAGCCCGCGAGCGCCCAGCGGTGGATCTCCAGTCGATCGCCGCCCGACAGCACGGCGCCCACGAAGGTGGCCTGACGGCCGGCCGCGGTGAGCGTCGGTCCGTAGAGCTGCGGGATGAACAGGTGATCGGTCGCGCTCGCCGGCTCGTCGGAAAGCACGGGCGGGATGAGGTTGGTCGCCGTCGCGGCGGCGGCGGGCGGCGGCTCCGCCGGCGCGGGCGGGGACCCCGGCGGCGGCGCTTCGGCGGCTGGGGCCGCTGCCTCTGCCGCCTCGGCGGGCGCGGCGGGCGCGCTCGCGGGATCGACGACGGTGATGGTGGAGCGGGAGGCATCGGCGGGATCGGCGGTCGCGGCGGCCACCTGGGCCGGCTTGGGGGGCGCGCGCGGAGGCAGCGGGATCTCGTCGAGCGTCCAGTGCCAGCCTTCGCGGTTCAGGAACCGCAACGTGCGGCCGCCGGCGGCGCTGGGCTGGAACGCGAGGAACGGTGCGTGCGATACGGCGCCGACGCGCCCGCTGTCGAGGTCGTAGTCGTGCACCTGGAAGCCGGCGTCCGCGCCGCCGCCGGCCAGGAACACGACGCGGTGGTCGTCCACCCACGAGGCGTCATGCACCGGATCATCGCCCGTCGGCAGCGTCGCCAGCAGGCGTCCGTCGCGCGCGTCGAGCAGCACGATGCGAAACCTCTGGCCGTCGAAGCGCGTCGCGACGACCCGCTTCCCGTCGGGCGAGACGCGTGGGTTGGCGACGTAGGCGCCGTGCGGCTCCTGCGCGATCACGCGCACCGCGCCGGTGGCGATGTCCAGCTCGGCCAGATCGTGATGGTCGCCATTGGCGCGCGCGAACAGGTAGCGGCCGCCGTCGGGGCTGAGCGATCCGCCGCTGCCGCGCAGGTCGTGAAACACGACCGCCAGCGTCCCGGCGTCGACGTCGTAGCGGTAGAGCCGCGCCGCCTGGTAGGTGGCATCCAGATCCAGCGCGACGAAATACAGCCAGCGCCCGTCGGGCGAGAAGCTGAGGCCGCTCGCCAGCGTCGGCGACGCGATCGCCATCTTGCGCGGTGGCAACACGTCGGTGAGATCGCGCTCCGAACGCAGCCGCCCGTCGGGCGCATACACCGCGAGCCAGGCGGGGCGGTCCAGGTCGGAGGCGAGCAACGCTTCCGTGCCGTCGGGGGCGCGCGCGTAGCGGGCGCTGTTGCCGGCCGCGCGCAGCACGCGCTGCTCGGGCGGACGCGCACGGTCGGGCAGGTGGGCGGACATCTCGTCGGCGAACTCGTCGATGAGCGTCGACAGGGTCTTGTCGTAGGCCTGCCAGAAGCGAAGGTTCACCCACAGCGGAAAGAAGATCGACCGCGCCTGGACGTGCATCAGCCGCCACAACTTGTCCTCGCCGTAGCGATCGGCGAGGAAGCGCACGAACTGGCTGCCGGCCAGGTAGTAGCTGCCGGCGTGGAAGTTTCGCTGGAAGACGCTGAGATCGCCGCCGTTGAAGCGCTTGCCGGCGAAGCCGGCGGCGAAGGCGCCGCGCCAGAGCGGCCACATCAGCCGCCCGGTGCCGGGCTGCAGCTTGGTCTCGTAGTAGACCGCCAGGCCCTCGGCGAACCAGGGATCGATCCCGATCTGCGGCGTGTACACCTGGCCGAACAGGTTCCAGAACCAGGCGAAGCCGGCGATCTGCTGGAACTGAACGTAGTGCGTGATCTCGTGACACCCGATCGTGGCCGGATCGGGCGGCAATCCCATCTCCAGCGAAAACGAGTCGAGCGTGTTGTAGGTCGGGACGACCGCCAGCGTCTCGTAGCCGGCGAAGCGGGGCGACACGAACGCGTTGTTGAGCGCCAGCTCCGGCAGGATCACGACGATCTTCTCGTTGGCGACGCGGTTGTGGACCTGCGAGGCGCGCCGCAGGTAGTCGACGCATCCCTCGACGCGCGTCAGGAACCGCCACGCCTCGACCTCGCGGCCCGCCGGATAGTAGACGAGCATGTCGTCGGTCTCGATCCGCCGCATCGGATTGTCGGCGATCGCGGCGCCGACCTCCTGGGGCAGGCGCGGCGCGGCAATCGGAATGCACCCGCCGGCCAGCGCGGCTGTCATGGCGACCAGGGCCGCGCAAGGGCTCCTGCGCTGGTGCGTCCGCGGCGGCATCGGGGCGCCGATGTTACACGCGCCATCCGTTTTGCAAACGTGACCTGGGACATGTAAGAAGGCGGGAATGCAGCGACGACGCATCCTGGTGACGGGGGGATCCGGCTTTCTCGGCTCGCATCTGTGCGAGCGGCTGCTCGCCGACGGGCACGAGGTGGTGTGCCTCGACAACTTCTTCACGGGCACGCGCTCCAACGTCGAGCCCTTGCTCGACAACCATCGCTTCGAGCTGATGCGCCACGACGTCACCGATCCGCTGACGATGGAGGTCGACGAGATTTTCCATCTGGCCTGTCCGGCGTCGCCGATCCACTACCAGCGCAACCCGGTGCGCACGATCCGCACGGCGGTCGAGGGGACGCTGAACATGCTCGACCTCGCGCGCGAGGCGCGGGCGCGCATCCTGATCGCGTCGACGTCCGAGGTGTACGGCGACCCGATTGAACACCCGCAGACCGAGGCCTATTGGGGCAACGTCAACCCGATCGGCCCGCGCGCCTGCTACGACGAGGGCAAGCGGTGCGCCGAGGCGCTCGCGGTGTCGTACGCGCGCCAGTACGCGGTCGAGGTGCGCATCGCGCGCATCTTCAATACCTACGGGCCGCGCATGCACGAAAACGACGGCCGGGTGGTGTCGAACTTCGTCGTCCAGGCGCTGCGCAACGAACCGATCACGATCTACGGGGAGGGCGAGCAGACGCGGTCGTTCTGCTACGCGACCGATCTGATCGAGGGGTTCGTGCGCTTGATGGCCAGCCCGCACGGCGCGGATCCGGTCAACCTCGGCAACCCGCGCGAGACGACGGTGCGCGAGCTGGCCGAGCTGACCCGCCGGCTCGTCGGTTCGAAGTCCGAGCTGGTGCGCGCGCCGCTGCCCAAGGACGATCCGACGCGGCGCAATCCCGACATCACACGCGCGCAGAAGCTGCTGGGCGGCTGGGCCCCGGTGGTGGCGCTGGAGAAGGGCCTGTCGGCGACCATCGACGACTTCAAGCGCCGGCTGGCCGTGTAGCGCTCCGCTCGCTCGGTTCTCCTTGGGGGCGGCGGGGGACGGGGAGCCCCTCGGCCTCCGCAGCAGGGCTTGGAATTTCGGCGGCCGCAACGATCCAATGCGGCCGCCAAGCTCCGGCCGAGGGGCTCCCCGTCCCCCGCCGCGCCTGCGTCGAACCTCGGCTTCGCTCCGCGGGACCTCGGACCTCAGGCGCCGGGCGGCCGTCTGACCGACGGAGACGGGGCGGCGCGATCGAGGGGCTCGCGCGTGATCGGGTGGACGAGCCCTGGCAGGGCGACGTCGGCGAGCGGGATGCGCACGAACGCGCGCTCCAGCAGGCGCGGGTGGGGGACGACGAGGTCGGGCGGCTGGTCGATGACCGCGTCACCGTGGAGAAGCAGGTCGACGTCGATCGCGCGCGCCGCCGCGGGCCGGCCGGGCGGACGCACGCGGCCGAGCGCGCGCTCGACCTCGAGGCAGGCCGCCAGCAGCGCGCGCGCCGTCAGGGCGGTCTCGATACGCGCCGCGGCGTTGAGGTAATGCGGCTGCGGATCGGGGGCCACGGCATCGGTCTCGTACAGCGGCGAGCGCGCGGCGACGCGCACGCCCGCCGCGTCCAGCGCGTCGAGCGCCCGGGCGATCGCCGCGCGGCGGTCGCCCAGATTGGCGCCCAGGCCCAGGTACGCGACGGTCATGGGACCGAAGATAGCGGAGGTTAGATTCCGCGTCCGAGACGATGTAAAAGCACGGCCCGTGAGCTCAGGCGCGTTGGCCGCGGTTCTTTCCGGTCTGGCCACCAGCCTGGGCGCGCTGCCGTTCCTTTTCGTGCGCGATCTCGCGCGCAGGACCTACGACGGCATCCTGGGGCTTGGCGCCGGGCTGATGCTGGCGGCGGCCACCCTCGGCCTGCTGGCCGAGGCGGTGCGCGGTGTTCACGAAGGCGGCAGCCTCGACGTGACGAAGCTTGCGCTGGTGGTCGCCGGCTTCGTCGTGGGCGTCGGGCTGGCGGCGGCGATGGATCGTTTCATCCCCCACCACCACGCGGGCGGCCACCACCAGCACCTCGGGCACGAGCCCGGTCACGACGTTCACGATCGCCCCGATCGGCACGCGGACGACGACGAGCGCCGGCGCGCCGCGCGGCATGCGTACGCGGTGGTCGGCGCGCTCAGCCTGCACCGCATCCCCGAGGGCCTCGCGATCGGCGCCGGCTTCGCGGTCCCGGGTGCGTCCCGCATCGGCATCATCCTGGCGATCGCGGTCGGCGTGCAGAACGCCTGCGAAGGCATCGTGATGTCGGCGCCGTTGCGCGCGAGCGGTGTCTCGCCGCGGCGCGGGTTCGTGATCGTGGCGCTGACCGGGCTCACCATCCCGATCGCGGCTGCGATCGGGACGGCGCTGGCGGGTGTGGCCGCGGTGACGATGCCGTTCGTGCTCGCGCTCGCGGGCGGAACGCTCATCTACGTCACCTCGAACGAGATCATTCCGGAGTCGCACAGCCACGGCAACGAGGGCACCGCGTCCGCCGGCCTCGTGCTCGGCTTCCTGCTGACGATGCTGCTCGAAGCCGTCCTGTACTGACCGCGGTTAAGGGCCTCGGGCCTCGGGCCTCGGGCCTCGGACTTCCGGAGGAACATCTGCCGTGCCCCGGCCGAACAAGGCTGTGCGTGAGCCGAGACGTCCCTCAAC
>Ga0111539_10007753_pt1 | contig 13709 bp, 9 predicted proteins | sample RhiMethybrSRZTD1_FD_79667 | JGI IMG/M metagenome (GOLD analysis project Ga0111539, IMG submission 79667) | Populus rhizosphere microbial communities from Tennessee, USA - Rhizosphere MetaG P. TD hybrid SRZTD1 (version 2) (version 2) | ecosystem: Host-associated > Plants > Roots > Rhizosphere >...
CCGCCAGTTGCTCGGATGCTCGCTGACCTCGCGCGCGACCATCGCCTGGGCGCGGAAGCGCTCGCTCTCGTAGTCGAACGGATTGACGCCGTAGTTGCCGATCAGCGGATAGGTGAAGGTCACGATCTGCCCGCAGTAGGACGGATCGGTCATCACTTCCTGGTAACCGGTCATGGCGGTGTTGAACACCACCTCGCCGGTGGTTTCCGCGCGCGCGCCGAACGACTCGCCGCGGAAGATGCGTCCGTCCTCGAGCGCGAGGATCGCGGGAGGCCGGCGGGTCATCGGCTTCCGACCGTGACCGGCAGCCGGGTCTGGAAGGTGGCGTCGGTGTGCGCGAGACGGCCCGCCACCCAGGTCGCGAGCACGCGTCCGGTGACGGTCGCGCCGGTGAACGGCGTGTTGCGTCCGAGCGAGTGGAACACGGTCGGATCGACCGTCCATTCGGCGGACGGATCGAGCAGCACCAGGTCGGCATCCGAGCCCTGCGCCAGCTCGACCGCCGGCAGGCCGAACACCCGGCGCGGCGCCTCGCTCCACAGCTCGATCGCGCGCGTCAGGGAGACATGGCCGGGCTTCACCAGCCCGGTCACCGTGAGTGCGAACGCGGTCTCGAGCCCGACGATCCCGAACGGCGCCATGTCGAACGGCTGGCGCTTCTCGTCGGCGGTGTGGGGCGCGTGATCGGTGGCGAGGCAGTCGATGGTGCCGTCCTGGATCGCGGCGATGGTCGCGCGCCGGTCCGCCTCCGAGCGCAGCGGCGGGTTCATCTTGGCGTTGGTGTCGTACTCGCCGATCGCTTCCTCGGTGAGCATCCAGTAGTGCGGGCAGGTCTCGGCCGTCACCGGCAGGCCGCGCCGCTTGGCGTCCCGCACCGCGTCGAACGAGCCCGCGCACGACAGGTGCGCGAAGTGGACGCGCCCGCCGGTCAGCTCGGCGAGATCGCAGTCGCGATGGACCATGATCGTCTCGGCGGCCGACGGGATCCCCTTGATCCCGAGCCGGGTCGCGACCGGACCCTCGTTCATGTGACCTTTTCCGCGCAGCGTCAGATCCTCCTCGTGGCACACGATCGGGCGTCCGATCGGCTTCGCGTACTCGAGCGCCCGCCGCATCATCTCGGCCGACATGATCGGCCGGCCGTCGTCCGAGAACGCGACCGCACCCGCCTTCGCCATCGCAATCATCTCGGCCAGCTGTTCGCCCTTCTGTCCGATGGTGACCGCGCCGATTGGATGCACCCGACAATGGCCGTCGCGCTCGGTGCGGTCGTGCAGCCACTCCACCCACGCGGCGTTGTCCACCACCGGGCTGGTGTTGGGCATGGTCGCGACCGCCGTGAAACCGCCTGCGACCGCCGCGCGCGTGCCGCTCTCGACCGTCTCCTTGGCCGACTGGCCGGGCTCGCGCAGGTGGACGTGGATGTCGACGAACCCGGGCGCCAGCAGCGCGCCGTCGGCCGCGATCGTGTGCTCGGCCATGTCGCCGCGCGGGCCAGCCGGAGTCACGCTGGTGATGACGCCGCCCGCGATCCGGACGTCGACGCGTTCGCCGGTCCGCCAGTGCCGGGCGTTCTGGATCAGGAGCGTGTGGCTCATGCCGCCTCCGTCAGGGCCTGTGCGCAGCGCCGCAGGACCGCGCAGCGCACCGCGACGCCGTTGGTGACCTGGGCGAGGATCACCGAGCGCTCGCCGTCGGCGACGTCGGGGGCGATCTCGATCCCGCGATTCATCGGACCGGGGTGGAGTACCAGCGCCTCGGGCCGCATGAGCCGCACGCGGCGCGCGTTGATCGCCCACGCGCGCGCATATTCGGCGAGCGAGGCGAGCAGGCCCTGGTCCATGCGCTCGTGCTGGAGGCGCAGCGCCATCACCGCGTCGGCGCCGGTCAGCGCGTCGTCGATACTCTCCACCACCTCGACTCCGAGCGCCTCGACGCCCTGCGGGATCAGCGTCGGCGGACCCGACAGCACCACCTGGGCGCCGAGTGTGACCAGTCCGTGGATCGCGGAGCGGGCGACCCGCGAGTGCGCGATGTCGCCGACCAGTGCGATCCGGCGGCCTTCGAAGCGGCCCTCCCACGACTGGCGCAGCGTGAGCAGGTCGAGCAGCCCCTGGGTCGGGTGCTCGTGCTGCCCGTCGCCGGCGTTGATCACGCCCGCGGCCAGGGTCTTCGCCAGGTAGGCCGGGGCGCCCGACGAGGAGTGGCGCACCACCACCAGGTCGACCCGCATCGATTCGATCACCCGCAGCGTGTCGAGCAGAGTCTCTCCCTTGGCGGTCGACGAGTCGGTCGACGAGAACGACACGCAGGTCGCTCCCAGGCGCCGCGCGGCCAACTCGAACGACACGCGGGTGCGGGTCGAGCTCTCGAAGAACGCGTTGCACACCGTGATGCCCTCCAACTCCCGCCCCGCGATCCCGCTGCGGTCGAGCTGCTCACGGTGGAACTGCGCCTCGTCGAGGATCCCGAGCAGGTCTGCCTGGGGCATGCCCTCGAGCCCGAGCAGATGCCGGGCCGGGACTCGGTACGAAAAACGCCCCGCGCCATGGGGCGTCAGGGCAGTGGATGCGTGCGCAAGCATCACAGGCTCCTCCCTTTCGCAGCCTCGCGGGGCCGCGTTAAAAGGACGTGGAGTGAGAGGGATCGAAGTGCTCCGGAATGTAGCGGACCAGGGGCCGCCCTTCAACCTGCAATGCCGAGGGCCGTCAGCCGTTGCCGGATGTCGAAAGAGTTTGCGCCCCCGGCCGACCCTGGGTCAGGCTTTTGTCCCCGTTCCCGATCCGTCCCGCTGGCGTGGCCCACCCGGCTGTGCACCCCTGGAGGCTTCCTTGGAGTTTCGACTCCGGCTGTCTGCGCTGCTTGCATGCGCGGCGTTCCTGGTCGTCCCCCCCGCGCGCGCAGCCGACGCGTCGGACGGCGAGAAGCGGGAGCGCGAATCCGCGGTCGAGATCGAGCAGGAAGAGAGCCCGCCCGAGCGCCTGACCCGCGAGGAGCAGTTGGAGCGCGCCGCTCACCGCGGCAACCGGATCCCGGTCGGCACCGTGTTCAGCAACCTGCGACTGCAGTCGCACTCCCCGTCGGGACTCGATTGGGAGTTCCTCGGACCGCGCCCGATCACCGACGGCTACTGGACCAACCGGCGCAACGCGTCCGGGCGGATCAGCTTCATCCTGCCGCACCCGAGCAGCGCGCAGACCGTGTACGTCGCGGCGGCAACCGGCGGGGTGTGGAAGACCACCGACGCCGGCGTCACCTGGACGCCGCTCACCGACGGACTGTCGTCGCTCTCGTCGGGCGCGCTGTGTTTCAAGCCGGGCGATCCCAACACCCTCTATTACGCGACCGGCGAGCAGCACAACGCACTCGACAACTTCCCGGGCGATGGACTGTTCCGCTCGAGCGATGCCGGCGCGAGCTGGACAAAGATCTCGCCGGACACGCAGATCGGCAACTACGTCGCGCGCATCGTTCCGCACCCGCTCACCACCGGGCTGATGTTCGCCTGCTCCGACTACGGACTCATGCGCAGTTTCGACGGCGGCGCGACCTGGTCCAGTTTCTTCGCCGGAAACTGGTGCACCGACGTGATCCTCAATCCGGTCAACCCCGACGAGATGTTCAGCGCGCACTGGGGCGTCGGCGTCTACAAGTCGGTGAACGGCGGCCTCTCGCACACGCTGGTCGGCGGCGGCCTGCCGGCGGGCGGCGCCGGCTTCGGACGCATCCAGCTCGCGATCGCGCCGTCCGATTCACACATCGTCTACGCCTCCTATCACAACGAGGCGACCGGCGGCCTGTTCGGTCTCTACAAGTCGACCAATGGCGGCGCGACCTGGTCGCAGGTGGCAACCGCCCCCAACTACCTCGGCACCCAGGGCTGGTACGACCACACGATCATCGTGAACCCCGCCAACGCGGCGATGGTGTTCGCGGGTGGCGTGTACCCGTACGACTCCGCGACCCGCGGCCTGGTGCGCACCTCGAACGGCGGCACCAGCTGGAGCAACGTGATGGCCGGGGCCAATGGCGAGACGCTGCACCCCGACGTCCATCACCTCGCCTACGACGCGTCCGGCAAGCTGTGGGTGGCGAACGACGGCGGCGTATGGCGCACGTCGGACAACGGCGCCAACTGGACGAACTGCAACAACGGGCTCGGGATCACGCAGTTCTACTTCGTCGGCGTCCATCCCAGCGACGACCACCGGCTGCTCGGCGGCACCCAGGACAACGGCACGCTCCAGTACGCCGGCACCGTCGACTGGCCGGAATGGCAGGCCGGCGACGGTGGCGCGACCCTCTACGAGCAGGACGATCCGTCGTACTACTACACGACCTACACGCGCCTGAACCCGATCTACCGCTTTCACCACCCGGCCTACGACGCCAACGCCAGCGGTCCGTGGGTGGCGGCGGCCGATCGCACCAGCTTCATCTTCAATCCGGTCGTCGAGGATCCGAACGTGCCGGGCGGTCTGCTGTGTGGCACCTATCGCGTGTGGCGGAGTCTCGACCGCGGCACCACCTGGTCGGCGATCAGTCCCGACCTGTCGGCCGGCGCCGGCGTCATCTACACGCTGGCGGTCGCCACCGGCGACATGAACACGATCTACGCCGGCACCAGCGACGGATTCATCCGGGTCACGAATGACGGGGGCACCAACTGGTCTCCGCGGACCACCGGCCTCGACCTCGGACGCATCCGGCGCATCTTCCTCGATCCCACCGACGCGAATCACGCGTTCTGCGTGGTCGAGCGGCGTACCGACGGCCGCGTGTTCGAAACCACCGACGCCGGCGTCAACTGGGTGAACGTGACGGGTGACCTGCCGTACGGCCTGCTCACGCTGTGTATCGCGGTCGACTGGCGCACGCCGACGCCCCGGCTCTACGCCGGCACCGATCTCGGTGTGTTCGTCTCGCACGACGGCGGCACCACGTGGCTCCACGCCGACACCGCGCTGCCGAACACCGTCATCTACGACCTCGGACTCGATCTCGCGAACGACTGGCTGATCGCCGCGACCCACGGACGCGGCATGTGGCGCGCGCACACCGATGTGCTCGCGCCGCTGGTCACGGTGGTGACGCCCAACGGCGGCAACGCGCTGCTGCTCGGACAGCCGGCCCATCTCGAGTGGACCGCGACCGACGACGCGACCATCACCGCCGTCGACCTCGAGCTGTCACGTACCGGCGAGGCCGGACCGTGGGAGACGATCGCCGCCGGAATCGAGAACACGGGAACCCATGCGTGGGACGTATCCGGTCCGGTCACCAACGATGCGCGCCTCCGCGTGCGAGCGAGCGACAACTCGAGCAACACCGCCGACGACCTGAGCGACGCGTCGTTCGCGATCAGTGATGGCCCGACTGCGGTCGCGCCGCTGAAGAGTTCGGGCGAGCTGTCCCTGGCGCCGATCGTCCCCAGCCCGACCCGCGGCCGCGCCCGCATCGACTACGTGCTGCCGGCGGGCGGCCAGGTCCGAATCGCGGTCCTCGACGTGCAGGGCCGCGAGGTCCAGACGCTCGCGAGCGGGGCGCATTCCGCGGGACCCCACCAGGTGTGGTGGGACGGCCAGTCCGCTGCGCCGGGCCTCTACTTCGTGCGGCTCCAGGTTGGCGCCCAGTCGCGCATCCGCCGCGTGGTCGTCACGCGGTAGCTTTTTCTGCGCGGGCGCCCGCGAGCAGCTTCTTCATCGCACGGCTCTGGTGGATCCCGGCCGCGATCCCGATCGCGACGAATCCACCGAGACACAGCCACACCGCCACGGTCAGTGTCTGCCGCCGACCGGTCGCAACTGCGTACGTGTCGAGCAGACAGAACACGAACAGGGCCTGCATCCAGATCGCCATCGCGGCAGCCCATGGAGTCAGTGCGACCATCGCGCGGACGCGAACGTCCTCCGGCAAATCGCTGAAGCCCTTGGGCCCGCCCAGCCACACCGAGTTGCTGCGCGCCAGACGCACATACAACCACGGGTAGAAAAGGCCGATCAGCGCGCCAAACACCGTCCCGAGCACCGGGAACGTAAACCAGAATGCTGCGCCACGGTTTTCCCAGTGGTCGGGCTCGTTGAAGAAGTTGAAATGCGTCGGGATCTGCTCCGGGAGGCGGGCCCACGTCAGCCCCGCAACCACCCAGGTCGCGCAGATCGCGAGCACGACCAGGAGCTGAAGCCAGCGGTTCATGGTCTTAGGTTAGCGCACCCGCAGGATTTTTCGCGCGTCGACGATCCCGCCAGCTTCGACCCGGCACAGGTAGACGCCGGGGGGCGCTTGCGTGCCGTCTTGGCGGCGACCGTCCCATTGAACCGTCTGGCTCGCACCGATGCGGAAGCCATCGACCAGCGTGGCGACGCGGTGGCCGGCGAGATCGAACACCTCGACGCGCACGTGTGCGCCCGCGGTCGGGGCGTCGAAGCGGATCGTGGTCGCGCCGGCGAACGGATTGGGTGAGTTCGCGAGCCGCAGCGGCGCCGAACTCTGCGGCGTGCCGACCCCGACGACATTGTTCGGAATCCGCAGGTAGTACACGTCCTGACCGCCATTGAAGGTCGCGGCATATGCGACGTCCACGCCGGTGTTGTCGGAGGTGGTGTCGTAGTAGTCACCGATCTTCTGCTGGTTCGGCCAGCCGATCACGCTCGACCACGGCGGCGTGACCTGCACGTTCGGCGACCAGGTGGTTCCGCCGTCGGCCGAATAGGAGTAGTAGAGCGCCGAGATCGTGCTGTCGACGGACGCACGCGTGTCGTTCCATACCGCATCGATCCGGCCGTTGGGCGCCACCGACATGGTGCCGAACCACTGGAACGCGCGGTTGCCGGGTGTGTCGTTGTTCACCCGCACCGGGGTGCTCCAGGTCTGGCCGCCGTCGGTGCTGCGGATGAAGTGGACGTCCATCGGATCGGTCGGCGTCTGGACCGAGCCGAGCACGTACACCCAGCCCGAGCGCGGTCCATTCGACTTGTCGACGGCGATCCACAGCTGACCGAGCAGTCCGACCGGATTGGGGCCGCCGATGTTCAGGAATCCGCCGAGATTCACCGGCACCGTGATGAAGGCGGTGGGAACGCTCGGGTCCTGGTTCTTCGCGTTGGTCGAGCGCGACACCGCGATATCGGTGAACTGGTTGTCGCTGGCGGCCCATCCCACCAGGTAGAGCGTGTTGTCGAGCGCCACGTCGAGGGTGCCCCAGATCGGGGTGTGGGGAATCGAGCTGGGCGGGATGAAGCTCGCGCCGTGGTCGATCGACTTGTTGAACGTGTTCGGCGCGAACGGATTCGAGGCGACGCTCCACGCCTGGTAGAAGTTGTTGATCTCGGGATCGATGGTCATCCATTGCTTGTCGCCGCCATACGAGTACACCGGAGCGCCCCAGGTCGAACCACCGGTCGTGGAGGCGAATACGGTGGTGACGAAGCTCTCGGACAGGCTGTTGTAGAAGATGTCGCCGTTGCTGTCGACCGCCAGCACCGGATCGCTGTGGAACGTTCCGGCCTGGATCTTCCCGGTGGACCAGGTCGCTCCGCCGTTGGCGCTGAAGCCGAAGCCGGCCTCGCGGAAGTTCGACGCGACGTTGTTGAACTGGCGCCATCCGATCACCATCTGGTTGTGGTCGAACGGACTCACTGCCAGTGACGGCTCGTTCGCGGCGTCTCCCACCACGTCGTTGCCCACCGCGTTCACGTTCACCTGAATGCTGGAATAGGGACCGAAGATGATCAGGCTCGCCACGCGTGTGGTCTGGAGGCCGGCTGGAGCCTCCGGCATCGGGCCGTCGTCTTCGTACTCGAGCGGCAGGCCGTTCCGCAGGCGCCACATCGGATTGTCCCATTCGTCGATCGGAACGGTCGTGGCGGACGCCGGCCCAGGCACGGCGAAACTCAGCGCCAGGAGGACGCCGACCAGATGGCGAGACGCAGAGCGCGCTCGGATCATTCGCCGCGTCTGTTATCGAACGCGCAGGATCTTACGCCCGTCGGTGACGCCGGCGGCGTTGACACGAACCATGTAGACGCCGGGAGACGCCTGGGTCCCATCGTGCCGACGACCATCCCACTGGACGGTTTGATCTGGTCCGATGCGGAACCCGTCGACCAGCGTGGCAACACGGTGGCCGGCGAGATCGAACACCTCGACCCGCACGTTCGCACCGGTGGTCGGGGCGTCGAAGCGGATGGTGGTCCTGCCCGCGAAGGGATTCGGCGAGTTCTCGAGCCGCAGCGGCGCCGAGTTCTGCGACGGGCCGACGCCGACGAGGCTGTTCGGAATCCGCAGGTAGTACACGTCCTGGCCGCCGTTGAACGTCGCGGCATATGCGACGTCCACGCCGGTGTCGTCGGAGCTGGTGTCGTAGTAGTCGCCGATCTTCTGCTGGTTGGGCCAGCCGATCACGCTCGACCAGGTCGGCGTGACCTGCACGTTCGGCGACCAGGTGGTGCCGCCGTCCGCCGAGTACGAGTAGTAGAGCGCCGAGATCGTGCTGTCGGCCGACCCCCGCGTGTCGTTCCACACCGCATCGATCCGTCCGTTCGGCGCCACCGACATGGTCCCGAACCACTGGAACTTCCGGGTGTTGCCGGCGGGATCGTCGTTGACGCGTTTGGGAGTGCTCCAGGTCTGGCCGCCATCGGTGCTGCGGATGAAGTGGACGTCCATCGGGTCGGTCGGCGTCTGGACCGAGGACAGCACGTACACCCAGCCCCGGCGAGGTCCGTTCGATTTGTCGACCGCGATCCACAGCTGCCCGAGCAGTCCTGCCGGATTGGGGCCGCCGGTGTTCAGGAACCCGCCGAGATTCACCGGTGTGGTGGTGAAGGTCGGAACGCTCGCGTCCTGGTTCTTCGCGTTGATGGACTTCGAAACCGCGATATTGGTGAACTGGCCGCCGCTGGTGGCCCACCCCACCAGGTAGAGGTTGTTGTCGAGGTCGACGTCGAGGGTGCCCCAGATCGGGGCATCGGGAATCTGGCTGGGCGCGGTGAAGCTCGCGCCGTCGTTGATCGACTTGTTGAAGGTGTTCGGCGCGAACGGGTTCGAGGCAGTGCTCCACGCCTGGTAGAAGTTGTCGAGTTGGGGATCGATGACCATCCACTGCTTGTCGCCACCGTACGAGTACACCGCACCGCCCCACGAGGAACCGCCGGTGGTGGAGGGGAAGACATTGGTGATGAGCGTCTGGGCGAGGCTGTTGTAGAAGATGTCGCCGTTGCTGTCGACCGCCAGCACCGGATCGCTGCGGAACGTTCCCGCCTGGATCTTCCCGGTCGCCCAGGTCGCACCGCCGTTGGCGCTGTAGCCGAAGCCGGCCTCACGGAAGTTCGACCCGATATTGTTGAACTGGCGCCATCCGACCACCATCTGGTTGTGGTCGAACGGACTCACCGCAAGCGACGGCTCGTTCGCGGCGTCGTTCACGACGTCGTTGCCGAACGTGTTCACGTTCACCTGGATGCTGGTGTAGGGGCCGAAGACGATCGTGCTTGCCACGCGCGTGGTCTGGAGGCCGGTCGCTGCCGGCGGCATCGGGGCGTCGTCCTCGTACTCGAGCGGCAGGCCGTTCCGCAGGCGCCACATCGGATTCTCCCGTTCGTCGATCGGAACGGTCGCGGCGACCGCCGGCGCAGACACGGCGATGCACAGCGCGAGGAGGACGCCGAAGGCGACGAAATGACGAAGTGCGGAACGTGCTCGGATCATGGGCATGTGGGAAAAGCGAATGCCGCCGGTCGGTGAGTGACGGAAGTCTCTCACGGACGGGGCCGCACCCGGCATTCCGGGTTCCCAGCGCGGCGTTCGCGGGTTCGAGCGCCTACCGAACCCGCAGGATCTTCCGCGTCTCGGCGGCTCCGCCCGCCGTCAGGCGGCACAGATACACGCCCGGGGACGCAGCGGAACCGTCGGCACGCCGTCCGTCCCACACGATCGACTGGTCGGTGCCGGTCCGGAACCCGTCGATCAGCGTCGTCACCCGGTGTCCCGCCAGGTCGAAGATCTCCAGCCGAACGGCTCCGCCGCCGGCCGGCGCCGCGAAGTGGATGGTGGTTCCACCCGCAAACGGATTGGGATGGTTGTCGAGTCGCAGGGTGGCCGCCCGGGATGTTCCAACCCCGGTCACGGTGTTGGGGATCCGCAGGTAGTAGACGTCCTGCCCGCCACTGAAGGTCGCGGCATACGCCACGTCGACCCCGGCGTCGTCCGAGCTGGTGTCATAGTAGTCACCGATCTTGGCCTGGTTGGGCCACCCGATCACGCTCGACCAGGTCGGCGTCACCTGGACATTGGGCGACCAGGTCGTTCCGCCGTCGGCGGAGTACGAGTAATGGAGCGCCGAGACCGTGCTGTCGGCCGATCCGCGGGTGTCGTTCCACACCGCGTCGATCCGGCCGCTCGGCGCCACCGACATGGTCCCGAACCACTGGAACTTGCGCGTGTTGCCGGTGGGATCGTCGTTCACGCGTTTCGGCGCGCTCCAGGTCTGCCCGTGGTCGGTGCTGCGGATGAACATGACATCCATCGGATCGGTCGGCGTCTCGACCGAAGCGAGCACGTAGACCCAGCCAGCCCGCGGACCACTGGTTCGGTCAACACCGATCCACAGCTGACCGAGCAACCCACCCGGGTTGGGCCCGCCGAGGTTCAGGTAGCCGCCGAGATCCACCGGTACGGTCGTGAAGTGCGGTGGATCTGAGTCGTGCAGGTACGCGTCGTTCGAGCGCGAGACCACGATGTCCGTCAGGTAGCCGGAATCATTGACCGCCCACCCCGCAAGGTAGAGCCGGTACGCGGTGTCCATCGTCAGGGTTCCCCACACCGGCGAATCGGGTATCGAACTGGGAGGGCTGTACGTGTCGCCACTGTCGATCGACTTGTTGAACGTGTTCGGCGCGTAATTGTTCGAAGCGGTGCTCCACGCCTGATAGAGGTTCTCGAAGTCCGGATCCAGATACATCCACTGCTTGTCGCCGCCGTAGGCGAAGACGCCAGCCTCCCAGGTGGCTCCCCCGGTGTACGAACGGAATACCTGGGTGGAGAGCGGACCGTAATAGGTGGTGAGGCTGTTGTAGTAGATGCTGCCGCCGTTACTGGCTTCCAGCACCGGGTCGCTGCGGAACACGCCGTCCTGGATGGTGCCGGCGGTCCAGGTCAGGCCGCCGTCGGTGGTGTAGCCGTAGCCCGCTTCGCGGAAATTCGACGCGACGTTGTCGAACTGCCGCCACCCGATCACCATCTGATCGTGATTGAGCGGATTGACTGCCAGCGACGGCTCGTTGGCCGCGTCGCCGACGATGTCAGCGCCGAACCCCGCGACGTTGACCTGATAGCTGACGTAGTTGCCGAAAACGATCGGGCCCGCGGCCTGCGTGGTGCGGAGGTTGGTGCTCACGGACGGCGCGGGCGGATCGTCCGGCTCCTCCAGCGGCAGGACGCGGCGGACGAGCCCGACGGGGTGGTCGCGCCCGGAGATCGGAACGGTGGCTGCGCCTGACGGGACGGGCACGCCGAGGGCGAGCGCCCACAGAAGAGTGTGGGTGAGAGCGCCGCGAATCGCGGAGACGATGCTGCGTGATTCTCGTGGCATGCGGTAACCCGAGAAGCCTTCGCCGCGGAGGTGACCCGACACGAGTGTCCCAGAATCGGAGCCCGGCCTCTACAACAACGTTCCCCGCAGCACCAGGCTGGCGACCGAGAAGTAGATGATGATGCCGGTCACGTCGACGAGCGTGGCAACAAAGGGAGCGGAGGCGGATGCCGGGTCGAGTCCGGCGCGTCGGAGGATCAGCGGGAGCGCCGCCCCGGCCACCGTTCCGAACGTCACGACCCCCAGCACGCTCGCGCCGACTGTGATCCCGACCAGCATCGAGTGGGATCCGTAGGAGTGGAAGACCCGTTCCCACAGCACGACGCGCAGGAAGCCGATCGCCGCGAGCAGCGCCCCCATCGAGACGCCCTGGAATACCTCGCGGCGCACCACCCGCCACCAGTCCGCGAGCTTCACCTCGCCGAGCGCCATCGCGCGGATCACCAGCGTCGAGGCCTGCGAGCCGGCGTTGCCACCGCTCGAGATGATGAGTGGAATGAACAGGGACAGCACGACCGCGCGCGCGATCTCGTGCTCGAACCGACCCATCGCGCTGGCGGTCAGCATCTCGCCCACGAACAACACCGCGAGCCATCCCACACGCTTGCGGAGCAGGCTGGCAAAGCCGGTTTCCAGGTAGGGTGCTTCGAGGGCCGCGGTACCACCGATCTTCTGGATGTCCTCGGTCGCCTCTTCCTGGATGACGTCGACGATGTCGTCGACCGTCACGATGCCCTTCATGCGCCCCTCGCTGTCGACGACCGGGATCGCCTGCAGGTCGTGCTCGGCGAACAGACGCGACAACTCCTCCTGGTCCATGCTCTCGCCCGCCACCACCACCTCGCCCGAGCAGATCTCGCGCACCTTCTTGTCCGGCGCCGCGATGAACAGGTCGCGCAGCGACACCACGCCCAGCAGCCTTTGATCGGTGTCGATCACGTAGACGTAGTAGAAGTTCTCGGTCTTGTCGCGGGCCTGTTTGCGCAGGTAGCTGATCGCCTCGTCGATGCTGACATCGGGACGCAGCCTGGCGTAGCGCGGGTTCATCAGCCCGCCCGCATCGTCCTCGGCGTAAGCCAGCAGCGCCTGGACTTCGGCGCGGGTCGGGCCGTCGAGCAGATCGAGCAGGCGGTCGCGGCCCGCATCGTCGGAGGCCTGGATCGCGTCGGCCGCGTCGTCGGGCGGGAGCAACCGCATCCACGAGCGGCGCTGGGGCGGCGACATCGACATCAGGAGTTCGGCCTGGTCGCGGGCCGGCAGATCGAGGAAGAAATCCTCAGCCTGGTCGCGCTGCAGCTCGAGGAACGCCTCGATCCGTTCCTCGGGATCGAGGATGCGCCAGGTCTCCTTGAGGTCGGAGACCTCCAGCTCGCTGGCCGACTGACTCTCGGTCCTCAAGGTCGGCATCGGCTACCCCCGGGAGGTGACGCACGCGACCCGGAGCGGCCGCGGCACGCCGCGACCGAGACTAGTCGCTCGCGCGCGCGCGCGTCCAGCGCAGAGGTCGGGCGGGATGTGGTGCGCACCGCCGACCCACCGCTATGCTGCCGTGAACTCGAGGGGCCGATGACCCGCAGCAGCGTCGAAGTGGTGGTTCGCGCACTGAACGATGCCGGAGTCCGCTACCTGATCGCGGGCGGCCTGGCGGTGGTCGCACATGGGTACGTCCGGTTCACGGCGGACGTCGATCTCATCCTCGACCTCGCACCCGAGAATCTCGCGCGCGCGATCGAAGTCTTCGAGAGCCTTCGCTACCGGCCACGCGCCCCGGTCCCCCTCTCATCGTTCCTGGATCCAGCTGCTCGCGCCTCGTGGGCCCGTGACAAGGGGATGACCGTGTTCTCGCCGTCGAGCCCCGACCATCCGGCAACAGAACTGGATCTGTTCGTCGAACCTCCGCTCGACTTCGCGGCTGCGTACGCGCGAGCGCGGCATGCAGCAGTGGCCCGGGGACTCGAGGCAACGTTCGTCGGCTACGACGATCTGATCGCGCTCAAGCGGAAGGCCGACCGCCCCCAGGACCGCGAGGACATCGAGCGCCTCGAATCGCTGCGTCGGGAGGAATCATGAGCGAGTCCGAGCGCGGCTGGGACGAAGGGTTCGCAGGACATTCCCTCGC
>Ga0111539_10007754_pt1 | contig 13709 bp, 8 predicted proteins | sample RhiMethybrSRZTD1_FD_79667 | JGI IMG/M metagenome (GOLD analysis project Ga0111539, IMG submission 79667) | Populus rhizosphere microbial communities from Tennessee, USA - Rhizosphere MetaG P. TD hybrid SRZTD1 (version 2) (version 2) | ecosystem: Host-associated > Plants > Roots > Rhizosphere >...
AGATGTGGTTTGCTCCTTTTCTGGCCTTAGCGGTATTTGGATACCTGGCTGTCTATTTCAATGTTACGATAGCAGTGGCATTTCCTTTCCTGGCCGCATGGTTTTGTTCGCCGCTCGTAGTTTGGTATATCAGTCTTCGAACAACGGTCAAGCAAATTGAAGTATCACGTGATCAGGAAGTTTACCTGCGCAGGCTGGCAAGAAAAATATGGGCATTCTTTGAAACCTTCGTCACGAGGGAGGATAACTGGTTGCCCCCGGATAATTACCAGGAACACCCCGTAGAAAGGACCGCTCACCGTACTTCGCCAACTAACATAGGTCTTTACCTGCTGACTAATCTTACTGCATACGATTTTGGCTATATCACGCATAGTATATTGATCGAGCGGACCACTAATACTTTGGATACGCTCCACCGCATGGAGAAGTACCGGGGACATTTATTTAACTGGTACGACACTGTTTCGTTGATGCCGTTGTCACCCCGTTATATTTCGACAGTCGACAGTGGAAACCTTGTGGGCACCCTCGTGACACTGAGACAGGCACTCTTAAAAATACCGGACACAAAAATCCTCCAGGAAAATATTTATGAAGGAATAATGGATGCGATCGGCATCCTCAGGGAAAAGGTACCCGATGTTTCGTCGATTAAAAAACTGCACAAAGAAATACGGGAAAATTATTCGAAGCAGGCAGAAGATGTAGCATCTTTTAAAAGCTATTTTGAAAAAATTGAACAATCGGTTAAAGAAATTCTGCTGCAATCTGACCTTGACACTGATGAAGAGGGTGGATGGTGGTCGGAAAAACTCGTTGAGCAAATGAAAGGTGTAAAACAGGAGCTCATAGATTTTTTCCCCTGGTTATTTTTACCTCCTCCACCTGCCAGGTTCGAATCACTTCTTCCGGATCTCCCGGCCTTGCCTACATTGAACCAGCTTGCCAGAATTGAGGAATCCATTCTGCAAAAAGTTATCGATTGTTATTACCCTGAAAATAATTCCGAAGAAAATGCCTGGCTGGATAATTTCAGAAAGGGTATTGCCGAATCAGCAAGGCGCGCCAAGGAGCTTATATTAAGGGTGGCTCGCCTGGAAGCCCGGTGCAGAGAGCTTTCTGCGATTGAATTTGACTTTTTGTTTGACAGATCACAAAATCTTCTTGCCATTGGGTACAACGGTGACGAACACAGACGAGATAATAGTTTTTATGATCTTCTCGCATCAGAGGCCCGCCTTGCAAGTTTTATAGCCATTGCCCAGGGTAAGCTTCCACAACAAACATGGTTTGCATTGGGACGCCAGCTTACTAATGCAGGCACATCTCCTATATTGTTATCGTGGAGCGGATCTATGTTTGAGTATTTGATGCCTTTGCTTGTAATGCCAACCTATGAAAATACGTTACTCGATCAAACGTACAAGTCGGTAATTCAAAAACAAATTGATTACGGCAAAAAGCGCGGCGTGCCATGGGGCATATCAGAATCCGGGTATAATATGGTTGATGCCAATCTTAATTACCAGTACCGCGCATTTGGAGTACCCGGCATTGGTTTCAAGCGTGGCTTGGGCGAAGATCTCGTAATCGCTCCCTACGCTACAATCATGGCATTAATGGTATCTCCCGATGCTGCATATGAGAACCTTCAGACCATGAAAGAAAAAGGTTTTGAAGGCAGGTATGGATTTTATGAAGCTATTGATTATACTCCTTCCCGTTTACCACGACGGACTTCTCACGCTGTGATCCGCTCTTTTATGGCGCACCACCAGGGAATGTCGATGCTTTCCATTGCATACCTGCTGTTGGAAAAGGTCATGCAAAAACGTTTTCAATCACACGAAGAAGTGAGGTCTGCCTTGCTGCTGTTGCAGGAAAGAATCCCCCGTGTGACTACATTCTATTCGCCAACTGTTCACGAAGCCGATATAAGTGTTTCGCCCGGCGGCTTTGAATCAATGCGTGTGATCACCACTCCGCATACGCCGATACCTGAAGTACAATTGTTGTCGAATGGTCGGTATCATGTAATGGTGACAAATGCCGGCGGAGGTTATAGCCGATGGAAAAATATATCGCTTACACGATGGAGAGAAGATTGCACTTGTGATAACTGGGGAACTTTTTGCTATATACGTGACCTCGAAAGTAATGCCATATGGTCAGCTGCGCACCAGCCCATCCTGAGAGAGGGGGATAATTATGAAGCCGTTTTTTCACAGGGGCGTGCTGAATTCAGGCGCAGGGATTTTGCAATGGAAACACATACCGAGATTATTATATCTCCCGAAGATGACATAGAACTTAGAAGGATTCATATCACTAATCGCTCCCGCAAAAAAAGGTTTATTGAAATTACAAGCTACGCAGAAATAGTAATGTCAAATCCGGTCGCGGACGAATTGCATCCTGCCTTTAATAATCTCTTTGTACAAACGGAATTCAATGAACACCGTCATGCAATAATGTGTTCACGACGTCCGAGATCTGCAGAAGAACACAATCCCTGGATGTTTCATTTGATGAAAGTGCATGATGCCCAAATTCAGCAAATTTCATTTGAAACCGACAGGTCAAAATTTATCGGGAGGGGAAATGGGACTAACGATCCAATTGCCATTCGCCAAAGCAAAACACTGGAAGGTGGAGTTGGGTCCGTGCTGGACCCCGTCGTTTCGATTCAGTACCGCATTTATATTGAGCCGCATGAGTCAGCTACAGTTGATATGATTTTCGGAATTGCGGAAACTAAAGAATTATGTAATGTACTTGTTGAAAAATACCAGGACAGGAATTTTGCCAATCGCGGACTCGAGCTTGCATGGACCCACAGCCAGGTTATTCTACGGCAAATAAACGCAGTCGAAGCGGACGTTCAATTATATAACCGACTGGCAAGTTCCATCATATTTGCGAACGCATCGTTGAGAGCCGATGCGTCAACTATAATGAAAAATTATCGAGGCCAGTCCGGGCTCTGGAGTTTTTCAATCTCAGGTGATGTGCCGATAGTGCTGCTTCAGATGGAGGATGTGGCCAATATTGAACTCGTAAGGCAATTGGTTCAGGCACACGCGTATTGGCGCCTAAAAGGCCTCCATGTTGATCTTGTCATATGGAATGATGACCATGGAGGATACCGGCAGGAACTTCATGACCGCATCAATGAACTGGCTGCGCCAGCGGTCACGGCAGATCTTAAGGATAAACCCGGCGGTATATTTATACGTTCCGCTGACCAGATTTCCAATGAAGACAGAATTTTATTCCAGTCGGTAGCACACGTAGTGTTATCAGATCAGCTTGGTACACTCGAAGAGCAGATCAACAGGGGTAATAAACTAAAACCTTCCATTCCATTTTTTACACCGAGTAAATTTTACACAACGGTTAGCGATCCTGCTACGGACCGGACCCCATTTGCCCGGGACCTTCAATTCTTTAATGGTATTGGGGGATTTTCCAAAAACGGCCGGGAATATGTTATTCAGACCAGCTCATCTGCGAAGACAGAAGCGCCATGGATTAACGTATTAGCCAACGCTCAATTTGGCTGTATCATTTCGGAAAGCGGTATGTCGTACACATGGCTGGATAACGCTCATGGCATCAGGTTAACTCCATGGAACAATGACCCGGTGAGCGATTTAAAAGGCGAAGCCTTTTACCTCCGGGATGAAGAAAGCGGCCGATTTTGGTCGCCTTCGCCTCTTCCTACACGCGGTTCTACGCCTTATATAACAAGACACGGTTTTGGATATAGTGAATTTGAACATGTTGAAGACGGCATTGCTTCTACAATGACCGTGTTCGTTGATATTGCTGCGCCGGTAAAATTCATCGTCCTGAAAATTCAGAATAATTCAAACCGCATGCGGCGTTTATCGGCAACCGGTTATGTGGAATGGGTATTGGGGGATCTTCGCTCGAAATACCATATGCACACTATTTCAGAAATGGACATCCGAAGCGGCTCAATACTGGTACGAAACGCATACAGCCCGGAGTTTGAACATCGATATGCATTCTTTGATGTCAACGACGACGCCAGGACCTTTACAGCAGATCGCTCAGAATTTATTGGAAGAAATGGTACATTGGCAAACCCTGAAGCCATGAACAGGGTTAAACTTTCCGGAAAACTTGGGGCTGCACTTGATCCCTGTGCTGCATTGCAGGTAACTTTCGATCTTGCTGAAGAGGAAGAAAAAGAAATCATTTTCAGGCTTGGCGCAGGAAAAAATGTGAACGACGTAATGTCCATTATTCAAACGACTGATGGCACTCCTGCAGCAAAAGCCGCATTGGACAAAGTGCGCCATTATTGGGAAGAAACATTAACGGCCGTCCAGGTTCACACACCAGATCCTGCCACAAACATTCTTGCGAATGGCTGGCTAAATTACCAAACCCTGGCTTCCCGGATCAGGGGACGAAGTGGTTTTTATCAGTCGGGTGGAGCATTTGGATTCAGGGACCAACTGCAGGATGTTTTATCGCTTCTCCATTCGAAACCGGATTTGGCGAAAGAGCAAATTCTCCTGTGTGCATCACGACAATTTAAGGAAGGAGACGTTCAGCATTGGTGGCATCCTCCTAAAGGTCGCGGCGTTCGAACTACATGTTCGGATGATTATTTGTGGTTGCCCTTTGTAACAGCAAAGTATATTACCGTCACAGACGACAAAGAAATACTCAATGAAGTTATTCCTTTTCTCGAGGGTCGAATGTTGAATGCATTTGAAGAATCCTATTATGACCTTCCGATCATTTCAGATATCACGGCCAGCTTGTATGATCATTGCGTCAGAGCCATCGACCATGGCTTACGTTTTGGATTGCACGGTCTTCCTTTAATTGGTTCAGGAGATTGGAACGACGGTATGGATAAAGTCGGTCAGCATGGGCGGGGTGAGAGTGTTTGGCTTGCATTCTTCCTCTATAATATTTTGATAAGTTTTGAAGAGATAGCCCTGTTAAAGAATGATAAATCCTTTGCAGAGAAGTGCCGCACCCATGCTGCAGACCTTGAAAAAAACATCAACAAAAACGCATGGGACGGCGAATGGTACCGTCGGGCATATTTTGATGACGGCACTCCACTTGGTTCAAAGCAAAATGAAGAATGTAAGATTGATTCCATTGCTCAAAGCTGGTCCGTTATTTCAAAAGGGGGTAAGCCGGAGTATGCCCTAAAGGCGATGGAATCGGCCGGTGCCTGGTTAATTCGAAAAGATGACGGGTTGATACAATTGTTTGATCCACCATTCGACAAGTCTGATTTAAATCCCGGTTATATTAAAGGTTATGTCCCTGGCGTCAGAGAGAATGGAGGACAATATACTCACGCAGCGATTTGGCTGGTGATGGCATTTGCTGCACTTGGCGATAAAAAGCGAACATGGGAATTATTAAAAATGATTAACCCGATCAACAGGGGCAACACACCCGAGAAAATCGGTGTGTATAAGACAGAACCCTACGTCGTGGCTGCAGATGTATACGCAGAACCAAAACATAAAGGCCGGGGCGGATGGACCTGGTACACAGGTTCCGCTGGGTGGATGTACCAGCTGATTATCGAGTCAGTGGTTGGAATCAGGAGAAAAGGAAATACACTTTCGTTTGTTCCGTGTATACCGGAAGATTGGGCGTCATTAAAGGTTATCTATAGGTTCATTAACACCCTCTATAACATTGAATTTACTCAGTCGCGTGAACAGGGAATTCCTGCGAAAGTAATGGTTGATGGAGTACAGGAAGGTGATTCATCGATCACCTTGGTAAATGACGGGCAGGTCCACGATGTGAAAATCTTCACTGAAAAAATTGCTGATAAAGCAAGTTCCGTCTGAGCAAATTTTGGATAAACCATAATGTCTTGTTGTATCAAACGGATAAATTTATCCGCTATCTTAGCATTGATTGTTCCCCTACTTATTTTTCCGGGGAATTTTACAATTAATGATTATTCTCCTTCTTGCAGTTTTCCTCATCGGTTACACCGCGATCGCGCTGGAGAACAAGATAAATATTAATAAGGCTGCAACAGCGCTTATCACCGGTGTAATTTGCTGGACCATATATGTCGCCTGGTCGCCAGACAAGCGCGTTGTTGAAGAACAGCTGACCATGCATTTGGGAGAACTGTCGGGTATCTTGTTTTTTTTGCTGAGCGCGATGACCATAGTTGAGCTAATTGATGCTCATGATGGATTTAATATTATTACGGACAGGATAAATGAGACCAACCAGCGGAGACTCATTTGGATCATCGCATTTATTTCTTTCTTTCTCTCGGCCCTGCTTGATAACCTTACCACAACAATTGTAATGGTCTCGTTGATCAGGAAATTGATCAGTGAAAAGAAGCAACGACTTTTTTTTGCCGGCTTAATAATTATTGCTGCTAATGCCGGTGGCGCCTGGTCACCTATTGGTGATGTAACAACGACAATGCTTTGGATCGGCGGACAGATCACCACCGTCAAACTCGTTATTAATTTGATCTTGCCATCTGTTGCCTGCCTGCTGGTCCCACTTCTGATTGTTTCATTGAGGCTTAAAGGTCATGTTACACGGCCCAACGTTGAAAATACTAGTGTCAAAAATGTTACTCTTCCGATACAACAACAGAAAATTGTTTTCTTTTCAGGAATGTTGATCCTTGTTTTAGTTCCCGTTTTCAAGACAGTAACTCATTTGCCTCCTTATATGGGCATTTTAGTTGGCCTCGGTGTGCTTTGGGTTATAACAGAAATAATGCATGGAAAGAAAGCCGGGTCTGAAAGACAGCACTTATCAGTGAGCCAGGCGCTGCAAAAAGTAGACAGCCCAACTATTTTATTTTTTCTTGGAATCCTTTTGAGCATTACAGCATTGCAATCTTCAGGAATACTTGCCACATTAGCTGGTTGGGTGAATAATAAATTGGAAAATGAGCATATCATTGCGTTATGCTTTGGGATATTATCTTCGGTAGTTGATAATGTGCCGCTCGTGGCGGCAGGGCAGGGGATGTACAGTTTGGAGCAGTATCCGACTGATCATAGCTTCTGGCTTTTTCTCGCTTATACAACTGGCACCGGCGGAAGCGCACTGATTATCGGCTCGGCCGCGGGCGTAGCGGCAATGGGAATGGAAAAGATAGATTTTTTCTGGTACCTGAAAAAAATCACGCTTATAGCACTAGCCGGCTATGTTGCGGGTGCGATTATTTATATATTGCAATACCAGCTGTTCCATTAACATGTGGATACATTAATTTAACTCCGCGTATTCTTTTTTTCTTTCATCGCCCAGTAGATGCCTTTTACGTTCACCTTCCATTCGGGCAACAACAAGACGAGGATCATCTCCTCTATCAGATCAATGGCTGTCACTGCCACGGCCGCATAAAATAAGAGCATCGGAGGTTGAGGCAAAAAGAAAATAAGTATGAGAAATGATCCCTGCAATACGGCAGCCAGCTTGGCAGAAAATGTATGAAAGCTGGTCAGCTTATGATATCGAATCAAGGCAAATGCGACCTGCCCGATAAAAAGACCCAACAAAGCAGAAAAGTAAAAGATGTTTTGAACAAAGAATTCCTGTTTTAAAAAATATAATCCAATCATACCTACCAGGACAGTAAGATCGTCGGCAATTGAATCGACCTTAGCACCCATTACACTTACTACTTTAAACCTGCGTGCAAGAAAGCCGTCAATGGCATCCGTAAAAAAACTCAGGGCAAGGAACCATTTAAACAAATCGTATTGCCTTCCGAGAATGAAATAAAGAAGAAGAACCGATGCAACGAGCCGGTAAAATGTAATGCTATTGACCGCAAGATACCTGAGGCTTAACCTGTTTCCTGTTTTATTCATGCTAATAAAATAGATCTTGCGATCGGGGGCTTACGGCAGTCTCCTTCCGGTCGACCAACGAAATTAGTGATTGTGTCATGGGTAATCTCCCGGTAGGTTTTTTATCTCATCGCTGGAGATCATAAGGTCCTGTTTTTGTCGTAATATCAGATCGCTAATGCTTTTATCCAGGTCCTTTGTTTTCTCTAAGGCTGATTGGTATGCGAGGAGGGTCATGTCTTCAATTTGGTCGCAGAAATGGGAGATTTCAGGCTTTCCATCGGCATCAGCATAGGCTATGTCCATCCATGTGTTGTAGATTAATCCGGATGTGGTAGTCTTGTCGGTTACTTTAGCTCCAAGTTCTCTTATTTTTTCTGTTAGTTCATCCAGGAAAAGCTCACTTTGTTTCACCATCTTTTTGAAAAGTCGCCTGATTTTTTCCTTGTCTTCTTTCGTGTCATGGATAGCTTCTTTATAACCAACAATACGATCCTTATTTATGGTGATAAGGTCATTTAATATGTCTGCAGCATTTGTTTGTCCTGTCATTGAAATCAAGATTTGTCTTGAAAAAAGTGAAAAAGGATGGGGCCGGCGATTGTTAATGTAAAAGTAAGGTTTGTGACTGTTTTGGCCTGTTCGTGCAGTATATCCAGCTTAGTTTCCACGTATTCTCCTGGTCAGGGACCTGGTGGCTCCCAGGTTCCAATTCGTGAATCGACCTCTTTGCACCATCAGCGTATTTGTTTCGGGGAGTTGAGGAAAATCTTGAAAAACAAATCGTTCTTTAGGGTTGTGCCATCCAATTATCCGGCCAAACCGAATGTCGGGCTATTACATGGGTTAAATATCATGTAGCTTTTATCAGGAAACTGCTGCAGACGGGTAATTTCTCTTGCATCCGAATCGATATTTATTTTATTGAACACGAATTAGCACAGGTAAACTGTTGCCAGAATGCGTCAATGCAATTTGACCTTGCAAACCCGGTGACTTTTCCTATCCTGATCATCTATTGTGAGTGGATAATATACGATTATATTAAAAGCCTTTCACATTTGCCATTCATACATTTTTCTCAAAAATGTAATTGGGAATTTGAGTAAATTTAGTAACAGGAGAAAGGGAGACATTGAAAAAGCTGTTGTTTATAACATTTATCTTATGTTTCGTATGGCGGGCAAGGGCGCAACTGATTAACTGCACATTTGACAAACCTGTTATCACTATCCATTTTGGTACAGGCGATATTCGCGATCTCAATACATCTTCGCTTCTGAATTATGGACGGGTAGGAAGTTACTGCCCAACTGATGGTCACTATAGTTATACCGGATATACCAGCGATTGTTTCAGGGGAGACTGGTGGCGACTTACAGAAGACCACACCCCGGGAGATGTGGATGGCAATATGATGCTGGTTAATTCATCTTACAATACCGGCCCGTTTTTTACTACGACGCTCGAAGGGTTAAAAGGTGGCGCCACTTACGAGTTTTCGATATGGATCATGAATGTCTGCAAGCCCAGTGATAAATGTCCTTATCCCTTACTTCCAAACCTTTCATTCCGACTTCAATCATCGTCAGGAAATTTTACAGCTCAATTCGGCACCGGTGAAGTTGCGCGGCGTGAATCACCGCAATGGACACAGTTCCGGGCACCATTCAAGTTGCCCGCTTCGGAATCAACATTGCAATTGACAATGGTCAACACCGCACCCGGCGGTTGCGGAAATGACTTTGCACTTGATGACATAGTTATCCGGGAATGTATCATGAAGCCCCCGGCCTCGAATGTTACTCCGAAACAATCTGTGGCGCCGAAAAAACAACCGGTAACGGTAAAACAAACACCCAAGAAATCGGCGACGACACCGGTGGCCAAAGAAGTTCCAAACACACCAAAAGAGAAACCGCAAACAACAACTGCCAGCGTGAATCCCGTCAAAATACAGCGAAGCCAGGTTTTGCCGCCTCCACCTCCTGTGTTAACGACACGGACAAATTCATTGGTAAAGACAATTCAAACTGAAGCCGGGCAGATTACGCTGAACCTCTATGATAATGGTGAAATAGATGGTGATACTGTAAGCATATATCACAATAACAAGCTTGTGGTTTCACGTACCAGGCTTTCCCAAAAACCGATAACAGTCAATATTGATATTAATGCTGAAGAACCACATCACGAAGTCGTAATGGTCGCTGAGAATCTCGGTTCTATTCCCCCCAATACATCGGTGATGATCGTTACTGCCGGCAGCAAGAAATACCAGGTTTATATTTCGTCTACTGAACAGAAGAATGCAAAAGTTGTATTTGATCTGAAAGAATGAATTTTCTGGTTTACCCCGGTGGCCCGAACAGCATCTTTCGCCAAAAATGGTTTGATAAATTTCGTATCGCTGCTGCCAGGCGTATCCGAATGATTTTTCGATTTTTTATCACTGGTAATCCCAACTACGGCTGCCAAAAACATAAAAAAGCCCCGCTGAAATAACAGCATTTTTGAAATCATACGAACTTCCTGATTTGTTTATGGGAGTAATGCCAAGGCCGTAACGTGCGCCAATCCCGATTCCTTGATTAAATCGATAACCAAGGCCAAAATTCACCGAGAAATCAAATGTCTTCAACTCGCTTTTAATGTCTGTCTTCGACCCATCCACTTTTTGTTTTGCGCCGATAAGAAAACCGGCCTGGGGCCCTGTTTCTATATAAAAACCAGATGCGTCGATATAGCGCTGAACCATGATGGGAACGTTGATATAGGAAAGTGTGGTTTTGTCATTCCCTGATTTTACTCCCTGCATGGAATATAAAATCTCAGCCTGTACAACATACTTAAAAAAACCATCGGCATTTGTGGCGGCAAAATTGACCAACCCGCCTGCATGTGGCGCGATCAGGGCATCTGAGCCTTCCGCTCCTTCACCCGTGAATGTTGAAAAATTGGCTCCGGCTTTTACGCCAAAACTAAAGATGGATTGAGCATCGAGCGATAAGCAGAAATACAGTAAAACAAACGGTAGGATTAAAATTTTCTTTTGCATATAGGTTTGAATTAATTATTTAAAGCTATTGTCATAGCTTAAATGGATTCGGTTCGTCCGATCAAAGGACATCGATCAAAATACAATTAATTTTTATTTCTACATAATACCCGAAGAAAAAATGAGTTTTTCGGCTATCGCCAAAGCTACGGTTCGTATCTACGAACCGAATCTTCTTTTTGCCTAAAAATATTAACGGTTCGAGTTGAGAAAGGCCCACTCGTTTAGATTGTTTTTGATCTCAAGGAATGATAGTAAACTGATTTTCCTGCGTCGACAAAAGGGATAGATATACAAGCGGACCTGCAACGCGGTGAATTTTTCATTTAAATCAACATCAAACTGGCCCGAGTCATTACCTTAAAGTCTATGCCTCGATCCTGTTAAACCTGTAAACAGAAAACCAGATGAGCAAGACTGCCGTTGCGCCCATTACAGCAAAGTCTGTTGGCAAACCGAAATGGCTTTGGTTCACCAGGCTTCCACGCATAGCATCCACGGCATAGGTCAGTGGGTTACAGGAGGCAATCACTTTCATTAATACCGGTACGTTATCAAGCGGGAACAGGGCACTTGATAAAAAGAAAAGTGGGATGACCAGGAAATTGGTCATTGCCATAAAACCCTGCATATCGTTGACCACGGCGCCAACGCCACTACTAAAACTTACCATTGCTATGGCAAGCAGAATCATGGCCAAAAATGTCATTCCAAGCATAGCCCAACTGTAAGGATGAAAGCCAAATAATAATGCGATAACGAAAAGCATCAGTCCCTGTATGACTGCAATAGTAGCGCCGCCCAATGAACCTCCCAGCATCACTTTTATGCGCGATACCGGTGCCACCAGCGTCTCCTTCAAAAAACCAAATTGCTTATCCCACATTATATTGATTCCCCAAAAGATGGAAGTGAATAAGATGGTTTGCGCCACGACTCCCGGTACAATAAACTGAATATAACTTCCTTTGCCTGCCTGCTGAAACAGGGCATTGAACCCATAGCCCAATGTAAGAAAATAAACCAATGGCTGAACAATACTCATAACCATGCGAAGTCCCGAACGCTTGAAACGTATCATCTGGCGAAGCCATAAAATATAAACTGTTTTCATTGCATTTTTAGTTTAATTGTCAGCGCCTGTTGGCAATAATTCTCCTGTAAATATCTTTTCTTGCATCACCAGTACCGAGACTTTCATCCCGGACGCCTTTGCCTGTAAGGGCGAGGTAAGCAGTTTCCAGGCTATCCGCTTCTGTTTGCTTCTTCAGTTCTTCGATATTGCCCATCGCGACCAGTTTACCATGATCAATAATGGCAATGCGATCGGCAATGGCTTCGGCTTCGCCGAGGTAATGCGTGGTAAAGAAAATCGTCATCTCTTCCTGTTCATTCAGTTTCTGAATGTAATTCCAGAGTAAATTCCTTGTTTGCGCATCAAGACCCAGGGTGGGTTCATCGAGAAATAAAATTTTCGGATGATGCAACAAACCCCTCGCAATTTCAAGCCTGCGTTTCATCCCTCCTGAAAAGGTTTTAACCCTTGAATCTTTCCTGTCCCACAATTCAACCAGCTTTAGCAATTCCGCTGTTCTTTCTTTCGCCAGTTTTTTATCCAGGTTATATAGCGCGGCATGCAATTGCATGTTCTCATTCGCCGTCAATTCATCATCAAGACTCGGATCCTGGAAAACAATACCGAAGGTTTTTCGGGCGGCATCCTGGGCGGTTGAAACATTGTTGCCGGCAAGAAACAAAGCGCCTTCCGTTGGATGCTGCAGGGTGGTAAGCATTTTGATCGTGGTGCTTTTGCCTGCTCCATTGGGACCGAGGAATCCAAAGATTTCGCCCCTATACACGTCAAAACTGATATTGTCAACCGCAGTGACGTCCTTGTATTTCTTTGTAACGCTTTTAACCGATATGATCGTTTCCATGTTATGTCAGGTTTATTCTGTTTTTAATTAACTCAGGCAACTTTGATTGATCACCTATGGTCTCAGCGCTTTGATCACCTTATCCAGCGCCAAATCCATTGCTCTATCATCCAGCACAAATTTTTTTCCGGGTATGAAAGAGTATTTGCTCATGTGAAACTCCACCAAAGTATATAATGGCGCAAAAGCTATTGCCCAGAGAATTTCAACCGGCATTTCCGCCAGTTCCTTTCGCCTGATCGCATTGCCGACAAATTCTCCCATCATCTCTTTAAACTTGTTGCCCGTTAGCTTTACCACTTTGTTGTTCAGTGGTGAGTGCCTCACCTGTTCCAGGAATTTCATTTCCAGTGGGAATTTGATGCAATGATTGGCGCGGTTCACCCATTGCACCTTAAGTCCTTCTCTTAATTTCATAGATGGATCAAAGTTCACGAAGGTCGCCCTGAAAATCCTGTCACTTATTTCAACGGCCAGCTGTATGATGAGATCTTCGCGGTTCTTGAAATAAATATATATGGTGGCAGGCGAGACACCTGCCGATTTTGCAAGCTTCTGCATGCTCAAACCATCAAACCCTTCTTTGACGATCATTTCCAGCGCCTTTTTGCGGACAGAATTTTCTTTGTATATGTCTCTGGTGCGCATAAACAGTCATCAAATATAAATGAATGTTCATTCATTTAATAAAAATATTTTATTTTTTTTGTGCTGGTCTTTAGGCGTTCTAATACACGATCCGAAAAGTGAGATTTATTCTCGGCTTGATAATTCTTGAAGTCTTCGGTACCTGGTGCTCCCAGTAATGTTGCATTTTCCCGCCCATTAAAAGCAAACTTCCATGAGTCAATGGAATGG
>Ga0111539_10007755_pt1 | contig 13707 bp, 7 predicted proteins | sample RhiMethybrSRZTD1_FD_79667 | JGI IMG/M metagenome (GOLD analysis project Ga0111539, IMG submission 79667) | Populus rhizosphere microbial communities from Tennessee, USA - Rhizosphere MetaG P. TD hybrid SRZTD1 (version 2) (version 2) | ecosystem: Host-associated > Plants > Roots > Rhizosphere >...
GATCGCCGATGAGATCGGGTCGAGGGAAAAACTCGCCCGTGTTGTTGTAGTCGTCAAAGAGCGTCAGGTGAAAAGGATTGCCGCTGCGCATCGTCACTATAGTATTCAGTTGCCATCCTTTGCCGAAACGTGGATGTGATTCCGAAAGGTTTGGCAGCGCATAGCTGGCGCTCACGACGAAACGATGGCGATTATCGAAGTTCGAGTTCGCTTTCTCGCATCGCGAGCAGTGACTGTTGTCGGGTTGCGTCGCATTCGCCACGTAATCCTGCCCGTCCGACGCATTGTCGATCGAGTGCGACCACGTGTAATAGATCTCCGTTGAAAAACCTTTGCGATCGCGGACGGAGAAGCTCGTTTGCAGCGCGTTGTAATTCGAGACCGCGCTGGTCTCGAGATGATTCACGTAAAAGAATGTGCCGCCGGACGGCGCGAATGGTCCATTGTCGAACGGGCGAGCCGAAGAGACGCTCGGATTCAGAGGTTGGTTGATATCGCGGTAGCGAAACAGCTTCTTGCCCGTTGAGCCGACGTACCCAACTTCCATCACGACGTTTCTGAACAACTCGCGCTGAATGTTGAGATTGTAGTTTTGGATGTAGGGCGTGCGCAGGTTCGGATCGACCGCAAACACGTCGGAGTCGAGAAAGTCGGTAAAGATCGGAACGCCATCCACGATCACCGGCTCGGTTGAGAAAGAGAAGAGAACTGGCGCTGGTCCAACCGGATTGAAAGCCGGCCCGGGATTGAACGTATTGAAAGGAAGTTGACCGGCAAAGAAGTCCTGCGAGAACGCGTCATAAAACAACCCCCAACCCGCGCGCACAACAGTCTTGCCGTCTCCCTTGACGTTCCAAGCGAGCCCGAGTCGTGGTGAAAAATTGTTCCAGTCGCGCTCGTAGAGACGCGGCAGCCCCGGCGATCCAACCTGGACCAGACCAGCGGTAGGACTGAAATTGCTCAATAGATTGTTCTCTTCTTCGATGACGCCGAAATAATCCCAGCGCAAACCGAGGTTGAGTGTGAGTTGTGGGCTCCAGCGAAGCGTGTCCTGCACGTAACCCGCGTGTGAGTTCTGAAAAGTGTTGCGATTGGAGTTGCCACGCGCTGCGCGCCCACCGCTCAACGTGCCGGAAAGAAAGTCTTCGAGAGAACCAAAATCCAGGCGGCCGCGATAGCCGGCATCGAAAAACTGGTCCACCGTCGTGCGGCGAAACTCGTAACCAAACTTCAGATCGTGCCGGTCGCGCTTCCACGAAAAGTTATCAATGATGTGGAAGTTGCTATCGACGCGCGCGCGCGGAACGGAAAGTGTGGCGCCGATGTTGGCGATTCCCAGGTCGTCCTGAATGCGAATCTGCGGCAAGCCGAAGTCCTGCGCGTTCGTGATGCCGGTGTTGAGCCCAATCGAGCGCGGATCGAAGTCGTTGTCTTCCGGAAAGAAACCTTCGTCGAAGCGGTTGTAACCAAACCGCAGTTCGTTGACTTTATTCGTGGAAAGGATCTTCAAATACGAGATCGACACGAGATGAACTGTCGTCGGCGTAGTTGTGTTGTAACCGGGAAGGATGTTGCCCGCGAGAATAGCGAGCGGGAACGACTGATCGCTCGTGCCGAAAAAGTAACGTCCGGTAAGCTGGTTGTCCTTATTAAACGAGTGGTCGATCTTCGCGATGAGGCTGTCGACGTCGTTCGACGCCGGCGTCGTGACGAAGAGGTTCGGCTCGCCACTGTTGTCGAAGAGCGGCAAGGGACGATTCGGCGCCGGCCATGGATTGCGCGCCAGCAGGCGAGCGATGACCGGGTTCGTTGGACCACCCAGCGCGGCGATCTCGCGCGGATCGGGAACGCGGGCGGTCGAGTTCAGACCGACGCGTTCGCGTTGACCTTCGTAAGCGAAATAAAAGAACGTCTGGTTGCGTTTGATTGGACCACCGATCGCGCCGCCGAACTGATTGTTTCTGAACGCGGTTTGCGGGTTCGGTTCGATGTTGAAGAAGTTGCGAGCATCGAGTGCGTTGTTCCGGAAAAACTCGAAAAGCGAACCGTGAAAATCGTTGGTGCCCGACTTGGTGACGATGTTGACGATCGCGCCCGCGTTGCGGCCATACTCGGCTTCGAAGTTTGAGAGTATCGCTGCTTCCGAAATGGCTTCGATGGGCAGGATCGTCGCGGGGGTGCCAAAGACGCCGGCTTCGTTGATCGCGGGAAGGTTGCGATAGCCGTCGTTCATGTCCGTGCCGTCGAGCAGGTAATTATTCGCACGGCCGCGATTTCCGTTGGCGCTGAACAAGCCGAAGGATCCGGGTGAATCAGTTGCGCCGGAAGGGTCGCCAGTCGCGCCGGGAACCATGACGAGAAACTTCGTGAAGTCGCGGCCGTTGATCGGCAAATCCTCCGCGGCTTTGGTTGTGATCGTGCCGCCGAGAGTGTTGCTGGTCGTTTCGACTTGCACGTTTGCGGCGATGGTCACGGTTGTTTCAGTGCCCGCAACACTTAACTTCACGTCGACGCGTCGTTCACTAGCGACTTCGACCGTGACGTTCTCAACGCGCGAGGAAACGAAACCCGTCTGCTCGATGCGCAGTTCGTATGGTCCAATCGGCAATTCGGGAATCGAATAGTTGCCCTCGTCGTCTGTGGTGGCCGAACGCTCGAGTCCGGTGCTCGTATTCTTGACTGTGACCTTCGCGCCCGGAACTACGGCGCCATTGGGATCGGTGATCGTGCCGAGAATCGTGCCGCGAAACGTTTGCGCCGTCACAACCGACGCCAGCAAGAGAATCAGGGGAAACGCACGAGCAATCGGAGATTTGTGGAATGGCATATCATGGCTCCTTTGTCGAAGAGAAAGAACAGCGAAAAATGCTCTGGACCATGAGAGGAGGCAGGCGGCATTATAGCCCCGAATCAGACGGAGGGAATCAAATCATTTCTAAAGAATTAGAGGTCTTGCGGGTTAAATCGCTTCACTCATCCCGCAAAGCCGTCATCGGTTCGACTCGGCTTGCCCTTAGCGCCGGAACCAAACAGGCCACGCATGCAACGACGAGCAACAGAACGGCGGTGCCGCCGACCGCAGAAATGTCCATCGCGCCGACTCCATACAACGTCGACTGCATCGCGCGGCCAACGAGGTAAGCACCACCGAGCCCGATGACCGCTCCCACCACTGCCACGATCGCTCCTTCTCTCAGTACGAGCCTTACAACTTGCGACCGCTGCGCGCCAAGGGCCATACGAATCCCAAACTCCTGCGTGCGTTGGGCCACGCCAAACGCCATCACGCCGTAGATACCTACTCCGGCAAGCACCAGGCCAAGAAGTCCGAAGCAAGAGAACAAAACCATGCTGAAGCGATCGATGGCCAACGATTCGTTCACGATCTCGTCGATCGTTTTCACGCCGGCCAGCGGCAAATCCGGATCGACTGAATTAATCGCGCTGGCAACACTCGTGATCACACTCCTGGGTTCTCCTTCAGTTCGTACCACCATCGAAACCTGAGGCCACGGACTCTGCCAAAACGGCACATTGATCTCCGGGAATTCCTGGCGCTGGCCCGCGCCGCGCACGTTTTGAAACACGCCGACGATCTGCCACTCGCGCGCCTCGCCGACTCGTCCGCCCGGAATGATTTCTTCGACCACGATTCGTTGTGTAAGCGGATCGACTCCCGACAAGAACCGTGTGACGAATTGTTCGTTGACCACAGCGACGCGCGGACTCGTTGCCGTATCGCGCTCGTCGATGCTGCGACCTTTAGTCACATGAATTCCCAAAGCATCGGTATATTCGCCGGTGACCATTTGGAACGCCGCGCCCGGACGGTCGGACGGACTTACTTCAGGCTGGCCCACGATCTTGATCTGCATCCCGAAAAATGGTCCGCGTGCGGGTACGCCGGTCATTACAGCAGCGTTCGTTACGCCAGGCGCAGCATTCACGCGTTCGAGCATCTGGCGGTAATACGTTCTGATCTGATCCGCTCCCTTCAGTCGTTCATCCGGCACCGGCAACTGGAACGTAAGCACGTGTTCGGGACGAATGCCGAGGTCCACGCGCGCGAGATTCCAAAAGCCTTTCAATGCCATGCCGCCGCACGCCAACAAGGTCAGCGCCAGCGAAAACTCTGCTACGACGAGCAGACGAAGCGCGTTGCGTCTTGCGCCGCCGCCGGTGCGTCCACCCGATTTGAGCGTTTCGTTGAGATCGAGTCGTGTTGCTTGCCACGCAGGCGCGGTTCCAAAGAGCAATCCTGACATTCCTGTCACCGCGATCGTGAACAGCAGGACCGGCACGCTGAGTCTGATCTCAGCCTCTGACGGCAACATCGTGCCGACGGGCGTGACGAGCTCTATTGCATTGAGGATCAAAACCGAGAGCAAGATTCCCACCGCGCCACCGAAAAAGGCCAACACGAGACTCTCGGTCAGAAACTGATTGAATATTCGGAACCGCGATGCGCCCAGCGCCGCTCGCACCGCAACTTCACGCTGACGCGATGCGCCGCGAGCCATCAGAAGGTTCGCAACGTTTACACACGCAATCAACAAAAGGAAGCAGACTGCACCCAACAGCAGCCAGAGGTTTCGACGCGTCGTCGGGTCAACGAAATTGAGATGCAATGGTTCGACGCTGATACTCCAGCCATTATTCGACTTCGGAAACTCAGTTGCGAGTTGCGCGGCGATCCCGTTCATCTCTGACTGTGCTTGTTCGATCGAAACGCCGTCTTTCAACCGGCCCATCACGAGCACGAAATGCGCCTCGTGGTTCGTGACGTCTTCGGGCCTGAACGCCATCGGCACCCACAGTTGCATCGGCAGGCGGTCGTATATTCCGGTCGGAAGCACGCCCACGACCTGGTAGAGTTCACCATTCATTCGGATGGGTTTGCCGATGATGGCGGGGTCGGAAGCAAAGTGCTTGCTCCACATCCGGTTGCTGAGGATGACGACGCGATCTCTCCCGGGTTGACCTTCTTCGGGAAGGAAATCGCGGCCGAGAAACATCGGCAGTCCTTCCATCTTGAAGAAACCCGGCGTGCGCGGTGAACCGTCGATCTGTTCGGGCCGTTCGCGCGTCGCTACGTTGTAAGACCCACCGCCCCACGCGTTGATGTCCTGAAACGAAGTGCTTCTTCGCTTCCACTCCAAATAGTCGCCGGGTGAAACGGAGTTTCTCTCGCCCTGTATCTTCGACCACACCATGACGAGTTGATCAGGCTTGGGATAGGGCATCGGTTCGAAGACCGCGTAGACAACACTGAAGATGGCGGTTGTTGCTCCTATGCCCAGTGCAAGCGTGAAGACTGCAGTCATGGTGAACCCAAGGTTCTTGAGCAACGTCCTGAGACTGAAGCTCAGGTCTTGTCTAAGGAATCCGCGCATCTTGCCCCTCCTGATTGTTAGTGAAGGTTTTCGCTCGATCGTTGCAGCGCAGAAGTTAGGGAAGACGGATCAAGAGAACATCACTTCGTTTCCAGCACTACGACTGTCGCAAGCGGATCGATCGCCTGCAGCGGCAACTGCAGAGTCACACCGTTAACGGTCGATTCAAACTTCAGAGACTCTTTCGGGGTCGAGAGGAAATACGCTTTCGTAATTACTTTGTTCCACGCCGGAAGCTGAATACGACCATTCGTAGGCCAATCAAAAACATGGAGGTAAACACGCCAGCTCTTGCTGGTCGCGCGGCCAAACTCGAGCTGATGAGCAAATGGACTGGCAGTCGTTCCATAGATCGACTCGCCATTGACCCTCATCCACTTCCCGACCGTCGCCAGTCGCTCAACACTCGGCGCGGGGATCAAACCTTCCGCGGTTGGACCAACATTCAACAAGTAGTTTCCACCTTTCGAGGCAATGTCGATGAGGTTGCGGATGATCTCTCCCGACGACTTCCATTTATCGTCGTAAGACTTGAATCCCCAGGTGGTGTTCATGGTCATGCAACTTTCCCAGTCGACACCCGGAAGACCATTCGCCGGAATCTCTTGTTCGGGCGTACCGAAGTCGCCTGCGTACTCCTGATCTGTCTTGTTCATACCCTGCATGCCCTGACGGCCGCGTCCGACACGGTTATTGATGATGATGTCGGGCTTCAGGGAACGAACGTAGAGATAGAGTTCCTTGCCGTCGGCTTCGGTCCACCAGTCCTGCCACTCGCCGTCAAACCACAACACACCTGGATCGTAGTTAGTGATGAGTTCCCGGAGCTGCTCTTTCATGTACTTCAGATACTCATCCTTGCCTTGCGGCTTGAGCTTTGTAGTTGAATTACCGGCGGTCGGATCTTTTCCGGGTGCGTCGACATACGCAGCGGGGTAGTGCCAATCGAGAATGGAGTAATAAAAACAGAGCTTCAAACCCTGCCGCTTCGCTTCGGCCGCGAGGTCTTTGATCGGGTCTCGTCGATAAGGAGTAGCGTCGACGATGTCGTAGGCGCTGATCCTGCTGTTGTAGATTGCAAATCCGTCGTGATGCTTCGACGTAATCACGATGTACTTCATACCGGCGTTTTTGGCGATGCGCACCCATTCTTTCGCGTCAAACTTCACGGGATTGAACTGGGTCGCGAACTTCTCGTACTCAGTTCGCGGAATGTTGGCCCACTCCATGATCCACTCGCCGGTCTTGTCGGATCGTTTGCCGTTGTATTCGCCGGCGGGGACAGCGTAAACGCCCCAGTGGATAAACATGCCGAACCTCGCCTCACGCCACCAACGCATGCGCCGATCGCGTTGTGCGCTGGTTTCGACAAGAGTCGCCTTCATTTGCGGGCTCGACGATTTTTGCTGGGCGAACGCGGAATCAGCGGTCGCGATGATCATTCCGGGAAGCAGGAGGGCGATGGGGAGTCGCGCAGTTCGACGGTTCATGACCGCATAAAACTATCATGACTGCGTCTTCTTCGTTTAGGACCAGGGCCACATCTTACACGCGTTACGCTGCTGCCGACTTCGCCTGCGTCGCCACGTCACGGTCTGCAGCGCGGGCGAGATCTTCGAACATGGTCTGGTTGGACTCGCGCAGCCGCGGCGCCACGATCATCCGCCCGATCCACGGGAACCACCCCACTTGGGTTTCGTGACTGACAACGATCGTGCTTATGCCGTCGGGCGCGGGGTTGAATGTGAACGTGCGCTCGGCATGCAGCCCCAGGCCGTCCGCATGGAAGGTGAACGAATGCGGTCGATCTTCGGCGACGACGGTGCTGTGCAGCTCGATCGGATGCGCCTTCCAGCGAAACTCGGTTCGGCCCGCACTGTCAGTTGATTCCACTCGGACCCACTTGCATGCCCGATACCACGAGGGCCAGTTTTCGAAGTCGGTTAATAGATCCCACAGGCGTTCCGCCGAGGCACGAATCACGAGCTCGTTGTCGACCACGATTGACGGACGTGCAGTTTTTCTGCCGGCGCCGAGTAGTCGCGCAGTGATGAGCGTGAGCCACTCGCGCGGCATGAATCGACCGCCTTCCGCGATCAGCCTGTTGCGCAGACCAGGTATTACTACTGCGCGTCCCTTGTCGAGTGCTCGCAATCCCGCATCGATCACCGGCTCCGGATCTGCGAGCCGGCTGTAGATCGCCGTGTGCCCAACATCGGCGCCGAGTGCATCGACAAAACCTGTTCGAGTTGGACCAGGACACAACGCCGTAACCGCCACGCCCTTAGCACGGGCCTCGGCCCACAGCGCCTGACTAAACGAAAGCACGAATGCTTTGCTCGCTCCGTACACTGCCTGATACGGCCCTGGCTGGAACGCGATCGTGGACGCCACGTTAAGAATTCCGCCACTGCCTCGCGCGAGCATCCCGGGCAGGAACGCGCGAGCGAGCGCGATCACGGCGCTGACGTCGACTGCCACCTCGTCAGCCTCACGGTCTGGGTCGGCCTCGGCAAATGGCCCATAACTGCCAAACCCGGCGTTGTTAATCAGCACCTCGATCGGGCCCTCGCCGACGTGATCGAGCAGCGCGGACACACCTGATTCGGTTGCGAGATCGGCTGCGATTGTTTCGACCTTCACGTGTTGTGAAGCGAACCGGATCTTGTGCGCTGCCTCTTCCAACCGAGACTGGTTGCGGCCGGTAAGCACAAGCGACATGCCCCGATCCGCCAGACGTACGGCGAGCCCGCGGCCCAAACCGGACGATGCTCCAGTAACAACAGCCCAACGGTCCTGATAGTGAATCATCGAAGCCTCCTATGTTGGATTGCAGATCGTGTCGCTCGTTAGATCGCTACTATGCGCGATCGACGCTGCGGGCCACATCACGAGATGGAGTGTTTTTTGGCTACTACTTTTGGCTGGATGAGGAGATCACACGATCGTGTTACGAGTCTGAAATTACAGCAACGGTCTGATCACTTCAGCAAGGCGCAGTTGCGGGTGGCTGCGGGCGACCGTGAACCCATCCTCCACACTCCAGATCGCCGACAGTACCGCCTGTGAAAACGCCCAACCGACCGCTCGACCATGGTCCAGATGGAGAGCGTCCGTTAGTTGCTTCAACCGTCGTTCGACAACTGTGCGCGAAACATAAAAATCCGGAAGCTCGACAGGGTTTCTGATGCTTGCGCCGAGCTCATACTCGAGTTCTCCGACTACGCCTTTCGGATCGATCGCAACCCAATCGCGGTTTGAATCAAACAGTACGTTGTAGTGGTGTAGATCGCCATGAAGCAACATCACTTGTTTCTGTGACGTTGCCAGGCGCCGATAAATCTCTCCAGCCTCCTGCACCAGTTCCGCCGGGATTGCGCCATCGTTGTACTGATTGAGATAGCGATCGAATCCGCGTCCCCAATCCGATACCGTTGGGCAACCTGCGGGTGGGTCGTGATGGGCCATGCGAGCAATCAGTTGCGCAAGAATCGCAGTCGCTTCTTCGTCACGATCCTCGCGCACAAGTTCGACGAGTTCCGTCGCCGGATCGACTCGTTCCAACAACACTGCTCCGTCATCGGATTCGAGAACTCTTACCGTCCCCGCGCCTTGAAAGGCACGCAGTACCGCGCCTGAATTCCATTCGTCACCCGTAGTCTTGCTTATCTTGAGTACGACGCGATTGCCGTTGCATAAACCGAATCCCAGCAACGAGCCTTCCGTCTCTCGCGATTCTGCGAGCGCAACGTTCCATTGCGCCGCTCGCAACGTCAGCCGTTCGGTTAGAGATGTGATCATTCAGTGTTGAATATTACGGCACCTCACAACTTGCGTGATAATCTTTGCGCGACCCATGTTTCCGAACGCACAAGACGCACTTCCGCTCCCACGACGTCCGAACCTGGAGGTCTACAAGCAGCTCGCAAAGGAATTGCTCCAGGCGTGTAAGTCAGACAATGAAGAGGCAATCAACGACTGGGCGGAGAAGTGGGCAACGTCGCTCGCAAAACAAAGCGGCATTAAGTTCATACGACCGTTACCTGTCATTGCGTCACGCTGGACAGATCAGATCGCAGGCTTCGTTAGGCGCACACTCCAGGAGCACGGCGGCAAGTGCCGTCTCGCGGATGCGCAGCTAATGATCGCTCGCTCACACGGCTTTACCAGTTGGGCCAGATTCTCCACACACCTCAACGGCCTCTCGAAAAGGAACTCAGCCATCGCGCGATATGAATCCGCCGCAGACGCAATCGTCAAAGGCAACATCAAAACGCTGAAACGACTATTGCGCGACGATCCGCGGTTGGTCCACGCACGCTCAACGCGCGAGCATGGAGCCACACTGCTTCATTACGTGTCGGCGAATGGCGTCGAAGGATATCGACAGAAGACTCCAGCGAACATCGTCGCGATCACCGAGTTGCTGTTGAAGGCCGGAGCTGCGGTCGATGCCGAGGCCGACGTCTATGGCGGAGGTTCGACGACGCTCGGTCTGGTAGCGACCAGCGTTCATCCGTTTCGCGCCGGGGTGCAGAATCCGCTGATGCAAATGCTTCTCGATCACGGCGCGGAGATCGATCATAAGACTAGCGCCGGTAATCATCAGAGTTCGGTCATGGGAGCTTTGGCGAATGGTCGCGGGGAAGCTGCCGTGTATCTTGCCGAACGCGGCGCCCGGTTGAATTTGGAGGCTGCGGCCGGCGTGGGTCGTCTGGACGTCGTGAAGGGGTTTTTGAAAAAACCGGCCACCAGGAAGCGGCTTCAATCGGCGTTCTTCTATGCGTGTGGCTACGGACAGAAAGACGTGGTTGAGTTTCTGTTGGACCAGGGGCTCGACCTTGCAGACGGCGGTGGCGATGGTCAGACGCCGTTGCACTGGGCAGTCATCAACGGGAAGTTGGAAATGGTTAAGCTACTGCTGAAGTACAATCCGCCACTCGAGTCGCGCAACATGTACGGTGGCACAGTTCTCGGACAAACACTGTGGTCTGCTGCTCATGGTGGCGATCCGAAACTGTATGCACAGATTATTGAGACACTGATCGCGGCCGGTGCGGAAGTTCAACCCAAACACGTACCCGTGAACAAGCCGATCGACGATCTCTTGCGACGTTACGGTAGCGAGCCCGAGCCCACGTGGTACTGGTACGGCGAGAAGCCACGATCCGTCAGAAGATCTTCACCAGGACGTAGCCGACCCACACCATGAACACAGCAATCAGAGTGCGTAGTCAAGAAATCCAAAACCAAAACTCCTAATCAGAGCGCCGGATCGTTTCGGCGCTCGATTAGGCAGCATGTCTACTTCGGGTCTTGAAAACCACAAACACTCTTTCGATTACGGCACAGGTCGCAACAGCCACTGCTGGTTCGCGACACCGACGTAATCCCACTGGTGTATTTGTGTCAGATCATCAAAGAATCCTCCTGCCACGTCCAGTGCCTTGTTGCTGTGACGTGCCATGATGCGCTTGTAGCCTCCGACCACGTCGATGATTTCCCACTGTTGTGCGGGCGTGCCGTTCTCCTCCCACTGCCAAACGGGCGTGCCGTTACCGAGTGCTCCCCACTGTACGTCGAGCACCAGCCCACTGTGACGGGCAACGATCTTGGAGAATCCGCCACCGACGTCGACAATCTGCCATTGTTGGTTGGCCCATCCTCCGCAGCCAAACTGGATTACACGCGCGCCCATGGCCATCGATTCACCTTCGACGTCCAGGCACTTGCCTGAATGTCTGGCGACGATTTCGTAATAGGTAGCTTGTCCGCCGCACTGTATTGTCTGCGGACTGGAGTTGAGTTCTATCGTGCTTGACTCAAATCTGACCCTGAGATTGTGCGCCATTCCATCCTTGAAGATCCCTGGAGTTGGTATCGCGAACCCATGTAGTCCGTTGTCCCCCACGTAGGAACCCACGTCTGGTCTTGAAGCGTTCGCGGTGACAGTTGTTACAAGGTTTGAGCCGTCATAGATGCCGACGGTTATCGGGGTATTCGGCCTGGCGCGGTCTGCCGCCCAGCCGATGATTGAGTTGCAGTCCGCAACATCTACCCAACCGTCATAATCAGGGTAGAGGGATCGAATCCCAAGTACATCGTCTTGATCGAGGAAGCGATGGGAACCGTTGTAGAACGGATACATTAACGCTTGCGGCACTGATGAATGAGCCAGGCCGAGAGAATGTCCGATCTCGTGCGCCGCAACTGTGAGGAGGTCTATCGGCTGAGTTACGCTTGACCGTGTATTCAACGTCCACGTTTCCGCCTCATCAAAGTGAACATCTCCGTCGACGGGCCCGAACTCTGGCGGTGGATAGAACGCATGTGCCAGAACACCATTGACACCGTCGAAGGGAGAGTTATCGCCGTGAGCTCCGGCAGCCCAGACGATCACGATATCTGCCCAAGCCGCACTTGATACTTCAGTAAAGGTCAAACTGGTTACGTTGGACCATAACCAAAACGCCTCACGAACCGCCTGGCGCCCATTGCCATTAGGGATATCGGGTGTGTTGTTTTGGAAAAAGTACGTGAGATTGTGGTGATTCCATCTCCTGTCAATGACAACAAACTGGGCGGCGTCAGGCAGGTTGTCGTACCTGACTATTGATTGGGCGTGAGCCTCGTGTGTGACGTACGAGCTTGAAAAGAGTATCGCGCTGGCAAGCACTGCACCCAGCAGTAGAAATGGAAGAAACCGCCGTCTGAGTTGGTGAAGGAGCGACTTATTTCGATTGAACATTACATTTCCCCTTTCAGATCGTTTGAGACGCGTCTCCCAAAAACGATCCAGTCCGAACTTCCGCATGAGGCGGACTGGATTCGTTTGGTGACTGCGCGATTACTTGCGATTGGCTGAGTAGTTCATGGTCCTTGAAACGGTCGGGCTCTATCGTGAGGTCAACAGGAATCGATCTTGCTGACGTGAAATAAATGAGGCGTGAACTTTAGACGCGCCGTCGCAAATCCGCAACACGAATTAATTGGCGCGATTGACTATTTGTTGGCCCTGATGGCTACTCTCGAGAACTTAGCTTTTACGCCGGCGATACTGGATAGGTGATAGCCCGTAGGCTTTCTTGAAGTCTTTTACGAAGTGGCTCTCGTCGCTGAATCCAACGCACCGCATCACTTCTTTGAGGCGCAAAAATGTTTCTTCAAGCAGAGCCTTGGCAGTCGCGATCCGCAAACGCTTGAGATACTGAGCCGGCGTCAGACTAGTTTCGTTCTTGAATAGATGGCGCAGTCGTGAAGGCGAGAGATTGACAGAGCGCGCGACCAGTTCGAGATCGAGAGGGCGACTCAAATCGTTCGACATCAAATCGATGGCTTGTTGGACGCGAGGATCCATGAGCGCAGCCTCGAGTGAGATACAGGCCGGGCACGCCTTATTGAAAAGTTGTAAAGGCCGCGGAGGGGGATCTAAACGCTGCCAGGAGGAGCAAAATGTATACCGTCGAGCTAACGGTACGATCTAAGGCGTAACAGGAGTTTTTCGTTTCGTTGGTGGTTTGAAAAAGTGTCTCCAATCGGAAATGAGGTGAGCACATTTGGCGACACTTAGCGGACCTCTGCCGATTATTAATCGAGCGGGCTCCTCAGATTCTGAATCGAGCTGACGACCAGTCCCACAGACACCGCGATCCACCCTGCCAACGCCAGGTAAATAAAATAGCGAGGAATGACTTGCAGCGACGGGAAGCCGATGGCGTTAGCCAACTGAAACGTGCAGACCGTGTACATGCCGAACGGAAAGACCATGCCCCAGTACTGCGGGTCGTATTTCAGCGGGAAGCGTTTGTAAACATGCCGCCAGAACCCAAGCGCCAGCAGCAGCGGAATCCACCACGTAGCTGCGGCCCAGAAAAACAGCGTGAACCCTTTCAGAAACGGAACCACCTCATTCAGCACTGACCATTCAGGAGCGGCGATGATCAATCGCGCTCCGGCAAGCGTCGTGATCGCGACGGCGCCCATGTTGATCCAGTAGGGCGGTGTGAGCGCGGCCGTCGTGACGTTTACAAACGTGAAGCGATAAAAGATTAAAGTGATGAGCGGCAGGTAGAGCATGCAGCCGAGCAGAAACATGCACAGCGTGAAGAAAAGAACCGGTTCGCGATAGTCAGCCAGATGGCCCACCAGCAACGTTCCCAGCACGGAGATCGATTGCGTTGCAACGACGGCGAGTAGCCAGCCGCCGTTCAAGCCTGTTTCAATCGACGGTTTGCTTTCGCGCACAGTCACAGCCGTGAAGAACGTGTACATGATCACGATCCACAACCCTATGCCCACAAACCAAAGCACCATC
>Ga0111539_10007759_pt1 | contig 13703 bp, 9 predicted proteins | sample RhiMethybrSRZTD1_FD_79667 | JGI IMG/M metagenome (GOLD analysis project Ga0111539, IMG submission 79667) | Populus rhizosphere microbial communities from Tennessee, USA - Rhizosphere MetaG P. TD hybrid SRZTD1 (version 2) (version 2) | ecosystem: Host-associated > Plants > Roots > Rhizosphere >...
ACCGATCCGGCGCGCATGCCGCAGTTCGCGGGGGCGATGCGGCGCCACACCAGTGCCGAGATGTGGGCTGGCCGCGTGACGATGACCACGAGCGCGGTGCTGAGTTACGGCACCGGCCAGCGCGGCAGCCTCGAGCAGGTGGTGCGCAATGCCAACCCCGCGCCGCCCGCTTTCGACACCTGGCTGCGCGGGGCTCGCGGCGCAGGGCTGCGAATCGCCGTCGCGGGGGACCCGGCGTGGCAGGAGATGTTCGGCAGCTACATCGATCGAATGCGACCCGATCCGGAGGGGGTGGCGATCGACGTCGATTTCAACCCACAGACCTTTCGTGACGCGCGCGAGTTGCTTGCGGAAAAGCCGAACTTCATGGTCGCGCACTTCGTGACCCCGGATCACCAGGGCCACGCCTACACGCTGCGCTCCGAACGCTATCGAGCGCACCTCGCCGATTTCGACGCTCAGCTGTTCCGGCTGCTCGGCGAGCTCGATCCAACCTGGACGGTGATCGCGACCAGCGACCACGGCGCACTCGACAGCGGGACGCACGGCGGGGACGTGGAAGTCGCGCGGCGCGTGCCGGTCTTCGCGTACGGCCCGGGCATCGCGCCCCGTGTAAAGCTCGCGGGCCGCCTCGACCAGGCCGATCTGGCGGGAACGATGGCGGCGCTGCTCGGCGTGCCGGCGCCGATCCACGGTCGCGGCCACGTGCTCGTCGAGTGGCTGGACGTTTCCGAATCGGAGCGCGCTGCGATCGCTTGCGCCGACGCCGCTCGAGCCACGGCCTACGCCGAGGCCGCGCTCTTCAGTCGCGCGGCGCGCGAGGTCCAAAGGGAAGCGGCGGGGTGCGATTCCGGGCGCTCGCCCGCTGCCCGCATGGCCTCCGCGCGCGCAGCGGTCGCCGCGCTCGATCGCTCGATCGGCAAGGCCACCGGGCTCGCGTCGATGGAGAGCTGGCTCGCGCTCTTGCCGCTGCTCGCTCTCGCCGTGGCGCTGGCGTGGCTGGTGCTCGGAGACCGGGTGTTTCGAGCCGTTCCGCTCGCGCTCGCATTGCTGAGCGCGGCCGTGGCGCTGACCTACGCGGTGGAAAGGGCTCCCGGTATCTGGCCGAACACGGTGCGTGTCACGCTGTTCGTGCTCGCCAACGCGGGCGTGCTGTGGCTCCTGCTGGCGCCCGGCAGCGCCGCGAAACTGCTCGAAAGACGGCCGATTCCCAGCGCGTGCGCGATCCCGGGCCTGCTCGTCGCAAGTTACACCAGCAACACTCAACCCGAGAGCTACGTGGCGATCGGCGTGCTGGCGCTCCTGTTCGTGCGCCTCGATCGGATCGAGCCCGCGTCGCCGCCGCTCTGGCGCGGCCGTCTCGGTCCGGCGCTCGGCGTCGCCGGGTGGGTCGCTCTGCTGGCTTCGCTGCTCGTGCTTTTTCCGGCGGGCACGCGTCAGGTCGAGCTCCATCCGGCGTGGCTCCAGCCCGAACCACGCTTCTTCGTGCTCTCGGCGCTCATGGTCGCCGGTTGGCTTTTGCTCGGCGTACGCGGCGCGGCCCATCCGCGGCGCGCCTGGCTCGAGGCGCTGTTGATGCTGGCGCTGATCGTCGGTTCGCTCTGGTGGCGGCGCAGCGCGGTGCCGTGGTTCGGTCGCTCCGCGCTGGTCGCTTTCGGCCTGCTCGCGCTGGTCGCCGCGATCCGCGGCGAAGGCCGGCGCGCGCTCGCGCTCGGCCTCGCATCGTATGCGTGGGTGTCGCGCGACTTCGAGGTGTCGGTGGTCGTCTCCAGCCTGATCGTCGGCGAGATCGTCGGCAACAGCCGGGCCACTCCCTCACGCGAGCCCGGGCTCGCCGAGCAGCTGCTGCTCTTGACGTTCGCGTTCGGCGCGCTCTACGTGCAGCGGATCGGGATCACGGGAGCGCTCGACTTCGGGGCCATGGACTGGGGCGCGGCCGGATTTCGCGATCCGCACGTTCCGGCCGCCGTGGTGGGTACCGCGCTCGTCTACAAGTACCTGCTCGCGGCGCTGCTTTTCCTGGGCAGCCTGCTAGTGCCGCTGCCGGGCGCGCAGGGCCGATCCCTGCTGGGGGCGCTGGTCGTCACCTGCGTCGTGCGCAACGTGGTGCTCTTGCTGATGCTGTTCGTCTGCGGGACGAGCTACTGGACCGCGCTTCGCACCGTCGGCGACCTGCCGTTTCCGCTGATCGCCGCGCTGGCCGCGGCGCTGGCCTGGGTTTTCGTCTCGTCGCGGCGCCACGAAAAAGCGCGCGTTCCGTCGTAGCGCTCGGGAAGAACGGGGCGTCCTGGCGCGTAAGCAGTTAGCGCGTATCCTTGGCACACTTGCATGACTGAAGGGGAGTCGAAGGTGGACGAGCCCGTTGCCGTCGCGGCGTCCGCGCAAAGCGTGGTCGTCCGCGTGCGCGCCGAGCTTGCCGGTGATTTCGCGCCGCTCGAAAACCCGAGCACGCTCGGGATCGCGGATGCGCTGCTGCGGGCGCCGGCCAACGTCGTCCAGGAGCTGAGCGAGAATCGCGCGGCTTTTGCGCGTCTGCTTGGTCTCGTCGCCGCGTGCATGATGATGACCGGGCTGGTCGTCGCAAGTTTCTCGGGCGGGTTCCAGTACCTGGCGGTGCCCTTCAAGCTCGCGCTCGGGTTGCTTTTCGGCGCCGGCTTGTGCCTGCCCAGCCTGTACATCTTTGCGTGCCTCACCGGCACCCGGCACTCCTTCCGCGGCGTGGCGGGAGCGCTGTTGATGGGGCTCGGCGTACAGGCGTTGATCCTGACCGCGTTTGCACCCGTCGCCTGGATCTTTTCTCAGTCGACCAGCTCGACGGCCTTCATGGGCGGGCTGTGGGTGGTGATGCTGCTCGTCAGCGCAGGGTTTGGTCTGGGCCTCACTGGCCGGGTGCTGGCGGCGACGGGTCAGCCGGTGCGGGCGCTCCGCATCTGGAGCCTGATGTTCGTCGTGGTGACGCTTCAGCTTGCCACCAACTTGCGGCCGCTGGTCGGTGCGTACGAGGGCGTAGGGCTCGCCGACAAGCAGTTCTTTCTCGACCACTGGTTCGACAGTCTGCGCCGCGGCAACTGACGGGGCTCCGTGCGAACCGCGGCTCACGGCCTCGACTCGGCGCTGACGCTCGACGTTGCGGCGCTTGTTCGACTCGACGAATCGATCGTGAGCCATGTTCAGGCCGGCCGCCGGCTGGGACTGATCGGTGCGCGGGCGCTCGTGGTCACGATCGCCGGCGGAGCAATCTACGGATTTGCGTTCGGCCTCTGGCGGGCGCCGGAGCAGGCGCTCTACTCCGCGATCAAGTTGCCGCTGCTCCTGCTCGCGGTAGTCGCTGCCAGCGCCGTGATCAACGGCGTGCTCGCGCTGCTGCTGCGTTCGGGCATCGGCGTGCTGAAGGGCGCGGTGGCGATCTTGCTTTCGTTCAGCGTCGCGGTGCTGCTGCTGGCGGGCCTGACGCCGGTGGCCTTGCTCTTCGTGCTGAGCGTCCCGGGCCCGGAGAGTGCGATCGCTCCCGCCGAGATTCACCGCACGGCGGAGCTCGTCCTGTTCTTTCACATCGTCGTGGTTGGCGCCTGCGGTCTCGCCGGCAACGTCCGACTCTACCAGTTGCTTCGGCAGCTGGCGCCGACGCGTGCAATCGCCCTTCGCGTCTTAATGACCTGGATCCTGGTCGACGGCATCGTCGGTTCTCAGCTGTCGTGGATCCTGCGCCCGTTCTTGTGCAAGCCGCACCTGCCCCCGGAGTTCATTCGCGAACGCGCGCTCGACGGTAACTTCTTCGAGGAAATCTTTCGCATCGTAAGTCCGATGTTTCAATGGGTGGAGGGGTGGCTGCTGCTGATCGCGGCGTGCGTGGTGGCGCTGCTCGGCTACCTCGCCTGGGGCACGAGGCGACCGCCGCCGGCGCCGCGCCCGGCCCAAAACCGCGGCCCGTATCGGTCGCCGGCCGCCTGACGGCGTCGCAGCGTGAGGCTCGCGGTGCTAGATGTCTTTCGCATTGCTCAAGCTCCCCGTTCTCGTCGATCGCCGCGGACGCGCGCTACGCGATCTCCGGATCAGCGTCACGGATCGCTGCAACTTTCGTTGCGGCTATTGCATGCCGCGCAGTCACTTCGGCAAGAACTTTCGCTTCCTGCCGCGCGCCGAGCTCTTGAGCTTCGAAGAGCTCTCGCTGCTCGGCCGCGTCTTTGCCGCCGAGGGGGCCGTCAAGCTCCGACTCACCGGGGGCGAACCGCTGCTCAGAGCCGATCTGCCCGAGCTGGTGCGGCTCCTGGCGGCGATTCCGGGCGTCGAGCTGGCGCTCACGACCAATGGCTCGCTTTTGGCACAGCACGCGCGAGCTCTCGCCGAGGCCGGTCTCAAGCGCGTCACCGTGAGCCTCGATTCGCTCGACGACGCGGTGTTCCGGCGCATGACCGACGCGGATTTTCCCGTGAGCGCGGTGCTGGCCGGCATCGAGAGCGCCGCCGCAGCGGGGTTGCGACCGATCAAGATCAACGTGGTCGTTCGGCGCGGCCTGAACGACCACACGCTCGTCGACGTCGCGCGCCACTTCAAGGGCAGCGGCCACGTCGTGCGCTTCATCGAGTACATGGACGTCGGCAGCACCAACCACTGGCGCGCGGAAGAGGTCGTCAGCGGGCGCGAGGTGGTAGAAGCCATCGATCGCGAGCTACCGCTCGAACCGCTCGAAGCCGGCTATCGCGGCGAGGTGGCGCGCCGCTTTGGCTACCGCGACGGCACCGGCGAAATCGGCGTGATCACCAGCGTCACTCAGCCCTTTTGCGGGGATTGCACGCGAGCGCGCTTGACCGCAGAGGGCAAGCTCTACACCTGTCTGTTCGCGACCAGCGGCTTCGATTTGCGCGGGCCGCTGCGGGCGGGCAAGGACGAGCAAGAGCTGCGCGCGCTCTTGCGCAGCCTGTGGTCCGCGCGCGAGGACCGCTACTCGGAGCAGCGTTTTGCGCAAGCGCACGACGAGAAGCGCATCGAAATGTCTTACGTCGGCGGGTGACGTCGCCGCCAGACCGCCCAGCGCGAGCCCTGGTAGACGCTCTCGAAGACGCCGCCGTGGCGCGCGAGCTGCCCGGGATCACCGCGCGTCAGCACGTAGTCGTACCAGGCCAGATCGTTGATCGGATCGACGCGGCTCGGTTCCCACTCCCAGCGTGGCGGGACGCGCGGCGGCCGATCGCTCGCCTTGAACTTGAACGGACTCTGGGGAAAGTCGGCGAAGCTGAACATCACCGCCCCGCCCTTTTCGGCCTGATACCAGGCCGCGGCGTGAATGAACGGGGAAAACTTCACCTGGCGCGAACCGCGATCCCAGATCAATCCGACCAGCTTCTGGCCGGGAGGAACCGCGGCGATCGCCCGGTCGAGGTCGCCGACTTCTTCGCGCTCGAAGCGCCGGAACGCATTCGCGATTTCGAGGAACCCGAGCACGCTCACCGCGGTCACGGCAGCGAGCACGCCGACGCGAGCTAGCCCCCGCGGCGCCGGAAGCGCGATCAGCAAAAACAGCAGCGCGAGCAGCGGAAAGCGCGTGTTGATAGGCCAGATCCAGTCGTACGAAGCCGGGGTGACGAAGTAGAGCAGAGCCGCCAGCGGCGCGAGCCAGCCCAGCCGCCGCAGCAGCCTTCCGCGCAGCGCACGCTCGACGCTCGGGCGGTCGTCGTCGGCACGGGCGCCCGCGCCGAGGCCGATGCAGACGATCAAGAGCAGTCCCCAAGCCACGAGCAGCTGCTCGTCGTATTCGCGGTAGAGGACGTCGGTCAGCCACTCCGGCACCTGGCGCAGCGCTTCGCCGAAGCTCGTGTACTGCGGTCGCGGTCCGGCGAGCGCGGAGTGCGGGCCGAGCCGCAGCGCGCCGAGCAACGCGCCGCCGGCGGGAGCGATGCGTGTCCAGAGCGCCGCAGCCAACACCGCGGGCACGAGCGGCAACCAGCGCCGCAGGGTCGCCTTGAGCGAGTCGCCCAGCCCGACCAGCGCCGACCCGAGCACGAAAAACCCGAAGGGAACGACGTGCGTGTAGAACGTCACCACGCCGAGCACGCCGAGCAGGATCGCTCGGCGCCGAGTGGGCTCCGTGCGCTGTCGTACCGCGAGCGCGAGGCCCCACAAGCACAGCGGAAGGGCCGCGATGAAGTTGAAAAATCCGAGGATCAGGTGCGCGTTGTAGGTCAGCGGCAAGACGAACAGCGCCATGTCCTGGTCGCGATCGAGCGCCCGCAGCAAGGCGCGCAGCGCGTAGGGAAGCCCGGCGATCGCCGCCGACAGCAAGAGCTTGTTGGCGATGAAGACGCCGAACGGAAGCGCCAGTACCCAGGCCGCGAGATAGTACGAAAGGTACTGCGTGCTGCCGAGCGACAGCACGAACCACTTCGCGAAGCCGAGCTCGGGGCTGCCAAAGCCGGAGAGCACGCGGATCGCGGCCAGATGCTGCGGTAAATCTTGAAGCGGCGGGTGCCGCACCAGCCACAGCGGCAACACCGCGAGCAAGCTCGAGCCGAAGAACACCAGCTCGCGCAGGATCGAAGGCCGGACCAGCGGAAAACGGCTCAGGTGCCCGCCGCCTGCAACAGCTCGCGCAGCGCGCGCGCGCCATCGCGGAACACCGGCCAGCCGTCGCCGGGTAAGACCGCGTCGATTTCACCCAGGTCGCACAAGCGGCGCAGCGAGCGCAGCGCCGCTGCCCGATCCGAGAGCTTCGAGTCGGGCAAGAGATTCAGGGAGCCGCCCTGATGGGCGCGGATCAGGTCGCCGGTGACCAGGGTGCGGCCGGCGGGGCCGTCGATCAGGAGCGCAAGCTCCCCCGGCGTCTTCGAGCCCTCGAGCTCGACCACCTCGAGGCCGGGCACGGGCCGGTCGCCGTCGCCCAGCCAGTCCGAACAGGCGACCGGAAAGCCGTCCCGCTCCGCGCGCGGGCCCAGAATGCGTGCCCCGGTCAGCTCGGCAAATCGCACCACATCGCGCACGTGATCGGAATTGGTGATTATTACGAGCTTTGCTCCGCCGAGCTCGACCAGGTGTTTGGCGTCGTGATCGGAGAGCGGCAAGGGATCGACCGCGACGTTTCCGTCGCTGCGGATCCAGAGCAACGAGTGGAAATCGATGTTGCGCGACTCGTCGAAGCGCGAAAAGTTGTAGAGGTCTGGGCGGTGAAGCTTTTTCATCGAAACTTCGCGCCTCGCGTTCAGCCGGTATCGCGCGCGGCGGTTTTCGTCAATCTTCTGGCCGGCTTCGCGGCGGCGACGAGCCTCGACGCCTGTGCCAGGCCGCAGCCGGTCGCCCCGGACGCTGACCCGGCGCCGGGGGCGAGCGCCGCGCCGCACGCTCCTCCGGCAGCCGCGCGCGAGCAAGCCATTGCCACGACGGACCTCGAGGTGCCCGGTTTCGGCAGCGCGGTCCTGGTCCTGCCCAAAGGCCGCGCGAGCCCGCGCCCCGTGCTGATCGCCTCGCACGGAGCGGGCGACGGCCCGCGCTGGCAGTGCGAGGTCTGGAGCGCGATCGTCGCGGGCCGGGGCTTCGTGCTTTGCCCGCGCGGAGTGCCGCTCGGAAACGCCGGGGACGACTCCGGCTTCTTCTTTCGCGATCATCACTATCTGGGGCGGCTCGTCACGGCGGCGCTCGGCGCGCTGCGGAGCCGCCACGGCGCGCTGGTCGATCCGGGACCCGCCGTCTACACCGGGTACTCGCAGGGCGCGTCGATGGGCGCGCTGTTCGCCAGCCATCACCCCGAGCTGTTTTCGCGCATGGTGTTGATCGAAGGCGGCCATCGCGAGTGGGACGTCGCGACGGCCCGCGCCTACCAGCGCGGCGGCGGGGAGCGGGTCCTGTTCGTTTGCGGCGGGCGTTTCTGCGCGAACAGCGCCAAGAAAGCGGCGCACTGGCTCGAACGCGCCGCGCTCGAGGTGCGCGTGGAGCACGTCGAAGGCGGCGGCCACACCTACGGCGGCAGCGTCGCGGAACGCTTGGCCGCGACGTTTGCCTGGGTCGTGGCCGGCGATCGACGCTGGCGTTAGTGCTGTGACGCCGTGATACCCGAGTGCTCGGCCGCAAGCAGTGCCCGCGCCAAGAGCTCGATCAGCGGCAGCGGCGGCGCGGTGACGTCCTCCGATTGCACTTGCAGCGCCGCGATGCCGGCAATCTTGAGCTCGCCGTTCTTCGTCGCGACCAGCGTGATCGGCCGGATGTGGGTGGCGCCGTCGGCAAGCCAGCGAGTGGCGCCGAGCTTCGCGGCTTTTCGTAGCCAGCCCTGACCGTCCTCGTCGTCGTCGAGGTCATCCTCGTCGATGAAGCCGGTCCGCGTGCGGCCGCCGTCGAGGTCGGCTTCGGACTCGAAATACTCCTGCACGAGCTCGCTCAGGCCCTCGGGCGGTCGCGCGCGCGGCACCGCGCCGAGGAGCTGGACTTCACCGTCGGCGACGCCATAGAGGTACGCTGCGGTCGGCGCTACTTGCTCGGTGAGAATCTCGAGGATGCACTCCGCGCAGGTCTGGGTGTCGTCGCATTCGCTCAAGCGGCTGTGCGCGGTGGTCACCAGCGTGTGGAGCGTGACCAGGTCGACGTCGCCGCCGGGGGCCGGCGAATACTTCTCGCCGAGGCCGGCGCGTTCCGCGTCGCGGAGCAAGCGCTGAAACTTGGCCGCCAGCGCGGGAACGCAATCGGGACGGTAGTGCTCGCGGCACTGCTCGGAGAAACGCTTGAAGTCGGCCTTGCTGCGCTCGGCGATCGCGGCGCGCGCGCGCAGCTCGTAGAGCGTTCCGAGCATCAGCCCGCGCACGTCGAAGCGCTGTGCCTCCTGGATCAGCTCGTCGACCAGGGTCGCTGCTTCGCGCGGCCGGCCCGCACCGAGGAGCGCGCCCGCGAAGGCTTGTGACACGTACCAGAGGCCCGGCACCAGCTCCTCGCGCCGGCAGATTTCCACGTACTGTTGGCCGAGGCGCAGCGCTTCCTCGAAATTGCGGAGGTCGACGAGCGCCTGAACGTGGGCCGCCGCGATCGCGGGCCACTCGCGGTGGGTGAGCGGTTGGATGGCGAAGAGCGGCTTGAGCGCCTCGAGCGCGCCCTGGAAATCTCCCTGGATCCTTCGATAATGGTAGCGTCCGACGTCCGCGTACACGCTCCAGTTGGGGTAAGTGCGGGCGATCTGCGCCAGCCGTTCGGTCACCTCTTTGAGCGCTCCCAGGTCCTCGAGCATCGCGTAGACCTGAAGCTCCGTGCGCGCCGTGGTGCCCGGGTAGCGAATGTGCTGTCCGTCTTGAAGCAGGACGAGCTCGGCGCGGCGCTGCGCGATCGCGGCCTGTTCGACCTCGCCGCGCATCAGGTGGGCGGTCACGTGGACGCGCTGGGCGTTGACGCGATGGCCCGGCACGCTTTCCAGCGCCTTCACGCGCTCGCCAGCCTCGGAGCGTCCCATACCGGCTTCGATCAATCCCAAGAGGTAGAGCGCGCCGAACCGCATCGAACGGTTGTAGAGCTCACCGAGTCCGGCGCCGTCGGGCTCGTTCAATCGCTCTACCAGAGCCAGCAAAGACTCGCGCGCGCGGAGCGAGCGTGCCGTCATCGCCAGGCGCGAAGAGTCGACCATGCTTTTGATCGCGGCGATCGCCGGCGACAGGTTGGCCAGCGGAGCGAGGTTGGGCACCCGATCCAAAATGCGGTTGTCGAGCGCCACGCCGACCACGCCGGCGTGCATCACGCACAGGCGCGACACCTCGCGCATGGCCTCGAACAGCGGGAGCCCCCGCTCGCGCTCCGGCGTCGCCTCGTAGCGCGCCTGGACGCGGCGAAACGCCTCCGGCAGCCGCTCGGAGGGATCGAGCGACGCGAGCTCCTCGTAGTCGGCGAGCCCGCTCTCCCGCTTCAGCCTTTCGAGCAGGGGCGGCGCGAGGCGTTCGAAGCGGGCGACGTCCCCGACGAACTGGCTCGCGCCGATGGTCTTCATGCGAAGCTCGGTCTTGAGCCCGGCAGGGATGTCCAGCGCCTCGGCGGCATCCGCGACCTCTTCGAGCAGGTCGAGAATGCCGGGCACGTAGTCTTCCAGTGGGTCGCGCGGTTCGTTCGGATCCTTGATGTACTGCGCGAGCAGCACGCGCATCGCGGCTTCCGGATCGCCGCCGCGCATCAGGTGAAACGCGCGGCGGTTGACGCGCCCGCTCGCCTCGAGCGTCGCCGCGAGGCGAGCGTGGTACGCCCGACGTTGCTCGTCGCTGACGGCCGCTTCGATCACCGCGCGCCACGCGGTGTCGCCCAGCCGGTAGCGGTCGCCTTCGGGCACCAGGAGCTCCGCGCGGACCAGGCGATCGATCGCGCGGAAGGTCCGCGCGCGATCGCGGTGCGCGGTGAGCTCGAGATAGCTGCCCACGGACAGCTCGCGCGGATCGGTCAGCGCGAGCATGCAGCCGAGCTCGCGCGCGTCGGGATCCAGCCCCTCGAGCCGGCCCCGCAGCGCTTCGCTCACCGATTGCGGCAGATCTCGCTCGAGCAGCCGCTCGGGGAGCACGAACGAGCCGGCCTCGTAGCGCACGGTCTTCTGCTCGACCAGGTGCGTGGCAAGCTGCAGGATCGCCCGCGGGTTGCCGCCCGACACCGAATGCAAACGGCGCGCTAAAAGCACGCTGTGCTTCACGTCGCCGAAAACCGACTGAGCCAGCTGCTCGGTCTGCTCCATGCTCAACGGCGCCAGCGTCAAGGCCTCGCCCTCACGCCGCAGCACGTCCAGCGCGGCGCTGCCGGGGCCCTCTGCATCCATCGTGAGCAGCAGGCACTTCGGGCGCGCGTCGTTCCGCCGCGCGAGCGACACCAGTAAGCTCGCCGACTCCGCGTCGAGGCGATCGGCGTCGTCGACGGCAATCACGACGTCGTGCTTGTGAGTGGCGGCGGCGAAGAAATCGGAGAGCGCGCGGAGCAGGTCTTGCGCGCTCGGCGCCGGAGCGCACGGCTCGACCCCGACGCGCTCGGGATCGAGCACGTGGGCGAGCACCGAAGCCTCGGCTTCCGCGGCGTGGCGAGCGGCGCCGGCGTCGAGCGCGAACACTTGATCACACAGCGAGCGCGCTGCGCCGTAACCTGCTTGCCCGCGTTCACGGCTGTCGCCGCTGTCGATGCGAATCACCTGTCTTCCCAGAAGCTTCGCCTCGAGCACACACGCGCTCAGAAATCGGGAGCGGCCGCTACCAGGCGCCCCGTCGGCGACGATCACCGCTCCCCGCCCCGCGCTCATCATGATCAGCCGCTGCCGGACCAGGGCGAGCTCGCCCTCACGACCGACGAGCGTCGGAGTCGTCAGGTAGGCGGCCGCCACGTCGTCCTGTTCCTCGAAAGGCAGCGACGCGATCGCGCACAACCGCTCCATCACGACTCCCGCGGTGCGCGGCCTGGCGCCCCGATCGAGCTGCAAGCAGTCCATCACCAGCTCAGAGACCGCTTGCGGGATCTCCGGACGCAGATGGCTCGGTGGCCGCAGCGGTAACGCCCAGCGGTCGGCCAGGTGCGAGAAGTCTCGAGCCGGATAGGCGTGCTGGCCGGTGAGCAGCCAATACCCGAGCGCCCCGAGCCCGTAGATGTCGGTGCGGCCGTCGAGGCTCGCGAAGTGCAGCATCTCCGGAGCCACGAACGGGGGCGTCCCCACCGTGCGCTTCGGAACCCCCATCGGCATCATCGCGCCGAAATCGAGGAGTTTCGCCCGCCCGTCGGCCGTGCAGCGCACGTTCCTCGGCGAAAGATCGGCGTGGATCAAGCGCCGGGAATGGACGATCGCGAGCGACGACGCGAGATCGCGGAGCAGCGCGCAGGCCGTCTCCCAGGGAACCTGCCCTTTCTCGCGCAGATCGCTGCCGGTCAAGAGCTCCATCGTGTAGTAGGCGCCTTCTTCATCCCGGCCGTAGTCGTAAACTTCGATGATGCGCGGATGCGCGAGCTCGCTCAGCGTGTGGTACTCGCGCTCGAAGAGCTCGGCGATCGACTCGTCCTTGCCCTTCCCGGAAAGCACCAGCCGCTTGAGCGCCAGCTCACGGCCATCCCGCGTGTCGACGGCGCGATGCACGGTGCCCATCCCGCCCTTGCCCAACAGCTCCACCACCCGGTAGCGACCCGCGATGATCTTCTCGGACACGATCTATCAATCTAGCGCTCACCGGCCGCCCGAGCCCGTGATCCCCGCTGCACCACATCGTCCTACATTGGGATCGCCGCTGTGAAACGGGTGCACGCACTGGGCCCTCCACTCACAGGCGAGATTGCCGTTTCTCGGTTTGCGTCGTAGTCAGAACTGGAACGGGACTTGCTCGAGACGGAGCGGGCGAAGCAATAGGAGGGTCGGCAATGCGGTGGTGCAGCGTGGTGGTGTTTGCGTTCGTGGTCGTCCCGGCGACCGCTTGTTCTGGTGACGAGGAAGCTTCGAAAACACAGGCGATGAGCCCCGAACAGCTTTGCGCGAAGAAGTGTGAGCTGACCGTCGCTGCGAACTGTCCGCGTACGCCGCCCGACTTTCTCACAAGCTGTCAGGCGTTGTGCCTTTCGAAGTACACGAAGTTCCCGAACTGCACGGAGGCGATCCGCCCGCTCGACGAGTGTGCGATCGAAAAGGTGAGCTACGGGTGCGACAGCAGCGGCAACGTTTCGATAACGCCGACCGGAGCGTGCGCCAGGGAGGGGGCGGGCTGCATCCAGTGCACCGGCGACTTCATGCAGTGTCTGTAGCTTCGTGAGGGTGCGGGTTGACGTGCAGAAAATCACGTCGGCACGTGCTGGCGCACCACGTCGAGCAGCCGGCCGAGATTCACCGGCTTCTTCATGATCAGGACGCCGCTCGGCGCCCGCGACGGATCAGAAGTCGACACGATTACCGGGACTTTGCAGAGGCGCGGGTCGCGCTGCATCGTGTCGTAGAGCTCGATCCCGCTGATTCCGGGCATCAAGAGATCGAGGATCACGATCGCCGGCAGCTCGGGATCTTCGAGTCGCTCCAGCGCCTCGGTGCCGTTGCGGGCGGTGGCGACGCCGTAACCTTCGTCCGCGAAGAACTCGGCCAGTGAGTCCAGGAGGTCCGGTTCGTCGTCGATGATCAGGATCTTCTTCATTGCGGCGATGCCCTGGCCGCGGCCGAACGCGTGCGCGGCAGACACACGGTGAAGGTCGTCCCGCCCTCCAGCGAATGAACGTCGATTCTACCGCCGTGCGCCTTCAAGATCTCGCGGCTGATGAACAGCCCGAGCCCGAGTCCCTGCGATCGCGCGCGGCGTGAAGCGGTGCCCGAGATCGGCTCGAACAAGCGCGGCAGGACCTCGGACGGGATCCGGCCCAGGTTGTGGACCTCGACTCTGACCTCCTCGACCCGGGTACCGTCGATCCGCACCCACACCCCGTGGTCGACCTGGCCGTGCTCCACCGCGTTCGCCACCAGATTCGAGAATACCTGCGACAAGCGGTCTTCGTCCCAAACGCCTTTCGTGTCACCGGTGCACTGCAGCGAAAAGACGCACTGCGGGTGTGCGTCCTCGAGCTCGTCGGTGATTTGCCGGACGACGCTCGACAGCTCGAGCGGCCGCGGCACGAGCGGGATCCCGGCTCCGACCCGAACGCGCGTGAAGTCGAGCAGCTGGTCGATCATGCGCGCCATGCGCCGCCCGCTGGTCAAGATCCGGGACAGCGGTTTGACCAGCCGATCGCTTTCCTCGCGCCGCAGCGCGAGCTCGGCCGCG
>Ga0111539_10007760_pt1 | contig 13703 bp, 11 predicted proteins | sample RhiMethybrSRZTD1_FD_79667 | JGI IMG/M metagenome (GOLD analysis project Ga0111539, IMG submission 79667) | Populus rhizosphere microbial communities from Tennessee, USA - Rhizosphere MetaG P. TD hybrid SRZTD1 (version 2) (version 2) | ecosystem: Host-associated > Plants > Roots > Rhizosphere >...
AGATCGATGAAGTTGAAGTTGAAAACGACCTTTCGATTGTGGCCGTCGTGGGTGATGGTATGAAGCACAGTCCCGGAACTAGCGGGCGTATGTTCAGTGCGTTAGGAAAGAACGGCGTCAACGTCGTGGCGATTGCCCAGGGTTCTTCAGAGCGTAATATTTCGGCTGTTATTCCACAGAGTGATGTTGGCAAAGCTCTGAATGCTTTACATGAAGCGTTTTTCCTTTCAGACCGGAAAGTATTAAACATTTTTCTGGTAGGTACAGGGTTAATAGGAAAAGAGCTCATTAACATGGTACACGATCAATTCGACAAGCTAGCAAAGGAAAATCTACTGGAGGTGAATATTGTTGCAATTGCAAACAGCAGGAAGATGTTATTCAATGAAGACGGACTCAACCTTAAGACGTGCATTAGAGAGCTTATGGAACAGGGCGAGGAGATGAAGATGCAGGAGTTTTTCAATAAGATGACGGTGATGAATTTGTCGAACAGTATTTTTGTTGATTGTACTTCGAGCACTGACGTAACTGCCTTTTACGAGCAGATCCTCTCGGCAAACATTTCCATTGTAACCCCCAATAAAAAGGCAAACTCAGCATCAATGCAGGACTATGCCATTTTGAAGACTACGGCGTTCAAGAGGGGTGCTAAGTTCTTGTATGAAACTAATGTGGGAGCGGGGCTTCCTGTAATCAATACAATGAATGATCTGCTGTTGAGCGGCGACAAAGTATTGAGGATAGAAGCCGTATTAAGCGGAACATTAAATTATATATTCAGTTCTTTTGAAGAGGGAAGGAAATTTAGTGACGTCGTTAAGGAGGCCAAGGCGAAGGGATATACTGAGCCGGATCCGCGCGATGACCTAAATGGGATGGATGTCGCCCGTAAGATATTAATCCTTTCGAGGGAAACTGGTCTGTCAATGGAGCTGGAGGATATTGGAGTTGAAAACCTTGTGCCTGAATCGTGCCGTGGTGACATGACCGTCGAACAGTTCTTCGCTGCAATTGAGCAACATGATTCCGAGTTTGAAAAACTTCGTAAAAAGGCTGCGGACAAAAATGAAAAATTGCGTTACATGGCCATACTTGATAACGGTAATGTTACTATTAGCCTGGCGTCCGTTGATGATAAGCACCCATTCTATTCGTTGTCCGGCAGCGATAATATTATTTTAATGACTACTGAACGTTATCACGATAGGCCTATGGTAATTCGTGGACCAGGCGCGGGTGCAGGCGTCACTGCGGCAGGTGTGTTTGCTGATGTAATAAGGATTGGTCATTACTCGAGGTAACATGATGAAATCGGTTAAAGCTATTGCTCCCGCTACTGTCGCGAACGTATCGTGCGGCTTTGATATTTTTGGATTTGCGGTAGAAGCGCCCGCCGATGAAGTGATCCTTACGTTAAAAAAACAACCTGGCGTGGTTATCACGAGCATTACGGGTGACGGAGGCAAACTTCCCATGGAAAGCGACCGGAATACATCAGGTGTCGCAGTTGAAGCTTTTCTCACGGCGATCGACAGTGACGCTGGTGTAGAAATTGTCCTGAATAAAAAACTTCCTCTGGGTAGTGGGATGGGTTCAAGCGCGGCTAGTTCTGCGGCTGCCCTCGTGGCGATTAACGAACTACACGACAATCCATTTTCGCGTGAACAGCTCTTGCCGTTCGCTATGGAAGCTGAGCGAATTGCTTGTGGTTCTGCGCATGCCGACAACGTAGCGCCTTCCTTGATGGGTGGGTTTGTTTTAATCCGCGGTTATGATCCTCTTGATGTGACAAAGATCCCGACACCGGCAAACCTCTATTGCACGCTTGTACATCCTCACCTTGAACTGAAGACATCGGATTCGAGGCGTGTACTTAAATCGTCTATTCCATTGAAGGATGCAATTACACAATGGGGAAATATAGCCGGACTTGTCGTGGGATTAATGAAACCCGATTACGGTCTTATCATGCGATCGTTGAACGATGTTGTAGCGGAGCCTGTTCGATCAGTATTGATCCCAGGTTTTGCAAACATAAAAGCTGCGGCGATTAAAAGCGGAGCTTTGGGGTGCGGAATATCAGGCTCAGGTCCGACGATATTCGCGTTAAGCACGGAGTATTCAATCGCTAATAATGTAGCTCAGACAATTCAGCAGCAGTTTACAGACATGAAGCTGAAGAGTGACGTATTTGTTTCAAAAATAAATGATGCGGGGGCGAGGATAGTGGAGGAGGGTCATAAAACGTGAACCGAAGGAAAATTCTGTTAGCCCGAGGCTTCCTAGCCACCTAGGTACCTGGGTGCCTGAAGGATAGGGCCAGCGTTACCGACAACTAATTTTTCACCGTAATGAAATTCTATAGTACCAATAATAAAAATTTAATAGTCGATCTGCGCCGAGCGGTTACTGAAGGACTCGCTCCGGATAATGGACTTTACATGCCTGTGGAGATTCCGCGCTTGCCCGATGAATTTTTCAGGGACCTTGCAGGCAGATCATTCAGGGAGATTGGCTTCGAAGTTTCCAGAAATCTTTTAAGAGGAGATATCGCGGATTCTGAATTGAGAAAGATCGTTGATCACACTATTCAATTTGATGCACCGCTCGTGAAGGTAGAAGAGAATGTACACGCGCTGGAACTATTTCATGGGCCTACGTTAGCATTTAAGGATTTTGGAGCCCGGTTTATGTCTCAGCTGTTGGGCTACTTTGCCCGTCAGCAGGATAGAGAGATCATTATCTTAGTGGCTACTTCCGGTGATACCGGGAGCGCTGTAGCCAATGGATTTCTCGGCGTGCCAGGAACGAGGGTTGTGGTATTGTATCCCTCCGGCAAAGTAAGCGAGATCCAGGAAAAACAGTTTACAACACTACAGCAGAACGTTACCGCGCTTGAGGTCTCCGGAACATTTGATGACTGTCAGCGTCTGGTGAAGGAAGCTTTCCTGGATACAGAGCTTCGGAACAAGTACTTTCTGACGTCTGCTAATTCGATAAACATTGCCCGCCTTATTCCCCAGTCGTTCTATTACTTTTATACGTTCGCGCAATTAAAGGACATAGGTCAACCAGTTGTATTCTCGGTTCCCAGTGGCAACTTTGGGAATATTACGGGAGGGCTATTGGCAATGAAAATGGGTCTTCCAATTGCACGTTTTATTGCAGCCACAAATATTAACGACGTCGTACCTGATTATCTGAAGACCGGGACGTTCAAACCGCGGCCCTCATCCTCGACGATCAGTAACGCAATGGACGTAGGGAATCCCAGTAATTTTTACCGGATGCTTGAGTTATTTCATGGAAACTTCGAGAGTTTGTCTGGGTTGATCAAGGGATATTCATTTACCGATAATGAGACGGCTGATGCGATGCGCAACGTATACGCTAGTAGCAATTATATCATGGATCCTCATGGTGCTGTTGGCTATCTCGGTTTGAAAAAATACCAAAAGGAATCAGGGCTAGAATCTGCAGGCATCTTCCTGGAAACGGCCCATCCGTCGAAGTTTAAGGAAGTAGTAGACGAGACATTGGGGCGGACAATTGGTATTCATCCAAAGCTCATGGAGTTTATGAAACGTAAAAAAGAAACGATTCAGGCGACTACAGATTTTGCGCAGTTCAAAAGGTTTCTTATGACCACGTTTTAAGTCGGATCATTTTTTCCACCCTTCAGCTCCGAGGAGCGGCACAAATGCGAAGTTTGCAAATTCTTCCTTGACAAGGTTTCCATCTTTTTTTCTTAAACGCAACATAACCTGCTTCTCCCGGTCGCCCACTGGAATGATCAGAATACCATCGTCTGCAAGCTGATCAGTGAGCGCTTTCGGGATGACCGGTGCCCCGGCCGTTACAATGATCTTGTTGAACGGAGCCTTTGCAGGTAGACCTTTCGAGCCATCTCCAAAAAAGAAATGAGGATTATAACCGAGTTGTGGGAGGAACTCACGAGTCATCTCGTAAAGCTTTCGGTTATATTCGATCGTGTATACCCGTGCGCCCATCTCAAGCAGTACACAGGCCTGATATCCTGATCCTGTTCCGATTTCCAGCACTTTGTCGCCGGGCCTGATCTCCAGCTTCTCTGTTTGAAACGCCACCGTATACGGTTGCGAAATCGTCTGTCCTTCTCCGATTGGAAATGCCTTGTCCTGATAGGCATGATCCTGTAGGGCATTCTCAAAAAAAACGTGTCTTGGTACCTTGTTTATTGCTGCTAAAACGCGTTCATCTTTGATCCCTTTTTCGGCCAGTTTTCTTACCAACTTCTGCCGCATTCCACGCTGCTTATAACTGTCCTCGATCATATATTTCCGTAAACAAAAATTTTTGTGGATGGATTGTGGATAACAACACAAACATCTGAATATCAATTATATACACCATTTCACAAGGTATTCACTTTGTGAATTTCTGTCATAAAAAGTATATGACCACTTCGCAAAAAAGCCATTTTTTCAGGGTAAACAAAGTTTCAGAAATTCTTTAGGAAAAGTCGAACTTATGCCCTTACTTTAAAGTTCTCTCCACACAGTGAAAGTGCTTTTTTGCCATAGCGTTCACATGTGTTAAAATCTGCACCTTACAGTAGTTGTGACTAACCTCATTAACTACTGTACGGGCAGAATAAATCCTCAAAAAATCAAAACCCAATAAGCACAAAAGGAGCCCAGTAATAAGGTGATTTGTACTTTTCTGTTCTCATCAGATTTAATTTCGCATTTCTAAGGTTTTCACTGTAGTTGCCGCCAGTATGCTCCAACATCTGTCTGTAAAATTCAGTCATTAATTGTGCTGTGGATTCATCTGCAACACTCCAGAATGAAACAATAATATTTTTGGCTCCGGCATAAACCAAGGCTCGGGAAAGCCCTATCACTCCTTCGCCCTTTGAGATCTTTCCAAGCCCCGTTTGGCATGCGGACAATGTAACAAGGTTGGCGTTCAACTCAAGATTATAAATTTCACCAGTAAACAGATTTCCATCTTCTATATCAGAACTTGACTGAAGAAATATTCTTGAAAGTTCGGGACTATTCTCATCGACAATTCCATGCGTAGCGAAATGCAGGTAACTATAGTCTTTCAGCGTGCCTGACTTGGCAATCTTTTCATTTGCTTGTTGCCGCATAAAGATCGTATTCTTGTAATTACGCGAAGCGAAGAGTTGTGAAATTTCCTTTACCTCGGATTCGGTGCCAGGCAATTCAGCTAGATTATCCTTGGCCTCAAAAGTTACAGGTGCACAGAGAAAGATCGAAGAATGCTGATTACGCTTTGCCGCCGCTTTTTGAAGTATTAACGCTGCGGAAAATTCATAGCGGATGTTGTATTTGTTGATAAGGTAGGAGGGATCCTTAACATTATTTCCCTTTTTCTTACTACTCGTTGTCAGTAAGGTTTCGAATGGCACAATGCTTAGCCTTCCCGTTGGGAGAATAACAAGATCTTTCACCGATGTCGGAATTTTCTTTGGAATCAGGTCGGCTGACAACTTTTCAGCAACTTTACTGTAGGTTTCCTGATCGTTGAAATACAAACTGTTCCGAAGTCCTGTTATGTATTTATCAAAATCGGCTGAGATTGGCCGGTCAACTACTTTGTAGTTCTGTTTTGTGATTATGAATATATAAGCGTGATTGATCTTATCGTCGACAAAGTAACTTATAATGGCAGTCTTCCCGTCCATTTTTGATTGCAAATCGGGAATGGAAGGAGATGCTGCATTGAATTTGAGATTGTAGTATTCAGGAAATTTCGTTTCAAGTTCTTTTGTAAATGCTTCATAACTTCTGTTTAACTTAAAAGCGGCTTCCCGTAGTAGCTTCTCTTCCGGTTCCGATGGCTTCTGCGCGAGCCTCTGCGCTGTTAATGCGATTGCAGCTTTTAAGCTTCTCTCTTCCTGCAACAGATCATCCGGGATCCGGGCGAAAGACTTGGCATTGACATCTGAAATAGCTTCAAGCAATACTGCCGATTTGCTTTTTTCAGCGAAGAAAAACGACAATGCATACCATGACTTCTTCTTAAATGCTACTTCACCCGTTTGAAAGGCCATTCTCACGCCGTTTGCATAAACTTCATTTGCAATTACACCGAGAGAGAGCTTATCCGACTCGTTTGCAATGTGTTGTCGAAGTCGATCGATGAGTGTATCGCATGCCTGCAGCGTTGCCACCGCAAGCTCGAGATCTTTAATCTTGATTGTCTTTCCGTAATAACGTGCCTCAAGAGCTTGAGCCTTATTCATCAATGAGTACAAAAGTGTGATCCCATTGTAAAAATTATCGAGTCTGGGATTTGCGTTAAGGTCAATCGAATTGAAGTCACTTACATTAGCCCGCAAGGCACGTTGAAAATACCCAAGAGCGTCATCGAATTTGTGTTCAGAGAGCCGCACATTGCCAACGGCGTTAAAAACTGAAGCTATATCCGGGTGTTTCTTTCCATAACTTTGTTCATACATCGCGATAGACTTGTCAAAATATTCATTTGCGGCCTTAACGTTTCCTACCTTTTGATAAGTTTCGCCAAGGTTAAAAAGCAAGAATGCTTTAGTCGGATGCGGTTGTGGATATACCTTTTCCCAGGTCTTGAGCGCAGACTCAAAATTATTCGATGCATCGCCGTACAACTCCATTCTTGAATAAATGAATCCTATGTTTGTCTTTGCGATTGCAATCTTAGGATGATCTTTACCATGAAGGTTTTCGTAGATCGTCAACGCTTTTTCATAATACTCCAATGCCTTGTCATTGTCGATCTGGCTATATACCAATCCCAGGTCATTGTATGATGCAGCGATCCATTCATTGTTTCCTTTAAGATACTTCTGGCGGATAGCTAGCGCGCGCATCAACTGCTCTTCGGCCTGAGCGTATTTGCCGGTTGTCCGATATAAGTTTCCAAGATACGCGAGCGACTGGGCAGCGTCTAACGTATTTTCTTTGTTATCCTTTTGAAAGTTTGCCAGGGCCGACTGCAAGGATTCAAGCGACAGATCGTTTCTGCCCTGATTCAGATAGAGCGATCCATAATTTGTTTCAACAAGCGCGCGGTGAGAAGCCGATAAAGGGCGAGAAGAAAGATCCTTTAACAGCGATTCCGCGTCCTTAAAATTACCCGAGCGAGTCAAAGCCTCTGCCTTCTTATTTTCCAGAACAATCCTCGAGTCAGGTACAGGCGTTTTCTTCATTTGATTATCAATTACCTGAATCGCTTTTTCGTATTGCGCATCGAACATCAACGAATCTATGGCACTTGTCCCCTGAGCATAGAGGAAATCGGCAGCGCAAGAACAGCTGAGGACAAGTACGAATATTCTGGTGTTCATCAAAATCGGTAATAATAACTAAATGATGTGACGAGTTCTCTTGTTAAACCGTCTGGGTTTTCATCGCGCTGCACGATCTTGTGTCCGATAAGTAGCTTTACACCGCTGCGAACATTAAAGCCATATCCGGTTGTGAAAATTCCTGACAATGCAAGACCAGTAGTTCCGTCCGGTTTGATTCTTTTTCCGGTGCCGTCAGTTATCTCGTCATGGTTAATGCGATAAATAGGCAATAGCCCAAGCGTGAAGTTCCATTGTGAGAATCTGAAGTTCCGTTCAACCCGAATCATTACGTCAGTGCCGCGTTTTAACTCCTTTGAATTTGAATACCTCTGTACGTAAGTGATATCCTCTGGGCCGCCCTGCCACTCAGTCCATAAGAATTGGTTGCCATTTTTGTTAAAAGGATGTTGTATGCCTGTGGCGAACAACCAGTTACGACTTATGACAGATATCCCTGTAATGAAGTCATAACTTCCCAAGCTCGTCTGATAATACATCGGCAACGGGTAGCCATTTTCATCTTTGTCAGATTTGTTTGTGGCAAGCTTGGTACCAATGGAGAGATTCACATCGACGTTTTTGCCTTTTAGAATATTGCGGGTTAGGCACAGTGAAATATCGCCAAGGCCGGATGTATTCGCGAGTCGGCCTGTTACAGCTTGATAAGGCAGCTTTACCTGAAACGATGTTTTGGAATTAAGGCTGAAATTCAAGTCAGCAGTTGCGACGTAAATCACTGGAGTAAGCGGTGTACTTCCACGATAGAAGCTAATCTCCATGGAACGAAGCTTCAATTCAATTTTCTTACTGAAAGGTTGATCAGGTTTCATGGCACCCATGGTACAGAAACCGGCATCACTACAGCCCTGGGAAAGACAATGGTTAATAGTGAGCAGTACAAAAAGCGCCGCACCTAAAAGCGTGATTGACCGTGGCATGGGAGCTTAAACTTTGGGCCAGACTAAGGTACTTAAAAAAAGAAAACCCGGAGTTTTCGTCTCCGGGTTTTTCGAACGTTTCTTCTTTATACTATGTGTTTACATTCCCAGCGATTGGTTTTCGATTGAAGCGAGTTCCAATACTTTCTCGTATTCTGCGGGAGAGAGATCATTGTAGAAATAGTGAACGGGGTTAACCTGTCCGCCTTTGATTAATACCTCGTAATGCAAGTGAGGTGCAGTCGACAAACCGCTATTACCGACATAACCAATCAAATCTCCTCTTTTAACGTTTTGTCCTGGGCGAACAGAAAATTCATGCATGTGTGCATAGCGGGTGCGGTAGCCGAAGCCGTGATCAATTTCCACCATCTTACCATAACCACCGAACTTCACGCTCACTTCTGCAATCGTACCGTCAGCTGTAGCATATATCGGTGTACCTATTGAAGCAGCGAAGTCAATTCCTGTGTGCATCTTCTTAACCTTATAAATAGGGTGGGTTCTCCAACCGAATCCAGAGGCAAGTGCTACAAGTTGCTTGTTTGAAATAGGCTGTATCGCAGGGATTGAGGCGAATAATTTCTCCTTCTTCTCAGCAAGGGACACAACTTCATCATGTGATTTTGTTTCTATGTATAATTTTCTCCTCAGTAAATCCACCTTTTCGTGGAGCGAAAGCACCATTTCTGAGTGCGAAAAATTTTTCTCCTTTATGTCTGTATATCTCTCAACGCCCCCGACACCCGCATGGCGAATCGACTTTTCAATAGGCTCGGCGCCTAGCACCACCCGGTAAATATTATCATCCCGGTGTTCGATGTCTTCAAGGATAACACTCATAGACTGAAGATCCTTGGTGAGCTTTTCATAGTAGAATTCAAGCTCTTTAACCTCGTTCTTTAATAAAAGCTCTTTTGGTGATTCAAAGTAGGTACTGTACAGGATTAACAGGCCCACGGCCATAGAAACAGTGAGGGAAAGTATCCCCAACGCGTTCAGAATGACGTCGCTGGTCCGGGTCTTCACCCGCTCGTACTTACAAGTCTCCGTGTCGTAATAGTACTTTATCCTTGCCATGAAGTTTAAATATATCTATTTGGGTCTAAAAGCCTGTATGACACCCTCGTTACACTCGATAAATGGTCCTTCCAGCAGTTCAATGCAATAGGGAATTGCTGGGAACACCGCATCCAGGCACTGCCGGATTGCTTTAGGTTTACCCGGCAAATTTAGGACTAAAGTTCGGTTGCGAATCCCAGCGGTCTGCCTCGAAAGGATAGCGGTCGGTACGTATGTAAGACTTTTGGCTCTCATTAACTCGCCGAACCCAGGTAACAGCTTGTTACACACCGCTTCTGTCGCTTCAGGTGTCACATCTCGCCTCGCAGGCCCGGTTCCGCCACATGTAATAACGAGGCAGCATTTCTTATTATCTGCCATGTCGATAATGGTCTTTTCAATAAGGTCCTGCTCATCTGGAATCACAGCGTATTCCTTCTCCCACGGGCTTTTCAGGTATTCGTTTAGGGTTTCGACAATAGCCTTTCCAGGGATGTCTTCGTAGATCCCTTTGCTTGCACGGTCAGACACATTAATGACCCCTATGCGTATAGCCAATTGCGTTGTATTATCCATAGCATGTTATGAAAGACAATAGGTTTCTGATGATTGAAACCCTTGGTTATAAGGGCAATAAGAGATCAATGAGAATCAGGTTTGAATAGAATATTTCCTGATCGGCCCTTCTTAAATACTTGACGGCCTTTGTTGATCCCACGTCTGATTTCTTTTTGATCCTCGTGTGGCATGGTAATGATCTCTTTACACGCTTCCGAGCAGCAACCATCGAATTTCTCTGCGCATTCACGGCATTGAATGAACAATAAATGACATCCGTCATTTTTGCAGTTTGTGTGATCATCACAAGGTTTTCCACACTGATGGCAAACAGCAATGATATCGTCAGAAATTCTTTCTCCAAGGCGTTCATCGAATACAAAGTTTTTTCCGATAAACTTATTCTCAAGTCCGTGTTCCTTTACCTGGCGTGCATACTCGATGATTCCACCATCAAGCTGGAATACATTCTTGAACCCCTGATGCCTCATCCACGCGCTCGCTTTTTCACAACGTATTCCTCCTGTGCAATACATCAGAAGATTCTTGTCTTTGTGCTCTTTCATCAGGTCTTCCACCAATTGAAGTTCCTCGCGAAAGGTATCAACGTCGGGACGTATCGCGTTCTTGAAATGTCCTACCTCGCTTTCGTAATGATTTCGCATATCTACTATTATCGTGTTCTCATTATCGGCGAGATTGTTGAACTCCTTTGCGTTAACGTGCTGACCAGTAGCCGTAACGTCGAATGAGTTGTCGTCCAATCCGTCGGCAACAATTTTTTTGCGAACCAGTATTTTAAGTTTGAAGAACGATTTCCCGTCGTCCTGAATTGCCACATTAAGGCGAACTCCGTTTAGAAATGATATTTTGTAGAGGAAGTTTTTGAAAAGGTCGATAGCAGCCTCAGGCACGCTTATCTGTGCATTCACGCCTTCATTAGCGACGTAAATCCGTCCCAAAACATTTACGGACTCCAGGCCGCGATATAATTCGTCACGGAATGCCATAGGATCCTGAATATGATGATATCTGTAAAAGGAGACAGTTACCCTCTTTTCAGGCAACGACCGCATTTTTTCCTTGAGTACGCGGCCGTTAACTCGATTGTACAACGCCATATAATGATTAAATGCAAGTTAATCTGATCGCAAATTTAACATTTCCGCCAGAGTAGGTGAATAAAACTCTGTAAGTGCTAGTTTTTTGGTGCAAGCTCACCCCGGAGTAGCTGGTTATACTCCTCGCATGTAAGCCACCCGTGCTCATTACAATAGGCACACGTCTTATAGGCAGGTCCAAATGCCCCTTTTTTAGTGATAACATGATCGCCTTTGCAAACGGGACATGTTACTTTGCCTGAAGGTCCGCAATCGATGTCGTAATTAGCTGAAAGAACTTCACCGGCTTGTTCGGATGCTTGTGATTTTTCCTTTACAAACTCTGCTTCTGCCTTTCGCATCAAGGATACAGCCTCACTCGAATATTGTCCGTTTGTTCCTTTCAACTGGATGTATTTGTTAAGCCAGTCGATACTCTGCTTGTACTTGCTGAGGTTGAATGAATTCTTACCGAAGAAAAAGGTTAGATCAGAGGGAACGCTTTTTACATTCTCGAGCACATATTGAAATTTTTCATCAGCCCTTGCATAATTGCCAAGATCCATAAAGTATACCCCCGAATCCAACTCTCGCAGCAGCGCCGTTTTTTTCATCTGCTCCTGCTGAAGTTTGTATTCTCCGACTCTATCCTGTTGACCAAAGACGTTACACGCAATCGAGCATGTGACCAGTATGCTAATGAAGTACTTCATCATTAATTAAATCTTTCTTTGCTTATATCCAGCCACTCCATTGCAGCGATGTGAAAAATATCATCCTTAACGCTCTGATCGAGGCCCATATTCTCAATAAATTTACCTATTTCAAGGTCGCCCAGAGGAAAAGGATAATCAGATCCTAACATCACCCGTTTCGACCCCTGAAGCTTTAACACATATTCCAACATTAGTTCGTCGTGCGTAACACTATCCACCCAGAATTTACCTAGATAACTCCTTGGACTAACATTGTTGTCAATCGCTACCAGGTCAGGTCTGCAGTCGAATCCATGTTGAATTCTTCCGATCGTTGACAGGAATGATCCGCCTGCATGTGCAAAATTAACTCGCAGCTTTGGAAGTCGCTCTAGGATTCCACCAAATATCATTGAGCATATCGCCCTTGAAGTTTCAGCTGGCATTCCAACCAACCAGGGAAGCCAGTAACGTTGCATGCTCTTCTGGCCCATCATATTCCATGGATGGATCAGTACTGCCATACTTAGCTTTTCGCATGCATCGAAGATTGGAAAGAATCGTTCCTCGTTGAGGTTGAGATCATTGATGTTTGACCCGATCTGAACTCCGCTTAATCCCAATTGTTTACATCGTTCCAGTTCTTGTATTGCCAATTCGCTGTCCTGCATTGGGATGGTCGCCAGCCCCAAATAGTTTTTTGGATACTTGATCACCAATTCCGCGATATGGTCATTTAAGAACTTTGATATCTCCAGACAATCGAATGGTTTAGCCCAATAAGAAAACATAACAGGTACTGTGCAAACAATTTGTACCTGTGTGCTGTACTTGTCGTATTCTTTTATTCTTAGTTCTGGATTCCACGCGTTTTCCTTTATTTCCCTGAAGAACTGATTTCCCCTCATCATCTTTGCAAATCCTTTCTTGTGATGTTGCAGGTAAATAAAATCGCCGTAGCCAAACTTCTCTGTCCAATTAGGTAATTTTTTTGGTAGGATGTGTGTATGGCAATCAATCTTCAACATCGGCGTCTCAGGAATCTCGAAATATCGAAGATTTTTAACTGCCATCAAATGAACCAGCTTACTGGGGAACTTGTGGGACGCTGAGGAGAAATATGATCATGCCTCAACGCATTGGGAAAAAACAGTCAGATTTTGTCTCAATCTGGGTCATAAGAACCGAGTGATGTTTCTTGGCCCGGTTTAGCAAAATTTATCCTTTCTGAGTAAAAAACGCCGTTTCCAAATGGATTCCGAACATTTTGCTCTGGACAAGGCCCAATCCTGGACGGGTCAAAGTTCGATTTTCGGTGATGGCATCAATTTCTCTTTACTAGGAGAAAAACCAAAAACTGATGAATCTCCTTTTGATCATTTTATGTTTTGTACTGGCGTACGGATTATTTGCCTTAATCGCCTTCAAAATTGTAAAGGTTCTGTTCCCTAATACGGATCCACAGGACAAACCATGGAAGGTAAAGACTCGTTAAGGTGAATTAGAAGACATTGATGAGCCCCCGCCCTAAAAAGCTGGGGCTTTTTGTTTTCATGGCAGTCTACAAGATGTGGAATTTTGCCACCCGGTTTGTTCACGTTAATTCTCTGTGATTGTATTTAATCGGCTGACAATCAAATGAGGCCGTTATTGTCCGCACAATTGGCACCATTTTTTAGAAATTTTCCACCGGATGCTTTATGCATGATTGGTTTTAGTCGTTCAGGATGCAAATGGATCGCATGAAAAAAAATAAAGCACATAAAACAAAATCGATTTCAATCTCAAAAGAGGATGAAAAAGATAACGTCCTCTTGAACAGGATCATTAAAACAAGAGAAGAAATACTGGATTTACTGAGAGTTCTAAAGACTTTCTGAATAGTTACAAAAAAAATTGGGGTGGCAAGTGATTAAGGTGAACAAACTTCATCTTTTAAGTTTTGCCTGGATGACTATCTCACATCTTTCAATTCTGATTGTCCGTCCACTCCAATCCTGAGCCG
>Ga0111539_10007764_pt1 | contig 13697 bp, 15 predicted proteins | sample RhiMethybrSRZTD1_FD_79667 | JGI IMG/M metagenome (GOLD analysis project Ga0111539, IMG submission 79667) | Populus rhizosphere microbial communities from Tennessee, USA - Rhizosphere MetaG P. TD hybrid SRZTD1 (version 2) (version 2) | ecosystem: Host-associated > Plants > Roots > Rhizosphere >...
ATTCCCCGCGACCGCGACGACTGCGAGCGCCGCCACGGCGATGCCGAGCCGACCGAGCACCCAGGCGCCGAGGAACGCGGGGACGAGGAGCATCGTCTCGAGGAGGTTCGAGAGCCCGTAGAAGCGCCCGGCCTGGGACGGGCCGAAGGGCGAGAGGGCGACGGCCTCGGGATCCAGCCCGAGGACGAGCAGGTACGCCGCCAGCACGGCGGCGCACGCGAAGCCAAGCGGCAGCAGCGCGCCCGCGAGCGCGACGAGCGCGACGACCCACCACCCCGCGACCCAGAGGTTTGCCGCGAGCGCGACGAGGAAGACGCGCGGCCCGAGACGGGGCACGAAGGCGGCGGCGAGGTAGGCGAGTCCGCCGACGAGGAACGTCAGCGGCATGCGCCAGCGGTCGTTCCGCTCGATCCGGCGCTCGAGGCGCTCGAGCGTCGCGACCGGGTCGTCCACCTCGACCACCCTGAGCTTGCCGTTCGCGACGTCGGCGAGCGAGACGAGGCCGTCGATGCGCGTCGAGTCGGACGTGAGGACGCCGCGCCGGCCGGGTGTCACCGCGATCGGGTAGCGGTCGTTCTCGGTCCGACCGGCGGGTGGGAGCACGACGAGGGTGTCGGGCGGCGAGCCGTTGTCGAGCTCGATGACCGGCGTGCCGGAAGGCGTGCCGCCGAGGACGGAGCTGTGCACCTCGCCCGTGAGGAGCGTGTTGAGCGCGCTCCGGCGCGTGACGGACGGTCCGGCGCCGGGAACGGCGAGGCCGATCGCGCCCGTGCCGGCATAGCGCTCGAGCGGGAACGGCTCGACGATGCGAACCGCCGCGGCGACGGGCGCGGCCACGACGAGCGCGACGAGGATGCCTGCGAGGCCGCGCGTCACGGGTGCAGTCTCGCGCAGCACCCCCGGTGGCGTAGCCTGTGGCCGTGATCGTCGAGCGCTCGATGGACGACCGCTGGCTGTCAAACGCCTTCGTGGTGGGCGACGAGCCCGGCGGGACGTGCGTGTTCGTCGACAGCGGCGCGCCGCTCGAGCCGCTGCTCGAGGCGATCGAGCGCGACGGGCTGACGCCGACGCACGTCCTCCGGACGCATGGACACGCCGACCACGTCGAGCACGAAGAGACCCTCACGGCGCGGTTCGGGATTCCGGTCGCGACGGGTGACGTCGAGACCGGCGGCCTGCGGATCGAGGCGATCGCGACACCGGGGCACTCCGACGACGGCGTCGCGTTCGTCGTCAACGGCGAGCTGTGCTTCTCCGGCGACACACTGTTCCGCGACGCCGTCGGCGGCGGACCTGCCGACATCGTGCGCACGTCCGTCATGGACCGCCTGATGACGCTCCCGCACGAGCTGCGAGTGCTCCCGGGGCACACGCAGGAGACGACGATCGGCCGGGAGTGGGAGCGCAACCCGTTCGTCCGCTTCTGGCGCGGGCTCGACGGCGAGGACGGCGGCCGCTGCAGGCTCGGCGGGGAGGAGGGGACGGTGCTCGTCACCTCGCCGGACTACGACGGCAAGGGGAAGCTCCTCGTCCGCTTCGACAGCGGCGACGAGCGAATCGTCGGCGCCTCGCGCGTCGAGCTGCTCTGACCTTCCCCGCCAGGCAGGATTCGGCAGCCGCCGAATCCTGCGGCTGATCCCCGCCTGCGGCGGGGCAGATCCCTGACGGCGCCCGCATTCGCGGTCGCAACGACCTCGTGCAGCGGGCGACCGGTTGTCCGCAGCGGGCCTGCGGTCCCTGTCCTGCTCGCTGATCCCCGTGTGCGGCGGGGCAGATCCCTGAAGGCGCCCGCATTCGCGGCGCAACTTGCCTGAGGTGCGAGCTGTCTCCCGGGGCATCCGCTCTGGGCGCTACGGTCCACGGCCCGTGCGTCTCGTCGTCGCCCGCTGCGAGGTCACGTACTCCGGCCGTCTGAACGCCTACCTGCCGGAGGCCGTGCGGCTGCTCGTCTTCAAGGCCGACGGCTCCGTCCTCGTGCACGCCGACTCGGGCGGCTACAAGCCGCTCAACTGGATGACGCCCCCGACCGTCGTCGAGGACGGGGATGGGCTCATCGTCGTCCGCAAGCGCGCCGGCCGGACCGAGGACCGACTCGAGATCCGTGTCGTCGAGGTGCTCGCGGAGTTCGAGCACGAGCTCGGCGAGGATGCGGGCCTCGAGAAGGACGGCGTCGAGCGGCACCTTCAGGAGGCGCTGGCGGAGCGGCCCGACGTCGTCGAGGGCGGCCTTCGGCTCGTGCGGCACGAATGGGCCACCGAGATCGGGCCCGTCGACCTGATGTGCCGCGACGCGGACGACGGGTGGGTCGCGGTCGAGATCAAGCGGGTGGGAACCATCGAGGCGGTCGAGCAGCTCTCTCGCTACCTCGAGGTGATCCGCCGCGACCCTGCGCTCTCCGGGTGCCGCGGGGTCCTCGCGGCACAGAGCGTGAAGCCGCAGGCGGCGACGCTCTGCGAGGCGCGCGACCTCGGCTGCGTCGAGGTCGACCTCGAGCGCCTGCGCGGCGAGCGCGAGCCCGAGCTGACGCTCTTCAGCGTCTGACGCGCACCACGAGGGCGCGCCCGATCCGGATCGTGGCGCGCTCGAGGCGCAGCTGGCGGGCGAGGACGGTGCGGTTGAGCGCGCGCGGCGCGAGGATCACGGACGGACGGCCGCCTTGAGGTAGTCGCGCGGCGGGTCGTCGAACAGCACGGCGACGCCTTCCAGGCCGACTCGTTGCGTCACGAGCCGCTCGAACGGAAATGCCTCGCTCGCGAGGAAGCCGAGGGCGGCCCGGAACAGGCGGGGCGTGTGGTGGAACGCGCCGACGAGGCGAACCTCCTCGTAGTGGATCCGGTACGGGTCGACGGCGACGCGGGACCCACCCGGAAGCCCGCCGAAGGCGAGCACCGTCCCTCCCGGCCGGACGAGCTCGAGGGCACGGTCCCACGCCTCTTCGGTGCCCGCGGCCTCGATCACGACGTCCGCGCCCTCCGGCGCCGCCGGTGTCGCGCCGAACAGCGGCGCGAGCTCCCGCCGCTCCGACCTGCCCCCGACGACCGTGGGCCGGCCGCCGGCGTCCGCGACACAGGCGCACAGCATCAGGCCGATCGGCCCGGCCCCGACGATCGCGACGGTGTCGCCGTGCGTGACACCGGCCACGTCGACGCCGTGCAGGCAGCACGCGAGAGGCTCGGCCATCGCCGCGACCTCCGACGCGAGCCCGGCGGGAACGGGAAGGACGTTTCGCCGTGCGATGCGCTCGGGCACGAGCAGCAGCTCGGCGTAGGCGCCGTTGAGGAGCGGGAGGAGGTTCTCGCAGAGCGTCTCCTGGCCCCGCGCGCACGGCGTGCAGGTTCCGCACGGGGCCGAGTTGGCGACGACCACGCGTCGACCCGTGGCGACGTCGAGGCCGCAGACCTCGTGGCCGAACGGGCTCGGCGGGGGGCCGAGGAGCACCGGGTGCCCGCGGCGGTATGCCTTCAGGTCGGTGCCGTCCGTCAGCGCGACCTCGACCTGGACGAGGACCTCGCCCTCGGCCGGGACCGGCTCGGGGACGTCCTCGAGGCGGAGGTCGCCCGGCCCGTGGAAGACGAGCGCCCGCATCGTCCTCATGCGACTGCTCCGGTCGGCTGGAGGAGGAAGGGCGTCGGGACGGGATCGAGGTCGTCCGGGTACCGCTCCGCGGCGAACGCCTGGAGCGTGCCCGAAAGCCGTTCCACGGCGAGCGGCCACGGCTCGAGCGCCACGGCGCCGTGGCCGTCGAGCACGTATCGCACCTCCGTCGCGGTCCCGTCGGCTCGGACGACCTCGACCGAGCCGGAGGCCGGCTCCTCGAGGCAGAAGTCGAACGAGATCCGGTCGCAGAGATCCGTGACCCGGTCCGCCACACGAGCGTCGGCTGCGGCGACGCCCGCTTCGCGAACGAGCGCCGGGACCTCGGCGTCCATCGCCGCGAGAACGCTCGAGGTATCCGGGTCGCCGCGCCAGGAGACGAGCCGCCGTACGTGCAGCTCGACGACGAGGTCGACGACGGCGTCGTCGTGTGTCGCCGCGAAGCCGCGCTGCTGGATCGCGAGCCAGCGGCCGGCCGAGAGATTCCCGATCTCGTCCGCGTCGTGCTCGGCGTAGCCGCGGTCGTGCTCGGCCACGCCGAGGACGAACCGCTCGCGCGGAAGCCGGATCGGCGCGAACGCGTCGCTCCAGGCGTCCGCGATCGCCGCGGCGAAGCGCGCGTGCTCACGTTGCGGGAAGACGACCTCGCGTCGGCGCGACCGGAACACGTCAGGGCGTGAAGACGACCTTGAGGACGTCTCGTCGGCGAAACAGCTCGAGTCCTTCGGCGAAGCGATCGAGCGGCAGCAGGGTCGGCTCGGGGAGCGGAAGCACGCCGAGCAGGTCGACGGCTTCGGGCATCAGCTGCGGGGCCGCGGAGCGAGACCCGACGATCGTCAGCTCGCGGCGGTACACCGCCTCCGCCGGTATCGCGCCCGCATCGGCGAAGACGAGGATCGTCCCGCCCGGCGCGATCGCGTCGAGGGCCGTGTCGACGCCACCGTGCCCTGCGAGCACGACCGCGTCGACGGGGCCGTCGGGCACGGGGCCGGTGCGCCGCGGGTCGGAATCCACGGCGAAGACCTCGCGGCCACGATGCCGCAAGACCGCTGCGAAGAGCGTGCCGATGAAGCCCTGCCCGACGACGAGCACCGGCCCGGGCGGAACCTGCCGCGACCCACGGAGGACGCAGGCGAGCGGCTCCACCATCGTCCCGCGCCCGTCGTCGACGTCGTCCGGGAGCTCGACCCACGACTGCGAGCGGGCGAGCTCCGCAAAGCCGCCCGGCCGGATCGTCGGAGCCGCGAAGACGTCGCAGAGCGATTCGTGGCCGGCCCGGCAGCGGTCGCACTCGCCGCAGGCGCTGTGGTGGCCGAGCGCGACGCGACGCCCGTCGGAGAGCCGTGCAACGACCTCGTGACCCAGAACGGCGCCGGCTCGCGCAGGGTCGCCGAGCTTCTCGACGTCCGAGCCGCAGAGCCCGCAGGCGAGCACCCGCACGAGCTCTCCGGGCCCGTCGGGCTCCGGGACGTCCGTGAGCGTCGGCTCACCGTCCTGCCCCACGACCACGGCGCGCACGGGCGTATCGTAGGCGCGACGAAAGGAGCCGAAGATGGCCGTCAAGCTGCACCGCTGCCCGCTCCTCTGGGCGAAGGCCTCACGACACCCGTGCTGGCGCGTGCAGAAGGCGCTCGACGACATGGGTGTCGCGTACGAGATCGTCAAGGAGCCGTGGCCGCTTCGAGGCCGGCGGACGAGCTTGATCGAGCACACGGGCCAGAGCGCGCTGCCCGCGATCGAGCTCGAGGACGGATCGTGGTACCGCGAGCAGTCGGCCGACATGGAGCGCGCAATCCGCTCGGGGCGCTTCGATTCACCGGGCTGAGCGGCGCTACACTTTCTCCCTCGCGGGGCTATAGCTCAGTTGGGAGAGCGCCTGGATCGCACCCAGGAGGTCGGCGGTTCGAGTCCGCCTAGCTCCATCCGGTCACCGCAGGGCTCCGGCCGCTGCCGTCTGCCTCTCCTGTCGTAGCGCGTCGCCGAGGGGCGTAGAGCCGGCCATTCAACCGGGCTCATCTCCGCGCTATCTTCGCCGGACGGACAGCGACGAACAGGAGGCAACGATGGCCGCCCCGCTCGTCGGCGACGGCTCGGCAACCGATCGCCACGGAGCGCCCGCCCGGGTCTTTCGCACGGAGCTGAACCCCGTCGACCTGCTCGCGCGCGCCGCCTCGATGTACGCCACGAAGACCGCGGTCGTCCACGGCACGCGCCGGTATTCGTACGCCGAGCTCGGCGAGCGCGCCTGGCGCCTCGCCAATGCGCTCCGCGCTGCCGGTCTCGAGAACGGCGATCGGGTCGCGACGCTCCTCCCCAACTGCCCCGCGATGCTGGAAGCGCATTTCGGCGTCCCTGCGGCCGGCGGAATCCTCGTGACCGTCAACACGCGGCTCTCGGGCGCCGAGGTCGAGTACATCCTGCGCCACTCGGGCGCCGGGACACTGCTGCTCGACGCGGAGCTCGCCGAGCTGGTCGCGCCGCTCGACCTCTCCGGCATCGACGTGATCCGGGTGGACGACACCGGCGCCGCCGGAGACCCGTACGAGGACCTCCTCGTCGCCTCGTCGCCCGAGCGGCCAGAGAGCTGGCTCGAGGACGAGGAGGAGACGATCTCGATCAACTACACGTCCGGCACGACGGGGCGCCCGAAGGGCGTGCGGTACACGTATCGCGGCGCATACCTGAACGCGCTCAACGAGGCAATCGTGGCCGGGTTGTCGCCCGAGTCCGTCTTCCTCTGGCTCCAGCCGATGTTCCACTGCAACGGGTGGGGCTTCGCCTGGGGCGTCACCGTGGTGGCCGGCCGGCACGTGACGATCCGCAAGGTCGAGCCCGACGTGATCTGGGACCTGATCGACGCGGAAGGCGTGACGAACTTCAACGGCGCCCCGACCGTGCAGCTGATGGTCATCAACCACCCCAGAGCGCACCGGGTCGAGCGGCCGGTGACGGTCGTGGTCGCTGCAGCTCCTCCCTCGCCCACGCTGTTCGCGCGCATGGACGAGCTCAACTTCCGCGTGATCCACGTCTACGGGCTGACCGAGACCTACGGCCCGACGACCCTGTGCCCCGAGCAGCCGGAGTGGGGGGCGCTGCCGGCCGCCGAGCGCGCGCGGCTGCTTTCGCGCCAGGGCCAGGCCTATCCATCGGCCGACCTCGTCCGCGTCGTCGCAGAGGACATGACCGACGTCCCCCGCGACGGCGAGACGATGGGTGAGGTCGTGATGCGCGGCAACATCGTCATGGCGGGCTACTTCGACGACCCCGAGGCGACGGCGACGGCATTCCGCGAGGGCTGGTTCCACTCCGGCGACCTCGCGGTATGGCATCCCGACGGCAATATCGAGCTGCGCGACCGCGGCAAGGACATCATCATCTCGGGGGGCGAGAACATCTCCTCGATCGAGGTGGAGCAGACCGTCGTCGCCCATCCCTCGGTCCTCGAGTGCGCCGTCGTCGGGATTCCCCATCCGCACTGGGGCGAGCGCCCCAAGGCCTTCGTCACGCTGAACGAGGGCGCGACCGCGACCGCCGAGGAGATCATCGCCTTCGCCCGCGAGCGGCTCGCCCACTACAAGTGCCCGGACACCGTCGAGTTCGGCCCGCTGCCGAAGACGTCGACCGGGAAGGTGCAGAAGTACGTGCTGCGCGAGAAGGAGTGGGCCGGGCACGAGACCCGGATCGGCGCCGCGTAGCCGACCACGCGCGATAGTCTCGCGCGATGGGCCTGGTTCGACGGCTCCTGCTCTTCAAGCTCGGCGCGCTCGTCGGCATGATCGTCGCGGCGGCGTTCTTCAAGCGGGTCGTGCGTTCCCGCGGCGATGCCGAGAGCGACGAGCTGGCGCTCGTCGCGATCCTCGACGGCGTCGAGCTCGAGAGCCGGGCGAGGGCTTTCCGGGGCGGCTCGATGCTGGCCTGGTTCGGCGGCATCGACGTCGACCTGAGTGGCGCCGAGCTCGCGGAGGGCGCGCACCTGTCGGTCCACGCGCTCTTCGGCGGGATCGACGTCACGACTCCGCCGGGCTGGCGGATCGAGTCCGGCGTGCGGATCTTCGCCGGAGGGATCGACGCACGCGGCGAGGCCGATCCAGCGGCGCCGGTCCTGACGCTGGACGGCATGGCCGTCTTCGGCGGCATCGACGTGAGCCCCGCTCGCGGCGTGCCCCGCGACGACTAGCGAAGCATCTCCGGACCCCTCGCACGGCAGCATCCGCGGGATGCCCGACGAGCTCGCCGGCGGCCGCGCGCACCATCCCCGGCGGATGTCCGGGTCGCGACCCGCACCGCGACGAGGGCCGAGGTCAGGCGGTGGCCGGCACGGTGGGCGGCTCGGCGACGAGCTCGCGCGCCAGGCCGTCGAGCATCGTCCGGACCTCGTCGTGCTCCTCGGGCTCCCAGCCGTCGAGCAGCTCGGAGAGGCCCTGACGGCGGGCAGCGAGCACCCGCCCGTAGACCGCCGCCCCGTCCGCGCCGAGGCCGCCGTCCGCGAGGAGCCCGCGCGTCCGCAGCGAGTCGCCGGCCCCGATCAGACGTGGGTCCTCGAGGTCGACCGCCGTTCCTTCTCCGATTCGTGCGAGCAACCACAGCTCGGCCGGCTCGAGGTCGAGACCGGTTCGGCGGGCGAGCTGGTCGTAGACCCGCCAGTGGTTCTCGCGGCGGGCGAGGGTCGTCACGATGCGTTGGAGCTCTGGCAGCGACTCGGCCTCACGCGGCATGGCAAAGCTCTCCGAGATCCCCTCGGCCGCGACGCTCTTGCGCAGCGGCACCTCGCGGAGGAGCCACGTGAGCGCGAACGCGAGGAGCGAGACCGCCGCCGCGACGACGAAGACGGGGACGAGCGCGTCCGCGAACGCCTCGAGGTAGGGCACCCGGATCGCGTCCGGCAGCCCCTGGACGAGCTCGGGACTGACGGCGGCCGGCGGCGTCGCGCCCGGCGGGAGCGCGGCCGCGAGCTCCGTGGCGAGCCGGTTGGCGAAGATCGCGCCGAAGAGGGCGACACCCACCGAGCCGCCGACCTGGCGGAACAGCGTCGAGCCGGAGGTCGCGACGCCGAGCAGCTCGTAGGGGACGGCGTTCTGCGCGGCGAGGACGAGCACCTGCATCGTCATGCCGAGCCCGAGGCCGAGCACGAGCATGTACAGCTCCGTCTGCCAGGTCGGCATCGAGACGCTGACGCCCGTGAGCAGCGCCATGGCGACGGTCATGAGCGCCGTCCCGGCGATCGGGAACGGCTTGTAGCGCCCGAGCCGCGTGATGATCTGGCCGCTCGCGATCGACGTGACGAGGACGCCGGCCATCATCGGGGTGAGCAGGAGGCCTGCCGCCGTCGGGTCGTGGCCCTTCACGATCTGCAGGTAGAGCGGGAGGAACGTCACGGCGCCGAAGAGCGCGAACCCGACCACGAAGCCGATCGCGCTCGTCACGGTGAAGACGCGGTTCCGGAAGAGCGTCAGGGGCAGGATCGGCTCGGCCGCCCTCCGCTCCACGAGAACGAACCCGACGAGCATGGCCGCACCCGCGACGGCGAGTGCGACGACCTGGGGCGAGCCCCACGGCCAGGTCGTCCCGCCGAGGCTCGTGAACAGCACGATTCCGGACAGCCCGCCCGCGAGCAGCGCCGCGCCGAGGTAGTCGATCCGGTGGCCGACGTGGGCCGTGCGCGGGTGAAACGCGGCGGCGATGACGCCGAGCGAGACGATCCCGAGCGGGATGTTGACGTAGAAGATCCACCGCCAGGAGAGGTGGTCGACGAAGAAGCCGCCGAGCAGCGGCCCGATCACGGTCGAGACGCCGAACACGGCGCCGAAGAAGCCCTGGTACTTGCCCCGCTCGCGGGGCGGGACGATGTCGCCGATGGTGGCGATCGTCGTGACGATCAGCCCCCCGCCGCCGAGGCCCTGGATCGCGCGAAACGCGATCAGCTGGCCCATGTCCTGCGCGAGGCCGCAAAGAGCCGAGCCGACGAGGAAGATCACGATCGCCACCTGGAGCACGATCCGCCGTCCGTAGAGGTCTCCGAGCTTCCCGTAGATCGGGCCGACGATCGTCGAGGCGAGCAGGTACGCGGTGACGACCCACGAGAGGTGCTCGATCCCGCCGAGGTCGCCGACGATCGTCGGCAGCGCCGTCGAGACGATCGTCTGGTCGAGCGCGGCCAGGAGGAGGACGAGCATCAGCGCCCCGAAGATGAGACGGACGCGCGGCGCGTCCTCGCTCGGCGCCGCTGCGGGCGTGTCGGCGATGACGCTCACCACGGCATGATGGCCGTCGGGCATGGGGAGCGCGTCGCCGTGGCCGCGAGCCGCGGCTCCCGTCCGCCTGTGTCAGCCGGCGACGGTGGCGGCCGGGTCGCGCACGAACTGCTCCAGAAGGGCACGGATCGCGGGTGACCCGGCAGGGAGCGCGACGCCGTGCGCCGAGCCTGCGACCAGCTCCACGCGCTTCGTCGTCCCCGGGGTCGCGTCGTAGAGCCGCTGCGCGTCCGCGGCGAAGTCGTAGGGCGGGTACCGGTCCTCGCGGCTGGCGACGTAGAGCACCGGAACGGCGAGGCGCGGCACGAACGGCCGTGCGTCCACGCGGCCCGCGATCACGGCTGGCGCGGAGAGCGCTGCGACGCCGTCGACCGGCGGCGTGACCGAGGCGCCGGCGATGACGGCGGCGATCCCGCCCAGCGATGCGCCTGCGAGCACGACCTTCTTCGCGCCGAGCGATCGCACCGTCCTCACCGCGGCGGCGTAGTCGGTTCCGAGGCGGCCGTACTGGACCCGGCCCTTCGACGACCCGTGGCCGCGGAAGTCGAAGGCGAACACCCAGATGCCGCGTCCGGCGAGCCAGCGCGCCGTGGGCAACCATTCGCACAGGCTGCCGTTCGACTGGTGCGCGAGAACGACGGCAGGTCGCGTTCCGGGGCGGGGGCCGCCGAAGCGATGCCCGACGAGCTGAATGCGGTCGGCGGTGCGGAACCACAGCTCGTTCCCGCGGACGCAGTCGTGCGTCGACCGCTCGCTGGCCGCGATCGCGGCGCCGGGGGCGGCAATCGCGAGAGCGGCGAGAAGGAGCGGCAGTGCAGTCCGCATCGCCTGCGATGATGACCTAGCAACAATGACATGTCAAGATTGACATATGAGTCTGCGCTCCGCGCTCCTGGGCCTGCTCGCCGACCGGCCGCACACCGGCTGGCAGCTCCTCAAGCACTTCGAGGGATCGCTCGCGTACGCGTGGCCGGCGCTCCACAGCCAGATCTACCCCGAGCTCGCGCGTCTCCGGGAGGCGGGGCTCATCGAGCAGACGGGCGCGGGCGCGCGCGGCGCGAAGGAGTACTCGCTCACCGCGACAGGCAGGGAGGAGGTCGAGCGCTGGCTCCGGCAGACGACGCCGGGTCGCACCGGCAAGGACGAGGCGCTCCTGCGGGTCTTCTTCCTCTGGCTGCTCGACCCGGACGAGGCCGCCTCGTACCTCGACCGGGAGGCGGAGTACCAGCGAGGCCTCCTCGGGGAGCTCGAAGGCATCGCAGCGTCCACGGTGATCGCCGACGCCAAGGACGAGACCTACTGGCTCGCGCTCGACTACGGGCTGCGTGTCACGCGGACACGCATCGAATGGGCCGAGGACTCGGCCCGGGACGTGCGCGCGCGGTCGACGAGCGCCACCGCCGCGAGCGCGGCACCCCAGGCGATCGCCGCTGCCGACCAGGCCCGTCCGAAGCCGCCGGCCGCGTCCTCCCAGGCGAACGACACGAGCCCGAGGTAGCTCGCTGCGACCCCGGCGCACACCGGGACGAACGGGCGTAGGTCGGCCCGCGCGGCGGCGAGCGCGGGGAGCACCGCAAGCGCGAGGCCGAGCGCGCCCTGCACCGAGTAGTGGTCGATCGAGTTCGTGATGTCCGTCTCCACGAGCTCCTGCCGATTCAGCGCCCACATGTCGAGTGCGTACGCGAGCCACGGCACCGCTCCGATCGCCGCAAGCGCGAGAAGAGGCATCGAGAGACCGCGGCGCGGCGGTCGCGGCACGTCGCGGGTCAGGTCTCGGACGACCGCCGCTCCGAGCACGGCTGTCGCAGCGAGCACGAGGACGCCGCGCTCCCGTGCAAGGACACCCGACACCGCGAGCGCGAACGCTGCGACCGCCAGCTGCGCGGTGCCCGGCGCCGCAGCCCTCTGCCGCGCAGCGGCGACGACGAAGGGCACGCCGACGACGACGGTGAAGTAGAGGCCCCAGCCCGCTTCGAGCACTTGCGGCCAGTCCGGGTCCCACGTCACGGTGAGGTCGATCGCGCCGAAGCCGGGCAGGACGATCCAGCCGAACGCGAAGATCCCCGAAAGCACCCTCGCCCCTCGTCGCCGCATCGGGCGACGGTAGCGGCATCCCGGGCTCGACGGCGCGTCGACACAACGGGCGCGCAACCGAAGCGGATGGCGCGATCTGTTAGTACCTGCACATGCGTTGGCTGCGCGTTGCCGTCGGTGCGGTCGTCGTCATGGCGTGCGTGCTCGTCGCCGCCGCGACCGGAGCGGCGGCCTCGGGGTGCCCGGCCACCGTTCCCGACGGCTTCGGTCCGTTCGGCCGCGGTTCGCCGCCGATGCGCGCGAGCATCGGCAAGGGCCACGTGTTATCCGGAACCGTGGTCTCGTCCCTCGGCTGCCGGCCGCTCCGCGGAGCCCGCGTCGAGCTCTGGCAGGCGAACGCCAAGGGGCGGTACGTCCGTGCGACCAGCGCGACGGTCCTGACGGACGGCAGCGGGCGCTTCCGGTTCGAAGGCCCGTACCCGACGGCCTACGAAGGTGCGCCGCCGCACATCCACCTGCGGATCGTCGCGTCGGGGCACGAGGTCCTGCTCTCGCGCTACGTGCCCGCACGCGGGGCGCGCCGGGGCTCGATCCGGCTCGTGCTCCAGCCCCAGGCCGTCTAGGAGGCTCAGCCGCCGCTGATCGCGGCGATCACGTCCACCCGCGAGCCCGCGTCGATCGCGGTGCCGAGCTCCGCGCGCTCGCGGTCGACGTACACGTTGATGTGCGTCCGGAGCGCCGGGCCCGGCTCGCAGAGCCGGTCGCGAAGGCCGGGCCAGCGCTCGTCGAGGCGGTCGATCGCCTCGGCCACCGTCGCCGCGTCGACCTCCAGGCGGCGTGGGAGGTCGACGAACAGCGACGGCAGCGTCGGGGGGAGATGGACGGCGGCCATCAGTCGTGCACCGCGACCTCGACGGACGCGATCGCCGGGAGGTAGCTCGCGATCTCGCTCCACGTCTCGCCCTCGTCGGCGCTCGCGAACACCTGCCCGGTGCTCGTGCCGAAGTAGAGGCCGGGCGTGTCGAGCGAGTCGATCGCCATGCCCTCGCGAAGGACGCCGAGGTGGGCGTCGTGCTGCGGGAGCCCGCGATCGAGCCGCTGCCACGTGGAGCCCGCGTCCCGTGTCCGCCACACGGCGGCCTGGCCCTCGGGCATGCAACGGCCGTGGCCCGGGTCGAGCGGGACGACGTAGAACGTGTCGCGGTCGTGGGGGTGCGCGGCGGCGGCGAAGCCGAACTCCGTCGGCAGGCCCTCGGTGATCTCCACCCAGCTCTGCCCTGCGTCGTCGCTCCGGTGCATGCCGACGTGGTTCTGCTGGTAGAGCCGGTCGTTGTCGACGGGCGACATGACGAGCTTGTGGACGCAGTAGCCCACCTCGGGATCGTCGAGCGGCCAGTCCGCGCGCAGCCCCTTGTTGCGAGGCGTCCACGAGGCGCCGTCGTCGGTCGTCTCGAAGATGCCGAACCCCTGCACGATCGCCCAGAAGCGCGACGCCTCGTCGGGGTGCGGCAGGATCGCCGGTACGCCGAGGTGGCCGGGGGGCTGGTTCGTGGGGACGTTCCAGTCGTCGCGGCCGGGCTGCCCGTCGAGCGTGCTGAGGAGCGACCAGGTGGTCCCGCCGTCTCGGCTCTCGAACACCCCCGCCGCCTCGGCCCCGGCGAGGAGGCGCCCGTGCGCGGCCGTCAGCCCGGAGACCTTCGACAGCTTGAGGTCGCCGTTGTCGTACGCCAGGCCCTCGCTCGAGAGCTCCCAGCTCTCGCCGAGGTCCGGGCTCCGCCACACGCCCGCGCCGTGCCAGTCGCTGGCGCAGGCGGCGTA
>Ga0111539_10007766_pt1 | contig 13696 bp, 14 predicted proteins | sample RhiMethybrSRZTD1_FD_79667 | JGI IMG/M metagenome (GOLD analysis project Ga0111539, IMG submission 79667) | Populus rhizosphere microbial communities from Tennessee, USA - Rhizosphere MetaG P. TD hybrid SRZTD1 (version 2) (version 2) | ecosystem: Host-associated > Plants > Roots > Rhizosphere >...
ATAGGAATGAGTACAGTTTCCGCACCGCGCGCAGCGCATCCCTACATCGCGGCGCTGCTGGCCGGGTTCGAGCCACCAAAGGGCGATCTCGCGTGGTTACGCGAGCGGCGCGCTCGCGCGCTGGAGCGCGCCAACGCGCTTACCGTGCCGACTACGCGGGACGAGGAATGGCGCTTTACGGACATCACGCCTCTTACCCGGATCAACTTCCAGTGTGCCACCGGAGCCTCCAGGCTTGCGTTGGGCGACATCGCACCCTTTGCCGCCGCCGAAGCGGAGACGCGGCTCGTATTCGTGGACGGCGTGTTTGCCCCGCAGCTTTCGGCTGCTGCCGGCCTGCCCGAGGGGATTACGGTCACGAATCTCGCGGCCGCGCTTGCGGCGTACGGCGCCGCGATCGAGCCGCATCTCGCGCGCCACGTCGCCCTCGACAATGACGTGTTCGCCGCGATCAACACGAGCCATCTGCAGGACGGGGCCTTCGTGCGGATAGCGAAAAACCGGAAGTGTCCCGCGCCGGTGCAACTCATGTTCGTGTCCACGCGACCACAGACGGTGAGCTACCCGCGCTGCCTGGTGGTTGCCGAAGCGGGCGCCGAGTGCAAGCTGATCGAGCAATACGTGGGGCTGCCCGACATCGTGTATTTCAGCAATTCCGCGACGGAGGTCGTCGTTGGGCAGGGCGCACGCGTGCAGCACGTGAGGCTCCAGCAGGAAGCCCCCGGCGCGTTTCACATCGCGAGCTGCGCCGTTGCGCTCGACCGGGACGCCCGCTACACCTTACAGGCGGTGACGCTCGGCGCGCGCGTGTCGAGGCAGGACGTCCGCGTGCTCCAGCGCGGTGAGGGCGTCGAGGCGCAGTTGGACGGCCTGACCCTGATCGACGGGCGCCAGCTCGCGGACACCCACACGGTGATGGACCACGCCGTACCCAACGGGAAGTGCCGCCAGTTGAACAAGTGTATAGTCGGCGGGGCGGCACACGCGGTGTTCAGCGGCAAGGTGATCGTCCGGCAGGGCGCGCAGTCGACCGATTCGGCGCAGCAAAGCCGCAACCTGCTCCTGTCGGCAAGAGCGCACGTGGATACCAAGCCGCAGCTCGAGATCTTCGCCGACGACGTCAAGTGCGCGCACGGCGCCACCGTCGGGCGGCTCGACCCCGAGCAGGAGTTCTACCTGAGGAGCAGGGGGCTCTCCGCGGGCGCCGCGCGCAATCTCCTGACCTACGCATTCGGCGCGGAAGTGATCGACCGCATCCCCGTTCCGTCGCTGGTCGAAGAACTGGAGAAGACCGTGATGGCGCGGACACAGAAGGCGGAAACAGAATGAACGCCCCTCATACCGGGCTGCAGGCTGCGGCGGCGCTGGACGTCGAGCGCTATCGCGCGGATTTTCCGATCCTGAGGACGAAGGTGAACGGAAAGCCGCTCGTCTTTCTCGACAACGCGGCTTCCAGCCAGATGCCGCAGCCGGTACTCGACCGCTGGATCCGTTACCAGACGACGCAGCACTCCAACATCCACCGGGCGGTGCACTACCTGTCCGAGACGGCGACCGCGGAGTACGAGATGGCGCGGCGCAAGGTGAAGGCGTTCATCAACGCCGCCGAGGACCGCGAGGTCATATTCACCAGCGGCACCACCGACGCGATCAACCTCGTCGCGCACGGCTACGGCCGCAAGTTCCTGGTCGCGGGCGACGAGATCGTGTTGACGACGCTGGAACACCACTCGAACATCGTTCCGTGGCAGATGCTGGCGGAGGAAAAGGGCGCGACGATCCGCGTGGTGCCCATCAACGATCGCGGCGAGCTCTCGATCGGGGCTTACGAACGGCTGCTGAACCCCCGCGTGAAGCTCGTTGGCATGCCCCACGTTTCGAACGCGCTCGGCACCGTCAACCCGGTGCGCGAGATGATCGCGGCCGCGCATCGCCACGGCATCCCGGTCCTGGTGGACGGCGCGCAGGCCGTGCCGCACATGGAGGTCGACGTGCAGGCGCTCGACTGCGATTTCTACTGCTTTTCCGGGCACAAGATTTACGGGCCGACGGGGGTCGGTGTGCTCTACGGCAAGGCCGCGCTGCTCGAGAAGATGCAGCCGTTCAAGGGCGGCGGCGACATGATCCTGTCCGTCTCCTTCGAGAAGACCACCTACAACGTCATCCCGCACAAGTTCGAGGCCGGCACGCCTCCCATTGCCGCGGTCGTCACCCTCGGCGCCGCGGTGGATTATCTGACGGAGATCGGCGTGCAGCGCGCCGGAGCCCACGAGACGGATCTGCTCGACTATGCGACCGAGCAGGTGAACCGGCTGCCGGGCGTCCGGATCATCGGCACCGCCGAGAACAAGTGCGCGGTACTGTCCTTCGTCGTGGACGGCGTGCACCCGCACGATGTCGGCACGCTCCTGAACGAGGAGGGCGTCGCGGTCCGGACGGGCCACCACTGCGCGCAGCCGGTGATGCAGCGCTTCGGTATCCCGGCGACCTCGCGCGCGTCTTTCGCGCTCTACAACACGATGGCCGAGGTGGATGCCCTGGTCGCAGGGATCAGGAAGGTCCAGCAGGTTTTCAAGTAGTGATGAGTAATGGTGATGAGAGATAGTGATGGGAAAAGGGTGATGAGAAACCCGGTTTTCATCACCAGTATTCATCACCACTATTTCATCACCACCATTTCATCACCGGTATCAGAGCGATGAGCGAGAGCAAGCAGCTCTACCAGGAAGTGATCCTCGACCACAACCGCAAGCCTCGCAACTGGGGCTCGCTTGCGGCGGCGACGCACCGGGCGGAGGGGCACAACCCGTTGTGCGGGGACCACATCAGCGTGACGCTCGAGGTGGCGGGGGATACGGTGGAAGCGATCAACTTCCAGGGCGAAGCGTGCGCGATCTGCAAGGCGTCGGCGTCGATGATGACTACCGCGGTCAAGGGCGGGAACCGCGGGAACGCGGTGGAGCTGATCGGCGAGTTCCGCGACATGGCGACGGGCAAGCTCGATCTCTCGCAGCCGCACCATCTCGGGCGGCTGACGGTTTTCGCGGGCGTGCGCGACCTGCCTACCCGCGTGAAGTGCGCGATCCTTCCCTGGCACACGCTGCACGCGGCGTTGAATTCGATCGCCAGCACGACGACCGAAGCCGACGAGGACCCGATGCACGCGCCTATAGGAGGGAGTGCTTAGTTTTTAGTGTTGAGTGTTGAGTTAACTCAGCACTCAAAACTCAAAATTCAAAACTCAACAATGGCTTATTGACGTGCCCAAGATCGCCGAAATCGAACCCACGCCCAACCCAAACGCGATGAAGTTCGTGTTGAAGGACCCGCTCACCTGGGGCGTGTCGCGCTCGTACGCCAGCTCCGGCGAGGCGAAGGACGACCCGCTCGCGGCGGCTCTCTTCGACATCGAGCACGTGTCGAACGTGTTCTACGTGGATCACTGGATCACGGTAACGCAGGACGGCGGGGCCGACTGGAAGGAGCTGACGCGCAGGCTGGCGGTGCCGATACGCGAGGCGCCGGCGGCCGATGCCGATTCGGCCAGGTACGCCGAGCAGGCGGCGTCCGGAACGAACCTGGAGAAACTCTCCGAGGCGGACAAGCAGAAGCTCGACCGTATCAACGAGCTGCTCGACGACCAGGTGCGCCCGTACCTGCAGGGCGACGGCGGCGACCTCTACGTCGTCGGACTCGAGGGCAACAAGCTGATGGTGCACTACCAGGGAGCGTGCGGGAGTTGTCCGAGCTCGATTTCCGGCACGCTCGCCGGGATCGAGAGCCTGGTGCGGCAGGTCGAGCCGGAGATGGAAGTCGTCGCGGTATAGAGCGACCGTGTCCGGCTGGATCACAGCAGCGACAGAGGGCGAGCTTGCGCCCGGCCAATGGCGCGTCGTCGAGGCTGACGGCGCCCGGATCGTGGTTTTCAATCTCGCCGGCGACTACTACGCGATCGAGGACGTCTGCACCCACGACGGCGGCCAGCTGACGGGCGGGATGGTGCAGGGCGAGGAGATCGTCTGCCCGCGCCACGGGGCCCGCTTTTCCATCAAGACCGGCGCCGCGCTGTGCGCGCCCGCTTACGAGGCGACGGCGAAGTTTCCCGTACGGGTGGAGAACGGGGAAATCCAGGTGCGCGACGACCGATGGGACTGAAGCGAGCCGGTCAGCCCCGCATCGCGAAGAAATGGTCCGTGGGGCCGTGGCCATGGCCGATTGCCAGGCCGTGCCGGATTGCTTCCGTGATATAGATTTTCGCCGTCCTGACCGCATCGATCAGATCGTTTCCCAGCGCCAGCTTCGCAGCGATCGCGGACGCGTACGTGCAGCCTGTCCCGTGGGTGTTGGCGGTCTCGATGTACTCGCCCGGAAGAATCGTGAACTCGCTTCCGTCGAAGAGGATGTCGGTAGCCGGCTCGTCCAGCCGATGTCCTCCCTTGATCAGGACCGCTCGGCAACCCAGCCGGTGGATGGCGCGGGCCGCGGCTTTGGCGTCGTCGGTTGTCTTGATCGAGCGGCCGGTCAGCCGTTCGGCCTCGAACAGGTTCGGAGTGACCAGCCGGGCAAGCGGGATCAGGTCATCCTTCACCGACTCGATCGCATCCGCTTGCAGGAGATCGTAGCCGGACTTGGAAACCATCACCGGATCGACGACGAGATTCTCCACCGCGAGGGACTTGAGCTTGCGAGCGACGGCCTGGACGATGTCGCTGGAGGAGAGCATCCCGGTCTTGACCGCGGAAACCTCGAAGTCCTCGAAGATCGCGTCGATCTGGGCTTCGATGAGGGGGATCGGGAGGTCATAGGCCGCGGTGACGGCCCTGGTGTTCTGGGCGGTGATCGCGGTGATCACCGACATCCCGAAGACCCCGGCGGCCGACATGGCCTTGAGATCGGCCTGGATCCCTGCCCCTCCGCCGGAGTCCGACCCGGCGATGGTCAGCACCTGCTTTAAATGGGCCACCGTTCCTCCCGCCACGCCATCTCCCAGAACGACCACTCGTAGCGGGAGGAGATGACAAAGGCTTCTTCCATCCGCGCGCGCGCAACCGGTCCTGCTTCGAGGGTCCAGCGGTCGATCGCCTCCCGCATCCAGCGGGCAACTTCGGCAAACTCCGGCGAGCCATAGAGGGCGAGCCAGTTCTTATAGGGATGGCCCTCGGGCGGGGGGCCTTGCCGGCCGAAGTGGACCCCGACCTCGCAGTAGATCCAGGCGCAGGGGAGCGCGGCGACCAGAATCTCGGCGAGCGCCCCGATCTGGGCGATCGAACGCAGGTGCCGGGTATAGGCGTAGTTCGTCGGCGCCATCGGGACCGAGGCCATCTCGGCCTCGCTCATGCGCCATCGCTTCGCGTAATCCTGGTGCAGCGCCCGCTCGACCTCGATGGTGTCGACCTGCAGCTTGGAGAGGTAGGCGATCGTCTCGATGTCGCTTGCCCTGGTCGCCGCCAGGGCGAAGAGCTTGGCCAGCTCGAACAGGAAGAGCGCATCCTGCAGGATGTAGAACTTGAACTTCTCCTCCGGCAGCGACCCGTCTCCGAGTCCGAGCACGAACGGGTGGCGCAGCTGGGCATCCCAGATCGGCTGTGCGGATTTCTTGAGGTGATCGGAAAACCCCATCGCCCTTCCTGCCTTCCTCGCTGAATCGACCATCGCATCTTAGCGAGGTCGAGCAACGCAGGCAAAAGGGGGGAGGTTCTAGTTCCCGCAGGCCGCGCGGGCGGTGTGCGTAGGCGGATCTCCGGCGACGACCACCCGGTTGCGCCCGGCGGCCTTCGCCTCGTACAACGCGGCATCGGCCCGCTGCAGCAGCGCATCGGGCGACTCGCTTGCGGACTTCCAGCAGGCGATGCCAAAACTTGCCGAGATGGGGATCAGCGCCTGACCGAACCGCGCACCCTCCGTCTCCACGGCGCGGCGAACGCGTTCCGCGACCGCACTCGCGTTCATGACGCCCGTTTCGGGCAGCAGTATGCCGAATTCCTCGCCTCCCAGCCGTCCCAGCACGTCCTCGCCGCGCAGTTCCAGCTGGACGATTTTTACGAAATGGCGCAAGGCCTCGTCTCCACCGCTGTGGCCGTGGCTGTCGTTCACTTCCTTGAAGTGATCGATGTCGACGACGAGCAAGCTCATTACGTGCCCGTAGCGGCAGCAGCGCGCGACCTCGGCCTCCAGGCACGACTGGAAATGCCGCCTGTTGGAGCACCCGGTGAGCGGATCGATCCTCGCCAGGTGGTCGAGGTGCTCGTTCAGACGGTTGAGCGAGTCGTTCTTCGCTTCCATGACCTGGCGGTGCTGGCGCGCCCGCAGCACGTAGGCGCGCGCGCCCATGGCCAGCGCGATCACCATGATGCCCGAGAACGAGACTGACAGGAAAAGCGCGAGGGCGTCTGCGCGCATCTCGGCTATGCCCCGGACCGGCGCGAGTATGTGTACCACGACGCCGTACTGGGGCCGCTCGCTCGTGGCGCGAACGTGCGGGTGCGTGGAACCGGCAACGCGCAGCAATCCCTCGGAGCCGCCGACCGCGTCCACCTGGAGCGTGCGAAAAGACTCGCGCTTGTAGCGCGCGCGCCGCTGCTCGACCGGCAGGTTATGGACCGCGGCGCCGGGCACCGCCATCATCTCCAGGCCGGGATCCGCGGACAGAATGATCACGCCGTACTCGTCGGTGACGTACGCATGCGGATGGCTCAACCACGGAGCGAGACGGGGAAGATCGATCTTGATCGCTACCGCTCCGAGGAAGCGGCCGCCGGGTGCCACCGGCGCGGAAAAAAACAGGCCGGGCACGTTGGTGACCCGTCCCATGGCGTACTGCCGTCCGCGCCTGCCGTCCTGCGCCGAGCGGAAATAGCTGCGATCGGCGTAGTTGGTGCCGACGAAGCTCGTCGCATCCGCGAAATTGCTGGCCGCAACGCAGTCGCCCGCCGCATTCATCAGCCAGATGACGTCGACGTCCATTTCCTCGGCAACCAGCACGAGGCGCTCGGAGAGTGCGAGCAGGTCGCGGCGTTCCGTCCATGCGGCCCTGCGCGCGGGGAGGGGGGTACCCGCCGGTGCAACGCCCGGACCGAACGATTCCAGCGATTGGGCAAAGTCGGGCCCGGCAGCCAGCACCACCGGCAGGCCCTGCAGGCGGTTCAACACGCGTTCCAGGTTCTCGCTGATGCGGTGCACGTCGCGGCGGGCGTTAGCGGCCTCCTCGGCCACGAGAGTGGCCGTCCGGCCCCGTATCAGCCAGTCGGTCCCCAACGAGGTGGCGAGGCTCCACAGGAGCGCGATTGCGCCGAACAGGACGACGGTACGCCGGTTGAAGGGCGAAAGCCTGCCTGGGTGGCGCGCGGCGGAAATCGGGTTGTCGGTCACGCAGGGTACAGTCGTATGGGCGCCATTCGTTCTGTTAACGGCGTGTGCGCCCCGTTCTTTAGGGGATACCCATGGATTTACGGCCTGTTTTCCGGCGCCTGAAGCCCTTGTGGTACAACCCTTTAGAGCGCCTATCCAAACGAAAGATAGGCGCCCTGATGTAGGGGAGAGGGATCCCCTCATTTTGTAAGGTACTCCTTATGGACACGCTGACCCACGCGCTCTCCGGTGCATTGCTGGCGCGGGCGAGCGCGCCGCGGTCGTCCCCGGCTACGCTGCCTGGCGGGCGGCGGATGCTCGTCGGGGCGCTGGCGGCTTCCTTTCCCGATCTCGATTTCGTCACGGCCTACGTTTCCCCCATCTTCTACCTCCAGCATCATCGCGGCATCACGCACTCGCTCGCCTTCGTGCCGCTGTGGGCGCTCGCAATTGCCTGTCTCTGTTCGCTGGCCTGGCGGCGGGACCGCAGCTGGCGCGCCTATTTCGGGATCGCAGCCATGGGCGTGGCGCTCCACATCCTTGGTGATCTCATCACCTCGTACGGCACGATGATCTTCGCGCCGTTTTCCGACGCGCGTTACGCCTGGGATACGACTTTCATCATCGACCTCTGGTTCAGCGGGATTCTTCTCGCGGGCCTGCTTGCTTCCTGGGCATGGCGACGCTCGCGCGTGCCGGCGGCCGCGGGCCTTGCGGTGCTTGCGACGTACGTGGGATGGCAGGCCACGCTGCAGCATGTGGCCGTCGAATTCGGCAGGGCCTATGCGCTGGGGGCGGGGATCAATGCGCCGCGCGTCACGGCCCAGCCCAGGCCGGCTTCTCCGCTCAACTGGATGGTGCTTGTCGAGGAAGGCGAGCGGCTCGACTACGCCATGGTGCGCCTGTCGCAGGGCGAGGCGCCGCCCCCTCTCGCGGCCGACGCCGGCTTCCTCGCCAGAATCTCCGCTCCGTATCTTCCGCTCAACCACGCCGTATGGGTGACGACGAGGCGCTTCGGGGGAAACCCGCAGGACGCGAGCCTCGCGCGCGCAGCCTGGCAGCAGCCCGGGTTCGAGTTTTTCCGCTGGTTCGCGGCGTACCCGGTGGTCTACCGTGTTGATCACGATGGCCGCGGCAATCCCGAGACCTGCGCCTGGTTCCAGGACCTGCGTTTCTTCACTCCCGGGCGGTCCACCATTCCGTTCCGCTACGGCCTGTGCCGGGAAGGCGAGGGGCCATGGCGGACTTACCGGTTGATGGAGGACAATACGAAGGTCCCGGTGCCATGACCGGTACCGGGCACATCCCGCAAACCCGAGAGGAGTTTCCCGATGCACGCCAGGCCTCTGTCAGTCGCCGCGTTCGTTGCGTTTCTCGCGATGGCTCCCGGCGGCGCGCACGCTCAGGCCACTTACAAGCAGCTGCCCGTCACCAACGAGGCCTACGTCAAGCCCTTTCCTCCGCTGCGGATCGTGGGGAACCTGTATTACGTCGGAACCTACGATCTTGCGGTCTACCTGATCACCACCAGCGCCGGCAACATCCTCATCAACACCGGGATCAACGATTCGGTGGCGGGGATCCGGTCCAACATCGAGGCGCTCGGCTTCAGGTTCGCGGACATCAAGCTGCTGCTCGCCACGCATGGTCATTGGGATCACGTGGCGGGCATGGCCGAGATCAAGCGCCTGACCGGCGCCAGGATGCTCATGCACGAGGATGATGCGCCGATGCTCGAGGACGGCGGCAACTCGGACTACCGCTATCTGCAGGGGCGCGGACCGATCTATGAGGCCGTCGCGGTCGATCAGCGCCTGAAGGACGGCGACAAGGTCCGGCTCGGCGACACCGAGTTGACCGTGTTGCACCATCCCGGGCACACCAAAGGCGCGACGAGCTTTACGTTTACCACGCGCGACCGCGGGCGCGACTACAGCGTACTGATCGCCAACATGGCCTCCATCAATCCCGGAGTGATGGTTGGCGGCATGCCCGGATTCCCGGGTATCACCCAGGCGTATACCCAGACGCTGGCGAAACAGAAGCAGTTGAAGCCCGATATCTGGGTTGCGTCCCATGCGGCGCAGTTCAATCTTCACCAGAAGTACAAGCCCGGCGATCCGTACGATCCGAACCGCTTCGTCGACCCGGACGGCTATCAGGCCAAGCTCCAGTTCTACGAGAAGCTCGTCCGGGCAAACCTGGGTAAGGACCAATAAGGCGCGGATATGGCGGCAGGACGACTTTCGCTGCTCGCGGTACTGCCGGCGGTGCTGCTCATCGGCTCCTGCGAGACCGTCCAGACCACACAACCGGGGATGGTCGGAGTCGATCGCAAGCAGTCGATGATGCTGTCGTCCGCCGAGGTGGACAAGGCGGCGGCGCAGGCCTACCTGCAGACCTTGAACGGCGCCGCGAAGAAAGGGACCCTTAACCGCGATCCCGACCAGACAGCCCGCGTGCGTACAATTGCGACCCGGTTGATCCCGGCGACGGGGGCGTTCCGCGGCGACGCTCCCTCCTGGAAGTGGGAAGTGAACGTCGTAGCATCGGGTGATGTCAACGCCTGGTGCATGCCGGGCGGCAAGATCGCGGTTTACACCGGCCTGATCGAGAAGCTCAAGCCGACGGACGACGAGCTGGCCGCGGTGATGGGACACGAGATCGGGCATGCGCTGCGGGAACACGGCCGCGAGCGCGCGTCGCAGCAGATGGCCCAGCAGGCGGTAGTCGGCATCGGCGCCGCGCTCCTGGGTCTCGGCGACGCGGGCGCGAGCCTGGCGAGCGTCGTGGCGGACGTCACCGTGGGTCTCCCGTACTCGCGCGAATTCGAGCGCGAAGCCGATCGCATCGGCGTCGAGCTCGCCGCCCGCGCGGGCTACGATCCGCGCGCCGCGGTGACGCTGTGGCAGAAGATGGCGCAGGTGGGCGGCGGCGGCACGCCGCAGTTTCTCTCCACTCACCCCTCGCCCGGAAGCCGCATCGCCGACCTCCAGGGCTACGCGGTCAAGGTCATGCCGCTCTACGAGAGCGCGCGCAAGCGCTGATCCCATGATCGCAGTCCCGGACGATTTTCCATCCGTTTTTGACGGCTCCGAGGCCCACCAGCGGGCCAAGGCGCTGGGCGAGGTGCGCTTGTTCACTGAACGAGGCGCCGACGACGAGGCCGAGCTGGCGCGGCGCATCGGCACCGCGCGCGTAGCGGTCAACATTCGCGCTCACGCCCGGTTCACGGACAAAGTCCTTGCTGCATGTCCCGATCTCAAGATGATCTCGATCTGGGGCGTGGGCACGGACAACATCGATCTTGTCGCTGCCGCGCGCCATGGCGTCACCGTGTGCAACACGCCGGGCGCCAACGCCTACGCGGTGGCCGAGCATACGATCGCGCTCGCGCTCGCCGTGGCGCGCAAGATCCCGCAGATAGATCGCGAGATGCGGGGCGGGGCGTGGCCGCGCGAGATGCTCATGCAGCTGTGCGGCAAAACGCTGGGCGTGTTCGGCACCGGCAGCATAGGCGCGCGGGTGGCGCAGCTCGGGCGCGGGCTGGGGATGGAGGTGCTGGCGTGGAGCGCGCGCAAGGATACTCCCGCGGCGAAGGACGACATTCTGCGCCGCGCGGACGTCATGTCGCTGCACATACGGCTCACGCCGGAGTCGCAAGGATTCATCGGTGGGCGCGAGTTCGGGATGATGAAGCCGGGCGCGATCCTGGTGAACACCGGCCGCGGCGCTCTGGTGGACCGCGATGCGCTGCTCGCGGCGCTCGGGACGGGGCGTATCGCGGGCGCGGGGCTCGACGTTTTCCATGATGAGCCGCTCAAGGCCGACGATGCGCTCCTCGGTTGCGCGAACGCCGTGCTCTCGCCTCACAACGCGGGCCAGACCCCGGAGGTAAGGCGCGACGGCCTGCTGCGCGCGATCGAAAACGTCGAGAATTTTCTGGCGGGCAGGCCGACCAACGTCGTGCACTCATAGCCCGCGGCTCGCAATGAATTGCGCGGATATTTCCCTCTTGTTTACGGTATTCGTCCCGTAACGGGGGCCTATTATTTTGGCTGCGGGCCACGAGCCGCCAACCGCCCGTAGCTGTACGTTCACGCACTGACTAACCCGATTCGGGCTGGCATCCTCGTTGCCAAGGCTTGGACAGGCCCCGTATCGGGTCGAACAGAATCGATAGGCGAGGCGACGATGAGCTACGTGAAAGGGGCTGACTTCTGCTTTACGGGCTTCACGGTCGTATGGCCGGTGATGCTGTGGTCGGGAAATATCGAAGCCGGTGTCGCGGTGTGTGCCCTGCTGCTGTACGCCGCTTTGCTTTTCGGGATGATGGCTGACGACGGCGCGGACCTGTAGTTCCAGTCGCGCGCAGTCAACAACGTCTCAATCCAGTACGTGCGACACGAGCCCGTCCACTAGCTTGGGCTCGAACCAGGTCGATTTCGTCGGCATGACCTTGCCCGCTTCGGCGACGGCCATCGTGTCTTCCATGGACGTGGGATACACCGCGAAGGCGGCGGTCATTTCGCCGCTGTTGACGCGCTTCTCCAGCTCGGCAAGGCCGCGAATACCGCCAACGTAGTCTATGCGCTTGTCGCGGCGCAGGTCCGTGATGTTCAGCACGGGCCCGAGCAGGTGGTCGGTGACCAGGCTCGCGTCGATGCGGGCTACGGGGTCTCCGGCGGGAATCAGCTCAGGACGAATCGTCAGCCGGTACCACTGGCCGGCAAGATACAGTCCGACTTCGCCCGGCCGGGCCGGCTTCGCGGGCCCCGGACTCCCCTCCACGGCGAATCTCTCCCGCACGCGCGCGAGGAAGGTCTCCGGGTCCATGCCGTTCAAGCCGGAGACGACCCGGTTGTAGTCGAGGATCTGCAACTGGTGGTGAGGGAAGATCACCGTCAGGAAGCTCTCGTAGCTTTCCTCTCCGGTATGGCGCGGATTGGCGGCGCGGCGTGCGGCTGCGACGCGCGAGGCCGCGGCCGAGCGATGGTGGCCATCGGCGATGTAGAGGGCCGGCATGGCGTCGAAAGCCCGCGTGAGGCGCGCCTGGGTTTCGCCGTCGCGCACTACCCACAGCGAGTGGCGGACGCCGCCGTCGGCAGTGGCCTCCGCATCGGGTGTTCCGGCCGAGCAGCGGTCCAGGATATCGTCCACCTCCTTCGCGCGCGGATAGGCGACCATGACCGGGCCGGTCTGGGCATTCAGCGCGTCGATCTGGCGGACGCGGTCGTCCTCCTTGTCCGCCTGCGTGTGCTCGTGCTTGCGGATGCGGTTCGTGTCGTACTCCGCGATCGACGCCGCCGCCACCAGGCCGGTCTGCGTGTGTCCGCCCATGATCAGGCGGTAGACGTAGTAGCAGCGCGCCGCGTCACGTGCGAGGACGCCTTCGCGCACCATGCGGCCGAGATTCTCCGCTGCCTTGGCATAGACCTGCGGCGCGTAGGGATCGGTTCCCACCGGCAGGTCGATCTCCGGCTTGGAGATGTGCAGGAAGCTCCATGGCTTGCCCGCGGCCCGCTTGCGCGCTTCGTCGCTGGAGAGCACGTCGTAGGGCGGGGCGATGACCTCGGCGGCGCGGCCGGGAGCCGGGCGCAGGCCGGCAAAGGGGCGAATCAACGGCATGTCGTTCCTTTCATTCGGGGTGTTCGAAGCTCCACGCGAGGTTCTCCCTGGCGCAAACGGCTTCGACGCCCTCGGCGGGTGCGGCGTTCCTCAGGCGAAACACGTTCGGAGCGACCTGCTCGATCGCGCTCGCGCCGGTCAGCTTCGCGAGTTCCTTCAACGCCGTGGTCTCCACGTCGGCGCCGCGGATGACGAGGTTCACGCGGGCGTCCGTCACGGCCAGGGACGAAAAGTGCCGGTACGCTCGTCGAATTGCAGGATGCGGGAATCGGCGCAGGTATTAAATAGCACACGCGGCGACTGGGTAGCCGCAAGCCTGCGGAAGATCGCGCGGTTTCCCGGGAAGACCTTGCGCTTGAACCGCCGCACGTCGCGCGCGAGAAAGTCCATAGGCCACCGATTCTAGCTCAACCTCGACAGCGGTGCCGCGCCGGTGCCGGCGGGATTACTTCATCTTCCTGTCTTCGCGCTTCGCCCATGAGGTGAGCCGGGGTGTTGCAGGGCTATTCGTGTGTCCCGGCTGCGATACCGATTTGAGAACCCGCCCGCCCATGAAGTTCCTTATGGCATGCGATTGCGATCCGGGGCCCGCCGGATAGCCACGACCGCCGAAACTGGCGAGCGAAGCACCTATGGTCCTATAATTAACGGGGGCTACGTGCCCGAGACAACAATAATCCAGAGTAACCTGAAAGGGAGGGGTTCAGATGAGCACGACGCG
>Ga0111539_10007768_pt1 | contig 13692 bp, 9 predicted proteins | sample RhiMethybrSRZTD1_FD_79667 | JGI IMG/M metagenome (GOLD analysis project Ga0111539, IMG submission 79667) | Populus rhizosphere microbial communities from Tennessee, USA - Rhizosphere MetaG P. TD hybrid SRZTD1 (version 2) (version 2) | ecosystem: Host-associated > Plants > Roots > Rhizosphere >...
CGAGCTCGGCGAGGTCCTTCTCGCTCGCGAGCAGGCGCTGCGCCTGCAGCGCGTCCTCGGCCGCGTCGCGTCCGCGCGCGATCGTTCCCTTGATGGGTCGCGTCCGCGCGTGGAACCGGTCCTCGTGACGCGTCACCTCGAGCAGGAGCTCGGGCGAGGCGCTGAGCAGCGCGAACCCGCGCCGGCGCAGGAACCCCGCACACGGTGCGGGGTGCAGCGCGCGCAGGCGGCGGCAGAGCGCGAGCGGATCACCATGCACCGCGCACACGCGGCGCAGCGAGAGGTTCGCCTGGTAGATCTCGCCCTCCGCGATCCACTCGCGCGCGCGGCGCACGCGCGCGGCGTGCTCGTCGGAGGTCGCGAGGCTACGAAGCGACCCGCGCGCCGTGAGCTCCAGCGCCGGCTCCGGTTGCGACAGCACGCGGCGCAGGGCACGCGAGCGCTCGCCGACCGACGGACGACCATCGCCGGGCTCGTCCCCCAGCACGAGCCACGTCGCGCCGCGCTCGTCGTCGCGCACCAGGAAGTCCGTGTAGAGGCCACCCGAGAGCGGCGGCAGCGTCCACGGATCGGCGGGCAGCGCGAGACCGCGCCCGGCAGCCTCGAGCTCGTAGGCGATCGCTCCGGAGAACCCGCCGTGGAACGGGCCCGGAACGGGATCACCGTCGAGGCGCTCGAGCCGCCGCACGAACGCCCGCAACCCCGCGAGGCTGCGCGGCGCGCGCGCCGGCAGCGGGTCGAACGCCAGCACGCTCGACGGCGGGCGCGTCCCGAGGCCGCCGTCGAACAGGACGGGCGCGTCGACCGCTCCGGCGAGACGAGCAAGGGCGTCCGGCAGGGCGAGCGCGCCCGCGGTTCCGTCGAGCAGCTCCACGCGGGGACGGAAACGGAACGCGACGGTGGCCATGGCCGCGGGCTTCCCCCGCTGCGCGCGCCAACGTACAAGGACGCCGTGACGGACGACAAGGCGCCGGGATCGCGCTCGCCGATCGGGGTCGTGCTCCTGACCGTGTTCCTGGACATGGTCGGGTTCTCGATCCTGTTCCCGGTCTTCCCGCAGCTGCTCGCGCACTACCTGGCACAGGAGGGTGATGCGAGCGCGATCGGGCGGCTCGCGAGCTGGCTCGGCGGCTTCGCGGGCCACGACGCGAACGCGGTCGACGCGTTGTTCGGCGGCGTGCTGGGCACGCTCTACTCGCTGCTGCAGTTCCTGTTCGCGCCGGTGTGGGGCGGGCTCTCCGACCGCGTGGGGCGAAGGCCGACGCTGCTCGTGACTCTGACCGGCACGGTGGCCGGCTACGTCCTGTGGGTGTTCTCGGGATCGTTCGCGCTGCTCGTCGTTTCGCGCCTCGTGTGCGGGATCGCAGCGGGCAACATCTCTACCGCCTCGGCCGTGATCGCCGACGTGACCGAGGGCAAGAACCGCGCGCGCGGCATGGGCCTCCTCGGCATGTCGATCGGGCTCGGATTCATCCTCGGGCCGGTGCTGTGCCTGCTCGCGCTGAGGCTCGCGCCGTTCCTCGGCGGCGAGCCCTGGGGGCACGGTCTGGCCCTCAATCCGTTCTCGGGACCCGCGCTCGTGTCGACCGCGCTCGCGCTCACGAACCTCGTGTGGATCGCGACGCGCTTCCGCGAGTCGCTCCCCCCCGAGCGCCGCGGCGTGAGCAGCCACACGCGCGTCCTCAATCCGCTCGCGCAGAAGAAGCGCCTCGCCTTCCCGGGTCTCTGGCGCACGAACAACATCACGTTCTGGTTCTTCACCGCCTTCAGCGGGATGGAGTTCACGCTCACGTTCCTCACGGTCGAGCGCCTCGGCTACGGCGTCCCGGAGAACACGCGCGTGTTCGTGTTCGCCGGGCTCGTGATCGCGCTGGTCCAGGGCGGTATCGTTCGCCGGCTCGTGCCGCGCCTCGGCGAACGGCGCGTCGCGCTCATCGGCCTGGCGATCGTCGCGCCGGGCTTCGCGGCGATCGGCTTCGCGCAGACCACGCGCATGCTGTACCTCGGCCTCTTCCTGATGGCGGTGGGGAGCGCCCTGGCGATGCCGTCCCTCAGCTCCCTGGCCTCGCGCTACGCGCCCTCCGACCGGCAGGGGCTCGCCCTGGGTACGAACCGGTCGCTGCAGGCGCTGGCGCGCGCCGTGGGTCCGGTGGGCTCGTGCCTCCTGTACTGGAAGATCGGGAGCGGGGCCTCCTACTGGATCGGCGCCGCGTCCCTCGTCCTGCCCATCGCCCTGGCCCTCGGTCTTCCGCCCGTGCCGGCCGAGGAGGTCCTACAGGAGGCCGTGGCGCGGGACCGATAGGGACCTCGCCATGAAGAAGCTTCTCGCCGGCGGCGCGTTCCTCCTCCTCTCGACCTCGCTCTTCGGCCTGTGGCTCGCGCCCCGCGCGCGCGCCAGCTCGGCGCTGAAAGCGCAGCAGACGATCGAATCGCGCGTCGCGGCGCTCGAGCTCGACCTCGCGGCCGAGAAGAAGAAGAACGAGGAGCTGCGCACGCTCGTCGAGACGACGGTGCGCTACCTGGAGGCCCAGGGCGCGGCGGCGAAGACCGTGCTCGGCGTGCTCGACGAGAGCGAGCGCGAGGGCTTCACGCCCGGGATCAACTTCCGCTCGCGCGAGATCCTGCTCGCGGGCCTGCGCGCGTACTGGAGCGGCGCGCAGCAGGGCATGCCCAAGCTGCCGGGCGCGGCCGCGGCCACGGCTCCGGCGCAGGGCGCCCGCACGCAGCCGGTGGTGCCACCGCGCTCGCCGCGCCAGTAGTCTCGAGAGGCGCGCTCGGCGACGCACGAGCGCACCGCTACCATCGCGCGCCATGGCGTCCCGCAAAGCCGTGGCCTCGCCGGCGCTGCCGCGCCTCGTGGACGAGTACCTGCGCGAGATCCAGGCCGCGCGCGGCGCATCGCCGCACACGCTGCGCGCCTATCGCGGCGACCTCGACAGCCTGCTCGAGTTCCTCACCGCGCGCGACGTGACCGACCCGCGCGCCGTCGACGCGCGCGCACTGCGGGCGTTCCTCGCCACGCTGGACGAGCAGGGCCTGTCGCGCACGTCGATCCAGCGCCGGCTGTCGGCCGTGCGCTCGTTCTTCCGGCACCTGCTACGCCAGCGCAAGATCGACGCGCATCCGGCCCAGGGCCTGCGCGCAGCGCGCGTGCGGCGGCCGCTGCCGCGCGCGCTCGAGGTGGCCGAGGTCGAGCGCCTGCTCGCGAGCCCGGACGTCGAGCAGCCTCTGGGTCGGCGCGACCGTGCGCTGCTCGAGTGCATGTACTCGGCAGGGACGCGCGCCGCCGAGGTGGTCGGGCTCGACCGCGGCGACCTCGACCTCGCGCGCGGCGTGGCGCTGCTACGCGGCAAGGGCAAGAAGGAGCGGCTCGCTCCGCTCGGCAGCCACGCCGTCGCTGCGCTGCGCGCCTATCTCGCGGACCCGGCGCGTCCGCGACCGACGCCGCGCGCCGGCTCTGCGGTGTTCGTGAATCACCGCGGCGGGCGGCTGACGACGCGCTCGCTCGGCCGGATCGTCGAGACCGCGTGCCGCAAGGCGGGCCTCCTGCGCTCGGTCTCGCCTCACAGCCTGCGCCACAGCTTCGCGACCCATCTGCTGGACCGCGGCGCCGACCTGCGCTCGGTGCAGGAGCTCCTGGGCCACGCGCACCTCGTCACGACGCAGATCTACACGCACGTGTCCGTCGAGCGCCTGCGCTCGATCTACGAGCAGGCGCACCCGCGCGCGAACTAGGTCCGCGTCTGCTTCAGCTCGAGGCGTTCCACGGCCTTCTCGCCTTCCTTGACGCGCAGGTACGCGTCGATCGGGACGTCCTCGAAGACCTGGAGCTCCTCGGTGCGCGGCCAGCGGATCTCGAGCTTGATGATGCGCTTCGCATCGCCGAGCCCGATCTCGAGCCGGTGCGGCGAGCCACCGAAGCTCGCGACGGATCCGGGAGCGCGATAGAGCTCGCGCGTTCCCGCCGGCGTCTCCAGCTCGACGCGCACGCGCGCTCCCACGGCGTCGCGGTTCGAGCGCGTGCCGACGAGGTCGAGGTACAGGAAGTGGCCGGCCGGCCCGCGGTTCTCGAACAGCGCGTTGCGGAAGCGGTCGACGGGGAAGAACCCGCCGAGCTCGTGATAGAGGTCCTGGTCGCCGTCGTGGTCCAGGTCCGCGAAGCAGATGCCGTGGCCCTTCTGGAGGTGCCCGAGGCCCATGGCCGAGGTGGCGTCCTCGAAGCGCTCGCCGCCGCGGTTGCTGAGCGCGACGTCCGGCATGAGCGACTCGAGCTCGGGATCCCCCGTGCCGAGGTAGATGTCGAGCCACCCGTCGTTCTCGAAGTCGCCGAAGTTCGAGCCCATCGGTGCGAACGGCCGATCCAGGCCCATCGCGCGCGTCACGTCGCGGAACGTCCCGTCGCGCAGGTTCTTGTACAGCCTCGGCGGCACGGCCTTGTACGGCCGGAAGAGCGCCTCGAGCGCCAGGTCCGAGACCTTGCACTGGTAGCCCGCGACCCACAGGTCGAGCCCGCCGTCGTTGTCGTAGTCGAAGAACCAGGTGGCGAAGCTGCGCTGGACGGGCTCCTCGACGCCCGCGCGCACCGCGACGTCCTCGAACACCATCTTCCCGTCGTTGCAGTAGAGCCGGTTCGCGCCGATGTTCGACACGTACAGGTCGAGGTCGCCGTCCTCGTCGTAATCGCCGACCGTCACGCCCTTGGCGTAGCGGTTGTTGAGCACGCCGGAGCGCGCGGCGACGTCGGTGAAGGTGCCGTCGCCGTTGGAGTGGTAGAGCTGCGAGGGGAAGTCGCCCTCGCCCGGCTTGAGCTTGCCCTTGTCCACCTCGACGCGCGACTCGTTGCCCACGTACAGGTCGAGCCAGCCGTCGGAGTCGAAGTCGCCCCACACGCCGGCCTGCGTCGGGAACTCGGGCTCGGCGAGGCCGACGGCGCGCGTCACGTCCGTGAACGTGCGGCCCCTGTCGTTCTGGAGCAGGCTCTTGCGCATGCGCCCGTACTCGAGCAACCACGCGCCGCGCAGCACCAGGGGATCCTGGTCGCCGTCGTTGTCGTAGTCGGCGCTGATCATGTTCAGACCGCCGAGCTGCTCGGCCAGGTGCGAGGACTCCGACCAGTCCTCGTACGTGCCGTCGCCGCGGTTGTGGAAGTAGCTCATCGGCCCGAGCACGTCGCAGTCGGACGTCATCAGGTCGAGCCAGCCGTCGCCGTCGTAGTCCTCGACCGCCACGCCACCGGCGAGGTTGAGGTGGTCGACGCCCGCTTCGTGCCCGATGTCGCGGAAGCGCGGCTCTCCCTTCGGTGTACCGAACGCGGCCTGCGGGATGCGCAGCTCGGGCGGAAGCTCGTCGGTCGACTCGCCGAGGAGCAGCGTGAGCACGTTGTAGACCCAGCGCGCGTTGTAGCCGTCCGGATCGGCGGCCAGCACGGCCCGGTACTGCTCGCGCGCCTTCTCGGCCGGCTCGCGGATCACGTGCAACGCGCCCTCGCGCACCGGGAGGATGCAGCAGGTGGGCGTGCGTCGCTCGAGACAGTTCAGGTTCTCGGCCAGGCGCAGGTAGGAGATCGCCAGGAGGCGGTGCGCGATCGGGATGGCGGTCTCGAGGTTCGCCTCGGTGGCACGCTTCAGCGCCTCCTCCAGGTTCTGGATCGACTCCTCGACGTGACCCGCTTCGACCAGCTCTTGACCGAGCGCGAGGAGCGCCTGGACGCGCTGGCGCTCGGGGAGGTCCGGCTTGGCGAGCTCCGCGCGCACGGCCCGCGTGAGCGCGGTGCCCATGATCGGGCAGTCCCCGCGGTACAGCGCCTCTCCCAGGCGGCGGAATTCTTCCGCCGGCGTCTCCTTCTGCTTGGCGTGACCCTGCGGGAGCAATGCGGTGAACAGCAAGAGGAGAGAGGGAGAGAGCATGGCGAGAGGAAGAACGGATTCCCGCCGCCCGGACCCGAGGAAAAAGCTCGTCTGCGCCGTCCGGTCGCTCAGAAGTGAACCGCGTGCGTCTCGAGCCGCTCGAACCCTGCCTTGCCTTCCTTGACGCGGATGCGAACGTCCATGGGAACGCCCTCCAGCACCTGGAGCTCCTTCGAGCGCGGCCAGCGGATCTCCACGCGCTGGATCGAGGTGGCGTCGCCGAGACCGATCTCCTGCCGGTGGGGCGAGCCGCCGAAGCTCGACACGCAGCCGGGCGCGCGGTGGAGCTCGCGCAATCCGTTCGGCGTGGCGAGCACCACCTTCACACGCGCCCCCGCGGCGTCGCGATTCGTCTGCGTGCCGATCAGCTCCATCGATAGCCAGTGACCCACGGGACCGGGGTTCTCGAACAGCGCGCTGCGGAAACGATCGACCGGGAAGAACCCTCCGAGCTCGTGGAAGAGGTCCTGGTCGCCGTCGTGGTCGAGGTCCGCGAACGCGACGCCGTGGCCCTTCTGCAGGTGCCCCGTGCCGCTGACCGTCGTGACGTCGAGGAAGCGCTGTCCGGCCGCGTTGTGCAGCATCACGTTCGGCATGAGCGACTGCAGCGGCGGCTCGCCCGTTCCGAGGTAGATGTCGAGCCAGCCGTCGTTGTCCACGTCTCCGAAGTTCGCGCCCATCGGCAGGAAGGGCCGCGCGAGCCCCATGCGCTGCGCGACGTTGCGGAACGTGCCGCCGCGGTTGCGGTACAGGCACGGCAGGATCGCCTGGTGCGGGCGGCCGAGGGCCGCCGCCGCGAGGTCCGCGTTGCGCGCCGAGTAGCCCCACACCATGAGGTCGAGCCAGCCGTCGTTGTCGTAGTCGAAGAACCACGTCGAGAAGCTGCGTCCGCTGGGCTCGACCACGCCGAGCTCGGGAGCGACGTCGACGAAGCGCAGCTGTCCGTCGTTGCGATAGAGCCGGTTCGGCCCGATGTTCGAGACGTACAGGTCGAGGTCGCCGTCGTTGTCGTAGTCCCCCACGCCGACACCCTTGGCGAAGCGATCGTTCGCGGTGCCGGTCTCGCGCGCGACGTCGACGAACGTGCCGTCGCCCTTCGCGTGGAAGAGCTGCGAGGGATAGTCCTGTGCGCCCTCTGGTCCGCGCGACTCGTTGCCGGAGTAGAAGTCGAGCCAGCCGTCCGAGTCGAGATCGGCCCACAGCGCGCTCTGGCTCGGATACGGCGGCACGGCGAGCCCCGCCGCGTAGGTGACGTCGCGGAACACGGCGTGACCGTCGTTCGCCAGCAGGCTCCGGCGGATGCAGCCGTCCGCGGCCTGCCAGCCGCCGCGCAGCACCATGGCGTCCTGGTCGCCGTCGTTGTCGTAGTCGCCGCTGATCATGTTGAGCCCGCCGAACTGGTCGAGCAGGCCCGCGGCCTCGGAGCGATCCTCGAACGTGCCGTCGCCGCCGTTGTGGTACAGGACGACGTGCCCCTCGGGGTCCGACGTCGAGATCATGATGTCGAGCCAGCCGTCGCCGTCGTAGTCGTCCACGCTGGCGCCGCCGGCGAGGCTCAGCCGATCGACGCCGAGCTTCTCGCCCACGTCGCGGAACGCGCGCATCGGCCCCTCCGAGGCAAAGGCCGACGGCGGGATCCGGAAGCGCTCGTCCACGCCGTCGGGATACTCGCCGAGGGCCATGGCGAGGATGTTGAGCAGCCAGAGCGCGTCCAGGTCGTTCGGATCCGCCTCGAGCAGCGCGATGTAGTGCTTGCGCGCCTCCTCGGCCGGCGAGCGCTGCGTGTGCAGCGCGCCGCCCTTCAGCGGGAAGATGCAGCACTCGGAGTTGTGCCGGTCGATGCAGTTCTGGTTCTCGGCGTCGCGCAGGAAGGCCAGAGCGAGCACGCGCCGCGTCGGACGGCTGTCGATGCCGAGCTCGATCGCGCGCGCCAGCGTCCCTTCGAGCAGCTCGACCGCGCGCGCCAGGTCGTTGGCCTGGATCAGCTCCTTGCCCAGGCTCGTCTCGAGCTCGACGCGCTTCGCGGCGTCCAGATCCTTGGCCTCGAGCTGCGCCTCGATGTCCTGGCGCGGCTTGCGCCCGAGGTACACGTTGTCACCGGCATAGGTCTTCTCGGCGTAGCGCCGGAACTCTTCCCCCGGCGAGGGCGGCTCTTGCACGAGGCCGAGCGACAGGAGGAGAAGCGAGGCCAGCATTCCGCAGAGCTTAAACGCGAGCCGCACGGAAGTCCGGGGCCGGAAAGCGCGATTCGGCGCTGTAACCGCGTGGAGCCCAGGGGCTTCGGCCTCGCCTTGCCAAGCGCCGTCGAGGCCCTCCGGAGGCGTTCCACCCTCCGTTCCCGGAACCTCGGCACGGCTTTCCCGCCGCGGCGTCGCCGCTTGCTCGCGTCGCGACGAGGGTGCGAGACTCCGGAGCGTGCAGCGTCGCCGTTCCCTCCGGAGGAGCTCGCCGTGAGCCTCGACCGACGCGAGCTGCTCGCCGGCGGCGGCGCGCTGGTCGCATCGTGCGCGAGCGGCGCGGGCTCGCGCGTCCCCGAGGGTGCGGCGTCCATGGACGCGCTGCTCGAAGCGAACGCCGACGTCCTGCCGGAGGCCGCCGGCTCGGGCGCGAACCACTACCCGATGGCCGCGGAAGCGCTCGAAGCGCTGGGTCATCCAGGGTCCATCGAGGACGCGTGGCGGAGCGGTGCCGCGAGGTACGCGGCCTCGACGCCCGGAGTCGCTCGGATCACCGAGCCCGCCGAGGCGCTCGGCGACTGGCGACGCTACGGCGACTGGCTGGACCTCTTCCGCGGCGAGCTCGCGCGCGAGCCCTGGAACACGGTCGTCGCACGCTGGACTCCGCTTCTCGCGCCCGGCGTCTCGGCCGCGGTCTTCCACGGCCTCATCCGCACGGCTCACGCCGTTCGCGGGCTGCGGCGGAGCCACGCGCCTGCTCGAACAGGCGAGCTCGCCGTCGGGCTCGCGTACTGGGCTGCGCGCTACGCCGAGCTGCCGGTCGCCGACGATCTCGAGCTCGGCGCGCCGCTCGCGACGCTGTCGCATCCCCGGGTGAACGAGGACGAGGACGTGTCTTTCGACGCCGCTTCCTCGTACCTCGTTCGCGCACCGATCGCTCCCCGCGTGAAGCTCGCGGACGGCGGGCCTTCCGCGACGGACGAGCTCGACGAGCTCGTACGCGAGTCAGCCGCAGTCTTCCTCGAGATGCTGGTGCAGGAGCGCCAGCGCATCTGGCTCCTGCACACCGTGACCGGCCCCGCGGCCGCGGCCCTGCTGGTCCCGGAGCTCGAGGCGCGAGACGCGCGAACCCTCGCGGCCTACTGCCGCCAGGCCGTGGTCGCCCTGTACGTCGCCTTCGGTGCGCCGTGCATTCCGCTCGCCCACCTGCGCGACGCGACGCCCTGGCCCGAGCTCTTGCGCCGGGCCGCGGGTAGCCGCTCGGTGCACACGATCAAGCTCGTCGAGGCGCTGTACCGGCAGCGCCACGTGGACGATGCGCTGTGCCGATCGGTCGCGGCGCAGTGGTTCGAGTGGACGTGAGACCCGAGAGCGCCTCCCTCGAGAGCTCGAGACCCACCGCGACGACTCGGAGCGTCGAGCTCTGCACGCCGCGATCCTGGCTCCCGTTGCGTTTCCGCTGGAGAAACGCGCGAGGCGGGAGGATGGTGACCCCAAGGGGATTTGAACCCCTGTCGCCAGGATGAAAACCTGGTGTCCTAGGCCGGACTAGACGATGGGGCCACGGGGGCGGAGAACCATACGGCCGCCCCCGGCACGTGTCAACGCGCGCCTCCGGCTGCGCCGGGTGCCTCGGAAGCACCCGCGCGCCAGCCCGCCGCGGCGAGGCGGCCGGCCGCGTGCCGCCATTCGCGCTCGAGACCCTCCACGAGCTCTCCGGCGAGCGCACGGTGGCGGCGCAGGACGCTCCAGGTGTAGGTCTCGACCTCGACGTGGAGCTCGCGCGACCCCCAGCGCTCCGGGTGGGCGAGCACCTCCGCGAGGAGCTCATCGGCGTCGCTGCGCGTCGTTCGCAGCCGGGTGTCGCCTTCGCCGAGCACCGCGAGGTCCACGGGAACGTGGAAGTGACAGCGCCACTCGTCCGCGTCGATCCATCCGGGATCGCGCGCCGTGCAGCGCGCGCGCAGCTCGGGCAGGTCCGCCACGCGCGCGAGCGCGGCACCGCGGCGCGCCGTGACCTGATGCAGGTACGTGGGCTCGTCCATCGCGAGCAGCTGCTCGCGGCCGAGCGCATCGCGCGGGTCGCAGAGCGCCAGCGCGCTCGAGAACTGGAGCTTGCCGAGCGGGACGCCGTGCGCCGTAGCGCGCTCGAGTGCCTCGGCGGGACGCTCGAACTCGACGGCGGCATGGCACGTGTCGAGGCACGCGCCGAGGTGACGCGCCGCCGCCGCCTCGGCCTTGCGCGCCGCCGCCGTGCGAGCGATGGCGGTGAAGAGCTGCTCGAGCTCGCGCGTGTCGTTCGCGCTCGAGCGCGGCTCGGGCTCGAGCGCGAGCACGACGCGCTCGCCGTGCTCGGCCTCGAGCCGCGCGAGCTCCAGCGCGGCGCGTACGAGGTCCTCGGCGCAGCGCTCGCGCTCGCCCTCGTCGCGCCAGGCGCCGAAGCGGCCGGCGTGCGTGCTGATCGAGAGGTGCTGGCCCTCGCGCGATCCGCCGCGTGCGGCGCGCGCGCACGTCGCCAGGCGCGCGACAGCGAGCGTGAACGCGAGGCGCTCGGGCTCGCCCCACGTCGGCCGGAACACGCCGGCCTTGAGGCCGCGGCGATGGAAGTCGCCGGCGGGGAAAGCATTGAAGGTGAAGGGATCGAGCCCGCCGTCGGCGAGCGCGGTGAGCCAGGCCTCTCGATCCGCCTCGTTCTCGACGAACGTCGCCGCGACGTCGGCGGGCAACCAGGCGCCGATCCCGAATGCGCGCTCGGCCGGCGCGAGGCGCTCGCGCAGCGGGATCGCGACCTGCTCGAGGCCCGCGAGCACGCCCGCGAGGTTCTCCGTGGGCACGAGGTTCAGGCCGTACCCCAGCCGCACCCCGAGCTCGGGATGGTCCGGGTGCTCGAAGCGCATGCGTCAGGGCTTCCTGGCGGCGACCTCGTCGCCGACCGGAAGCCCTTCGTCGACGAGCAAGAGCGGGATGCCGTCGCGCACGGGGTAGACGATGCGCCCGTCCTCGCGCACCAGGCCCTCCGTCAGCGGCTCCTGCACGGCCTCGCCACCCTGGTTGCGCTGCGCGCCGCCCGTGATGCGCGCGTTCACGCGCGCGAGCAGCTCGGCCGACGCTTCGCTCAGGGGCTGGCGGGACTGCGGGCAGACGAGGATCTTCAGCAGCTCTTGGTCGACCATGGCGAGGGGCGGAGAGTGTAGCCTCGCCGACGTCCATTCCGCGCGAGCGTGCCGGTACACTCCTCTCCGTGGAGCGCGGCGCGCGTTGCCTCGTTGCGGGGAGCCTGGTGGCGCTGGTCGCAGCGAGCGTCGGCGCGATACCGGGTTCACCGGGACCGGTTCAAGACGACCGGCTCGTCCGCCCGCGCGACGGCGAGGTCCTGCTCCCCGCCGGCGCGGTCGCGGAGCTGCTCGCGCGCGTCGATCTCGCCGCGCCGCGCGCGGGGCTCGATCTGGCCTGGCCACCGTGGCGAGCGTCCGGGACGGGCGAATCGGGCTGGAGCCACGCGGATCCCTGGCGTCGCTGGGTCGAGCTCGTGGGCGCAGAAGCGCACGCGCCGACACCCGATCCCGCGCGCAGGGCGCCGCTCGCCGCGCTGGCGCGCGCGCAAGGCCGTGATCAGGACGGCTGGAAACACCTCGTCGCCTGTGCGGCCGATCCACCGACGGTCGCGGCGCTCTTCCCCCTGTTCCTGCCCGGCGTCCCCGCGGAGCTCGCCGGTCGTGCGACGCCCTGGCCTTCGGGTGTCCTGCTCGCGCCCGCGCTCCCGCCGCTCGACGACGAGCGCACCACGCTGCGACACCTCGCCGGCCTCGCGCTCGAGCACGGCGACGTCCGCATCGGCGGCGCGCGTCTCTCGCTGCGCGTCGACGTGGACCGCGACGGACTCGGCGTCACGTTGCACCACCTCGAGGGCGACGCGATCGAGGTCGGCGTCGCGCCTCCGGTGCTCGAGGGCGTGGAGACGGGACAGCTCTTCGCCGACTGGGAGCGACTCGCGACGACCGAGCGCATGGCGCGCTTCCAGGTCTCGGCCGAAGCACCCGAGCACTCGCTCTGGGTCTCGTTCCGCCCTCCGGAGACCCGCTGGCCCGCGCCCCCCGTCGAGACCCTGCCGCCGCTCGACGCCGGGCGCGCGCTCGTCCTCGTGTCGAGCCACGCTGACGCGCGTCTCGAGCACTGCGCGGAAGCCCTGGGCGCGCTGCTCGGCGTGCCGGCCCGCGTCGAGCGCGCCGTCCCCGTCGAACCCGACGGTCTCGAGCCCCTGGTCGTCGACCTCGACGGACCGCGAGCGGAGGAGAAGCTCGTCACCGTGCTCGGCCTGGCCGAGGCCTTCGCGCTGCGGAATGCCCGCGACCGCGCCGCCGGCGGCCGTTAGCTTGATGCGCATGTTCCGCGAGCACCGCGAACGGTTCCTGGAGGTCCTGGAGCGCGAGGGCGCGGCGGCGATCGTGCCGACGGGCGCGCTCAAGATCCGCAACCACGACTCGGAGTACCGTTTCCGGCCGCACAGCGACTTCTGGTACCTGACGGGCTTCCGCGAGCCCGACGCCGTGCTCGTGCTCGTGCCGCGCGCGACGGACGCGCGCAGCGTGCTGTTCCTGAACGACCGCGACCGCGCGGCGGAGACGTGGACCGGGAGGCGCCTCGGCGTCGAGGCCGCGCCCGCTGCGCTGGGCATCGACCGCGCCTACCCGGCGAGCGAGCTGTGGCAGCGACTGCCCGAGCTCCTGCCCGGGCACGAGCGCATCGTGCACCGCTTCGGCGAGGATCCGGAGCGCGACCGGCGCCTGGCCGAGATCGTGACCGGCATCGCCGCTCGCGAGCGCCGCGGTCGGACCGTGCCGCGCCAGTGGGTCGATCCGGCGCTCTGGCTGCACGAGCTGCGTCTCGTGAAGGACGCGGCCGAGCTCGCCTGCATGCGCCGCGCGGCGGCCGTCAGCTCCGAGGCGCACCGCGCGGTGATGCGCGCCGGTCGTCCGAACGCGACGGAGGCCGAGCTCGACGCGCTGCTCGACTACACCTTCCGCCGCCGCGGCGGCACGGGCTCGGCGTACGGCAACATCGTCGCCGGCGGCGCGAACGCGTGCATCCTGCACTACCGCGAGAACGACCGCCGGCTCGTGGACGGCGAGCTGTGCCTCGTCGACGCCGGCTGCGAGTGGGACTTCTACGCCTCGGACGTGACGCGCACGTTCCCCGTGAACGGACGCTTCTCGGGCGAGCAGCGCGCGCTGTACGAGCTCGTGCTCGCTTCCGAGAGGCGCGCGCTGGAGTGCATCCGCCCGGGCGCGACGCAGACCGAGGTGCACGAGACGGCGCTGGGCGTGCTCGTCGACGGGCTGATCGAGCTCGGCCTGCTCGCGGGCCCGCGCGAGAAGGCGCTCGAGGCCGAGACCTACAAGCGCTTCTACATGCACCGTACCGGCCACTGGCTCGGGCTCGACGTGCACGACGTCGGCGCGTACTCCGCCGATGGCAAGCCGCGCCCCTTCGTGCCCGGCATGGTGACGACGGTCGAGCCGGGCGTGTACGTGGCCGAGGACGACGACACCGTCGAGGCGCGCTGGCGCGGCATCGGAATCCGCATCGAGGACGACGTGCTCGTCACCGCG
>Ga0111539_10007771_pt1 | contig 13688 bp, 12 predicted proteins | sample RhiMethybrSRZTD1_FD_79667 | JGI IMG/M metagenome (GOLD analysis project Ga0111539, IMG submission 79667) | Populus rhizosphere microbial communities from Tennessee, USA - Rhizosphere MetaG P. TD hybrid SRZTD1 (version 2) (version 2) | ecosystem: Host-associated > Plants > Roots > Rhizosphere >...
CGTGCAGCAGGTGCTGGTCGACCCCGAACAGCACAATGACTGGATGGTGGAGTGTGAGGTGGACCTGCCCGCCTCACGCGAGGCGAACCGGCCAGTGTTGTCGTTGCGTGAGATCGGGCCGATTGGGTAGCCGTTCCTAGAACGTGCGGAACGTGAGGTTGAAGCGGCCGTGTCCTTGCTGAGCGAAGGGAATTGGCTCGCCCGCAATGTCCGACAACTCCAGCGGAGTCTTTGGACTATGCGGCACGGTAGTAGTAACTCAACATGCCACCTATCCGTTGGCGGCGGCGAACAGGTCCTTGATGATCAGGTCGCGCGAGCGGCCGAATTAACTCGTTTGAGAGACCTTGATGGTTCCGCTCGCGATGATAGTGGACGATGTACTCGGCGATTGTGCGCCGGAGATGTTCCTCGCCCAATGGAATCACGCGATCAAGACACTCCTCCTTGATCGAGCGAACGAAGCGCTCCGCATACACGGTGCAGTTCGGTGCCCAGAACGGCGTCCGAATGATTCGAATGCCCTCCTGTTCGAGGAACTCCAGCACTGCACGACTCCACTTGCGGTCCCGATCGCAAACCAGCACGCACCCATTTACCAGGATGCCGTCAACCGGATTCGCCAAGCCGCGGACGGCCTGCATCACGAAGGCTTCACCCGGGTATCGCGTTGAGCCGGCCACGTGGACTTGCCGCGACTGCAACTCGATGATGAGCATCGTGTAGTACGTCACTAACTCTCGAGCCGTCCAGACTTCGGTTGTGAAGAAGTCGGCCGCGACGAGGGCGGGCCAATGCGCGCAAGAAATGTGCGCCAAGTGGTCGGCCGCTCACGACTGGGAGGGATGCCTTCGGCTTTGAGAATGGAGGCGACCGTTGAACGAGCGACGCGATGGCCCACGTTCTTCAGCGCCCCTTGTATCCGCGTGTACCCCCAACTTGGATTCTCCGTAGCCATCCGCACGACGAGGCGACGAATCTCGGTGAGCACCCCGGGGCGCCCTGGTCGCTGCCGAGTGTATGTCCATTTCCGTACAATCAATTCGCGATGCCATCGAAGAATGGTATCGGGCGTCACCAGCGTTGCCACGTCACGCAATACGGCCCGTCCGAGACGCTGTCCGAGCACGGCCAGGCGCCGGCGTTGCACATCATTCAACCGCAGTCGAAGGCTGGTCAATTGTGCTTTCAGTGCACGATTCTCCTCGCGAAGAAACGCGATCACATCGCGTTGCTCGCGCTCGAGCCATCCAAGCAGGGCCGCGAGCAGGATCTGTAGCGGAATCACGCTACGCCAATGTGTCGTGCGAGTTTTCAGACATTACGGGCGGGTTGCAGGGCCGGCAAGCCGGCTCACGTCCTGATTGGTCCCGACGGCGATGAGCCGATCGCCGGCAACGGCGACGGCCGGCGCGATGGTGAAGCGCTCATCAACGGTGACGATCTTGCCGTTCGAGAGAATGAGATCGACCTGGGGTTGCTGCGCATGCAGGAAGGACAGGCCCAGCACGAACAGACCAACAACGACCGCCGCCCGGGCTCGACCAGCCATAATGCTCTCCCTTTTGACTCTCATCGAGCCTCCATGTGAGGAAGGCTGCACCTCGAGTACGCCCGCGTGGATTCGTGGATGAAGGGAGGCGGAACGACGTGGCGATTAAGTTAGTGGTCTCTCACTTCTTCCCTGTTTGCGGCGCACCGTCTCCGTCGGCTCCAGGGGCCGACCCTCCAAGAAACAACGTCCTCCCGTTGGGAAGCGTGATGTTCCTGCCGACCGCCTTATTCGACAAGTCCTTGGCCTGAAAGCCATCGACGACGATCTCGGTTCCAGGTGGCAGAGAGTCCTTCGTAAAGCCGAGTCTGTAGAGAGCGTTCGGGCTACCACCTTCGATCGCCCAAGGGACCACTTTACCGTCGGGCCCCTTCACGTCGATGTGGATCCAAGAGTGCGGATTGGTCACCTCCCATTTGGTGACGGTCCCCCGCAACTTGAGCGGGCGGTTGATGTCGAATTCCGCCGCGAACGAATGATGAGCCGACACTGAGACTGCGGCCAGCAGCAGGCCAACACCAGTAACCATGACGAAAAGCCTTGTGCTCATCTCATGCCTCTTTCGATTGGGCCGTCCTACTTCCCTGTCTTACGCGCGGCTTCCTCGTCCGCGACCCGGGCGCCGCGGAGAATGTTCGAAATCATGGTGTTCCCTTCGTGGCACCCCCACTCGTAGACCGGACCTTCTGTCTTCATCATCGGAATCTCCGCCGTCCACGGTTTGGACCACGTGGTGGGATCTTCCACGGTGAACTGGTAAATGATCGTGTCGTCGCCGACACGTGTGAAGCGTTCAACGAGGTGCAGCTTCTCGCTGGATCCTCTGAAATTGGCCGTCCGCCCCGTGAAATTGGTGGTGTCCACCACCAGCGTATTCCCATCCCAACGGCCAACCGACTCTCCTTGCCATTGGCGGATGCCTTGCGGAATATGAGGACGCCCGTCGGTGGGGACGACGCGCGTGTGGTGATTGATCTCGTGGAGCATGGCCACCCATCCCGTCCCTTGCACAATCTGCAGCAGATTGTTGTCGTTGACCGCGGGAATCATGGGCAGGCTCTCCTGGCCCATCAGGATGCACCGCTCCTGCAACGGCCGGTTCTCGTGTGAATCGAATTCGTGTCCTTTGTCTTTCGCAGCACGGTCGGCGTTTCTCTTTCTCGCTTCAGGCAGCATGGGAGGCACGACGCCCTCCGGCCCGATGATCAGTGAGGTTCGCCTGTTCGATGCAAACCTGGCCTTGGTCAGGTCGAAACCGTACAGGCTGAGATCGTACCGAAGGGGCTGCGAGGCCGCAGCTCCGAGATTGCCTTCCGGGCCCACATCGCCTTTGCGGACGCGCGTCATGAGTTCGGCAAATTCCGCCTCCGTGTAGAACTCCTTGGTTCCAAGACCCTTGGGCCTTTCGAGGGGTGTCAGGGTGGCGTTGCTCCATATCCCCTGCAGATCTGGCTTGCCATCGGGCATCAATGGCGGAGTCCAAGCTTTCGCTGCGCTGGTCACCGTAGTAGCGGGCGACTGAACCTGCCCAGCGACGTGGGCCTGCGCAAACAACACGACCACAACGACGGCCACCAGAGCAGCCGTTGAAGCGAGCGGGCGATGGCCCATGGGAGCCTCCTTCGTGTTTCTCAGTTAAACGAATTCACGGCTTCTTGCGAAGGTGCCCATAGAGGATCTCTTCGGCGAACTCCACGCACCTGAATTCCAAGAGCCGTGCATTCCTCTCCGCGCGACGATAGAGGGGCATGCTGATTTTCCAGGGTCGCGAAAACACCTTTGGATCCTCGATGGTGGCTTCGTAGTCGAGAACGTCCGGACTGCGCGGAGTGTAGCGCTCCACCACGTGTAAAGCGTCGCTGTGGAAGTTGCCAGCGCGATCAAACCATGTCTGATCGTTCTGACTGGTCACGTCGACCACCAGCGTCTCGCCCTCCCATCGCCCGTTGGACCACCCCATCCAACTCTCGGCCGGGGCCATCGTCGGAGCCTCCATGTTGATAGTGCGAACAGCGCCCGCGTACTCGTAGGCAATCAGGATGGTCTTCTCAGATTGGACGATTTGAAAGGGATACGGGAGATACGTGGAGCGGGGCACGCCCGGCAGGTAGCACTTGATCTCCGGGTCGAGCATGACCCAATTGACTTGATTCTGCTTCTTCTTGGCGGCCGCCTCCGGTAGATACGGGATTTCATCGCCTTCGACGACGCCCAACCCGGGCGGTTTTGCGAACACGGCTCCGAGTACGGGGATCGGTCCTGGCGCGGCGTGGTGCCCTTCAAGGTCCCAATTCGCGGAGTTGAGGGCCTGCCAGATTCCGTTCAAGTCGGGTTTGCCGTCCGCAGCCCGTGGCGCCCGGTAAGCCGGAGCTTGACCGAGGGCCGACGTTGCGGCAAGGGAGAGGAGGCATACGGCAGCGACCCGAGCAATCATCGAGCCCCGACGCCCACATCGCATAGAAAGGACTTCCGGCTGCTAATTGCGGTGGATCGTAGCGGTGAATCACTTCGACGTCAATCGGCAGAGGAGGCCTATCAAGCAGGCCCTTCGTTGGTTACTATGTCGCTCGGGTTTGTCGGATGCGAACCGGATTCGCTCGCTGGATTACGGTGGCTGTCGTCTCGCTCGCTCCGATCCCGGCAGCAGCCCAGGTTACTGCTCTACCGCGCGCACCCGACGGCAAGCCCGACCTGCAGGGCATCTGGCAAGTCTTCAACACAGCCGCGTGGGACCTTCAGGACCACCATGCCCGGTTGGGAGTGCCACCGGGGCAAGGCGTTGTCGAGGGCAACGAGATCCCGTACCAGGCGTGGGCAGCGACGAAGAAACAAGAGAACTTCGACAAACGCCTGACCGCTGATCCGGAAGTCAAGGGATACCTGCCTGGCGTTCCGCGCATCATGTACATGCCGTTCCCATTTCAAATCTTTCAGACCCCGCGCCACGTGACAATGGCCTTCGAATACGCCCACGGCGTTCGGATCATCTACACGAACGGGAGCCCACATCCCGCGGGACCTCTCAGTTTCTGGTTAGGTGACTCGCGAGGACGATGGGAGGGGGACACTCTTGTCGTTGACGTGGTCCATTTCACGGATCAGACGTGGTTCGACCGGGCTGGGAATTTCCATGGCGATCTCTTGCATCTGATCGAGCGCTACACGCTGATCGGCCCCGACCACATGAGCTACGAGGTCACGATCGAGGACCCGATGGTCTTCACCAGACCCTGGAAAATGAGCATGCTGCTCTATCGCCGCAAAGAGCCGAACCTGCGGCTGCTAGAGTTCGAGCCTGCATTCCTGGTGGAGGAAGACCAGAGACAGCGGGAGCAGGGAAACAAGTGAGAGTCAGGGCTCTGGCAGTCATCGCCATCGGGGCGCGTCACGCCTCGTTCGCGTGTTTCATTGCCACAGCGCACGCGTCTGCTGCGAGTGGTCAGGACGCAACCCGGCAGACGACTGTTGGCGGTTGTCCGACCGAGCCCGTGGCATTTCACAAATGCGCCGAGGACAGGGCGAAAACGTTCAACCCTCCGCGTACCCCGGATGGCAGACCCGACATGCAGGGATACTGGCGCCCCCGCCTCACGAACGGTTTCAGCGTCGAAGGTGTCACCGGCGCCGATCCGGAAGCCCGCAATCCCGTGCAGGCAGCGACGGTGGGTCCCGGGATGATCGTGGACCCACCTGATCGACGCATTCCCTATCAACCGTGGGCCGCCGCGCTCGGCAGAAAAGGTCTGCACGTGAAGACCTACCTGGATCCACACGGGCGCTGTGCTCTGCACGGTCCGCCGCGCAACGTGGAGGTCTCGCCCATTTATCAGTTGATTCAACCGCCAGGCGGAAACTACGTCGTGTGGCTCCTCGAAGAAGTCCACGAGTATCGAATCATCCCGACGAACGCGCGCCGGCACATCGGGAGAGACATCAAGCTCTGGGGTGGAGACGCGGTTGGCCGCTGGGAGGGGAATACCCTTGTCGTTGATGTCACCAATATGAACGGCTACAACTGGCTTGACGACGCGGGCAATTTCTTTACCGATACCGTTCACATGGTCGAACGCTGGACGATGATCGATCCGGATGTGATCCAGTACCAGGTCACGATCGAAGATCCGCGAGTCTATACGAGACCCTGGACTATGTCGTGGGCGCTCGTGCGCGAGAAGGAGCCAGGGTTCGAGTTACTGGAAGAGGCCTGCTGGGAGGGGGAACGCGACATGGAGTGGTTCCTCAATCTTGGTCTCAAGCATTACTACGGGGAGAGCTGGCGAGGACGCTAGAGAGCCGCTTTATGCGACCTTGCCTCCGGCCACGGCACAGATGACCGCCTCACCACCTGGATAGAAATGCGGGGACTGCCTTCGCTATTTGCCGTTTGACGGTTTTATGATTTCATCCTGCGGTGCCTCGCGTCCGAGCTGTCGCGTGCCTTGGTGGCGTGAGCCTCGAACGTGACGTTCCAGAGGAGCAGATTCGCGAGTACATCCACGCCGCCGATCATGTGACCTGGGTCGACGTCGAAGATCCCGGCGAGCACGAGATCGAGATGCTGCTCGAGGAGTTCGGATTTCACCCTCTGGCGCTCGAAGAAGCGGCAAAGGCCAACCAACGTCCCAAGATCGCGGAATACAAGGGCTATATCCTGGTCGTCACCTACGGCATCGTGTCCGTCGCGGGAACGTCGCAACTGCAAGTCAGCGAAGTCGACATCTTCATCGGCCGGAACTACGCCGTCACGATTCATAAGGATCCGCTTCCGGCGCTCGAAGAGGGCTACCGGCGCTGGACTCGTGGTGGCGCGATGCTGCGCGAGGGCGTCGGCTTCCTCGTGTTTACGATCGTGGACTCCGTCATCGACACCTACTTTCCCGTGCTCGACGCCCTCGAAGACGCTCTGGACGAAACCGAACTCAGTATCTTTAGCCAGCAGCAAACCGATAGCCTGCAAGACTTACTGACAACCAAACGACAGCTCGCGACCATCCGCAGAGTGCTCTCGCCGCTGCGAGAAACCTTCAGCGTCCTGTTGCGCCGCGATCATCCGATCCTCACCCCGAATACGACGATTCATTTTCAGCACGTGTACGACAACATTCTGAGGATTCTCGATGCCGTGGACGTTCAGCGCGATCTCGTGACGAGCTCGCTCGATGCACAGATGACAGTGGTCTCCACCCGCTTGAACCGCACGATGAAGACCTTGACCATCATCACCGTGGTGGTCGCCGCCGGTGGGCTGGTGTTCGGCGCCTGGGGAATGAATTTCAGTCGAGTGCCCTTCTCCGACGAGCCCTGGGGATTCGCGGCCGTTGTGGGCGGCACCATCGCCCTGATCGGCATCATCCTCGTGCTCAGCCGCAAGCGGCGATGGTTGTGACATGAAAGTCCTGATTGCAGATGATGACTTCACCACTCGGCGGCTGCTGCAGACGTATCTCGAGAAGTGGGGTCACGAGGTAACGGCAGCCAAGAGCGGGTCGGAGGCGCTCGAGCTGTTCGAACGTGGCGACTACTCCATCGTTGTCACCGATTGGCAGATGCCGGAGGGAGATGGCCTCGAGCTCATCGCGCGCATCCGTTCACTCCCTCGTGCCGACTACGTCTACATCGTGCTGCTGACGGCGAGGGCACAGGCTGAAGACGTAGTCCAGGGGATCGAGGCCGGCGCCGATGACTTCGTTGCCAAGCCGTTCGACCGGGACGAGCTGCGGGCCCGCATACGCGCTGGAGAGCGAATCGTCAGCTCACTGCAGACGATCGTGGATTTGCGTGCACAGTTGAAGAGCGCGCTGGCGCGATTGGATCAGGCGATGGATCCGTAAGGCTCCAGCGCTCGTGGCTCAACCTTCCGCTGACTGGGGAAGAGCGAGCAACGCCGGCTTGAGCCGTTCGATCGCTTCGTCCAGCTCCGCATACACCTCGAGGCCGCGCGCGATTTCTCCCGTGCGCCCGATCGTCTCCAGCTTCTGCGCGGCATCGACCGCATGGCGGGCGGCGAAATTGCCGACAGATCCTTTGAGCGCGTGCGCCAGTCGCGCGACCGCGTCGCTGTCGCCGCACGCCAGTGCGTCCCGAAGCCCCGCCAATCGCTTTGGACACTCGTCGAGAAAATCCTGCACCGCCTCCCGCAAGAGTTCCATGTCATCGTCAAAGCGGTACAGCACCTCTTGTCGGTCGAGTATGTCCTCGTCCGGCTGCGCGGCGGACGTTTCCGTTGCCGGATTCAAATTCTCGATTGCGCGAAACATCTCCTGCGGCCGGATCGGCTTCGAGATGTAGCCATCCATCCCCACGGCCAGGCAGCGTTCCCGATCGCCTTTGAGTGCGTGCGCAGTCATCGCCAGGATTGGAACGTGGCCAGCGCCGCCTTGCTCCTTCTCACGGATGACGGCGGTGGTTTCAAGTCCACCCATTTCGGGCATCTGCACGTCCATCAGGATCAAATCGAAGGCCTCCTTCTCCAGTCTCTCCAGCGCCTCGCGACCATTCCCTGCTACTACCACGCTGTGCCCCCACTTCCGCAGCCAGCGCACAGCCAGCTTCTGGTTGACCTCGTTGTCTTCGGCCAACAAGATACGCAGCGGGCGGCTGCTGGCTGACGACACATCCGCGGCATCGCCAAACGATCGACGCGTCATCACGGCCGGCTCGCCGAGCCCGGTCATGATCACATCGAGCAGATCCGATTGTTTCACCGGCTTGGTGGCGTAACAGGCTACGCCGCATTTCCGGGAACGCTCCGCATGGTCAGCATGAGCCGCCGACGACAGCATCACCAATGCCGGTGACGCCAAGTCGGGACGGTCTCGGATCCGCTCGGCGAGAGCGAAGCCGTCCATTTCAGGCATCATGGCGTCCAGGATCACCAGCCTGTATGGCGTGCCCGAGTGGCGGGCGTGTTCCAATTCCCGTAGAGCCTCCGCCCCGCTCGCCACCATCGTCGGTCGCATCCGCCAACTGGTCAGCATCTCCTCCAGGATGCGCCGGTTGGTCGCGTTGTCGTCGACCACCAACACCGGCAGGTCCTCCAGCTGAATGAATTCTGTCGAGCGCGGCGTGCCGAGCGGTTCGGCGGCGCGACCGAATTGCGCGGTGAAATGGAATGCGCTCCCAGCGCCAGCCTCACTCTCGACCCAGATCCGCCCGCCCATCATCGCCACCAGCTGGGAGGAAATGGCCAGGCCGAGACCAGTGCCGCCGTAGCGCCGGGTCGTCGAGGTGTCGGCCTGTGAAAAGGCCTCGAAGATGATCTGCCGCTTGTCTTCCGGGATGCCGATGCCGGTATCAGAGACGGTGAAGTGCAGGCGGACAAGGTCCTCCGATTGATGCTCGATCTCGGCACGAACCACGACCTCGCCGCGTTCGGTGAACTTGATCGCGTTACCCACGAGGTTGACGACGATCTGGCGCAGGCGGGCCGGGTCGCCGATCAACGCATCGGGCACCGCCGCCAGAATATGACACGCCAGCTCCAGACCCTTCTCTTCGGCTCGAAGGGCGAGCGTGTCGAGCGTCTGGCCGAGGCTTTCGCGCACGCTGAAGCCGATCGACTCCAGCTCGAACCGTCCCGCCTCGATCTTGGAAAAATCGAGGATGTCATTGAGCAGGCCGAGGAGTGAATCGGCCGAGTCATGCACGATTCCAAGGAACTCGCGCTGCTCGGCGCTGAGCTGCGTGTTCAAGGCGAGTTCCGTCATCCCAATGATGGCGTTCATTGGTGTGCGGATCTCGTGGCTCATATTGGCAAGGAACTCGCCCTTGGCGCGACTGGCCGCTTCCGCGGCGTCCTTTGCTTTCTTCAGTTCGGCTTCCGCGCGCTTGCGCGCCGTGACATCCAGCTTCGCGGAGCGAAGTCCGACTACATTGCCGTTGTGATCCTCGATCAGGCTCGCGTGGATCTCCATCGTGTGACGCGTGCCATCAGCAGCGACGTAGTCGCGTTCGACGACTTCGACCTTCATCTCGCGGGAGAGTTTTCCGCGCATGGCGTCCCGGCTGCGCTGCTGTTCTTCAGGAGCGAGAAGCTCCCATGCGTGCGTGCCAATGATTTGTGAAGGCTCACGTCCGAGCAGCAAACACTCCGCGCGGTTGACCCGACGGACAATGCCGTCCGTATCCGTCTCGTGGTAGGCAACGGGCGCGTCTTCAAAGAGGTCGCGAAAACGCTTCTCGCTTGCGCGCAAGGCGTCTTCCGCGTTCTTCTGATCCATGAAGCGGCCGATCTGGCTGCCGATGCCCGCCATCATTCGCAGCACGTGATCGTCCGGCACGCGGATCTGCCTGGTGAAGAACTCCATCACGCCCAGAACGTCGTCGGCCACACAAACAGGGACACCAAGAGCGGCGTGGAGCCCCTCGTTCGCCGCACACGCGGCGCGAGGGAAATTCGTGTCCTTCAGGACATCGGGAACCCACACCGCCACGCGTGACGCCCAGACTCTGCCAGGCAGGCCGATACCGGGAGCGAATGCTGTCTGACGGCTGATTGCCGCAAACTCGGTGAACGAGGTGGTCGGAATCTGCCAGATGTCCTCGCATCTCAGCACGCCCGCCAGCCGGTCGACGCTCCAGAGGGCACCGTGTTCCCACCCGAGACCTTCGCAAACGGCTTGCAGGATCCTGGGGGCTGCCTCGCGCAGTGTCCGGGCCTCGGCCAGCACGCGCGTCGTCGCTTGATGGGTCGTGAGCCGCCGTTCGGCCTGGTCACGCGCGTCGATTGCGCGCTCCAAGATAGACCGACTACGTGGCGATTTCATCTCGCTGATCGTCCTGCCCCTCAGAAATCGACCTGCGCGCTGATCTTGACGAACCGCGGCGTCAACACGGTCAGCGGCGTCAGCCACGAGCCACCGGGAATGAAGTTCTGGTTGTAGGTCAACACGGCGCTCGAGTTGAGCACGTTGTAGATATCGAACCCGACATTCGTGCGCGTCCGTCCGAAGCGCAGAATCTTGGCAACGCGAAAGTCGAACTCGTTGATCCGGTCGCCCCATTGCGCACCCGGCTCGATGAGATTGACCGTGATGTTGGGCACGTTTCCAGAAGGCGGACGTCCGAGCGATTGAGCGACGACCGCACTGGGCACGGCATAGTTTGCCGAGAGCGGAAGGCCCTGGTCGCTCCTGAAGGTGCCACTCACCAGGACATCCACTTTCGGGATTGTGTACGTGCCGAGCCCGCTCAGCCGGGTGATAAACCCCGGATCGTTGTGGCAGTAGGGATTGACGGGGGCAATCTCCGGGAGGTCCAGGCGCACCCCGCAATTGTCCGTGACTGTCTGTCCGCTGTTGAGCCCGCCTTGCAGCGTCAACCCATTTCGCAGCCGCGCCGTGACATTCACGAGGACGCCGTTGTACCGCTGATACTGCTCCCCGAAGTTGGCCGTGTCAGTCAGGAAGTTATTCGTCTGACCGAAGAGTGACGGCGTCACGTTGTACAGATCCGAAACGATGTAGCCACCACCATCAGGCAACCGGGGATCGAGCGGCGCGGTGATGCTGAACGGGTCGAAGTTCGCCGCCGTCACGACGAGGTTGTCGTTCACGGTGAAGTTCTGGAGCCAACGGCGGAAGTAGCCCACCTCTACCGACATCCGCGGAAGCACTTCGTGTTGAATCGACGCGCCGATCTGCCAGTCGCCCGAGCGAATGCCCCAGCCGCCGAGGACGCTCGGATCGATCGAGTTGCTGAATACGTCCTTGCCGAAATTTTGATCGCCGAGCGCCGCACAGAAGTCGCCCCCGCGGGAACGAAGATCCTGCGCCGCAGGATTCAGGAGATCGCAGTCGGGGACGAAGTTGCCGTTGTCGGTCCACGTGCGGGACGCGGACGTCGAGATGCGGGTCACCGGATTCGGGGCCGAGTAGATCCCGAGCGCGCTCGCGGCCTCGAGGTATTTGCCCACGTTGATCTTCAGCGAAGTCTTTCCAGTCCCGAAGATATCGTAGGCGAGGCCAAGCCGAGGCGTGATGTCGTTGAAACCGGTCACGCCCTCGGTCTGCGGAAAGACGATCCCGGTTGTCAGGAACCGCGTGGGTCCAACGCGCTGCTCAGGGAAATAGCTCCATGCGCGGTCGTAGCGCAGTGCGCCCTGCAGCGTCATCCGGCGGCGTGTCCATTGCTCCTGCGCGTAGAAAGCGGCGTAGCGTACGCGATCCTTCCTGTCGAAAGGAATGAGCGTCTGCGTGAGCTGGTTCGGAATGCCGTTGTTGACGCGATACGAGAGAAACAGGTCGTTGGTAAAGGTCTTCGGGTCGTAGACGTGATGCGCACCCTGATACCCGAATTTCATGCTGTGCGCCCCGGTGACATACGCGGCTGATGCGCGCCATGTGTGCGCCCCGATCCAGTTGTTCTCCCAGTTCTGTGAGTGGTACGTCAGATTCGGAATGTTGGCGTTGGCAGGGCAGCCGGCCGCGCACTGTTCGGTGACTCGTACCGTGTTGCGAGTGGGATTGCCCGGCTGCTCCATGCTGCCGTATCGACTGAGGTAGGTTCCGAATCCCGCGTCGATGAGAACCCGATTCGACACCGGCGAGGACCAGGTGATCTGCTGCACGCGCTGGAACCCGTGGGAATAGCCTCCGCTCGTCCCTCCCGCGCCCGTGCCGCCCGCCTCTGGCGAGAACGTTGGCGTCCCACCATAGATGAAACCGGATGACGGCTGTGCGCGACATCCTTCTTCCCGCTCCGACCATGTCGACCCGGAGCATGGCTTCTGCTCGTCCCAGAAGGCACCGATCTTGTTGCGCTCGGACGCCTGAAAGGTCAATCGCAGGCTCGTGATTCCGTAACTACCCGGGGAACGGGATTGGCGCGTCAGGTCGGGCTCGTACGTCCACTTCGTCGCGTCGCCGGCATTCTTGTTCGCCCACATTCCAGGAACCGAGCGGTGCGCACCCTCTTCACGCGCGATCGCGTAGAACCACACGCGGTCCTTCATGACCGGTCCGCCAACGCCGAGACTGAAGTCCCACAACTTGAGCAGCTGACCGGGCACGGTCAGGCCAGCAGCCTTCAGTTCGTCGGTGTAGTTGTCGCCGACCATCCCCTCGCTCACCGCCGCCGTGTAGAAGCTACCTTTGAACGAGTTGCCGCCGGTCTTTGGCACGATGCTCATCGTCGGACCGCCAACCTCCGCCTCGCCTAGCCCGCCAGACGTCGTAAATGCGACTTCCTGCGCGTTGGTCAGATCCGCGACGTACCCCGACACCCCCGCGCCGTTGACCGACGCGCCGGTATTGATGCCGTCCACCTGCAGCCGTCCCTCGTTCTCGCGACCACCAGCACCACCAAACACCGTCATGCCGGGCGTCACCTGCACGTCGCGACCGCCTGGCGTAAAGCTCGACTGCGTGGTGAGCGATGGAATCAACTGCATGATGGCGCCGTACGCTCGCGCCGAAGGAATCGCGTTGACCACGTCGCCGCTGACCGTCGCCTGTCGCCTGATGCTCTGCACATCGACGATCGGCGATTCACCGGTCACGACGATCGTCTCCTCGAGCGATCCGAGGCGCAGGTCGGCGTTGACGCTGGCCGTCAGCTGACCCTCGAGCTCGATCCCCTCACGCCTGACCGTGCTGAACCCCGTGAGCACGAACGTGACGACGTAGGTACCCGGCCGGAGGTCGATGATCCGGTACTGGCCCGTCGGATCGGTGACCGCGGAGCGGACCTTCTCGATCAGCGCGTCGCTGGACGCTTCAACGGTCACGCCAGGCATGACGGCACCCGACGAGTCCCGCACGACACCCGTGATGGACGCCTGAGCGAATGTTGCAGTTGGAACGACCAGGACCACGCCGAGCAGGAGGAACAGGCGGGCGAGTTTCGGCATGATAGATCTCCTTGCGCCGAAGCGGTACTGGCTTATACGCCCGCCTTAAAGGAACGTCAATCGTGGAAGAGAGCTGTCGCGAGAGGTAGAGGTGCAACCCGTCGCGAGTTCCCGCACGGCACGGATCAATTCATCTCCGCCGCCGCGACCAACTGGGCCCCCATGGCGCTGGCGGCGACGGACAGCACCCATCGGTCGTTGCGTGGCCGGACCGTCGATCAGCTCATTGGCGAGCCCTTGGTGATTCCGCTCGCCGTGGTATGGGTGACGAATTCTCGCAGAGTCCGA
>Ga0111539_10007773_pt1 | contig 13688 bp, 12 predicted proteins | sample RhiMethybrSRZTD1_FD_79667 | JGI IMG/M metagenome (GOLD analysis project Ga0111539, IMG submission 79667) | Populus rhizosphere microbial communities from Tennessee, USA - Rhizosphere MetaG P. TD hybrid SRZTD1 (version 2) (version 2) | ecosystem: Host-associated > Plants > Roots > Rhizosphere >...
AGCGGGGGTGGGGCCCCGCGAGCCAGAACAGATGACCGCCCGCAGGCGAGCGTAGCGAGCCGTCGCGGGCGCGCGAGCGGGGGTGGGGCCCCGCGAGCAACTAAGAGAAGTGACACGGCCGTGAGGGCCAACCCATGACGACCGAACGCCAGATCGACGCGAGCTGGACGCCGCTGGCCCTGGCCGCGCTCGAGCGTGCCTGCGCCCGCCACGGCGGGTGGGAGAGTTGGCGGAAGTTGTGGCGCGTCTCGCTGAGGGTCGCGACGCTCTCGGGATCGCTGCCGACGCTGAAAGGGCTGGGCCGATCGTTCCCGGCCCCGGGCCGGGTCGAGATCTTTCCGCACGAGCAGAAGACCGTCTTTCACGAGTTTCCTGACGCCCAGCACGTCTCGGTCTTCGAACGCGGCTCCGTCCGGCTCGACGCGGCCGCCGATCGCCGCGTCGTCGAGGAAAGCGTGCGACATCGCCAGGTCTTTCGCGGTGTCAGCCGGCTGCGCCGCTGGTCCCCGCTCGACGCGGTGTATTTTTTCGGATACGCGCTCTGGCACTACCACTCGTTGCCGTTCACCCTCGCTCCGGGACGGTTGTTCGGGCATCGCCGCGTGACGCTCGGCGGCATCGGCCGGTGTGACGTCCTGAAGATGCAACTTCCCCCCGACCATCCCACGCACAGCCGCGTGCAGACGTTCTACTTCGACGAGTCAGGCCTGCTCGTACGCCACGACTACGTGGCCGAGATCATCGGCGGCTGGGCGCGCGGCGCGCACTACTGGCAGGACTACCAGATCGTCTCGGGTATTCCCGTCGCCATGCGGCGGCGGGTCGTAGCTCGCCTGGGATCGACGCCACTCCCGGTCAACGTGCTCCATGCGACGCTGACGGACGTGCGGGTGGATGTGGATTAAAGCGCGTTCACGCCGTGCCGGACCTCCGGTACCGCCGGACCTCCGGTAGAGCACCGGACCTCAAGACGTGCCGGACTTCGAGTGCTATTTCTCTATGAGTATCTTGCCTCGCAGCAGACTGTCGAGCGTGTCGTTGAGGGCTTTGGCGTTGACCGCCTCGAGCACGAGACCGCCGGCGTTGCGGACGCTGTCGAAGCGGCTGGCCGCGATGTCGAACGCGACGAAGTACATCGACGGCTGTTCGGTGACCGGGCGGCGGGTGATGGCCGCGGCGACGTCCTCCGGGCTCGGCCCGTTGGTATTCTCTCCGTCGGTGATGACGAGCAGATGGCGGCGCGAGAGCCCTGTCTGGTCGAGCGCCCGCTTGCCGGCGATCATCGCGTTGCCGATCGGCGTGCCGCCCGCGGCCTTCATAGCGGCGATGGCGCCAGCCGCGCGCGTCCGGTCCGGAGGCCCCATCGGGATCACTTCGCGGGAGTCCGGCTGGCCGTCGAGACCGCTGAATTCGTAGATCCCGAGGAGCACCGGCTCGTCCTTGTGCTCTTCGGCGTAGCGGGAGAATTGATCGACGAGATCGATCGCCGCGCGCCGCGCCTCGACGATCTTCGCGGTGCCCTTGCCCTCTCCCGGCGCGCGCTGCATGCTGCCGGAGACGTCGATCAGAATGGCGGCGGCGAGCCCGTTGCGTTCGGCGACGGGCGCGTCGGGCGTGAGCGCCGCATCGAGCTTCCGCGACGCCGCAGAACCACCGTCTGGCGGCGGCGATCCGGATCCTGATCCGGGCGTCTGGCGCTCGCGCCGTGACAACACGAACACGACGACGACCGCGATCAGGATGACGATCTTGGCCCCGGCGGACCGCCTCATGCCGCCTCGGTCTTCGCCACGCCGTCGCGCTGCGCGATGCGCGCCGCGGCGGCCGTGCCCGATTCGAGCGCGCCTTCCATGTACCCCATGAACGCGTAGCTCGTGTACTCGCCGGCGAAGTGCAGACGGCCGATGCCTTGCCGAAGCGTGGGTCCCTGCGTTGTGACCTGACCCGGCGCCGGAAACGAGTACGAGGCCCGAGACCACGGATCGCCCGGCCAGTCCATGAAGCGGTACTTCACGAAGTTCGGCCGGATGCCGCGGTAGACCTTTTCGAGCGCGGCGAGATAACTTTCCGCGCGCGATTCGGGCCGCCATTCGCGGCACTCGTTCGCCGCGTTGCCACCGGAAAACGCGACCATCGCCGCGGCGCCCCCCGGCTGTCCGTCGGTGCCGTCCCAGGTGAGCGAGATCGGACCGTCGCTCAACAACTCCGGGCCAAGCTCCTCGCGCCGCCAGAACCGGCCCTTGAGCGCGATGAGGCACTTGACGTTGGTCGCCATCTGCGGCGCCAGGGTGACCGGCAGCAGCGGTTCGAACGCGATGCGGTTCCACACCGACGGCGGCGCCGTGAGCAGGACGTGATCGGCCTCGAGCACCTTGCCATCGCCGACGACGACGCGCACGCCGCGATCGGTCACGGCGACAGAGCGAACGGGCGTGCGCAGCAGTACGCGCGGCGCACCGATCGCGGTTACGAACTTCTGCGCGAGCTGCTGATTACCGCCGCCGCAGCGGTGCGTTTCGCTCTCGATCCAGTAACTCTTGCCGCCGCCCCCGCCTTGAATCATCGCGAGGTCGCCCAGGTAGCTCTGCCACGCGGTGATGACGCCGTTGTCGGCCGTCATCATCGTGTGCAGGCCGAGCTTGCACAGCGGCGAGACACTCAGACCGTCGATGAACGCGCCCATCGACCGCTTGTCGAGCGCCTCGGCATTCGGTGTTCGCCACGGTTCGCTCGGATTGGCGACGGTCTTCGCGTCGGCATCGATCTGCGGAAACGCGGCTTCCATTTCTTTCCAGAGCGCCTCGGAGGCGTCAGCCGTCAGGCGCTTGCCGCCGAGGACGACCGGCGCTTCGAGATCCTCCTCCGTCGCCTCGACGAGCTTCAGCTTGAAGCGCTCCGCGTACTTGATCCAGCGCGGGTGATTCGTGCCGACGAGCTCGCCGCCGCCCTCGACAATCTTGCCGGGGACCAGATCGCTGAAGCTGATGACGCGGCCGCCGACGCGGTTGCGCGCTTCGACGACCGTCACGTCGTAACCGACCTGTGACAGCTCATACGCGGCGGCCAGGCCGCTGAACCCGGCGCCGATCACGACGACCCGGCCGGCGCGCGCCTGGGCGAGCGGACGGGCGAAGCGGTCGCTCAGCAGCACGCCCGCGGCGGCCAGGAGCGACCGCTGCATCATTTCGCGCCGGGTTACGCCGTCACGCGGGCCAAACCGGCGATGGAGCTGGGCATAGAGATTGGGCATCGGGACTCCATTAAGGACATCACTCAATCGTGAACCACTGCGCTTCGACGCGGCGGTTGGCGGCCGAGTCGGTGCCGGTGGCTTCTTCCCAGCCGCGGCCGACTACGTCCAGCCGCTTCGGATCGACCTGGTACTTCTCGACGAGGATCTTCCGGATTTCGTCGGCGCGCTTCTTGCTGAGCTCCATCGCGCGCAACGCCTGCTGGCGCACGTACGCCTCGCCTCCCTGCTTGCGGAACTCGGACACGAGCGCGTTGTCCACGTGCCCGCGTAACAGCACCGTCGATCCCGGGCTCACCTGCAGCAGTTTCTTGATCGCTTCGAGGTTCTTGACGTTGTCCTGGATCGCCATGTCGAGCGAGGACGAGTTCGCCTCGAACGTGAACCGGATGTCCTTGCTCAGGAGCGGGTTCGTCTCGAGCGTCGCCGCGCCGCCCATCCGGATCGGCGCGATCGCGACCTTCTGCTCCTTGAACAGCCCGCTCTTGTCGATCGCCTGCAGGTATTTCAGATCGACAAAGCGTTCCGCGCCGGGCGGATCCTTCACGAGGTCGCTGCCGTACGCGAGCACCGCGGACTGATAGATCCCGCCGAAGCTGCCCGCCTCGTCGATCGCGCCCGAGAAAAACGCGAGGTTCTCCGGCAGGTTGGACAAGTGCACGCGCTGCAGCTCGGTGCGCGCCTCGTCACGGGACCACTTGAACACGCGGCCGATCAGGTCGAGGTACGCCTCCGGCTTGTCGCGCACCATCCGGTTGCCCTCGAGCAGACCCTGCACGAGCCCCTCGACGAGCTTCGGCTGCTGCTCGGCAAAACCCTTGTGCACGATCAGCATGTCCGCGACGATGAGCAGGTTGCGATTGGTGGTGAGCACGTGCGCCTGGCCGCCGCTCGCGCCGACGACTTCCGAGAGCTTCGGCTCCCACGTGACGCACCCGGCCAGCCGGTTCTTGCCCGACTTGAGATCGGCGGCAAAGAGGTCGCCGGCGCCGAACCCGTCCTCGGTGTAGACGAGGTTGAGGCGTTCGGGATGCGGGGTCGCGTCCAGGCTGCCGAGCGTGTTGACCATCAGCCCGGCTTCCTGCGCGAGATACCGGATGAAAAAATCCACCTCCGTGAACTGCGCGGTCGCGATCGTCTTCCCCTTGAGCTGGTTGATCCGCTTGATGTCGTTGCGGACCACGAGCCCGTCGGCGCCGCGCGAAAACCCGACCTGCGCCGGGGCGATCGCGTGAAGCTGCCGCCCGTACACCGCCAGCACGTCGGCGGTCGTGACCGACGCCGCGATCTTGCCTTCGTTCAGCTCGGACCAGTTCTCGTCCTCGCTGATCGCGATCTTCACCTTGAACCCGAAATTCTTGAAGAACACCGAGTTCTCGGTCGGATCGAGCCCGCCGTTCGCGGCGATGAGCCCCGCGTACCCCGCGTACTCGCTGATCTCGATCGGGATGACGTTGTCCTTGATCTGCACCGGTCCGGGCGGCGACAGCTTGGGGACATCGACCTTGACCTCGACCACGCCGGGCGCCGCCTCGGCCGTCTCGGCCTTGTCGCCGGCGCTGCCGCCACCGGCGGCATTGCGCAGCACGAGCCACGCGCCGAGGGCGACCAGCCCGATGACGAGCAGGAACGAGACGAACTTGCCGAGTGGCGTAAACCGCTGCTGCGAAGGTGCGTCGCTCACTGGTTGGGCCCGATCTCCTTCGTGGCCGGCGTGGACGTCGGGCTCGAGGCGGGCGTCGCCTGCACGCCCTGACTGGCGAGGAACTCAGCGAGCGCCTGCTGTTCGAGCGCCTTGCGCTCGGTTTCCTTCTCTTGGATCGCGCCCAGGTCGACCATGTCGTGCGCAACGCGCGCCTTGCCGGCCGAGACCTCGTAGCGCTTCTGCAGGACGTCCTCGACGGTCTTCATCGTGTCGCCGAGATCGCCCACCTTGAACGCGACGCTCGAAAGCGCGGTCGCCGCTTCGGCCTGCGCTTCCTTGATCTGCACCTGCGACAACTGCTTCTCGAGCTTTCGGACCTTGTCCTGGAACTCCTGCTGCGTGACCTTGGCCTGGCGCAGGTTGGCCTGATACGCCTCTTCGGTCTCCTGCAGCTCGTGGCTGTCGGTCTGGAGATCGGCCTTGAGCTCCTGCAGCTCGCGCGCGAGCGTGCCGGCCAGCTCGAGGTTGCCCGCTGAGTGATTCGCGAGGATGCGCCGCTCGAGATCCTGCGCTCGCACGGCCTTCCCCTTGACCTGCACCTTCAGCCGTTCCGCGACGCCGGCCATCTTGGCCAGGGCCAGGTTGTACTGCGTCATCTTCTGACGAAAGTCCTGGCGTGCCGCTTCCATCAACGCTTCCGGATTCGCTTCCTCGATGCCGCTGATGAACAGGCCTAGAAAGCCGCGCAGCAGACGGCCGATACGAGCAAACATGGGTCAGCCTCCTCGGGTCGGGCAATTGTACGTCTGGGGCGGCGCGCCGCGAATGCCTCTCGGCGAACGGCGTGCCGGGACCGGCGAGCGGCGGCTACACGAACTTCCGGAGCGCGTCGATGCGCGTCTCCAGCTCCTCGGGAGAGAGCTCCTTGAAGCGTGCCGGCAGGAAGCGCGCGTCCGTGCACTCTTTCACGGCCACGAGATCCATGTACTCGAGCTTGCGCGTATGAGGATTGGGACGCACTTCGCCAAGCACCTCTGCCAGCACTTCCTTCAAGAGACGTTTCGGAGGCTCGGCAAGTTCATGGATGCGCAGCGCCCGGACCAGCACGCCCTCGAGCTCGTGGCCGCCCAGTCCCTTGACGTCCTCGAGCGCCGGCAGGTCCGTCTCGGCGAGCGGGAACTTCAGCTTCCGAGCGATCGCCATGAGCAACGCGCGCCGCTCCTCCACCGTCTCCGGCGGGAACAGCGGGATGTGCACGTCGAGCCGCCCCTGCCGTTTCAAATCGACTTCGAGCAGATCCGGCCGTGACGTCGCGAACACCCAGATGATCCGGCCGCGGTTGCGCGTGTCGGACATCTCCTTCGCCAGCATCGAGTAGACGCGCCCCGACAGTCCGCTGTCCCCGTCGCCCGACTCGCGTCTGCCCGCCGCCTGGTCGGCCTCGTCCACGAAGACGACGACCTGCCCGAGCGCGCGCAGCACTGCGAAGATCTTCTCGAGGTTCGACTCGGTCGCGCCGACCCAGCGATCGCGGAAGTTCTTGAACACGACGCACGGAATCCCGAGCTCGCCGGCCCAGCACTGCACGAGAAATGTCTTCCCCGTCCCAATCCGGCCGGCGATGAGATACCCCATCGGCAGCGCGTGCACGGCGCCGCGCTTGAGCAGCGTCGCGTCTTCGCGCAGCCAGGATTTCACCGGCGCGAGCCCGGCGACGTGGTCGAGCGTAAACGGCGACTCGATGAACTCGAGCAGCCCCTGACACTCGCGCTCGATCATGTCTTTCTTGATCCCGGCCAGCCACGCCGCCGTGATCTTCTTCTTGTTGCGCAGCGCCAGCGCGATGGCCGTCCGCGCGCCGACACGGCTGAGTCCGGTCAGCCGCGTGCCCAGCGCCTCGAGCGGCACCTCGGACTCGGCCGCGAGCGTCGGAAACTCGCCCTCGGCCAGCGCCTGCACGTACTCGCGCATCGCCGCCTCGTCCGGCAAGGGAATGTGCAGCGCCGCCGCGTGCGGGTTCTCGACGACGAGCGCGTTCAGATCGTGCAGTCCCTCGCTCACGAGGACCGTGACGATATTCGCCTGCGCGATGGCCGGATCGTTCGCCCAGCCGAGCACCTTGACCACGTTCGCGGCGAACGGTCCGCCGAGCTGCAACGCGTCGCCGCGCGGCACGACGAACTCCGCGAACTCGATGACGACGGCGATGCGGCGCGGCGCCTTGCCGCCTTCGGCAATCGCCTGCAGGTTGAGCGTGCGCAGGAGATAGCGATCGATCAGCTCCAGCGCCGATCCCGGCTCCCGCAAGAGCGTCATCGATGCGCCCTCGCGCCCGATCGCGTTGGTCAACCAATCGCTCCAATCCGCCGAACCGCGCGTCGCCCTCGCCCCGCGGCTCCGGTCGTAACGCAGGACGACGTCGTAGCTCGCGAACATGACCTCGTCCAGAAACGCCGGCACGGAAAGCAGCCGGCCATTGCCGGAGATGACGTCGAAGACATTGCCGTGCAGCAGGAACTGCGCGGCCGCGCCCGAGCGGAACAGGTCGCGCATGGCACTTGCCCAGTTGGGGAGCTCAGATGTCATTCGTTTCGTGCCTCGTTGAGGGACATGTCACTGTTTCTGTCCCTGCCTCGCCGCGCCCTGCAGCGGCGCGGGCTCCGACAAGAGATCCTCCATCGCACCGAGCACTTGTCGCTGGTCGCGGATCCACTCCGACGTGCCGCCGAGTGTCGCGGCGATTTCGTCGATGCGTTGTGAGAGCAGCTCCGGATCGGTGGCAAGCGCCGCCTGTTCGCGGATGAGCTCGACCTGGTGCTCGATGCGCTGGAGCTCGGCGTCGATGAATGTCAGCTGCCGATCGGCGTCGCCACGGCGATCGATCCGCTGGCGGAGGATCTCGACCTGGCCTTCGAGGCTGCGGCGGAGCTCGTCCGTGAGTTGATCGCTCTTGAGCCGGTGCTCGATCGCGGCCATCGACTTCGAGAGGTCCGACGCGCCGCTGCCGCTCGGCTCGCCAATTACCTTCGCGATCGTATGTCGCGCCACGAGCAGCCGCAGATACATCCAGGTCAGCCGGCCGAGCCCTTCCTGCTGCGCCTCGAGGCCGGGTGGCGGCGAGTCGGTCGTGCTCGTCTGGAGATCGATGATCGAGCGGCAGCGATCCGCGATCGCCTGATACCGTCGGCGATCGGCCTCGCCGAGCTCGGCGAGCGCCCGGGCGATGCGCGTGTCCCAATCGCCGCGCGACCCGAGCGCCGTCCGGGCGTCCACGTTGCGGCGGAAGCGCTCGTTGGTCGCGACCACGAGCAGGTATCCCAGCTCGAGGCCGGCGCCCAGCACCCAGAAGCCGGGATTGAGCACGCCGAGCATGCCCACCGCGGCGATCCCCACCCAGTTCGGCGGCACGGGCATGCCGAGCGGCCGGGCGTTGAACGCGCTCGCAAGATACTGGAAAAAGCCGGGTTTGCCCGCCATCAGGCCGTGCGTGTCATTCTAGTTCGATGACGGACAGGAACGCGGCCCGGTTCCTCCAGCGGGGATGCCGATGACGCTGCTGGACCTCTCCGCCGACCGTCCCGACCTGATCGAGCAGACAGCCAATCTGCTCGTCGAGACGTTTCGATCGCGCACCGACGCCTGGTCCACTCTCGACGATGCCCGGCAGGAGGTCCTCGCCTCGCTCGAACCGGGGAAGATCAGCCGCGTCATGCTCGCGGCCGATGGCCGCGTCGTCGGCTGGATTGGCGGCATGCCGCAATACGGCGGCAAGGTCTGGGAGCTGCACCCGCTCGTCGTGGCGCCCGCGTCTCAGGCCCAGGGGATCGGCCGCGCGCTCGTGCGGGACCTCGAAACGCTCGTCGCCCGGCGCGGCGCGCTCACGCTCTGGACCGGCAGCGACGACGAACGGAACGAGACCACGCTCGGGGGCGCCGATCTCTACGTGGACGTGCCCGGCGCGATTCGCAATATCCGCAATCTCAAGCGCCATCCGTACGAGTTCTACCAGCGCCTCGGGTTTACCATCGTCGGCGTGATGCCCGATGCGGACGGCCGCGGCCGGCCCGACATTTTCATGGCGAAGCGGATCGATCGGGTCACGATTCGCCGCGAGCCGCTGGGATCGCCGGTCTCGCTCGAGCTCATCGACCGGCTCAACGCCGAGCTGGCGGCGGCCTACCCGGAGGACGGCGCCAATCATTTCCGCCTCGATCTCGACGAGGTCGCGCCCGGCCGCGGCGCATTCGTCGTCGTGTATCGCGAGAACGAGGCAGTCGGCTGCGGCGCGGTCAGGCGGCTGGAGGGACGGGACGCCGAGCTCAAGCGCATGTTCGTCGTGCCGGACGAACGGGGCCGCGGCCTCGGCCGCGCGATACTCGACGCGCTCGCCGACGAAGCGCGGGCGCTCGGCGCGACCCGGCTCGTCCTCGAGACCGGCACGCGCCAGCGCGAAGCGCTGGCGCTCTACGAACGGGCGGGATTCGCGCCGATTCCGCTGTACGGTGAGTACGTCAACTCGCCGGCGACGAGCCTCTGCCTGGCGAAGGAGCTGTGATGATCCGTCGATCCGTTCTCGTCGCCTGCGCCGCCGCGGTGCTGCTCGTGGCCGGCGCGCAGGGTCAGACGCAATTCTCCCCGCGGCCCAACATTCTCATCATCCAGGCCGACGATCTCGGCTACGGCGATCTCAGCGTGTACGGCCAGACGAAGTTCTCGACGCCGAGCCTCGATCGGCTCGCGCGCGAAGGCACCCGCTTCACGAACTACTACGCCGGCAGCACGGTGTGCGCGCCGTCGCGCGCCGCGCTCATGACCGGCCAGCACACCGGTCAGGTCTGGATCCGCGGCAACGCCCAGCTGCCGCTGCGCGATGAAGATTTCACGATCGCGATGTCGCTGAAACAGGCGGGCTACCGGACCGCGCTCATCGGCAAGTGGGGACTCGGTCGGCCCGGCACGTCAGGCCAGCCGGATCGCAAAGGGTTCGAGTACTCGTTTGGCTTCATCGACCAGCAGCACGCCCATCGGCAGTTCACCGACCATCTTTACCGCAACGCCGAGCCGGTGCCGATCGACCTCGAGAAGGACTACGTCAACGATTTGTTCACGCGCGAGGCGGCGACGTTCATCGAGAAGGACGATCGGCGACCATTTTTCATCTATCTCAATTACACCGTGCCGCATGCCGAGCTGCGGGTGCCGGACGACTCGCTCGAGCCGTTCAAGGGCAAGTTTCCGGAGAAGCCGTTCGTGAACGCCACGGCCGACGGCCGTGCGACCGGTCCGGAGGACACGGTCTCGCTCGGCTACCGGTCGCAGCCGACGCCGCACTCGGCGTTCGCGGCCATGATCACGCGCATGGATCGGGACATCGGCCGGATCGTCGAGCTCATCGACAAGCGCGGGGCGGGCCGCCAGACGCTGGTGCTGTTCACGAGCGACAACGGCCCGCACCAGGAAGGCGGCGGGGATCCGGCGTTCTTCAACAGCTCGGGCGGTCTGCGCGGCATCAAGCGCGATCTTTACGAGGGCGGCATCCGCGTGCCGATGATCGCGCGCTGGACCGGCACCGTTCCGGCCGGACGCGTGAGCGATCACGCGTGGGCGCACTGGGATCTGTTCCCGACGCTGGCCGAGCTCGCCAGCGCGCAGACGCCAAAACAGCTGGACGGCCTGTCGATGACCCGCGCGCTTCGCGGGCGGGCACAGCCCGGCCACCAATTCATGTATTGGGAGTTTCACGAGCGCGGCTTCCAGCAGGCGGCGCGGACGGGGAACTGGAAGGCCGTGCGGCTGAAGAACGGGGCCCCGCTGGAGCTCTACGACCTCGCGAAGGATCCCGCCGAACAGCGCGACGTCGCGAGCGAACACGCGGACGTCATTGCTCGCTTCGAGACGTTCTTCAAGGGCGCGCGGACCGATTCGCCGACCTGGCCGATCAAGTAGTGCTTCAGTCCACAACACGGAGCACACGGAGATCACACAGAGAGCACGGGACGATCAGGCTTTACCTAAAACGACCCGTGACCTCCGTCTCTCCGTGAGGTCCGTGTTATGGATCGAAGGACACGCGGGCCCGCTGTCTCGGCATACAATTCCCGTAGGACATGCATCCGCGTCTCGTCGAGCTCTTCGTCTACGTCGATCAAGAACATGCCGACCTCACGGGCACCGTGCAGAAGGTGCCGGCGCCGTTGCTGGCCGAGTCGCCCGGGCCTGAGCGCTGGTCGGTCGCCCAGGTGCTCGAGCATCTCGTGCTGACCGAGCGCCAGATCGCGCGTCTGCTGGCGCGGCTGTTCAGCGACGCCGTCGCGAAGCACCTGCCGGCGGAAACCGACACCCGGCCTATCCTGGCGGCGATCGACACGCGCCGCATCACCGACCGGAGCATCCGGAGCGTCGCGATTGAGTCGTTGCGGCCGCCGGGCGAGCTCACAGCCGCCGAATCGCTCGAGGCGCTCGCGGCGGCGCGCGTGGCGCTCGAAGAGTCGGCGCGCATCGGCAGCGGCCTCGCGCTCACTCAGGTGGTCTACCCGCATCCGACGCTCGGTCCGCTGAACGGCTACGAGTGGCTCGCGTTTGTCGGCGCGCACATGGCCCGCCACCACGAGCAGATTCGAGAAACCGTCCGGCTCCTCAGCCGGATGCCTTACCAGTAGGGCCGACCGCAGGATCGCGACTCGTGGCCAAAACAGCGACTCACGCCGGGGGCGTCGTCTTTCGCCGGGATCCGGACGCGGTCCGGTTCCTGCTCGTCACAGCCAAGAACCAGACCAAGGAATGGGTGTTGCCCAAAGGGCACATCGAAGAGGGCGAATCGGCGCCCGAGACGGCCGTGCGTGAGGTGCTCGAAGAATCGGGCGTCAAGGCGCAAGTCGTCGAGCTCCTGGGCCGGCTCGAATTCGACGGCCGGCGCGGCTGGATTCGGGCGGATTTCTTCCTGATGGAATTCACGGGCGACGGTCCGGCCTCGACAGAGGGACGCAGCCGCGTGTGGCTCACCCATGCCGAGGCCGATCGCGCGCTCGTGTTTCCGGACGCGCGCCAGCTCGTCGCCAAGGCCAGGCGCGTCGTCGAAGCGATGTAAGATGCCGCACACGTCTGGGGACTGAGCGGAGGGCACCGACATGCGGAAGAGCTGGCTCATCGGCACCGTGGCGCTGGTCGTCGCGGCCGGGTGCGGAAAATCGGAGCAGGAAAAGCAGGCGGAGAAACTGAAGGAAGCGGCCGCGCAAGTGGCGGCCGGTGCGCAACAGGCAGCGGCCGGCGCGCAGCAGGCTGCCGGCGGCGCGCAGCAGGGCGCCAACCAGCTCGCGAAGGGCCTCGAACAATTCGCCAAGGGCCTGGCGCAGATGGGCCAGAGCTCGGCGAACGCCACCGTCATCGACTTCGAAGTCCTGAAGACGCTCATCCCAGAGATGCCCGGCTGGACCCGCGGCGACGTCAAGGGTGAGCAGGTCAGCATGGGCGTGAAGATGTCGAAGGCGCGGACGAGCTACCAGAAGGGCGACAGCTCGATGACGCTCGAGATCGTCGACACGTCGTTCAATCAGCTCCTCCTCGCGCCGATGACGATATTCATGGCGGCCGGCTACGAGGAGCGATCCGACGACGGCTACACCAAGTCGATCTCGCTCGCCGGCGCACCGGGCTTCGAGAAATGGCGCAAGCAAGGGAAGGACGGCGAGGTCAACCTCCTGGTCGCGAACCGTTTCATGGTTTCCGCCGAGGGCAACAACGTCGAGAGCATCGACGTCCTCCGCAAGGCTGTGCAGACGGTGGACCTCAACAAGCTTGCGGGCATGAAGTGATTCTCGAGGTCCGGGACTGAAAACTCCCGTGCCCGGACGGAGGGGCGGGCTTCAGCCCGCCTTTGCCGGGCCGGCTGAAGCCGGCTCCTGTTGAAACGCAATTCACAATCTGAATCCCCCGGCGAGCGGATCTCTGTCATCAACAATGAACGTGTGTTCGCCGGTGACCCAGGCGTCACCCGAGAGCTCGGGGACGATCGCGGGGTGATCGCCGACGCGCGTGCGGTCGGCGACGCGGGCGCTGAACGTCGTGCCGATGATGCTCTCGTGCACGAACGGCCGGCCGTCTTCCACGATACCCATCGCATCGAGGACCGCGAGGACGGCGCACGTCCCGGTGCCGCAGGGCGATCGATCCACCTCGGCGTCGGCGAAGATCGTGACGTTCCGCAGATCCGCGCCCGAAGTGTTGGCTGGTCCCGTGAAAATCGTGCCATAGAGGCCGGTGAGGCCCGGTTCCTCCGGGTGCACGGCGGTGAAGACGGCCTCGACCCCCTCCTTGATCCGCATGCCGAGCTCCCGCAGCTTCGTCAGCGATCCTGGCTGGATTGGCACGCCCGCCGATTCGGCGTCCACGATCGCGTAGAAGGCGCCGCCGAACGCGACGTCGGCCTGCACCGTGCGCGCGCCGAGCGTGACCGGGATCGCGGAGGCGAGGACGAACGACGGCACGTTGATGAACGACACGCGCGTGACGCGCGGCCGGCCGGGGCCGCCGGTGATCGTCGCGCGCGCACGGATCTGGCCGGCGGGCGCATCCAGCACGATCTCCGTCCCGTCGCCGCCGGGCGTGATCAGCCCGCGTTCGAGCGCCAGCGTGACGACGGCGATGATCCCGTGGCCGCACATCGTGCTGAAACCCTCGTTGTGCATGAAGAGCACGCCGGCGTGCGAATCGGCGCGCTCGGGCTCGGTGAGCAGCGCGCCGTACATGTCTGTATGTCCGCGCGGCTCGAGCATCAGGGCGCGCCGCAGGTGATCC
>Ga0111539_10007774_pt1 | contig 13687 bp, 20 predicted proteins | sample RhiMethybrSRZTD1_FD_79667 | JGI IMG/M metagenome (GOLD analysis project Ga0111539, IMG submission 79667) | Populus rhizosphere microbial communities from Tennessee, USA - Rhizosphere MetaG P. TD hybrid SRZTD1 (version 2) (version 2) | ecosystem: Host-associated > Plants > Roots > Rhizosphere >...
AACGCGTCCCACTCCCGATGCCGCCACGGCACGCAGCTCGAGAGCAGCATCGAGCCGCCCGGCCGGTTCCCCTTCTCCGCCACCGCCACGTCGACGCCGAGCTCGCGAAGGCGTGCGGCGGCGACGAGCCCGGCCATGCCTGCGCCGGCGACGAGGACGCGCAACTACACGAGCGAGAACGTCGGCTTGTGCTCGACGTACTCGAGCTTCACGCGCTCGGGGCCCCAGACGAAGACGGCGTACGTGTTCGGGGCGTCGACGACGTCCGCGACCTCGGCCGGCAGGTCCTTGGCGTCGTCCGCCCGGTCGACCAGCACCGCGAGGTGGTTGAGCAGCGGCCGCTCGGGGTCTCCCGGCTCGCCGCGGTGGAACTCCACGAACGCACCGCCGAGCTCGACCCGAGGCACGCCGTCGCGCGGTTCGGCCTCGTTGAAGCCGAGCGAGAGGTACTCGTCCGCGGTGGCCTCCGGATCGCCAGACCAGAGCGCCACGTTGTCGAGGTCGTAGTCGACGTCGGTCTGCGCACGGATGACGTTCACCCTCAGCCCTTCGCCGAGCTCGTACGTCCCCTCGTCGCCGTCGTTTGCGCGGAGCGTGATCTCCTTCAGCGCACCGGGGTCGCGCGGCCCTTCCTCCGCGAAGAGCGTGAGCTTGAACCGACGTGCATCGGCGCCGATGAGCGTGAACCGATCGGTGCGCTCGATCACGTGCATGCCGAGCTGCTCGGTCGCTCTCTCGACGATGGCGTCGCGGTCCGCCACCCAGAGGGCGACATGATCCAGTGTGCGGGCCGTCACCGCGTCCAGCCTAGCGACGCGGTGACACCCTGCGTCGAGACGTCACTTGCGACGGTCGACCGCCCGCTGAAGCTGCGCCTTGTCCATCGTGGAGCGGCCCTCGATGCCCATCCGCTTCGCCTCGTTGTAGAGCTGCTCCTTCGTGCGGCCCTTCGGCCGGTTCGTGCCCGATCGCTGCCCGCCGCGCTGGCCCGACGACATGTCGGTGCGCGAGAGACGCGACGACTCCCGCGCCTCGCCCGACCGAGCGCGCTCCTTGTTCACGGTGCGCGCGGCGATCTCCTGGGCCTTGTCGTGCGACGTGCCCCGATCCTCGAGGCTTTCCTTGATGTGCTCGTACTGCCGTTCCCGCTTGTCGTTCCAAGCCTGCTGTGGCATACGGTACGACCCCCTTTCGTCTCTCGGGGTCGTTCTTCCCGCCCGCCCGAAGGCCTAATCGCTACTCGAGCGGCGGGTTCTGCACGTTGTGCTCCGTGGCGTACTCGTCCGTCAGCTTGTTGACGACGTCGAACCCCTCGCCGTAGGCGTAGTTGATCTTGACGAACGGCTCCCATTTGTCGGGCAGCGCGTCCTCCGGGAAGATCGCCTCGACCGGGCACTCCGGCTCGCACGCGCCGCAGTCGATGCACTCCTCGGGGTCGATCACGAGGATCCGCTCGGCCTGGTGGATGCAGTCGACGGGGCAGACGTCGACGCACGAGAGATCTTTGATGTCGATGCAGGGCTCGGCGATGATGTACGTCACGGTGCGCGAGTCTAGCGAGGCCCGGCGACGAGCCCGTCGACGATCTCACCGACGCGCTCGACGAGCGCGGACTTCGCCAGGACCTGGTCGAATCCGGCCTCGTTGGCGGCTCGGAGGCCGCCCGTGTCCGTGTGGTTCGTGAACCCGATGATGGGCACGTCCGGGTATGCGTCGACGACCTCGTCGGGATCGATACGAGCGATGTCGGCGATCACGATGTCGGGCGGATCGACGCTGTCGGTCGTCACGACGTGGTGCACCGGAAGAAGCCCCTCGAGCTTGCCTCGGAAGAAGAGGTCGACCCCACACAGCAGGATCGTCGCCACGTCACCGGGAGGGTAACACTGCCTCTCGTGGTCGAAAAGGGCTTCGCCGACGGGCTCGGGCACGCGCGCGCGGGCCGCTACTTCGAGGCGCACGAGGCGTTCGAGGACGCGTGGCGCGCAGCCGACACGGACGAGCGCGACTTCTTCCAGGGCCTCGTGCACGTCGTCGTCGCGTGGCACCAACAGGAGCGTGGGAACCTCGTCGGTTGCGAGCGCCAGCTCGCGAAAGCGGAGCGCCGACTCACGCGCTACGCACCGGCGCATCGCGGAGTCGACGTCGCCAACCTCCTCGCCCAGGTCATCGCCGGACGCCCGGGCGAGCTCGCGCCGCTACACCTCGCCGAGGCCGAGGAACTCGAGCACCCGACGCAGCCCGGTGTAGAGCCACCACTCGCGATGGAAGAACAGGAGCAGCCCGAGCGCGACGAGGATCAGCCCGCTCGCGACGCGTAGCCAGATCCAGTGGTCGCGCAGGAACCGGAAGCCGCCCATCGCCTGCGCGAACGCGACGCCGACGAGCAGGAACGAACCTGCAAGGCCGAGCGAGTACGCGGTCAGCAGCACGATCCCCTTCGCGATGGTCCCCGTCGCGCTCGCGAGCACGAGCACCGACCCGAGCACGGCGCCGACGCAGGGAGCCGCGCACACCGCGAACGCCGCACCGAGCAACGCGTTCGAGCCGTTGCGTGCGCGCGCGACCAGACCGGGCGCCACCAGCCGCTCCGGCCACGGCAGCAATCCCGCGAACGCGAGACCGAAGACGACGAGCAGGAACCCCGCGACCTCGATCCGCCGCTCGGACGGCAGCACCGACCCGAGCGCCGCGGCACCCGCGCCGAGCGCGACGAAGACCACCGTGAACCCGAGCACGAACGGCACGCTCCCGGCGAGCACGCGCCGCGGAGTCGGGGTCCCGCCTGCGACGATCGACAGGTAGCCCGGGACGAGCGGCAGGACGCACGGCGCGGCGACGGACACGACGCCGGCGAAGAACGCGGCCGCGAGCTGCCCGGTCACTCGAGGAGCGGCAGCTCCTCCTCGGGACGGCGCGTCCAGCGCCAGAGGAGGAACGTCAGCACGGCGGCGCCCGCGAGCAGTCCGGCGACCGGGAGCACCCACGCGAGCAGGTCGAACCCCTTCTGCTCGGGCGCCGCGAGGACGCCCTTGCCGAACTGCGCGACGAGCTGGTCCTTGATCTCGCTCTTCGTGTCTCCCGCCGCGATCCGCTGCCGGATGTACTGCTTCATCCGCAGCGCGACCGGCGCGTTCGACTGGTCGAGCGTCGTGTGGCACGTCGGACACACGAGCTCGCCTTCGAGCTCCGCCTGCGACGGATGCTGCTCGCTCGCGAACGCGGCCGGCACGAGCACCAGCGCGAGGGAGACCACGACGAGCAACCTCACGACAGCGCCTTGCGAATCGCGTCGTCGAGCTCCGCGGGCTCGGTGAACTCCCCGATGCGGTGCTCCACGATCTTCCCGCTGCGGTCGACGAAGAACGTCTCGGGCAGGCCCGTGAGCCCCCACGGCTCCCAGAGCTTCGCCGGCCCGTCGTATGCGATCGGGTACGTCAGCTCGTACTTCTTGACGAAGCTCTTCGCGTCGCCGGTGAAGTCGCGCGTGTCGACGCCGATGAAGACGACGCGGTCCTTGTACTTCCGCCACGCGCTCTCGAGCAGCGGCGCCTCCGAGCGGCACGGGCCGCACCACGTCGCCCAGAAGTTGATCACCATCGGCTTGCCGACGTGGTCGGCGACCGCGACGCGCTCACTGTCGTCGAGGTTCGGCAGGTCGAAGCGCGGGACCGGCTGCCCGACGCGCGCGACCGGATCCTTGTCCGCGACGATCTTCCAGACGAGCAGGCCGAGAAGCCCCAGCACGAGCGCGAGCGCTCCGAGCTGCGCCGCGACCTTCGCCGTGCGCGTCACGCCGAGACGATGAACACGGTGGTGCCTACGGGCACCTTCTCGAACAGCCACTCCGCGTCGGTGATGCGCATGCGGATGCAGCCGTGCGAGACGGAGTAGCCGATCGAGCCCGGCTCAGGCGTGCCGTGAATGCCGACGCCCGGGCTCGAGATGCCCATCCAGCGCGTGCCGAGCGGATTGCTCGGACCGGGCGGGACGGGGTCGAGGTCCTTCGCCCACGCAGAGTCCGGCGGGTACCACCACGGGTTCTTCCACTTGACCACGATGCGGAAGCGGCCGAGCGGCGTCGGGTACTGGCTCTGGCCCGTCGCGACGCCGAACGTGCGCAGGTAGCGCATGCCGTTGTAGAGGAAGAGTTTGTTCGCGCTCCGGCGGATCACGATCACCGGCCCGAAGCTCTTGCGCGTCACCTTCGCGCGCAGCACCTTCGGCTTGAGCGAGATCGGCCCGCGGAGTCCGGCGGTCAGCGCGGACGTCACAGCCGCTTCGCCGGCGACGCGGTCGATCTCGCGGCCGTCCTTCTCGGGCGCGATCCACGGCTTGAGCTTCTTGAGGAAGAGGCGGGCGTCGACCGGCTTGCGCGCGAAGCGCGTCGCCACCTCCGCGACGAACTTCCGGATCTCGAGCCTCCGCACCGTGACCGTGAGCGGCACCGTCGTGTTCGGCTGCGCGACGAGGGCCTCCTGCACCGCGCGCAGCACCGAGGGCGCCGCGAGCTTGTCGGAGGGCGCCTCGAACATGAACGAGCCGTAGGTCAGCACGAGCGGGAGGGAGAACTGCGTGCGCACGTACTCGGTCGCCTGCTCGGCGGTCAGCCCGCCGACCGGAGTCGTGCCGATCGAGACGCCTTCGGGGATCGTCGTCGCCGGTACGGGCTCGTCCGCTGCGCGCGCAGGCGCGCAGACGAGAACGGCGAGTGCGACGATGAGAATGGAGAGGCGCTTCACGAGAGGCTTTGACCGATGGCTCGCGGGTCGTCGGTGATGATAGCGTCGGCGCCCCACTGCACCAGCCGTGCGGCCTCGGCTTCGTCGTTGACCGTCCACGCCCAGAGCGCGGTCGAGCGCGAATGACACGTTCGGATCAATGTCGGCGTGACGAGCTGCCGGTGGACGACCGCCGCGGACGCCGACGCCCGGTCGAGCCACCTGCCGACGAGCCTCGGCAGAGCCCACTTCATCGCCGTGAGGCCGGCGGCGAGCACCGGCGTGAACGTCCGGCGGCCGGCAAGGCCATAGCGGTCCTCGGGGTAGGAGAGCCCGACCCGCACCTTCGGCTCGTGCCGGCGCAGGTCGCGGAGGGCGCTCCAGTCGAGCGAGCTCACGAGGGAGCGGTCGAGGACGCCGTGCCGGCGGAGCGCCACCGCGATGCGCTCCTCGAGCCCGCGCTCCTTCAGATCGACGTGCGCGCCGACGCCGGCGCCGGCGAGCAGCTCGAGCGCCTCGTCGAACGTCGCGCGTGTCTCCGGAACCTCTTGCCGCGAATGGGCGAGCACGAGCTCGCCGCCACCCTCGGCGAGGACGTCGAACTCGACGTACTCGCAGCGCTCCGCGATCCCGGCGCGCAGTGCCTCGAGCGTGTTCTCCGGCGCGAGCGCCGCCGCTCCGCGGTGTCCGATCTTGATCGGCGGCCCGTCCCCGCGGAGGATCCTCACGGCGCCGTCGGCAGCCGGTCTTCCTCGAGCCGGCCGCCCTCCGCCGCGTACGTGAGGATCATCCGGTCGGTCACCCACTCGACGGGCGCGCGGTCGTCGGTCCACGGGTCGTCGGACGCGTGCTGCGCCGGTCCGAGCTGGCGCGTCATCAACTCGACGAGCGGCGCGAGCCGCCTCGGGTACGTGGACGTCGACGGGGGCGCGGTGAACCCGAGCACGATGTGGTTGAAGCGCAGCGCCGGCCACGACTTCACGATCGGGAACTCGGTTGCGAGCGTCCCGACGAGCCCGCGCTCGAGCCGGTTGTCGTCCGGGATCGTCGCGACGTTGAGCGCGACGATCCCGCCCGGCGCCAGGTGCTCGCGCACGAGCCGGAAGAACTCGCGCGTCGCGAGATAGAACGGCACGTACGGCTGGTGGTACGCGTCGACGACGATCAGGTCGTACTTCTGATCGGTGCGGCGGAGAAACGGACGCGCGTCCGCGTCGTGCACGTGCAGTCGCGGGTTGTCGGACATCCCGAGGTAGCGGCGTCCCGCAGCGCTCACCGCCGGGTCGATCTCGACGCCGTCGATCTCCGCGCGCGGCCAGTAGACGCCGAACGCGCGTGCGACCGTCCCGCCGGCGTTGCCGAGGATCGCGACGCGCCGCGGCCCGTGGGCCAGGTAGGCCGGGACGGCGAGGAACGCGTCCCACACGCCGCCGGTCAGCACGGTGTCGGGCCGCCAGACCGAGTGCACGGCGACGCCCTCGTTGAGGTAGAGGCGTCGCACGCCGCCGCGTTCCACGACCTGCACGAACTGGTACGGCGACTCCGTCTCGTAGAGCACGTCGCCGTTGCCGCTCTTGATCGCGCCGGGTGGGATCGCGAGCAGCCCCGCAATTGCGACGGTCGCGACGAGCCAGCGACGACCGAGCAGCGTCGCCGCAGCGGCGGCGAGCAGCGCCGCCGAAAGGAGGAGCGTGCGCTGCGTCCCGATCAGCGGGATCAACACGAGCGCCGGCAGGAAGGTGCCGAGCAGCGAGCCGAGCGTCGAGGTCGCGTACAGGCGGCCCGCAACCTCGCCGGCGGACGCGATGTCCCGGATCGCGAGCCGGATCGCGAACGGCGCGACCATCCCGAGGACGATCACGGGCGGCGCGAAGAGCAGGAGCGTCGCGAAGAACGAGCCGATCACGGCGCCTGCGGACAGCTCGTCGAGCCCCTTGGCCGCGACGTCGAGGATCGGCCGCGACACGAACGGGATGAGCGCGACGAGCAGCGACGCGAGGAACACGAGCCGCCCGAGCAGGCGACGCGACGGGTCGCGGTCCGCGATGCGCCCCCCGAGCCAGTACCCGACGCTGAGCGAGGCGAGGGTAAGCCCGATGATGTTCGCCCAGACGATCGTCGACGAGCCGTAGTACGGCGCGAGCAGGCGCGACGCACAGATCTCCGTGGCCAGCGTCCCGACGCCCGCCAGGAAGACGAGCGCGTAGAGCGAGCGGCGGTCGGTCACGGCGTCCGCTTGAGCACGACGACGGCGCAGTCGTCGAGCAGCTCACCGCCGCTGTACCTCCGCGCCGAGTGGATGACCGAGCCCGCGATGTCCTCCGCACCCTTCGAGTGCCGTCGCGAGAGCAGGGCGTCGAGGCGCGGGATGCCGTAGAGCTCACCGCCGTCGCGCGCCTCGATCACGCCGTCGGTGTACAAGACGACCGAGCCGCCCGGCTCCAGCTCGGCGCGGACCTCGTCGTACGTCATCCCTTCCTCGACACCGAGCGCGAGCCCGCGCGCCTCGATGCCGGTCACCGTGCCGTCGGCGGCGACGAGCCGAGGCGGTGGATGCCCCGCCGACGCGACCAGGACCTCCCCCCGCTCGGCGTCGACGAGCAGGTAGAGCATCGTGATGAACTTGCCCGGCGCGATCTCGACGACGACGACGTCGTTCGCGGCCGCGAGGAAGTCGGATGGCAGCGGGTGGTCGCGCACGAGGGAGCGGAACACGAACTTCGCCATCGCCATGTCGGCCGCGGCGTCGACACCGTGCCCGGTGACGTCGCCGAGCACGACGGCGAGGCGGCCGTCGTCGAGCGCGACGTAGTCGTACAGGTCACCGCCGATCTCGAGCCGTGCGGGCGCGGCGTAGACCTCGCCGATGTCGAGCCCTTCGACCGACGGACGCACCTGCGGCAGCAGCGACCGACGCATCGCGTCGGCGAACTCCTTCTGCTGCTGGTACAGGCGCGCGTTGTCGATCGCGAGCGCGGCCTGCCCGGCGATCGAGAGCGTGGCGTCGATCGTCTCGCGGTCGACCGGACGATCGGGCGCGAGCGAGAGCAGCGTCAGCGAGCAGATCACCTCGGCGGGTGTCGCGATCGGCACGATCGCCGCGGTCGACCCCTTCTCGAGGAACGGGACGAGCAGCGTGTGCGACCCGCCGAGCGCAAGCGCCCCATCGGCGTCGAGCACGAACGGCTCCCGGTCCTGGAAGAGCCGCCGGATCGGCTCCGCCGCCAACGTCTGCGGCCGGTAGAGGATCGCGCGCACCGGGGCGAGGAGCCGCTGTTCGGAGACGTCAAGGGCGAGCGGGAGCAGCTGCTCGCGGCGCGCGTCGGGCATGCGTACGACAGCGGCGTCGACGTCCAGCAGCTCGACCATCGTCCGTGCCACCGCGTCGAGCGTCTTGTCGAGGCTGAGGTTCTCCGAGAACGACTTCGAGATCGCCAGCTGCGCGCCGAGCTGCTTCGCCGTCGCGCGCTCGGCGCCGAGCGCTGCCTCGAGCTCCGCCCCGAGCTGCGTCGCGCGCTCGTGCAGGAGCGCGTTCTGGACGGACACTGCGAGCTGGCCGGCGAGCGCCGCCAGCAGCTGGGACTCGTTCGCGGTGAGCGGCCGGCCGCGCTCGGGATAGACCGCGAGCAGGCCGATCGTGTCGCCGGCGACGCCCAGCGGCAGCGCCACCGCGGCCTCGATCCCTGCTTCGGCGAGCGCGTCGGCAACGGGTGCGAGGCCGCGCTCCACCGAGACGTCGTCCACTGACACGAGCCCGCGCGCGCGGAACGGCCCGGTCGCGAGCGCGAGCAGCTCCTCGGCGACGCGTACGTGCGGCCCGGCGAGCCCGCGCTCGGCTGCGGCGACGAGTCGTTCGTCCTCGAGGAGATAGACGGCCAGCCGCGTGGCGCCGACGAGCTCGGAGACCTGCTCGACCGCCGTCTCGAGCGCGTGCGACAGCGAGAGCTCGCGGTTCGTCTGGGCCACCACGGTGAGGAGCGCGCGCGTCTGGTCGAGCTCGGCCGCGAGCACACGGGTGCGGTCGGCCGAGCGGAGCGGCTGCGCGGCGCGGAACGCGAACTGCGCGACGAGGTCGACGAGCTCGGGCGACGGCTGGACGCCGGGCGGGAAGACGAGCTGGAGCAGTCCGTACGCCGGCTCGCCGAGGCTGCTCGTGACCGACACTCGCCCGCCCGCCTCGGCAAGGCCGTGGGTCGGTGCCTCGACCAGGTCGTCCGTCCTTCCGACGGCGGTCCCGCGCTCGGACTCGCCGCCGCCGTTCAACCTCCAGAGGACCGCCCCTTCCGCGCCGGTGAGCTCGAGCCCGAGCCGCAGAACGCGGTTCTCGGCGTGTCCGGCGTCCGCGCCCGCAGCAAGCGCCTCGCCCGCCGCGCGCAGCACGTCTCCGCGGCTGTCGAGCCTCGCGCGCGCCGTGTCGACGTTCGCGCGGAGCGCCAGTGCGACCTGCGCCGCCGCGAGCCTGGCCCCTGCCAGCGCCGCGTCGTCGAACGCCACGTCGTGGAGGAGCTCGAGGCTCCCGAGCACGTCCCCGTGGACCTCGATCGGCAGGACGAAGCCGCCGTCGACGCCCAGCTCTCCCGCGAGATCCACGAGCGCGCGCGGCGCATCCTCGAGCCCGCTCTCGTCCCGCGGCACGTCCCCGATCGGGATCCGCGAGCCCTCGAGCCGGACGGCGAGCCCGGGCAGCACCGCCGCGACAGCGCGCACTTCCAGGTCGCCCCGGTCGGGGTCGGCGACCCTGACGAGCGCGACGTCGGCGTCGGTCAGGGCGGCGGCGGCGTCGACGGCCGCCTGGAGCACCTCCGTGAGGCGCCCGCCGCGCGCGGCGGCCCGGCCGGCGTCCGCGAGCGCGTCGAGCGCTCGAGGATCGAGCGCGGCCCGCTCTCCCCGATCTGGCTGAACCGCCATTTCCGGCTCGCAAGGAGTATGCCTCGCTCCAGGGCCCCGTCTAGACTCCCGGCCATGGCCCAGCCCGCCCGGAGCCGCAGGCGCGAGCGGGAGGCTCCGCCCGTCGATCGCTCGGCGGTCGCGCGGGCCTACCGTCAGGAGCGCGCGAAACGGTACGCCCGCGACCGGCGCGACCAGGAACGACGGCTCGCGCGCCTGCGGTTCTGGCTCGTGGTCGTACTACTCACGAGCGCGGTGCTCTTCCTCACGCTGACGGTCTGGAACGAGATCGAGCGGCTCTTCGGGCTGTAGATCGAGCGGCGGGGTCTAGGCCCGCTCGATCGCCCGCGCCAACGGGCTCCAGGTCGACTGCTCCCAGTTTGTCCCGGCGCACATCGGACACTGCGGCAGCACCGTGAAGACGGTGACGCCGTACCCGCACTCCGAGCAGTGGAACTCCCCCTTCGCGCGCTGGCCGCTGGCGAGGAACTCGACGTATCCGTCGAGCGGGCGTGCGGCAGACCCCTTGCCGGCCTCGTTCATTGACGACCCCCTGCAGTCGTAAGGAGATGTGACTTTACCGCGGTGGTCCTCGATACTCCACCGCGTGCAGACACCTGAGTCGTATCCCACACCCGAGCCCGCTAATCCCCCGCGCCGCCGGATCGCCCGGCCCGGGCCCCTCACCCGCACCGGGGGAGGCTACTGGCTCCTCGGCGAGCGGCTGGCCCGCTGGGCCGGCCTCGTCCTGACCCTCTCGGCCTTCATGGCCTGGTACTCCGGCTCCGACGACGGTCCGACGATCGCGGTGATCGGCTGGCACGTCGGCCTGATCGGAAAGCTCGTGTTCTTCATCGGCCTCGCGGTGCTCGCGCTGTGGGCGCTCCGCGAAGCCGGCTACGAGCTCCCGGCGGCCATCCCCGAGAGCCTCATCCTGATCGCGCTCGGCTCGCTCGCGACGACGCTCGTCCTGATCCGGCTCATCTCCGTCCCCGACGAGTTCTTCCCCTACACGGGGCGCGGGATCGGGATCTGGATCAGTCTGCTCTCCGCGATCGCCGTGATCGTTGCAGGGCTGTTAGAAGCATCAGAAGAGCTTTAGCGACGATCAGGCCGAAGACCGCCCCCACGACGACGTCCAGGGGGTAGTGCACGCCGACGTAGACGCGCGAGAACCCGATCAGCGCGGCGAGGACGAAGACCGGGATCGTCAGACGAGGGGCGAGCCGGGAGATCACGTAGGCGCACGCGAAGCTCGTCGACGTGTGACCCGAGGGGAACGACGAGCTCGTCGGAACTTCCATCAGGGGCTTCGGGTCGAGGATGATCGTCGGCGGCCGGTCGCGCTGAGCGACGTACTTGAAGAGCGTGTTGAGGAGGCTCGTCGTGATCGAGGTCGCGGCGACGAGCAGGAACGGGTACGGCCGGCGCCAGAGGATCGCGAGCGCGGCGCCGATCGCGAGCCAGACGAGCCCGTGCGCGCCGATGAGCGAGAGGCCGACGAAGATCGGGTCGAGCCAGCCCTCCCGGTGCGAGACGACCCAGCGGTCGAGGCTCTGGTCGAGGCCGATCAGACCGGACGCGCGCCCAGGATCTGCTTCGCGCGGTCGATCAGCTGCTGCGGATCGAACGGCTTGCCGATGAAGCCGCTCGCGCCCCGCTCCACCGCCTCGCCGGCGGCGTCCTCGACCTTGCCGCTGAACATCACGACCGGGATCGCGCCGCCGTGCTGCTCCTGCACGCGGCGGAGCATCTCCCAGCCGTCCATCTGCGGCATCATCACGTCGAGCAGGATCAGGTCGGGCGCCTCTTCCTCGAGTGCCGCGAGCCCCTCGGTCCCGCTCGACGCCTCGCGCACGTCGAAGCCCTCGAGCTCGAGGCTCGCGCGCACGAACGTGCGCGTGCCTTCGTCGTCGTCGACGATCAGGACGGTCGGGCCGACGCGCTCGCGGCCGCCGGGGCCGGAGCGCTCGAGGAAGAGGTCGAGGTCGGAACGGCGGTACCGCCGATGGCCGCCCGGCGTGTAGAACGCGGGCACGCGTCCCTGGTCCGACCATTTGCGGATCGTGCTCTGGGCGACGCCGAGATACTTCGCCGCCTGGCCGAGCGTCAGCCAGTCGGGCTCGCTCCCGGCCGCTCTCCGGGGATCCGGCGGTTCGCGAAAGGCCATCGGCCGGTGAATCTACCCAAACCTTGCGGTTCTTTACACCTATCCGCCGGAAGTCACGGTGACGATCCGGATCGTGCGGTCGAACGTCGTCGTGCCCGGATCCGGCCCGTTGTCGAGCGCGGCGCCGAGGGCGACACCGATCAGGAAGGCCGCGACGACGACGAGGACGCGGACCGCGGTGCCTCCGCGCGACGAGCGGCGGTGGCGCGGACGGCTCACGGGACGTAGTCCGTCGCGCCGCGCGCGTACGCGTGGAACGCCGCATCCTGAACGGTCGTGAGCGACCGGGGCCAGCCGGGGAACGGCGCGCGGTCGGCGACGGCGGTGCGCGACCAGTCGTCGGCGTGCGCGTAGGCGTGCGCGAGCTGGTCGAGCGAGAACGTCTGCCCGACGCGCTTCCGCAGCTCGTCCGTCACGATCTCGAACGCCGCGAGCAGGCGGGGATCCGACTTCGACTCCTCGTCGAAGCGCCGGCTGCCCTCGTCCCACTGGCGCCGGGCCAGCTGCACCTCCACCGTCGGCATGGGCGCCCGATGTTAGAGCGTCGTGCAGCAGCCGTCGGACGGCCAGAGCGGCTCGACCTCGGCGACGATGCGGTCGCCGAGCTCGTAGCCGGGTCGCGCCAGCGCGAAGGCGGCGTGAGCGTGCAGGCACTTGAGAGACCCGGTTCGCGTCGCGCCGCCGACGCCTCCCGGAAGCTCGGGCCGGATCCGACGCTGCTCCTCGTGCGCCGCCTCGAGGCTCGCGCGGAGCTCGTCGTCCTCGGCTGCGGCACGCGTCCAGCGCTCGACGCCCCCCTCGGCCTCGATTCGCGAGATGCGCGCCGCGAGGTGCCGGCACGTGACCCAGAACGTCGTCGGGAACGGCTCGCCGCTCTCGTCGAACGCGTCCTGTTCGGTGATCGCCGGCCGGCCCCAGGGACAGCGGACGACGACCCGGCGGAACGCCCGCGGGGCGCGGCCGAGCTGTCGCGCGACGATCTCCCTATCGTCCACTCGGGGCGATCGTAGCCCCGGCCCGCTTGGCCGCCCGCCACGCGGGGATGCCCTTCACGATGAAGAGGCGCTCGCCGGGCTTCACGTAGCCGAGCCGCCGCGCCTCGCGCGCGACCGCCGCCTGGCTGCCGACGTAGCGGAGCCGCCGCTCGAGCGCGGCGTGCCGCTGCGCGAGCGCGTCCACCCGAGCCTGACGCGCCGCGACCGTGTCGCTGCGGTCGAGGTACGCCCGGACGGGTCGGTAGTAGAGGAGCCCCACGAGCACGAGCGCGCCCACCGCGAGCCAGCGGAGGGCGAGGCTCGAGCGCGGAGGCCGCTTCCGCCTGCGCTTCGCCATCGCCGCGCTCCGTTCGCGCGGCGCACGCGGGCTCCTGCTAGGCCACCTCGACCTTGATCACGTTCGTCGACCCGGGGATGTTCACCGCCGTCCCCGCCGTGATCACTACCCGGTCGCCCTCGACGACGAGCCCGCTCTCCCGGACCGCGTCGAGCGAGACGTCCCAGAGATCCTCGACGCTCGCGGACTCCTCGATCCCCCACGGCGTGACGCCCCACTCGAGCGCCATGTGCTGGAGCGCGTACTGGTGGTGGCTGAGTCCGAGGATCGGGCGGCGCGGCCTCAGCCGCGCGACGACGGACGCGGTGCGGCCGGTGTACGTCGGCACGACGATCGCGCGGGCGCCGAGCGCCTCGGCGAGGTCGCAGGCCGCATTCGACATCGCCTCGCCGATCGTCGGCTGCTCGCCCACCTCGGGCAGCTGGTGCCGGTAGCCGAGGCTCGGCTCGACCGCGCGCGCGATTCGGTCCATGTACGAGACCGACTCGACCGGGTAGTCGCCCATGGCGGTCTCGCCTGAGAGCATCACCGCGGACGTCCCGTCGAGGACGGCGTTCGCGACGTCGCTCGCCTCCGC
>Ga0111539_10007777_pt1 | contig 13686 bp, 8 predicted proteins | sample RhiMethybrSRZTD1_FD_79667 | JGI IMG/M metagenome (GOLD analysis project Ga0111539, IMG submission 79667) | Populus rhizosphere microbial communities from Tennessee, USA - Rhizosphere MetaG P. TD hybrid SRZTD1 (version 2) (version 2) | ecosystem: Host-associated > Plants > Roots > Rhizosphere >...
CTGCATCGCATCGCATGCGTTCTTGATCAGGTTGAGGAGGATTTGCTGGAGTTGCACGCGATCCGATGTGACGGGGGGAAGATCGCCGATCGCGAGATCCGTCACGGAGACGCCGCGCGCAATGAGATCCGTGCGCGTGAGGCGCAGCAGCTCTTCGAGACTCTCTTTGACATCGACGGGCTGAAGGGCGACTTGGCCGCGGCGTAGCAGCGTGCGCATGCGTGCGATGATGTCTCCCGCGCGGCTGGCGGCACTGCCGACGTCGGCGAAGATCGCGCGAACCTCTGCCAAGTCCGGCGCGTCCCGCGACGCGATGTTCTTGCCCGCTTGCGTATTGGCGATGATGCTCGTGAGCGGTTGGTTCAACTCATGAGCGAGCGAGCCCGACAGCACGCTCATCGTAGCGACACGGGAGAGATGTGCGAGCTCTTCGCGCTGCAGCTGCGCTTCCTCGGCCGCCTGCTTCTGGCGCGTGATGTCGATTGCTATGCCGAGTATGCGTGCCGGTTTGCCGTTGACGCTCACGGTTGGGCTGCGGCCGCGCGCCGCGATCCATCGCTCGGAGCCGTCGCGCAGGATCACGCGAAACTCGGACTCATAGTGGCCGCCGTTTGCCAGTGCACGCTGGATCGCGGCGTCGCGCACTGCGCGATCGTCGGGGTGGACGCTTCCTCCCAGCGTGGCGTGATCGACGGCGGCGTCCGGGGGGAAGCCGAAGATTCCGCGGTCCTGAATCCAGACGATGTCCCGCGTGAGATCCCAGTCCCACAGCACCAATTGCGCGCTCTCTGTCGCGAGGCTCATCCGCTCCTCGGTCACGCGCGCCGCCTCCTTCGATCGCCTCTCCTCAGCGATGACGATCGAGAGCAGCAACAGCGGAGTGGCCGCCATCAAGATGAACAGCTGCAGGGCAAACGCGTTTTCGGCAGGGGCTTGCGCCAGGAAGGGGCCGCGCCCCTGCATCGTGCCCCAAATTGCAATTATCGTGATGAGCAGCACGGAGGCGCTCATGCCCCCTGGCCCAAAGCGCAGCGCCGCCCAGATCAGCAGCGGAATGGGTGCATACAGAAGCGCGGGCGAAGTGTCCGGTCCTGCGGGCGAGGCGTCGAACGCGAGCCATCCGACCGCGAGAATGCCGAGGACGAGGAGAGCCGCTTCGACGATGCGTCCGGGATCGGTCTTGAAGCCGGCCTTGAAGTGTTGGACGCCGATCAGGATGACCGGGACCAGAACGATCGTTGTCACCGCGTTCGAGATGGTGAGGTTGCGCCATTCGACCCAGAATTCGGTGCCGTAGCCATAGGCGACGGTGATCGCAGCGCCCCACGGAGCCGTGCCGGCGGGAATGAGGATCACCGCGATCAGGACGAAGAGGACGGCGTCGCGAAGACTGAGCAGATGGAGCGGTGATTTGTTGAGCATGCGGATGGCGGCGGCCGTGAGCGCAATCGTGACCGCGTCGTAGGCCTCCGCCTGCAGCGCGTAAAACAGCGGCCATTGCGCTTGTTGCGTGGCGACGAAGTGGCTGGAAACAGCGGCCAGCAGGTAGGCCCACCAGTGCCGCGTGGGAACGAGCAGCAGGATGGAAACCAGGATCGCGTGCGGAGGGAAGAACAGGGAGACCTTGGTGTCCGGGAAGGTCATCACCCAGGCGATGCGCGTCGCCAAGTAATAGATGGCACCCGCGGCCAAGACAGTTGCCACTGTGCGGAGCGAGGGGAGGGCCAGTGCGCCCTTTGTTGTCGCGTTGAGGTTATCTGCGAGCACCTTAACGTGCGTCTCCCTCGATCCGAATCGCGGAAATACAGAGTAAGGGATTTCCGCGCGATGCCCAACGGCGCGGCCGCTGGCGCCGCCGGGTATCGCTCGAGGCTTACGAGCCCGGCGCGCCGTGGATCTCGGGGAAGAACAAATCGCGCCACGAGCTCGGCTGATTCTCGATCGAGCCGATCGTGCGCATGAACTCGGCGTACTTCAGCGTGTTCTCGGGCGTCGTCGTGAAGCGAATGTCGGGTTCGCGCAGCACCTCGGCTATCTCGTCGACGGAGAAGCCGGCCGCAGACTCGGCCGCGAATAGGATTTCGGCCGCAGCCCGCGGGTCGCTGCGGATGATTTCGTTGGCTTCTTCGAGCGCGGCGAACACGGCCGCATAAGCGCCGGGGTTGGTCTCGCGGTACCGCGCCGTCGTCGACAACATCGTGAACGTCGTCGCGCCGCCCATGATGTCGTCGGTGTTGAGCAGCGTACGCACGCGCGGATCCTTGATCTCGCGCTGATGGAACGGCGGCGATGTGAAGTGCGCATTGATCTGGTTGCCGCCGGAGAGCAGCGCGATCAGCGCGTCGGCGTGCGTCATCGTGACCGTGTAGCGATCGAAGCGGAACGCCTCGGCCGCGCCGTAGCGCTGCGCGGCGTACATCTGCATGTTGATCGATGGGATCGAGACTTTCACCGCGGTCACGGCGATCTTATCGGTCGCGGTGAGGTCGTCGATCGACGCGAGCGCCGAATTCGTCGTGTTCAAGTACATCGGCAGCGACGACATCGCCGCGACGCCGCGCACGTCGGCCGAGCCGCGCGTCCGGTCCCAGAGCGTGATGAAGGCCGGCGGGCCTGCGGCAATGAAATCGACGGAGCCCGAGAGCAGCGCGTCGTTCATGACGGCCGGGCCGCCGAGGTCGATCCAGCGCACCGTGAGATCCGTAAGCCCCGCCGCGCTCGCGTGCTTCTCGATGAGCTTGCGGTCGCGCATCACGAACAGCGGCAGGAAGCCGACGCCGCCGGCCCCGAGTGGAATGCGAACTTCCGACGTGCCGCTCGAGGACCCGCCGCCGCAGCCCGCGACGAAGGCGAGGGTTGCAGCAAGCAGCGCGAGACCGGCGATGCGGAGGCGGGAGCGCATCCGGTGCGTCAGTGCGTCGCTCGCCCCGAGCGCAGCGTGCCCGCGGTGCGCGGCACTGTCGCGCGCGCGAGGTCGCCGGCGTCGTTCAGCGTGTCGATGCGCCAAGCTTGCTCGACGACGGCGTCGACTTGGTGGCGCGGCAGCGCGAGGATGCCCTGGTCGACGAATTTCTCGGTGAGCTGCTCGTTGCTGAGCGGCCGATGCACGTTGCCGAGCGACTGCTCGACGAACTTCGACAACGTCTGGCCGTTGCGCAAGATCACTTCGATGTGGACTTGGTCTTCTGTGATCGTCTCGTCGCCGACAGCAGTCGTGACGGCGCGCACACGCTCCAGTGCCGGGTCGGCGACGGCTTGGTCAGTGAACTCCTGGATGCCGCCTTTGCCGCGGATGAGCCCGATCGCGGCGGCGTGATAGATCGAGTACTTGCTCTCGAGCGCGCGCCGCAAATCGCTCTTGTTGCAGAGGTCGAGCACTAGAGGCGCGACGCGCAGGCGCACGCCGGCGATGGAGTCGGGAGACGGATGGTGCTCGCGATGCAGCTGGCTGCAGCCGTCGATCGTCGGATGCACGACGAGGCCGCACGCGTACGGCTTGTAGGCGTTGTCGCGCAGCTCGAAGTCCTTGCCGAGGCCGGCCGTGACTTTGTCGAGGTCGTATTGCGCCGCCGTGACCGCCGCGAACCCGCGCGGGCCTTCGAGCGCGAGCTCCCCGGCCGTGAAATCGGCGCGGCCGAGTAGGGCGGCCGTGTAACCGTTCTGAGCCGCACGGCCAGGCTGATACGACTTCGCCATCGAGCCGAACATCTCGCGAATGCCGGCGGCTTGTGTTGCGGCGAGCCCGAACGCCCAGACCATCTGCTTCGTCGTGAGGCCAAGCAGCTTGCCGATGGCCGCCGCGGCGCCGAACACGCCCGTCGTCGAAGTGATGTGCCAACCGGCAGAGTAGTGCGCCGGATAGACGGCGTTGCCGATGCGCGACTCGACTTCGAAGCCGAGGATGAACGCGTGCACGAAGTCGCGCCCCGAGATCGGATTCGCGCTCGCATACGCGAACAGAGCCGAGGCGACCGGCACGCTCGGATGGATGAAGTTCTTCGGCAGCGTGTCGTCGTACTCGTGAACGTGCGAGCCGATGCCGTTCAACAGCGCAGCATGCAGCGCGTCGAAGCGCTCCGCGCGGCCGAGCACACACGCGGTTGCGTTGCCCGAGAACGGCGCGAGCGTCTTGATCGCGACGTCGAGTGCGGGCTCGACGGCGCCGCCGAGGGCACAGCCCAAGTAGTTGACGATTGCGCGCTTCGCCTCGTCACGAACGTCGCGCGGGATCGCATCCAGGGTGCTATGCGTGACGTACTCGGCGAGCGCTGCGGTGACGGACATTCGGGGCTCCGATTCTTAAAGACGAAGAGGCAATGACGACGAGGCGACTGACGACCGCAGCGCCCCGCGCGCGCCGTCGCGCACGACGCCTAATTCGCGAACCGAACGCAGTAGATCGGCGGCAAATAGTTGCTGACGTTCTGCCACCGTTCCCCTTGGTCTTCGCTGATGAAGAGGTTGCCGGTGGTGCCGCCGAAAGCGAGTGTAGCGCCATCGGCATCGATGTCGAGCCCGTGACGGTAGACGACGTCGTAAGCGTGTTCGCGCGGCAAACCTTTGGAGAGCACCTCGAAGCTCTCGCCGTCGTCACGCGTGCGCGAGACGACGAGTGCGCCGTCGACGGGATAACGCCACTGATCTTTCTTGCCCGGTACGAACCACGCGGTTCGGGGCTGCTCGGGATGCACGACGACGGGGAAGCCGAAGACCGACGGCTGCGCCGTCTTGATCTCCGTGCACGTGAGCCCGCCGTCCGTGCTGCGGAAAATCCCGTTGTGATGCTGGATCCAAATATTGTCGGGAGCCGCCGCGCACTGCACGACGCGATGCGCGTCTTGCCCGCGGCGCTCGTAGGCCTGATCCGGCGGCGCGTAATCGGCGCGCATGCCCTGACCTTTGCAGTCCCACGTCTCGCCGCCGTCGGTGGTGAGCCACAGACCGCCGCACGAGACCCCGATCCTCACGACGTCGGGGCTGCGCGGGTCGACGAGCACGGAATGAATGCCGGGGTAATCGGCGCCGCCGCCGACCCAGAACTTGCGGTCGGGATGCTTCCACAGCGTCTCGACGAATTGCCACGTGTCGCCGCCGTCGCGGGAGCGGAAGAGGCCGCCCGGGATCGTGCCGCACCAGAGCTCGCCGTCGCGCTGCGACGCCTCGAGCGACCAGACCTTCATGACGTTCCAGGGGATCGGCGTGTTGCGCATCGGGTCGAGGTCCACGACGTCGTCGGGCTTCGGCGGGTACGCCGGCACCGGCCGCTCTTCCCACGTGGCGCCGCCATCGCGCGAGCGCTTCATCTTGACGCCGAAGTGCCCCATGTCCTGCGCCACGTGCAGCGACCCTTCGCGGTCCGCGAGCACCATCGTCACGGGATCGCCGAGCAGCTCGGCGCGCTCGATGCGCCATTCGCCGCCGCGGCGGCCGATGACGAACACGCCCTTCCGCGTGCCGACGAGGAGTTTCTTAGCCATCGTTAGCCTCCTGAAAGGGCCTGAAAAACATAGACTTCACTGTCAGGGTTGATGCGATCTGTGAGCTTGCGGCGGTCCTTGATGTTGCGCCCGTCGACGAGGACTTTGACGTGGTGACGGACCTCGCCCTGATCGTCGAGAACGTAACCGCGCACGCCGGGCCAGCTCTCGAAGTAGCGGTCGAACAGCTCCGCCACGGTCTCGGCGGCGAGCGCCGCCGATGGGCATTCGGTATGCCGTGTGAGGTTCTGCGTGAAGTGCAGGTTCGCCACGGCGCGACTTCAAGCCGCGGAGCGCGCCAGGACCTGATACGGCGAGATCTCCGGAATGCGGCAGTTCTCGAGCGGGATCAGAATCGTCGTGACGAGCGCGTGCTGGCCCGTCAGCACTGAGTGGCTGATGCCGTCCGTGAACACCATCCACGCCGACAGCGGCGGGAAATGGATCTCCTGATAACCCTCAGGATTGTCACGGAAGCTCGGGTTTTCCTTCATGAAATTATGGATGCGGCGCATCGAGCGATCGTACGGGCTCGAGTCGATGACGCGCACGAGCGGATAGAGCTTGCCGACCGCGCTGATGAAGCCGCTGTAGAGCTTGTCGAGCGGCCCTTTGTCGATCGTGACGGTCGGCTTGCCGCCCTTGGCGGCGTCCCAAAGCCCGGGGTTCCGGCTCATGCACGCGCGGAACGTGCCTTTCGTGCCCCAGACGCGGTCGCGGCTCGGGTGGATGTTGACGAAGAAGCGGAGGATCCGCGCGCCGTTGGTGGCGCCGTACGCGCCGGCGTCGACGTGGACGAGCTCGTTGCTCGAACGCGGCGGCAGCTTGCGGCCTAGCTCCTCGATCGAGCGGAAGCTCGTCGTGCCGAGCGTCCAGCCGGGCACGAAATCGGGGCACGAATCGCGCAGAAACTCTTCGACGCGCCGGCCGTGCGTGCGCAGGATCTGCTCCATCCGAGTCTTGACGTCGGCGGCGGCTTCGAAGCGGGGAATTGAATCGGATTCAGGGTGATAGCTGATATTCTTCACCTGAAGCTCACGCGGCAAACCCTCGCGCATGAACTGCAAGTCGGCCTCGTTCGGCAACTCGACGGGGGAGCGGTCGAAGAAGACGACCTCGCCTCGCTCCATTGCGTCCTCGATCTCGCCTGACTCGGCGCCCACGAAGCTCTTTAGCGGATAACGGTCCATTGGATGGCCCTCGAGTTGAAGTCAACGAACGGGGGCGATGCCCCGCTCTGCGAACGCGGCGTCTATTTTAGCGACGACATCGGCCACCGTAATCAGGCTCATTGCGGCCGGGTCGCGGACGCGTTCGCCCCAGCGCAGCGTCTCGATCGGACGGCCGAACTCCTGGGCCACAGCCTCGGGGTACTTGTCGACGACGAGGTGCTGGCTGAAATAGGGGCCCGTCCGGTGGCGGTTCGAGGTGGCGTACAGGCCGACGACGGGCGTGCCGACGGCCGTCGCCATGTGCGCGGGGCCGGAGTCGGGGCAGAGCACGACGCTCGCGCGCTGCAGAATCGCCAGCAATTGTTTCAGTGACGTTTTGCCGATCAGGTTCTGGACCTGAAAATGGGCCGCGCCCGCAATCTCGCGTCCGTAAGTCTGCTCGATCTCCGTATTGCCGCCCGTCACGAGCACGTACGCGCCGTAACGCTGCGCCGCGTAGTCGGCGACCTGCGCGTACCAGTCCGAGCGCCAGTTGCGGTAATTGCGAAACCGCTGACCGGTGCAAGGGCTGATCACGAGCGTGCGCGAGCCCTTCTTGAAGTACGGCGCGATCGCCGCGAGGTCGGCCGGGCCCACGGGTATGTCCCAACGCGGTGTCGCGGGTCGCGGCACGCCGATGAGCTCGGCGAACTCGAACAGGCCGTCCATGACGTGGCGCTGCGGTCGCGCCGCGAGCTTGCGATTCGTGAACAGCCATTGCTGATCGCGGGCGCGGGCGCGGTCGAAACCGATGCGCAGCGGCGAGCGTACGAGCGTGCTGACGATGTTCGCGCGCGTCGACGCGTGCATGTGCAGCAACGCGTCGAACTTGCGGCCAGCGAGCGCGCGGTGCACGGCTCGGTAGCCGGCGAGGCCTTGGCCTTTGTCGAGCACGACGAACTCGATGCCCTCGAGCCCCGCGAGCAACGAGTGCTCGGTCTTGCCGACGATCCACGTGAGCTTCGTGCTCGGCCAGGCATCCTGGATCGCGCGCACAACGGGGACCGTGTGGCACGTGTCGCCGATGGCCGAGAGCCGGACGATGCAGAGCGAAGTAGGCGGTTGCGCGAAAGGCAGCGACATGCCGGCGCATCCTACACGAGCGTGCGTGATGTCGGCTCAGTTGCTCGTGAGTGCCTGCATGACAGCAGTATCGAAGTCGTCGCGAATCTCGCCGCGCGTCCCGAGGTTCGCGACTTGGGTCATGAAGATTCCGACCACGTGCTCCACCGGGTCGATGAAGAAGTACGTGTTGTACGCGCCTGCCCAACCGAAGCTGCCGCGCGATAGCAGCGTGTTACGTGCGGCAGGATCGCTGACCACGCGCACTCCGAGGCCATAGCCTTCGCCAGGGTTGCGCCCCGGCAGCGTGTCGGGTGCGAACACCGAGGCCATGAGGTCGACGGTGCGGCGGCCGAGCAGGCGTGTGCCTTCGAGCTCGCCACCGTTCATGAGCATCAGCGCGAATCGCAGATAGTCCTCGGCCGAGCTTGTGAGCCCTCCGCCGCCGGAAAAATACGCGCCGTTCACGTGCGGTCCGTCGGGTTGCTTGCGCAGCGCACCGTCCACGCGTGTGTAGAGCGTCGCGAGCCGTGTGTCGGTGCCGGAGCGGTAGAAGAATGTGTCGCTCATGCCGAGAGGGGCGAAGATCCGTTGTTCCGTGAATCGGTCGAACGACATGCCCGAAGCAACCTCGACAATGCGCGCGAGCACGTCGAAACCGAATTGCCCGCTGTAAGCCCAGTGAGTGCCGGGCTCGAAGTCGAGCGGCACGTTCTGAAAGTGCGGCAACACCTGCGCGAGCGTCTCGCCGGCGCCGATCGTCACGGGATACGCGCTGCTCGCGCCGCCGCTCGCGAGGCCCGACGTGTGCGTCAAGAGGTCGCGCACGGAGATAGGCCGCTCGGCGTCGACGGTGCGCCAGGGTTGCGGCGCCAACACGGCGCCCGATGGCGCCGGCGCGAAGATGCCCGCCGTGTTCGGCACCGCGACCGTGAGGCGCGCCAGCTCCGGAATGAATTTGCCGACAGGATCCGTGAGCCGAATCTTGCCTTCCTCGACGAGCATCAGAATCGAGACGGCAACCACGGGCTTCGTCATCGACATGATTCGGAACAGCGTGTCCGTGCGCATCGGCCGTTGTGACTCGATGTCCGCCAGTCCTTGCGCCTTGATGAGCGCGACTTGGCCATTGCGTGCGACGAGCGTGACCGACCCTGCGAACGTGCCCGCGTCGATGTGCCGTTGCATGAGCTCGCTCACGCGCGCTAGCCGCGCTGGCGAGAAGCCGATGCTTTCGGGGCGCACGGCGGGCGTCGCCGCGTGCACGGTCAAGATCGCCGCCAACCCTAGTCCGACTGCACCCGCTCGAAGGCTTCGCATGTTCGCGTCTCCGTATCGCTGTTGCCGTGCGGCATCATCGCGCAGCGCCACGCTACGGGCAAAGAGGTGCCGGTGTTACGGTTTCGGTTCGCGCGGTGGCGAGTGGACGGCGGGGCGGACGCGGCGTGCGAACCGAAACCGTAACACCGGCACCTCTCGTTTTGACACGGCGCGTTGATGGTCGCTATATTCGCGTGGACATAGCGCGCGAACCGCTGCGCTATTCATCTGTAAGGGAGTTGCCGTGCGTCTCGAGTTAGCGTTCACCGCTGCGGCGGTGTGTGTGTCCGTCGTTCCAGCCGTTGCCCAGCAGACCGCCGCGCCGAGTGCGGCCGACAAGGGAATCGACGAGCTCATCGTCACCGCGCGCTACCGCGAGGAGAACCTCCAGACGATCCCCGTCGCGGTCTCGGTGGTCGGCGGCGAGCTCCTCGACAGCTCGTACACGGTGAACACGCAGCAGCTCACGCAACACATCCCGTCGCTGTACTACAACTCCGCGAACCCGCGGAACACGGCCTACACGATCCGCGGGCTCGGCTCGAACACGCTGTCGATCAGCGCCGCGAACGACGGCATCGAGCCCGGCGTCGGTTTCTACGTCGATCAGGTCTATCACGGCCGCCCCGCGACGGCGGCGTTCGACTTCACCGACATCGAGCGCGTCGAGGTGCTGCGCGGACCGCAGGGCACGCTGTTCGGCAAGAACACGACCGCGGGCGCGATTCACGTCATCAGCCGTGCGCCGACGTTCACGCCCGAGTCGAACGTCGAGGTTTCCGCCGGCGAAAACGACTATTTGCAAGCGAAGGGCAGCGTGTCGGGCCCGTTCGGCGATAACGTCGCGGGCCGCCTGTCGGCGCAGTTCGTGGAGCGCGACGGCTTGCTGTACAACGTGACGACCGGCGAGAAGCTCAACACGCTCGACAATTTCGCCGTGCGCACGCAGCTCCTCGTCAAGCCGAACGATCGGCTCGATCTGCGTTTCATCGCGGATGTTTCGGATCTCTCTTCGGTGTGCTGCACGCAGAGCTTCTTGCGCGTGGGAACGAGTCTCCGCAGCCCGGCGCGCCAGTTCCCGGCGCTTGCCGCGGGTCTCGGCTACGAGCCGCCGAGCCGCAACGTCTACGACCGCTTGTCCGACATCGATGCCGATCTCAACCTCAACACGCAGGACGGGGGCGTCGCTGAGATCGCGGACTGGGATTTCGGTGCTACGAAGCTGACGTCCGTCACGGCGTGGCGCTATTGGGACTGGGACGTCGCGAACGACCGAGACTACACCGGCATTCCGATCCAGATGGTGCAGCGCATTCCGTCGCGCCAGGACCAGTACAGCCAGGAGCTGCGCCTCGCGTCGAATAGCGACGGGCGGTTCGACTACGTAGCCGGCCTGTACTTTTTCCAGCAGGAGATCTCCGGCACTCCGATCAGCACCTACGGCCCCGAAGCCGCGTACTGGTTGCTGAACCCGGCGAACTTCACCGTGCCGATCCCGCGCAACCTGCTCGACGGTTATTCGCAGACGGGTACTTCGGATTTCGAGATGCAGAGCTATGCCGCGTTCGGCGAGATGAACTACGCGTTCACCGAGCGCCTGACGGGCACGCTGGGACTGCGCTACACGGAAGAGGACAAAGAAGGCGCGTACGCGACGCAGGTTTCGGGCGGGCTCGACTTGACGGGCCTGCCCCCGGCCACTGCGGCAGAACTCGCACGCGCGAAGCTCTCGATCTTCAGACCGCAGAGCTACACGGCCGCCGACGACGGCGGCAGCTTCTCGGGCCGCGCGAACGTATCGTATGCGTTCACGGACAATCTGTTCGGCTACGTGAGCTATGCGCACGGCTACAAATCCGGCGGGCTCAACATGTCGGGCCTGCCGCTCGATGCGCTGAACCAGCCGACGCTCGCGACGGCTGTCATCAAGGACGAGCAGAACACGACCGCCGAGATGGGGATCAAGACCACGGTGCTCGACGGCCGCGCGACGTTGAATGTCGCCGGTTATCACACGGTCGTCGAGAACTACCAGTCAAACGTCGTCTCGAGCCTCGAGACGGCGGCGATCCGCTCGTATCCGTCGAACATTCCCGAGGTGCAGGTGCAGGGCGTCGAAGTGGATTTCGCCGCGGCGTTGCTCGAGAGCCTGACGCTGCGCGCCTCGCTCGCCTACGCCGACGGCGAGAACAGCGACTATCCCGCTGGTCCGTGCCCGCTCGAGGTGCAAACCGCTGCGACTGTCGCGTGCAATCTGACCGGCGTGCCGCTCGCGGGGCTGTCCGAGATGTCCGGGAGCTTGGGTTTCGATTACGCGAGAGCGATGGGTGGCGGCGAGCTCTCGCTGCATTGGGTTACGAACTACCGCGACGGCTACAACAGCGACACGTCGGGATCGCAGTACACGTATATCGACGGCTTCAGCGTCACGAATGCGAGCGTCGGCTACCGATTCGCGCGCGGTTTGGAAGTCGATGTGTTCGCGCGCAACCTGTTCGACGAGCAGTACATCACGGCGTTGACGATCCAGACCGGCAACTCCGGTTTGATCTTGGGGCAGGCCGGTGAGCCGCGCACGGTCGGGCTGACGTTCCGCTTCGCGACGCGCTGATCGCAGTGATTCGGCGGCGCTACGGCGTCGTCATGATCACTCCGCTGGGAATGAACTGCGGCGAACCCCGCCTCGGGTCGTTGCGCGCCGCCTCGATCGCACGCTCGCCCTGTGCGCGCAAAGCCGGATCCGTCAAATAGGTCTCGACGGTGGCGCGAGCGCGGGCAGGGTCGCTGTAAGCCAAGCCCTGCACGACTTGCATCACGGCCTGTTGCCGAGCAGCGTCGGACGAGAATGCGTTCAGGAGGCCGGTGTCGAGACTGCCGTTCCCCCTGGACACCGTCGCTTGAAACATCGTCGTCAGCGCACCGTCGCGCGTCGTGCCCTGCGGCAGCCGCAGCGCCCACTGCCGAGCCCCGGCTGGATCTTGCTGCGACCAGATGCGGGCGACACTTTGTATCGCCATCGTGCGTTCCTGCGGGTTCGCGCGATCCATCGCCCACTCGGCGGCGGCGAGGGGGTCCTGGTTCGCCCAGCCCTGAGCGACCACGCTCACGAGCCGTTGCGCCTGTTGGCCGGACCGTTCCGTATCGATTCTGTCGACGAGCCGCGCCGCGGCCGCGCCGTCGCGCTGAGCGAGTTGCATCGCGGCGTTCGTGGCGGCGCTCGTGTACCAGGGTTCGGCCCGATACTGCGCGAGCCAATCGATGGCGCCTTGCGGATCGTTCTGCGCGTAGCCTTGCGCGACGCCTTGCATCCATTGCTCGCGCGCCGCCGCCGGTATCTGGGTCGACTGCGCGAGCGCATTGCGCGGATCGCGCATTGCCATCTGTTGTCCCACCTGCATGAACAGGGCCGGCGACGCGCTTTGGCCGTTCGCGAGTAGCCAGCGCATCGCGCTCTCGGGAGAGCGCGACGCCCACTGTGAGACGAGCATCGGCGCGGTGGATTCTCGGAGTTGGCGATCGTCGCTCGCTAGCAGCCGATTCGCGATCATTTCCGCCGTCGCATCGGAGCGCATGCCCATCATCGTGAGGTATTGCATGGCGCGCATGCGCTCGTTCGGGGCGCTAAGTGAGAACGCGAGGTCCATCGCCCGCTGCGGGTCCTGTTCGGCCACGCCGTTGATCACGGCAGCGACGACGTCGTCTTGCCTCGGTAACGATCGAGCCCAGGCCAGCGCGGCCACTGGGTCGCGCTTGCCGTAGTTGCGCGCGACGATCGACATTATTCCTTGGCGCTCCGGACTGAAGGGCATTCGCTCGAGGTAGCGAATGGCTGCAAGCGGATCGCGGTCCGCGAGTTGCTGGATCGCCATTTGCTCCGCCATCCGGCGCGCGTCCGGCGGCAAGTCAGCCGTCGACGCCAGAAGGCGCTCGGGATCGGCGCGCGCGAGCTCGGCCCAGATGCCGCCGAGCATGTGGAGCTGTCGCGTGTCTCCGTCGAGGGCGGAGAAATGCGCGAACGCTTCGTCGGGCGCAGTACGCGACAGCGCGCGCAGCGCCGCCGAGTCCAGCGCGAGCGCGAGGCGCTCATCGTCGACTTGGCGTGCAACGGCGATCGCGCGCCGCGGATCGAGGTCAGCCCATCTCAGCGCCGTGAGCCCGAGTGCCGAACGCGCCGAGACGACTGAGCTCGGAGCGCCCGCTGGGGTGAACGGGAGGGCCGGGGTATTCGTGAACGGCTCTTCGTCCGCGCGCGCAGCAAGTACGTCGGCTACGCGGCCGAAGGCCGCGGCGTTGTTGCCGAGCGCCCCAATCAGGGCGACTGCGACGTCGGCTGCTGCGTCCTGGTTCGCGACGGTGCCGAGCGCTGCGAGCGCCTGGCCCGGTGCCTTGCGCGCCCATGCGCTGTATACGGCACTCAGCGCCATCCCGCCGACGTTGGCTTCGCGGGCGAGGCGCACCGCGCCAAGAGCGTCGAGCTCAGAGTGACGCTTCAGCAACACCGCGAGTGCGAGCTCGCGTTCCGTCGAGGACGGTTCCGCGGCGGCTTGCCTGATCATGGCCGCGAGCTCGCTCGTGTTCGCGTCGGCGAGTTGCCGATAGAAGTCGGCCCCGCCTTC
>Ga0111539_10007779_pt1 | contig 13685 bp, 13 predicted proteins | sample RhiMethybrSRZTD1_FD_79667 | JGI IMG/M metagenome (GOLD analysis project Ga0111539, IMG submission 79667) | Populus rhizosphere microbial communities from Tennessee, USA - Rhizosphere MetaG P. TD hybrid SRZTD1 (version 2) (version 2) | ecosystem: Host-associated > Plants > Roots > Rhizosphere >...
AAACGCGCGCTGCTCGCGGGCACGAAGGGCGCCGACGTCATGGCACTGGATCCCGACGCCAACGGTGCCGTGTTGTTCCGGGTCAATCCGGCAGGGCAGGCGGTCGGGTTCACCGGACGCGGCCGCGGCGCGATCGTCTGGGGCGGCGCGACCGATCAGCGTCAGGCGTACTACGGCATGGGCGCCGCCGGTCTTGGCGCTGTTCAGTCACTCGACGGCAAGACGGCGTGGGTCTTCACGGCACCCGGCCCCGGCGGCCGCGGCACCGCGGGTCTCGGCGCTGCGCCGACCGCGATCCCCGGCGTCGTCTTCCAGGGATCGGGCGATGGCCGGCTCTTCGCAGTGTCGGCCACCGACGGCAAACAGCTGTGGGAGTTCAACACCGCGCAGGACTTCACCACGGTAAACAAAGTGACTGCACGCGGCGGCGCGATCGCCACGGCTGGCGCGGTCGTCGTCGACGGGATGGTGTACGTCGCGTCCGGGTACGCCATCAACAGCGGCGCGCAAGCCGGTAACGTGTTGCTGGCCTTCGGGGTGGAGTAGCGAGCCTTGACCGCGATCTGCTGGCCGCGAGAACGCAGCGGCCGGTCCTGAATCGCGAAGTATGCTCCAAGGCATGCCGGTGATGTGGCCCACCTTGACCGTGCGTGATGTGGAACGGTCGCTGTCGTTCTATCGCGATCAGCTCGGTTTGGAGCAGGACCTGGACTTGCGAGACGAGACCGGAGTGCTCTTTCTCGCGAGCGTCGAAGTCGACGACACAGTGATCATGCTCAGCCGGGGGCACACGGACGCGCCATTGCACTTACAGGCGTCGGGGATGCGGCTGACGCTCCTCTTCGACCGAGGCCACGACATCGACGTCCTGCTCGAACGTCTGACCACCCGCGGCGTTGCGATCTGCGCGCCGATCGGCGATCGGCCGTGGGGCCATCGCGATTTCACGGTGTTCGACCCTGACGGCTACCACATCACGATCGCGCGTCCGCTCGACGCATAGCCTCATGGCGTGAGATTCAGAACAGCGCGGCCATGTTCGACGTCTGCCGGAACAGACACATGGTCGTGCACGATCAGCCAGACGTCATCGATTCTGCGGAAACACGCTGTCCACCGTACCCAGACGTCGGTAACGTGACCGCTCGCCACCGTGCCGGTCACGTGGTTGAGGCTGTGAACGACCGCGAGCTCGTCATGCGTCGTCACGTCAAGTTCGTGGAAGTCGTAGGCGATCGGGCCAGTAAACGCCGCGAAGAATTGTTGCCAGGCTCGACGCTTGTTGTCAGTCCCGGAGTATCGCAACGGCGGACCGACATCGAACGACACGAGGTTGGATGCATAGAGAGACATGACACCGTCGATGTCTCTCGCACGAAGCGCCTTCGCGCAGTCCTCGACGCGCTGCCGAATGACGGCTGCTGTCGCCACCTTCTCTTCCTTCACCGGCGACATCGCGTGCCACGCGTCAGGCTTGCGGCTTTTCTTCCGGTCGAGTGGAGCCCGCGGCAGTCGGGGGCACGCCGAGCGCGCCCGTGCTGCCAAAGCGTGGCTGTCCCGGGTACGGAAGCGGTTCGCGCCGGGTGAGCGAATCGGGAAGGTTGTCGTCGTACGTGACGGTTTGCTCGTAGTCGCGATGCCACAGCCGTTCGCGTGTGCGCTTGAACATCCGTTTGGCGACGTCTCTGAGCAACAGCCCCATGGCCAAGCCGAGCACGAAGGCCGAGCCGGCCAGCACAACGGGATGTTCGTCGGCACTCTGCATCACATAGAGCCGGCTCCGGCCGATCCTGCCGTGTAGATTTCTAGGCATCGAGTCCCCCTCTTTTGGCGCACAGGATTGGCATTCAAATGCCACGCCGTCTTCGCGATTGCCGTTCGCCCGACGATCGGCCTGGCGTCCGGAGTCGTTCTCGATCCAGGTGAGCAAAGGTTGCCTGATCCGCACGATACCGCGGCGAACCGTCGACGTGCTGAGTCGGTTCGGCTATATTCACGGGACTCTGACGCCGACCGTGGCCTCCGCGCCCGCGCGCGGTGCTGGAAGCCGACCCGGACGGTCGCCACATCTACGCGTTCAACCTGCATTACTCCAGCTACGACCGGAAGCAACACGACCAGGGACGCTGCAACTATCTCCCCGTCAATCTCGGCGAGATTCCCGACTACTATTGGCGCTTCATCGATCCCGTGGACATCGTCGTGCTCAAGACCTGTCAATCGACGGCAACGGCTACTTCAATCTGAGCGCCGCCAACCTGTGGCATCGCGCCGTTGTCGAGCGCGCCCGCATGGTCATCGTCGAGACGAGCCGGGCACTCCCGTACGTCCACGGCGAACAGACCGGCCTCCACGTCAGCGAGGTCGACTACGTGATTGAGGGAGACGACACTCCGGCTCCCGAACTGCCGAATCCGCCGGTCCGTGATGTCGATGTCGCTGCCGGGCGGCTCATCGCGTCGGAAATCGGGGACGGCGACTGCCTGCAGATCGGGATCGGCGGCATGCCCAACGCGGTGTGCTCGCTGCTGCTCGAAAGCGGGGAAACGTGGTGACGACACCGCGTTCTGACGTGATGTTCGTGGTCACCGAATACGGCATGGTCAATCTGAAAGGAAAGTCGGTGGCCGAGCGGGCAAAGGCGCTCATCGGGATTGCCCACCCGGACTTTCGGGAAGACCTCGAGCGCCAGGCGTACGAGCACCGGCTCATTCCACGCGGCGTGTCGTTCTGACGCGCGTGGACCGCCGTTGGCGACGAACGAAGTGGCGCCGGCCTGGGTGACGGTGAATGACAAGCCTGCGATCGTCAGTGTCCCGGTTCGCGAACCGCCGGGGTTCGCCGCGACACTGAAGCCGACAGAACCGTTTCCGGTGCCGTTGGCGCCAGACGTGACGGTGATCCACATCGCACTACTGCTTGCCGTCCACGTGCAGCTGCCCGCCGTGGTGACGCTCACGCTTCCCGAGGCCCCGGTGCTGGGCACGTTCTGACTACCGGATGAAATCGAGTACGTGCAGGCTCCGGGGGCGGCCCCCTGTGTCACCGTGAAGAGCTGACCGGCAATGGTCAGCGTTCCGCTTCTCGGGGTTCCGCCATTGCCCGGAACCGTGAACGAGACGGTGCCGTTTCCCGTTCCAGTGGCGCCGGACGTGATGGTGATCCAGGCGGCGCTGCTGCTTGCTGCCCATATGCAGCCGGTCGCCGTCGCGACGTTCACGGTTCCTGAACCCCCATTGTCAGAGATGTGCTGGCTCGTGGGTGAAATGCCGTACGAGCAGCTGCGCGCCTGCGTCACCGTGAATGCGTGGCCGGCGATGGTGAGTGTACCAGTGCGTTCGGCACCGGCGTTCGCGGCGACCGTAAACACGACAGAACCATTGCCTGTGCCGCTCGAGCCGGCCGTGATCGCGATCCACGACGTTTGGCTCGTGGCCGCCCAGCTGCACCCCGCGGATGTCGTGACGCTGACGGGAGCTCCTGCGCCGCCTGTCGCAGCGATGCTCTGACTCTGAGGGGCGATCGCGTAGCGGCAGCTCGGCGCTTGCGTGATCGTCGCCCGCTGGCCCGCGACGATGATGCTTCCGGCCCGCTCGTTGCCATCGTTGGGCTCGACGGTGACGTTCACGGTCGCATTCCCGCTGCCCGTCAGCGGGGCCGTGAGTCTGATCCAGCCGGCATCGGTGGTCGCGTTCCATGCGCATTCGCTCGCGGTCGCCACGGTGACGCTTGCCGCGCCGCCAGCTGCGTTGGCCGCCTGATTGGCGGGCGAGACGATGTAGCGGCATGGTGCGGGCTGTGACACACGCACTCGAACATCGTTTACGACGATATCGCCATCGCGCGCGGACGAGCCGTCGTTCGGCGCAACCTGAAACGACACATCGGCCGTACCCTGTCCCGACGCCGGCGACAGCCCAGAAATCCAGTTCACTGGGCTCGAGACGGTCCACGCGCACTCAGGTTGTGTCGTGACGATGACCTTTCCACCACCTCCGGCCGGATCGACCGGCGGCGGCGTGGTCAAAGACACTCCGCACTTCACGGAGTCCGCACCGACAGCTGTTGTCGAGGAGGATTCGCAACCACCAACGATCGTTGCGGTCACGAGAATGCAGAGCGCGAGTACACACCGCCTGAGGCGTTCCAACCCGGCACGGTCCAATGCAGGCCTCAGCGTCATCGTCATGCACACGCCAACTGCGCAATTCGGCTCCGCGATGCGAGCAACACCTATTCCAGTGCACGCGGTGTTGGGCGAAAGGAGGCGCGCTCTCGCGGCTCACGACGTACCGTCACAAGAGCCAACACGTCACTAAATCGGTGCACTCTCTGAACTGAGCTGCTGAGTCGCAGCACGGACGACGGGTGTGCGAGCGCGAACGGCGCCGTCCCACTGGCGAACGGACACCATGCCGCCCGTCCGGCGATCGGTGCAATCCCGCCCGTTTTTCGAGGTGTCTGCGGCACGCGGTTTGAGACTGAGCAGTCGCCATGACCCTTCGCGCGTGGTTCGACAACCTCCGGACGGATGTGAAGCACGCCGTTCGCAGCCTTCGCCGATCCCCCGGGTTTGCCACGATGGCGATACTGGCCTTGGCCGTCGGCATCGGCGGCAACACTGCGATCTTCAGCGTCATCGACGCGACGCGGACGCAAGCCATTCCTTATCGCGAGCCGCAGCAGCTCATGTACCTCATCGGCACCGCCCGGCGTGCGGTTGTCGAGAGGCGAGGCACGTCGTACCCGGACTTCCTCGATTGGCGCGCCATGGCCACGCGTTTCGAGAGCCTTGCTGCCTTCGACTCACAGTTGATGACGTTGGCAGGCGACGATGAATCCGAGCGCATCGGCACCGAGTTCGTCTCCGCGGCGTACTTCTCGTTGCTCGGGGTGAGGCCGGCGATCGGCCGGACGTTCAACGGCGACGAAGACGACGTGGCTAAACCGACGCGCGTTGTCGTGCTGAGCGACGGTCTGTGGCGGCGCCGGTTCGGTGCCGATCCGCAGGTCGTTGGCCGTTCGATCATGCTCAACGGCGAGCCGTTCTCGGTGCTCGGTGTGATGACGCCCGGGTTCACCGGGGTCACCGACGGAGCGCAGTTGTGGATTCCGTTCGCTCGTTACGCGCCGCCGCGCGCGATGGATCAACGGGGCAGCCGTGGGTTCACCGTCGTGGGGCGCCTCAAACCTGGCGTCACGCGCGTCGAAGCGCAAGCGGAGCTCGACGCGATTGCGGGGCGGCTCGAGCGCGCGTATCCGACGACTAACGAGGGGCGCGGCATCGAGGTGAGTGCGCTCGCAACAGAGATCTACGGACCGCTCCGACTCGCGCTGCAAGTGCTGATGGGCGCGATCGCGCTCGTCCTGGTGATCGCGTGCGCCAACGTCGCGAATCTGCTGATCGCGCGCTCGGAGGTGCGACGCCGCGAGATCGCGCTGCGGGTGGCGATCGGCGCCGGTCGCGGCCGGTTGCTGCAGCAGCTCGTCACGGAAAGCAGTGTGCTCACCGTGCTCGGTGCGGCCGTCGGCCTCCTGGTGGCGCAGGCCACAATCGGTCTGCTCGTCACGCAGAGCCCGGTGACGTTGCCCAGCATCCTGACGCCCGGTCTCGACGCGCGCGTCGCCGCGTTCACGAGTGCGGTCGCGCTCGTGTGCGGTCTGTGCGTCGGCCTCGCGCCGTGGTGGCAGTTTCGGTTCGCCGATCTCAGCAAACGGCTGCGCGAGTCGGCGCGAGGCAGCGAGGGGCCGACCTCACAACGACTGCGCAGCAGTCTCGTCGTGGCGGAGGTGGCGCTCGCCATCGTACTCCTCGTCGGTGCAGGTCTGATGATTCAGTCGGTTCGCAGGCTGTCAGCGATCGACCCAGGGTTCGATGCCGCTTCACTCTTGACCGTGCACGTCAGCGTGCCACGTGTCTCGATCGCGTCGACTGCCGATGGGCGGACAGCAAGCCCGACGCCGCCGGCGCCTGTCGCGACCGGGCGCGAGCTGCTCGATCGTATTGCAGCGGTGCCGGGGGTCGTCTCGGTGGGGCTCGGCAACGACGTGCCGCTCGATGGCAACGCGGGTGCTTCCTTCTATTCGGTCGAGGGCTACGGCCCTTTCACGGCCCAGGACCGACCGCGCGCGTGGGTCCATCTCGTCTCGCCGCACTTCTTCGCTGCCCTGCGCATTCCTCTCGTCTCCGGTCGGACGTTCCTCGACAGCGAGCGCGTTCCGACGTCTTCGACCGTCGTCGTCAGCCAACGGGTGGCTGAACGGTTCTGGCCCGGTCAGGATCCGATCGGCAAGCGGCTCACATTCGGAGCGGTGGACGCGAACGTGCAGTGGCTCTCGGTCGTCGGCGTCGTCCGCGACGTGCGGTATCGGGCGCTGCGACAGACCAACACCGATCCCGACATCTATCTGCCGTCTGCCGATCGCAACGCGCAAATCGCGTTCGCGATCCGTACCAGCGTGCCGCCCTCTTCTGTCGCGGCCTCAGTGCGGGCGGCCATCCGCGCGGTGAATGCGTCGATCGCCATTTACGACGTCGCGCCGATGGCGGACCGCGTGCGCGACCAGTCGTCGCGCGAGCGCTTCACATCGTGGGTGATGAGTGTCTTTGCCGGTTCCGCCCTGTGGCTGTGCGCGCTCGGCATCTACGGCGTCATGTCGTATGCCGTCACGCAGCGGACACGGGAGATTGGGATCCGCCTGGCCCTGGGCGCGCAGCCGCGCGAAGTGTTACAGGGCATCATCATCAGCGGCGCACGGCTCATCGGAGCCGGCATTGCCATCGGCGGCCTCGCCTCGATTGCGCTGCGCCGCGCAGTGTCGGCGTCGATTGTCGACGTCCCGTTGAGCGATCCGGCTACGGGGGTGGCGCTGGTGCTGTTCGCGCTCGTCGGGTTCGCCGCGTGTCTCGTCCCGGGACTGCGCGCGACGCGTCTCGATCCCGTGCGCGCGCTTCAGCAGGAATGAAGTTGCGCTACGGCAAGGCGTAGGCGACCAGCGTGTCGGTCGCCACGAACGCGACGTACTGCTTCCCGTTCTTCCCACGATAGGTCATCGGGTTCGCGTTCACCGTCGCGTCGAGCCGGGTGGACCACAGTTCCTTGCCCGTCTTTGAATCGAAGGCGCGGAAGCGGCGATCGTTCGTGGCGCCGACGAAGATCAGTCCGCCAGCGGTAGTCGTTGGACCGGCACTACCGCTGCCGCCGGTGAGCTGCTTGCCTTCGGGCAGCGCTTCGTTGAGACCGAGGGTGCTCTCCCAGGCGATCTCGCCGGTGTTGGCATTCACGGCGACGAGTCGCGCCCACGGTGGACGCTGGCACGGCAGGTTCGCGAGCGTGCGGCCGGTCGCGTCCTTGAACGGCGCGTTGAATGAGAAGTACGGCCCGGGGCCGTTGACGCTGCCGCGATCATAGGGCAACGTCGAACCGGCGACGCCGTTGCCATAGTTCAAGCCGGGACGTCTGCGTTCGATCCATCCCACGAGCGACGTGTCATGCGCGTTGACGTACACCAGGCCCGTCGTCGGATCCGCGGTCGGTCCACCCCAGTTGACGCCGCCAGTGCCGCCGGGGAACTGGATCGTGCTCTTCGCCGGCGTGCCTTCCTCGTGGAAGCCGAACGGCGTGAACGCGCCCCCGTTGTGGAAGCCGCCGCTCTTGTCCCAGAGCGCCTGACACTCGGCGACGTGCTCCGCCGACGTGTCTTCCGGGCGCACCAGGTCGCGCTCCTTGTTGAACTCGACGCGCACGAGCGGCTTCGCCGGCTTTACTGGGAACGGCTGCGTCGGCGAGTACCACTCGCCCGGAACCGTGCCCTTGGGAACGGGCCGCTCCTCGACGCCGAAAATCGGCTTGCCCGTGACGCGATCGAGGATGAACATCCATCCCGTCTTGCCGACCGAGGCGAGCGCCGGCACCCGCCGGCCGTTCTGTATGATGTCGACGAGCACCGGCGGAGCCGGCATGTCCGAGTCCCACAGGTCGTGATGCACCGTCTGGAAGTGCCAGCGATATTTGCCCGTCTCCGCGTCGACCGCGACGATCGAGTTCGCGAACAGGTTGTTGCCGGGACGATCGCCGCCCCAGTAGTTGCCGGCGGGCCCGGCCACGGGCATGTAGAGGATGCCGCGCTCCTCGTCGAGCGTCATGTACCACGCCCACACGTTCACGCCCGATCGATTGCGCCAGCCGTTGTCCAGCCAGGTGTTGTGACCGAGCTCACCGGGCAGCGGCACCGTGCGGAAGTCCCAGAGCCGTTTGCCGGTGCGAACGTCGAAGGCCCGTGTGTCTCCCGGCTCGGCGAGATTGACCTCGCCGGTTGTTGCGCCCAGGATCGCCACGTTCTTGTAGATCGTCGGCACGCCGTTCCACGGCACCGCGATCTCGACGATGCCGTTGTCGCCGAATCCGTCCACCAGCGTACCGCTGGCCGCATCGAGTGCCACCAGCCTCGGTCCGGCGGTGACCAGAATGCGCGCCGCGAGTTTTCCGTCGCCCGGCCAGTAGGCGACGCCGCGTGCCGTCGTCCGCACGCCCGAGGGCAGCGTGTGCTTCCACACTTCTTTGCCGGTGTCGGCCTCGAGCGCGAGCACCTGATTGCCGCGCGCCGGCAGAAACATCACGCTGCCGATCACGATCGGCGTGACCTGAGGATTGCTGCCCGCGGGCTCGGCGCCTTCGGTGGGAGCCAGCGCGCCGCGTCCTTGTGCAGCAGGTGCACCAGCGCCAGCGGCACCAGCAGCACGGCCGGCCGCCGCGCCTTCGCCGCCTGCCGCTCCCGCACCGCCGCCGCGACGGCCAGCGGCCGGTTGTGTGAGACGCACCGTCCACGCTTGCGTCAGCGTGGCGACGTTATTCGTGTTGATGTCAGTGAGCGGGGAATAGCGCGTACCGGCGAGGTTCAACGAGTACATCGGCCAGTCGCCGCTGACCGTCGATGTCTGTCGGGATTGTCCGGCGAGGACGACGACGCCGAACGTGACGAAGAACGAGAGGGTAAGAAGACGGGTCATGTGCCCGCGAGTATAACCACGAAGGACACGGTGTTGATACGATTCGCCTGTGCGCACGGCACGATCTGTCGTTCGCTACGTCTGGGCGGCGCCGACCACCGCTCTCGGACTTGCCGTGATGTTCCTGGGACTCTGGGATGGGCAGGCGCGAGTGGTCGACGGCGTGATTGAAGCGTACGGGCCGACGCTGGCCTGGTTGTTAGTGCACTTGACGCTGATGCCCGGCGGAGCAGCGGCCTTGACGCTCGGCCACGTCGTGCTCGCACGGGACCGTCATGCGCTCGAGTCGACACGCGACCATGAGCGTGTACACGTCCGGCAGTGTGAGGTATGGGGACCGCTGTTCGTCCCGGCCTACGTTGCGGCCAGTGTTTGGGCCGTCATACGCGGCCGCGATTTCTACTTCGACAATTGGTTCGAGATCCAGGCGTACAAGCGGGAGAGGGCCGCCTGAAGGCGGCCCCCACGATGTCGTAGCGGCCCCACGATGTCGTAGCGGCCCCCACGATCGTAGGGGCCGCCTTTAGGCGGCCCACGCAGCGGGTACTCTATTCATCCGGAGAGCGGAAACGCACCGTGTGCCCGTCCGGGTAGGTAATCGCGACCAGAAGTCCAACCGGACTCTTGCCGTCCAACGCCGGCGTCAACGTGACAGTGATTTCATCCCCGACTTTGAGGGCGTTGGGTCCGGTCTTGCCGATCCCGAGCCTCGCCAGCTGCTGCACGCTGCCGCCGACGACCGCCCACTCGACTGTCTTGCCATCCGGGCTCTTGACGTCGAATCTCAACGACGAGTGTGGATTGACGAGCCGAAATGCCTTGAACGCCCCGGTCACCTTCGCTTCTTTTCCCAACGCGTACACACCCGCAAGGGAATGATGCGCATACACCGACGCAGTCGCCAGGAGGCACGCGCACAAGACGACGACGGATCGCATAGTCCATTTGGTCATGAGTACATCCTCCACCACAGTCCGCTGAAGCGGACCTCACGCACGTCAGTGTCGAATCTGTGAGGCAGCCGCTTCGGTCTCTTGACTCGTCTCGCAGTAGCCTCGTTCTCGAATAAGAGCCGCGTTCGCAACCGTGTTGCGCCGAACCACTCGTGTCGGGTACACCAATGGCTCTGCCAAGACCTCCGGGTCCTCAACCGTTACGTCGTAGAAGATGGCATCGCCCTCGCGCCTGAACTTCTCCACGACATGCATCTCGGTCGAATGGAAGTACCCGCCGCGCCCGATCCATGTGGTGTCGATGAAGCCGATCGAGTCGAGCACGAGCGTGTCGCCCTCCCAGCGTCCGACGGTGTTGCCCATGTAGTTCATCTCGAGCTCCGCGTTTTCATTGCGCTTGCGGTTATCGGTCGGGATGATGCGGTACTCGCCGTATCCGCCGCCAGCATCGCCTCCCATATAGAGGAAGGTGATGTCATTTTCCGTCTGCCAGATTCGCCGGGGCGGTCCCTGGCGCGGAACGCCCAATGGCTGGCAGGTCATGACCGGGTCGTACTTGTTCGTCCACATGTCGAGCTGCTGCACTTTGTCCCAGTGCTCCGGTTTGTACAGCGGACGACCCAACTGTCCGAACCGCGAGGGCGAGTAGAGCTCGAAGTCCTCGGTCTGATTGGTGCCTCTGTTGCAGGGTCGTTCCTGCGTCGGCCCGCATCGCCGCCCGCCGTTCCCCATGTAGTTGCCGATCCAGTCATTCCACGCCCAGGCGCCCGTCAGATCGGGATGCGCGCCAAGCCGCGGCGTTGTCGCCTTCGTGTTCGCCGGCGGCTCCTGCTTCGCGAACACGATGGCGGGAGCCTTCGTCGTGACGTTCATCGCCTTCTGCACGCTTGGCGGCACGGGCGCCACCACGTAGACATTGCCCGTCTCGGTTTCCGCCGTCGTGAGGTCGCGAACCACCGCGCCGTTCTTCCGCTCGATCATCTTGCCCGCGTAGAACACCTCGATCTTGTTCAGCGCGTTGTTCCAGTCTTTGTAGTCGCTGTAGGTGAACTCGGTTGTCGTCGAGCCCTGCGTGACCACGACTTTCTCGGTCATGTACTTCGCGTCGAGCGTGGCGGTACCCGTTGCTCCCGGAACGCCGGGGATCGGGAAGGTCACGACCGGCTTACCCGCGGCGTCCCATGACACGGACGTGTTACCGGCCTTCATCACGCCCTCGGGGACCGTCGTGCCAGGGTTGGCGCCCAACGTCCAGGTGTCCATGGTTCCGGCCAGCGCGGACTTGGGCGCGCCCTGCGGACTGGCCCAGATGCGAATGAGCCGCTCCTGCACGGCGGCCGGCATCGCCGCAACCTTCCCTTTCGTTCCAGCGATCTCTGCGCCTGGCGTGTCCTCGTTCCACGCATACTGCCAGCTGACCACCTCGATGTTCGAGTACGCCTGCTTGTTCGCGCGCGTGCAGGTGTACTGAATCCGCTGACTCAGGGTCTGGTAGTTGGTGCTCGCGCGATACTTCGAGAGCGTGCACGGCTGACCGTCTACCTGAATCGTGCCGCCCTTGGCCTGATACTCGAGCGTCGCGACCATGTCGCGCTCGTCAGTGCCCTTCAGCATGCCCTGGTGCCACATCCAGTTGAAGAGCACGGCTCGCAAGTCCTTGGCGCCCGCTGCGGGTGTGTAGAGCGCACCGGCGTTCGGATCGTTGCCCCGACCGCCGCCTCGACCTCCGCCCTGACCCTGGGCACCTGCCGGACCCTGCGCCGGAGCCTGCGCGGCGAGCGTCACCGCCATGCCGGTCGCGATGACGAGCGCGATTGCGACGCGTATCCAACGAATCCTTCCGCCTTCGCTGAAGCTACGGCGGACAAGTCGACCAACATCCATGGTGGTCCTCCCCTTACTTCATCAGTGCCGCAACGCGAGAGACCGTGATGAGCGAAAAGTCTGGGTGATTCTAACGCAAGCCCTTCGACTTCGCTCAGGGCAGGCCCTACGGAAGCAGCACCGCAGGCATGCGTCCCGAAACCGGGTTGCGATAGTGAAACGCGACGTCGTGGACCTTCGGGAACGGCGGCGTGATCGAGCCGCGAAGCGGCCGATCCGGGGGAAACGTCTTTGCGATTGCGACTGTGGGCGCAGTGGGGGCAGTCTTGACCCGAACCCAGCCGCCACGCGCAGGCGCGGTCCACGTGTAGTCCAGGTCCATGCCCGACAGTTTCCACGTTCCGTCCTCGATGACCGCCGAGTTCTCGTAGATTCCGGCGAGCCAGGTTCCTTCGCCTCCAGACGGTCCGCCCATCTGAAAGAGCCGGGCCCGAATCTTCGCGTTGCGCGCGTCGGCCGACACGTGGATGACCGGCTGCACGACCTGATGGAGCGTGAAGAAGTTCGGCGACTTGGGATCCGGATACCGCGCCTTCAGCGACTGGCGAATCCGCTCTCGACCCACGTAGGTGCCAACGTACGAGAGCTCTTTCCAGCCGTCGCGCGAGAAGATGTTCGCGGTCTCATCCCACGCGAACGCGTCGATGTAGTAACCGTACGCGGTCGCCAGGTTCTCGGCGGCGTGATACGCCATGCTTCGTTCGACGGAGCGCTCCGTCGCCGCCATGAGTGATTCGAGTGCGGCGGCGGTCTTCACAGCAGGCGGGTTCGACGAAGCCGTCGCACGCGGACGCTCGGTCCTGTTTGAATGACCCGCGACCCCAGTCGGGGCCTCCTTCGCCGAGGCTACGGCGCCCAGGGGATACTGCGGCGGACGGCCGGTCACGGGATGATCGAAGTGCAGCGGCGCGATGTGAAAGCGGGGATAGATCTCATACGACTCGGTCGGCGGTCGATCCGGCGGGTACTCGCGGCTTGGACCCGGCGCAGGCTGCGCATCCTTGGCCCACCCCTGCTCGGCATCGACGATGAAGCGAGGGGAGACGCGCATGGCGCTGAACTTCCAGACGCCATTCTGCTTCACGAACGCGTTCTCGTAAATCGACTGGGTCCACAACGCACGGCCTGGCCCGCCGAAGCCGTTAGGCGTAGGCGGCCCGATCATGCCGAGATCGGTGCCGCGAGCGCGGGCCATACGGCCGTCGGACATTACCGAGACGATGGTTTGCAGCTGGATGTGATCGTTGATTTCTCCCTCGCTGAGTCCTGCCCTCCCGAAAATGTTCAGACCGCGGCGGATGCTCGCCCGACCGGCGTAGACGCCCTGCAGGCCGATCTCCATCGTGCCGGCGTCGGCGAACAGCTCCGCGACGTCGTCCCACATCTTGCGATCGACGTAGTACCCGTACGCGTGCTGAAGATTCGTGATCTCGATCTCGTCGCTGAGACGTTGCGCGCGTGCGGCGAGATCCGACACGCGCGCGGCCAGCGTCGGGAGTGTCGATGGTGTCGTTCCTTTGCCGTTGCTCGGGGCAGACGCAGGCGCGGGCACGTCGAGCACGGGTCTGCCCACGCGCGAGGCCTCGTAGTGGAAGGGAGTCGGCTCATTCGTGGCCGTCCAGCCGGGAGCGTCGTATCGACCTGAGTACTGCGCGAGGTATCGGACGTCTTTGATCTTCCACACGCCGTTCTCGAGCACGTACTGATTCTCGTACACACCGCCGGCCCACGACGCCGTCGACTGGTAGCCGCCCAACATCGCCATGATGTGCCAACGGCCTCGGCCCGACTGGCCGTCGGCCGCGAGTGTGACGACCGGCTGCATGGAGATGTGCGGA
>Ga0111539_10007785_pt1 | contig 13680 bp, 15 predicted proteins | sample RhiMethybrSRZTD1_FD_79667 | JGI IMG/M metagenome (GOLD analysis project Ga0111539, IMG submission 79667) | Populus rhizosphere microbial communities from Tennessee, USA - Rhizosphere MetaG P. TD hybrid SRZTD1 (version 2) (version 2) | ecosystem: Host-associated > Plants > Roots > Rhizosphere >...
GCGATCAACATCGGACCGTGAAATTCACCTTGAGCTGCGGCCTTGCCGAGTTCGGCAGCTCCGATACGCTTGCCACAGTCACTCGCCGGGCGGACGAGGCGCTCTACGAGGCCAAGACGACCCGTAATCGAGCCTGCACCAAGGCCCGGCCATTCTTGTCAGGGGTATTTGGCACCCGCAACGACAGATAATTCAACAAGATACAGACCCATAACAAAGTTCAACCGAAATCTATGACCTTCCCCTATCGTTCAAGGAGGATAAGAGGCAAGAGGCCCACGTCATGGAAAGTCATCTCACTAAAGCTGCGGCTCCAGGTAGCGCACGGAAGAAGCACGCCGGCCAGGTTGCTGACGCGCTGCTGACGCTGATCTGCGATCAGGCGAAGCAGGAAGGCGGGCCCCACGCCGAGGAGTTCTGCCGCCGGATTCGTGGATACCAGCTCGCCATGTACGAGGCCGGCACTCTTGATGAAGCCGCGGCTCAGGACTGCATTAACGAATGCTCAACCCACTTCGGCCGCCTTCAATCGCTCACCGGGGAGTTCAGTCAGTTTATTGGTCTCCTCAAGGAATCCTTGACGCAACGTTCGGAAGATCATCATGCCTTCCACACCCGGATCTTCGAAAGTTCGGATAGCTTCAAGAATCTCGCAAACCTGGAAGACATCCGCGAAGTGCGAGACCACCTGGTGAAACTTGTGCGAGATCTCCGCCAGACCGTCATCGATCAGCAACAACAGGAAGAAAGGCGGAACGCGGACTTTGCCAAGAAGGTCCAGGATCTGGAATCCAAGCTGGAAGTCGCGAAGCGCGAAGCGCAAACTGATCCTCTCACGGGAATTCCGAACCGCGCGGCATTTGATCGCACGATCAAGACGTGGATCGAAAATAAGAAGAGTTTTGTCGTGGGGATGATCGATCTGGATCATTTCAAAGCCATCAACGACACCCATGGGCACAAGGTTGGCGATAGCGCGCTGATTTGCGCCGCTCAATGGATTCGAGGGAATGTCCGCCAGGAGAGCTTCTTTGCACGCCTCGGTGGAGATGAGTTCGCCGTACTATTGGACAACCTCAATCTCGGCGAAGCCGTTAAGCGATTCTCCGATCTGCTCGCGGAGTTTTCGAGCCGGAGCTATACGTGCTCGAACGGCACGGAAGAACGCACCGTTAGGTTCACAATGAGTTGCGGCCTGGCCGAATTCACGCCGGGAGACACGCCCGACACGGTAATCCAGCGTGCCGATGAAGGTCTGCACGATGCGAAGAAATACCGCAACCGCGCATGCACGAAGCGCCGCCCTATCTTTTCCGGGATATTTCAGCGCTCCTGATCACCGGTAGAAAGACGCGCATCCGCCTGTCAACGTCTTGTCAGAATCTCCCGCCGTCTGACAGATAGAGCCCTGATAGAGCCTCCACCTCCAAACGCAGCATAAACAAATCAATGCCTTAGCCCGGCTTACGGTTTGGCAGCGCCGTTGCCTTTGCACGCCTGAGTTCGCAGAACTCTGGAGAGACTATGGCGAAGGAAGAAGTGACTCTGGTACCGGTGCAGAAGAAATCGAAATTGAAGTTCCTGCTGATTGCAGTCCTGTTCCCAATGGCGGGCGCGGGCGGCTTCTTTGGCTGGAAGATGTTCTCGGCAACGCCGGCACGCGTTACCGAAGGCAGTGAAGCTTCAGCCGAGGGACATGACACGGAAGCCGGCGAGACTGCAGGCAGCGCCGAGCATGGCGAACCCGGAGAGAAAACCGTACAAAGCACGGTTCTTAATTTTGAACCTTTCCTCGTAAACCTTTCAGATAGGGAAATCTCTCGCTATTTGCGCGTGACGATTCGGCTGCAAATGACAAGCAGAGGTGCGGCGGAAAAAATTGCGTCCGCCGATGTACTGACTTCGCAGATGCGAGATGCGATTCTAGGCCTCCTTTCATCCCGCAACTCGGAACAGATCATCACGCCCGAAGGCAAAGAGCAGCTGAAAACGGACATTGCCGAAAAACTGAATGGATTTCTTCCAAACAAACCGGTGAAAGCAGTCTTCTTCACCGACTTTGTCGTTCAGCTGTGATTCATGAACACCAACACTCCTAAAGACGAACAACAGACGATCGAGCCGATGGAAGGCCGACCCGTCATGGACCTCCTGAAACCTTTTCGCAGCATTCCGATGGAGTTGTCGGTCGAACTGGGACGAGGCAAGCTCACGCTTCGTGAACTGCTGGGACTCCAGTATCACTCGGTCTTCACGTTGGACCAGATTGCCGGCTCCCGATTGAATGCGTTCATAAACGGCGTCCCGCTGGCAAAGGCGGAGCCGGTCGTGGTTGAAAACCGCGTAGGAATAAAGATCGATGAGATTCTCGAAACTGACGCATAAGCGAATACTCCACATCCTGCTCGTCTTTCCGCTTGCTCTTGTGGTCTTGACGGGGCCTTTGGCTGGCTTTGGCACCGGCCTGGCAAAACCGGGGGCGGCATCCGTGCAACAGACTTCGGCGAAACCTGCTATGGAGGAACCGCCACTGACCGCAATGCCCATCACGGTCGAGTTGCCCGTGGAGGAAGCGCCGGGACTCTTCGGGCCTGGTGCGCGCGCAATCGGAGCGATGATCATCGTTCTCAGTCTGATCTGGATCACGATGGTCCTGCTGAAACGTTATATGCCCCATAGATTCGGGCCCCTCGGTCACAAAAGAAGGATTCAAGTTCTCGAGACGGTGCCCATCGGCGACAAACGAAGCCTCACCCTTGTTCGAATCGACGACGAGGACTTGCTTCTCGCCAGCACTCCAGGAAGCGTCTCGTTAATCAAACAAGTGCGCCTGACGAATCCAGAAAAGACAGCGGACGGCGAGACGACGAAAGGCCTGACACCCACGGCGCCTTCAGCCCGGACAGCCGAGACAGCGTGGGGGGACCCGAGGGAAGTAATGAGGCCGCCGAAGGCGGCGTACCGAAGCGATCCCGAGGGTGGGCCCGACGCTAACAGTACGTTTTCAGAAACGCTTGCTGAAGAGATTCGGCTCTCGGATCTCTCGATGGAAGGATCACTCGCCGGGTTTGCGCGGCTTCGTCAGGAACTCGAGGCCAGGTAGATCGTGAAACACCTCACTGTATTGCTGCTGGCACTGGTGCTGTTCGGAGTGATCGTCCCCGCCGCACAAGCCCAGTCCAGCGGCATTCCCGGAGAACTCCGGCTTGATGTTCGCGGCAACAGTGGTCAGCAGAGTTACTCGGTCCCGATCCAGATCCTTCTCTTCCTGACCGTTTTGACCTTCATTCCGGCAATCCTGATCTCACTGACGTCATTCACGCGGATCATCATCGTCTTCCACTTCCTGAGGCAGGCCCTGGGAACGAGTGAGACGCCATCGAACCAAATCATCATCGGCCTCACGCTTTTTCTGACAATGTTCGTGATGGCGCCTGTAGGCGAGCAGATAAAGCGCGACGCTGTTGATCCGATGATGGCCGGGAAGATTTCTCAGAGCGAGGCTTTGACTACAGCGGTCAAGCCATTGCGTGGTTTCATGCTGAAGTACACGCGAGAAAAGGATCTCGCGTTGTTCCTCTCTATTGCCAGACAGGAACGTCCGAAGACACGGGACGACGTGCCGACTACAGTTCTGATTCCCGCGTTCATGATCTCCGAACTCAAAACGGCGTTCCAGATCGGCTTCGTTCTGTTTCTGCCTTTTCTCGTTATCGACATGGTCGTCGCGACAGTCCTTCTTTCCATGGGAATGATGCAATTGCCGCCGGTGATGGTGTCGATACCATTCAAGATTCTTCTGTTCATCATGGTCGACGGCTGGAATCTCGTCGTCGGCTCACTGGTGAAAAGCTTTTACTGATCGAACGGCTCAGTTCAAGGAGACAAATGTCCGAAGCGGTACTCATGACCCTGGCCCGACAGTCCCTGGAGACCCTGCTGACAATCACAACGCCGATGCTGGTGGTCGGCATGGTTGTCGGAATCGCAATCAGCATTCTGCAGGTCGTAACCTCGATACAAGATGCGACCCTGGCATTCGTACCGAGAGCGATTGCAGTCTTCGTGGTTTTTCTGCTCAGTCTTCCATGGATCGTGCATAAGTTCGCGGCGTATACGACTGCCCTCTTCTCAAATTTCGAAATCTACATCCGATAGCGATGGAGATCTCCCCCGAGCAGCTTCTCTCGTTCCTCCTCATATTTGCTCGGGTGAGCGGGATCTTCGTATTCACGCCGTTCTTCGGCAGCCTGAACATACCCGCGCAGGCGCGCATTGTTCTTTCGGTCGTTCTGAGTTACTTGTTTGCAATCGGCGCACAACCGGTGTTGCCTCGATTCACGCCCTCGTTGACCACCCTCTTCATCGGAATCCTCGGTGAATTGGTCGTCGGCATGGCGATCGGGTTTGCTGCGCATGCACTCTTCGCCGGTCTTCAGTATGCGGGACAGATCGCGGGCTTTCAGATCGGCTTCTCCTTCGTGAATGCCGTGGATCCTCAGACATCCAGCCGGTCAACGTCGCTCTCCGTCTACCAGAACCAGATCGGCCTCATGCTTTTCCTGGGTCTCAACGCCCACCATTGGTTCATTCGTGCAATCGGAACGAGCTTGACCGCTTTGCCGCCTTTCACCATCCACGTCGGCCGCGAATTCGTCTTCAAGATGGCGGACCTGAGCGCACAGGTATTTGTGATCGGCTTTCAGATCGCCGCACCCGTAACGGCAGTGCTGATTCTGACGGATGTTGCGCTTGGTTTGATCGGACGGTCTGCACCGCAGGTGCACATTCTGGTCATTGGATTTCCGATGAAGATCCTTGTCGGCATTGGCGCACTGGGGATGGGACTCTACTTTCTGCCTGCTGCCATGAGGGTGTACACCGGGCGTCTGCAATACGACCTTGAAACAATCATTCGACTCTTGCGGAGCTGAATAACACGTGGGACTTCTCGGCGACAACTCACGCAGCGAGAAAGCAACTCCGAAACGCCGAAGGGAAGCTCGGAAGAAGGGGCAGATTGCCCGAAGTCCAAAGCTTGTCGCCGGTATCGCGTTCGTCGGAGTTGCGATTGCATTGAGCATCGAGGCTCCGATGATGGTGCGCAGCCTCTCGTCAATGCTGCATCGCACGTTGTCCACAATCCGGCCAGGGGAGTTGACCGAACAAGGGCTACAAACGCTTTTTATTGAGTGCGCGATGGACATCGCCGGTGCGGTATTTGTTGTAACCGCCACCGCGGTCGTCCTTGCAGTTGCGGCGAACATGGCCCAGGGAGGATTGGTGCTTTCCACGTATCGCCTGGGGCTTCATCTGGAAAATCTAAGCCCTGCGTCGGGCTTCAAGAAGCTGATGCCGGGAACCGCGGCCGGCGAACTCGCAAAGTCGTTGCTGACCGTTGCGATCATCGGTTTCACAGCATATGCCGTCTATTCCGGAGCCGTCAGCAGGCTACCGCGCCTCGTGTTCATGGCCCCTCACGACATTGCCTCGACCACAGGCGCGATCGTCTATGAGTTCGCAATCAAATGCGGAATCTTTCTTCTCTTTCTGGGCGCAGGCGATTACTACCTGAATCGGCGGCGATTTGAAACCAGCATCCGGATGACAAAGCAGGAAGTGAAGGATGAAGCCCGAAACGCGGAAGGCAACCCGGAAATCCGGTCGCGCATCCGTCGGAGACAGCGAGAAATCGCCCTGCGCAGCATGATGGCGGAGATACCAAAAGCAGACGTCATCATTACCAACCCCACACATTACGCTGTCGCGCTCCGGTACAAACCGGAGTCGATGGCTGCGCCCATCGTCGTGGCGAAAGGAAAGGGTTATGTCGCCCTTCGAATTCGTGAAATCGCACGGGATCACGACGTCCCATTTGTCGAGAATAAACCCCTGGCCCGCGCACTGTTCAAAACCGTCGAAGTTGGAAAGCAAATTCCCGTGGAGCTGTTCAAGGCTGTAGCGGAAGTGCTCGCGTACGTTTACAGGCTGAAAAGCATTCGGCTGTAGGGCGACGCTACCCGCACGTGTTCGGAGTGCAACTGTTTTAACCGCGGATTACGCGGATCGATCCGTGTAATCCGCTCCATCCGCGTAATCCGCGGTAAAAACAGTTGCACTGATTGTCGCGTTTCAAACTGCCCCGCTACCCGGCCGCATTGAATTTGACAACGACTTCGTTTTATTGACAGAGATCGCTCATTCTCCTTCATTCCGCGACTACCGCCCGCCTCCCGTATTTAGCGATAACCCATTCCCCTCCATCGCTTTAGCCTTCGCGCCGTCACGTCCCGACGCTGTGGTACACGGCCTGCATTAGCGGACGCTGGAATGAACGCAGAACTTGCAGCTGTGAACCTTCTCCCGGCTCTACGGCGAAACTCGCATCTATTGATGCCGATTGCCGTCATCTGTTGCATTGCAGTAATGATCATTCCGCTGCCCCCGCTGTTGCTCGACATTCTCATCACGGTCGACATCACGGTCTCGGTCGTCATCCTGATGGTGTCGATGTACATCCTTGAGCCCGTCAGCTTCTCGGTATTCCCTTCCCTGCTGCTGCTCGTGACACTGTTTCGTCTTTCCCTGAACATTGCAGCGTGCCGTTTGATTCTCTTGCACGGCGGTGACGGGTTCTCCGCAGCCGGCCAGGTCATCCAATCCTTCGGGCAGTTCGTTATTGGCGGCAATTACATCATCGGCATTGTGATGTTCAGCGTCCTGCTCGCCATTCAATACATCGTGATCAACCACGGTGCGGCGCGCATCGCTGAAGTCACCGCGCGATTCACACTGGACTCCCTGCCTGGCAAGCAGATGTCGATTGATGCCGAGTTGAACTCGGGTTTGATCAATGAAACCGAAGCCCGTCACCGACGACGCCAGCTGCAGCGCGAGACAGAGTTCTACGGTGCTATGGACGGCGCGATCAAGTTCACGCAGCGAGATGCCATCGCGGCCGTAATTATCACCGCCATCAATATCGTTGCGGGGCTTGCCATCGGCATTCTTCAACACGGTATGGGTTTAATGGACGCCTTACAGACGTTCTCCGTATTGACGATCGGGGATGGCCTGGTGACGACAATTCCCGCACTGCTGGTTTCCGTTTCGGGAGGTCTGATCACCACGCGGGCCGCTTCCGAGTCGAACCTGGGAGAGGACGTCTCCGGACAACTGCTCTCTAACCCTCGACCCGTCGCCATCGGCGGCGCCGTCATGCTGGCATTTGCGATGGTACCCGGTCTTCCGAAAACAGCGTTTCTTCTGCTGGCGGCTGTCATGGGCGCAATTGCCTACGTTTCCAAGATCAAAGGTGACAACGAACAGCGTCAGGCCGACGAGCAGGCTGTTCAGCAAAAGAAGGCTCAAGCGACGCCCGAGAAAATGGAAGCGCTCCTGAAGGTCGATCCGCTCGGCGTTGAGGTAGGTTACGCACTGATCCGTCTTGTGGACGCGAAACAAGGCGGGGATTTTCTTTCGCGCGTAAAGGCCATTCGACGACAAATTGCCACCGAACTTGGCGTCATTGTTCCGCCGATCCACATTACAGATAACCTCCAGCTCGGGCCAAAGGAATACTCCATCCTGCTAAAAGGGGTTCAAATCGCTCGCGGCGAAATCAATGTCGATAATGTTCTCGCCATTACGGGAGGCGATGTTCGCGAGACCCTCTCAGGCATTCCCACCACGGATCCTACGTTCGGGCTGCCATCCATCTGGATTAAGCCTGGGGAGAAGGAGCGCGCTCAACTGAGCGGATACACCGTGGTCGATCCGACGACCGTCCTTGCCACTCATCTATCCGAAGTGATCAAGAACCACGTCCACGAGCTGTTGGGCCGCCAGGAGACAAAAGGGCTCCTCGACCACTTGAACGAAACACACCCCAAGCTTATTGAAGAGACCGTTCCGAAAGTGCTGTCGTTGGGAGACGTTCAAAAAGTGTTGCAGAACCTCCTGAAGGAACGCCTTTCCATTCGTGATCTCACCACCATCGTGGAGAGCCTGGCCGACTTTGGAACCGTCAGCAAGGACCCCGATCTCCTTTCAGAATACGTGCGTCAGAATCTCAGCCGTTCAATCTGCCGCGCTGTGCAGAACGATCGGAACGAACTCGTTGTCTTTACGGTGAGCCCGGAGCTCGAGCAGAGCATCGTGAAGGGTCTCACTCATACAGAGAAGGGCACATACCTGATTCTCGAACCGAGAATGGTCGAAGAGATCGTCCACAAGGTTCACACGGCCGTACAGGGAAGTGTCGCCAGGGCCCGCACGATTGTGCTGACCTCGGCAAATGTGCGCCTGCATCTCAAGCGGCTGACGGAACGGATTCTGCCGGGCCTTGTGGTGCTTTCCCATAACGAGATCCCGCCGAACGTAAAAGTGATTTCAATAGGGATGATCGCCTGATGAAAGTTAAGACTTATCGCGCTGCAACGCTCAGAGAAGCTCTCGACAAAGTCAAACGCGAGCTGGGGCCGGACGCATTCATTCTGGGCCAGAGAGAAGTTCGATCGAAGAACCTGCTCGGATTATCCAAGGCGCGCGTCGAAGTGACGGCAGCTATCGAAGTTCCACAATCCGTCGCCCCTTCATCCTTGCTCGAACCATCCCGGAAACTGTCGGAGCGGGGCCTGGCCTCACCCGAAGCCATCGACAAAATTCGCGATCGTCTTCACATTTCTCGAGAGACTGCGGTGACCGCAAAGCCGGCTTCGACTGCGGACAATCAGATTGTCCTCGACGAGATCCGGAAATTGAATGCGGCCATTCGATCGATATCACCGGATCGACAAGCTTCTGTAGTCTGGCTCAAGCCGCGACGTTTTTCCAACGCGACCGCCAAGGAACTGTACGCAAAACTCGTGGCGTGCGGTATCGAAGAACGGCTGGCCGGATCTCTGACAGCCGGTGAAAGCGTATCCATGGACGCGATCGCGACGACGCTCGCCGGTCGAATCCGGCTATATCCCAACCTCATTCCGCAAGCGGCGCCCGACCGGCCAGCAGTCATCGCATTCGTGGGCCCCACGGGCGTCGGCAAGACGACAACGATTGCAAAACTTGCCGCGCACGCGGCCTTTAACAGTCATCTCAAAGTCGGCCTCGTGACTCTCGACAACTTTCGCATTGCTGCGGTCGAACAACTGAAAACCTATGGCGAAATCATGGGAATGTCCGTGAATGCGGCAGCCGGCGTCAGGGAATTGAACGCGGCGATTCAGGCGTTTTCTGACCGTGACGTGATTCTGGTCGACACCGCCGGCCGTAATCATCGCGAGATCTCGCAAGAATGGGAGCTCGCTGCGTTTTTGAACGCATCGGAACACATAAAGAAGACCCTCGTCGTTAGCGCGACAACATGCCAGGCAGACCTGGCGGACATAGTCGACCAATACGACGTCTTCAGTCCGGACTGTCTCATCTTCACGAAACTGGACGAAACGCGAGTGCGCGGCACCGTAATCAATGAGCTTGTGCGATCCGCCAAACCGTTAGCGTACGTCACAGTCGGCCAGGGTGTCCCGCAGGACATCGTGAAGCCGGAAGCCCGACAGCTTGTCGATCTGACTGTGGGAACAAGGAGCGAACAGCTCTGGACAAATCTGAGTCAAACCACGCGCGAGCCGGCGACTCCGGCTCCATCCCGGGATAACCGAACGAGACGATGAAAAGGAAACTCCGTTAATGCTTGATCAAGCGTCCGTATTAAGAAACATCGCATACCTATCGAGAGGCGTTTCGCACTCGGTTCCTCCAAGCGATCAGCCTGTCGCGATCGCGATTACGAGCGGCAAAGGGGGCGTTGGAAAGACTAACGTTGTCGCCAATCTTGCTGTCGCCCTGGCGAACATGCGCAAGCGAGTTACGATTCTCGATGCCGACTTCGGTCTCGCCAATGTCGACGTTCTGCTCGGGCTCGCACCGAAACACAACCTGCGCGATTTCATTTTTGGCGGTCTGGAACTGGAAGACATCATCATCCAGGGGCCGCAGGGAATTCGAGTTATTCCGGCGAGTTGCGGCACTGAAGCGATGGCCGACCTCACGCCCGAGCAACAGATCCGGCTGATTCACGCGATCTCTTCACTGGGCGCCGACACCGACTACCTTCTTATCGACACGGCAGCGGGCATCTCGAGCAACGTTATTAACTTTCTTTTGGCTGCCGGAATGGTGATTGTCGTCACGACGCCGGAACCCACTGCGATCGTCGATGCGTACCTGGTAATCAAGATCCTGTCTCGCCGTGAGCCTCAAAAAAACGTTTCCGTTCTCGTTAATTCCGTCTCAGGCGCAGACGAAGCAAAGAGCGTCTTTCGGCAGATCGACACCGCGTCACGACGCTTCCTCGATAAGCCTCTGGACCTGCTCGGCTTTATCGAGCGCGATGGGAATGTCCTGGAGGCTGTTCGACAACAGGAGCCTTTTGCCATTCGGTATCCGCAGTCCGCGGCGACTTCGTGCATCAAAGGCATCGCAAGGAAACTTGAACAGCAATGCAAATCCATGAAGGAACGGCAAAACGTCGGATTGTCGTGGAAAGAATTCTTTGAGATTTCGGAGTAGATGCGATGGATAAAATTCTCTCGCAGCAGGAAGTTAACACGTTGCTGAATTCGCCTGTGGGTGCTGAGCAGAATGGCGATTCGGGCCATTCGGGCGCCATTGTTGGGAAACTTTCGGTCTACAACTTTCGCCGGCCCGAACGCTTCCCCAAGCCAGTACTGAGCTCCCTACAGCGCATCCACGATCGTTTTTGCACAAACGCGGCAGCATCATTCTCCGGGTATTTCCGCACCGCGACTGAAATGTCGGTCGTTTCTGCAGAGCAGTCCACTTATGGTGACTTCCTGAAGTCACTCGCGGACCCGACATGCGTCAGCACCCTTGCGATGAGGCCCTTACAAGGCACGGCCATACTCGAATTGACGGCCGACATTGCCTTTCCTCTCATCGATCGACTGCTTGGTGGCGCCGGAGGCCCCGCGGACTCGAGCCGCAAGATAACGGAGATTGAAAGAAACATCGTCCGGGGCGTAATCAACCTGGTTACAACGGATCTGACGGAAGCCTGGAAACCTACAATCGAAGTCAGCTTCAATGCAGTGTCCACGGAAACAAACCCCGAAGTCCTGCAAGCCGGTTTTCCAAACGAAGCTCTTCTCGTGTTCGCCGTGGAGATCAAACTGGGAGACACACGCGGAACTCTACGGATTGGTCTTCCGTTCTCTACGCTCGAACCCATACTCGACATCTTCGACAAGGGCAGCGCGGTAGAAACAAAAGAAGAGGACACCAATGACCGTCCCAAGGTACTTCGACGGGTGCTTCGCGCTCCGGTAGCAGTGACCTGCGAACTCTCTCCGACAATGGTCGCCGTGTCTGATCTGCTCAATCTCGCGGGCGGCGACATCATCGTTCTGGACAGCAAGCTGGGCGACAGCGTGCAACTGCTGGTCGAGGGCAAACCGTCGTATTCCGCCTCGTTGATGGACGTGGAAGGACACAAAAGCGCGGGCGTCATCGATCGAATAACGGACTGACCGTGGAGGCTATTACATGCAGGAAGGTTTGAACATTTCTGAATCGTCACTGGAACTGATCATGGATGTGGAAGTTCCCATCACTGTCCGCTTCGGCGAAAAACAGATGTTGCTCGAGGAAGTTCTGAAGCTAAGTCAGGGGTCATACATCCAGCTCGACAAAACGATTGAGGACCCCGTGCAACTTTTCGTCAATCACAGGCTCATGGCAACCGGCGAAGTTGTGGTCGTTGATGATCACTACGCCATTCGGATCACTCAAGTTGCCAGCAGGGCCGATCGCATCAAATCTTTGGGAGCATAAGGAGAAGCAATGTCGCAATGGGTTGTCTGGACGATGTGTTTAATGAGTGCGAGTGTCCTGTACTTCTATCTCCGCGAAAGAAAGTCATTCGCCGAGAAGATGGGTGACATGGTTCGACGCCAGGCCGGAACTGAACGCGTCCTGGGAGAGTTCATTCAGGAATCCGAAAAGGTCGCGAGGGAGCTATCCCGGCGGCTATCGGCAGCATCAAAGGTTGTGAGTCCTACCGAGACGCAGGAGCCCGTCGTAGCGACAACGCGAAAACGTCGCGCCGGGGAAAAAAGACACCAGGTGCTGAACCTGGCGGAAAAGGGCCAACCCGCAAACGAGATCGCCGAACGACTGATGATTCCGAACGGCGAAGTGGAATTGATCCTCAATCTCAATCAAAGCCGGAAGGCGCGGGCTCACGCATGAGTTGCCACGCAAACGGCTGCTCAGCGGAGCAGAACTGGTTCCGCCGGTCCATTCGCAAATGGTCCGGATATACCTTTGAGTCCCAGTGGTACTGCAGCGAACCCTGTCTCAAGGGCGGCGTGCTACAAAAGCTCGAAGCCCAGCCCCCGGTCAAAGGAGCCACGGATTCCCCTCTTTTCCAGCGGAAACTCGCACAGTCATTAATTGCCACGGGGCTTGTGACAAAGGAACAACTGGCGAGCGCGGACCCGGAAGCCAACCTTACGCAACACCTGCTGGCCGCAGGTCTGGTTGGAGAGCGGGATATCACACGAGCTCTGAGCCGCATCCATCATCTTCCGCTGATCAAATTGAACAATCGACGAATTCACGCGAGCGCGCTCAACACGGTGCCTGCCGAAATCGTGACAACGCACCAGTTTTTCCCGTTGGAGTTCAGGACCAAAGAAAACTGCCTGGTACTGGTCACAAGCAATCCCGCTAGCGTTCCCGTGATGATCGATCTTCGCAGGCTGCTGGGTTGCGACGTGGAAATCTATCTTGGAGCCGAGTCCGTCGTGAAAAGCATGATCGAGCAGTACTGCAGCCTTTCGGAACAAACGGTTTCTGAGGACGGCATTCCAGCACCGGCACTGAGCAGCAGTCCTCGAGATCTCGCGGATCGTATTGTCCGGCGCGCCAGAGCGACAGGAGCGAGTGAGCTTCAAGTGGAGCGATTTGGGGATTTTGTCTGGACTCGATTCGTCGTGGACGACCACGCACTCAACCTGGTGCTGTGACGCCTCAACCGGGCAAAAAAGGAACCATGGGCACAATTTGCCCATCGACTGCGAGTCGCCCGGCAAGCATCAACGGGAAATTGGCGCGAGAACGACAACTTTGGACAACTTTGGACATGGCATGAGATGTGCATTGGCAGTCTGGATCTTCAGGAGGCTTGATGGATAGCGGACTTTATACGGCGTACTCGGGTTTGCGAGCAACGGCAGATCTACTGGACGTCGTCTCGAACAATCTCGCGAACGTCAACACAACCGGATTCAAAAGCGACGAAACGTTTCAAAAGATGTACAACCGCGCGGTCGCCGAAGCCGGGGCAGGGCCTCTGGAAGATGCCATCAATAACTCTGCTGCGATCGGCGGCAGCGTCATCAATCTTGAGCCCGGCGTCATGAAGAGCACCGGACGCGATCTGGACGTCGCGATCGAAGGTAAAGGGTTTTTGGCAGTCCAGGGAGCATCTGAAGTTCTTTACACTCGCAACGGCAGTCTACATCTCAACAACGACGGCACCCTTGTGACATCGGATGGGCTGACCGTGCTTGGAGAAGGCGGTCCTATCCAGATTCCACAGGGACGCGTTTCGATTTCAGCCGCAGGAGATATCGAAGTCGAGGGCAAGGCGGTCGA
>Ga0111539_10007786_pt1 | contig 13680 bp, 10 predicted proteins | sample RhiMethybrSRZTD1_FD_79667 | JGI IMG/M metagenome (GOLD analysis project Ga0111539, IMG submission 79667) | Populus rhizosphere microbial communities from Tennessee, USA - Rhizosphere MetaG P. TD hybrid SRZTD1 (version 2) (version 2) | ecosystem: Host-associated > Plants > Roots > Rhizosphere >...
AGATCGCCGCACAACTCCTCGAGTCGCGGGCTACGATTGACGTCACCGCGCTACTAGGGGAGGTGCGGACGCCGACCCTTGTGCTGCACGCGCGTGGCGACAGCGTCGTCCCGATTGCAGAAGGGCACATCCTGGCGGCCGGAATCCCGGGCGCCCAGTTCGTCGAGCTTGATTCGATGAACCACATCCTGCTGGAGAATGAACCGGCCTGGGAGCGTTTCTGCGATGAGGTGCTGGAGTTCATGGGGCTCAAGGGCTCGGCTCGGGGAGAGGACCCCGCGTTCGCCTCGCTCTCCCCTCGCGAGCGAGAGGTGCTGACGCTGATTACCGAAGGCCTCGGCAACGCGCAGATTGCGGAGCGTCTTTCCATCAGTGAAAAGACAGTGCGCAATCACGTGTCGAATCTGTTCGACAAGCTCGGCGTGTGGACGCGTGCGCAGGCAATAGTTTTCGCCCACGAGCGGGGCTTCCGGACGCCATAGAACTCAGATGTTGTGAGCCAGTTTGACCTCTTCGACAGCTCATTCTTGTTCATCAATCGACCGCCAGCATCAGCCACGTTTCGAAAAACTGTGGTGTAGCCGATTGGCTAGCCGTTCCTGATCAACACCCATCTCGCGGATTCAGCTCGAACCCGTCAAACAGCTAACTCGATTCGTTTTGGGAGCTTACAAGCTGCTTTGACATCCTTTAAAGAATGTAAAAGAAAATTCAAGCCACCGTAAAAGACACAGCCACACCATTCGCATTAAGGTCTGCCGCGTTGACAGCGCGAGTGAGTCGAGCGATCAGGATGCGCTCTATCGCAACCGGGTCGTTGACGCAAGGATTAACCAGGCATCAGCCATTCGAGTAAATCGAAGCTGGTGGAAAAGGAGTGTAACTATGTTCAAAACCATATCGTGTCTTGCATTAGCTTTGTTTCTAATCTGCGCCGGCTTCGCGGGAACATCCGCGACAGTGCGCGTTGCCCCAAGTGATGCATTCGAGGTCGAGTTTACCAACTGTGTCGAGAGCATCGGCGTTGGACTGATTCCGACAACGCAAGCCCAGTCGCTCATCCCTCCCGAGTTTCATCTGGTCGGCGAAGGTCAGCCGGTCACGCCTGTAGTGGTTCGCACCTCACGCTGTGAAGGCATTGCGGTTGACGGCCACAATGCTAACCCCGGTTCAGTGGTCCAGATCGGCGCCGTCATCGTCCCGCCCGATTTCAGCGGCGACATCAACAACTACACGCTCTGGTACTACACGTCGGACGCCAAGCTTGCGCATTATCTCCAAAGACTCGGAGTTGCCGCTCAACACGTCCCCACGATTGACTACGATTACGAGTCCAGCGGAGCGAGCAACCCGCTATTTGTCGCCGTCCCTGCTCCCGGCAATCCAATCCTTTCGCTCGCCGGGACCGTTAGCGAGTCAGCGACGCTGGCTGGTTCCTTTGAAGCCATCTGGTGGGCAAAGGTCAACGGCGGGAACGCAAGAATGGACACGTCTGTGCCGGCGATCTTCATCGGCTCCGCCAACCTCACACTGATGACTGGCGCGAGCGGCTCACTGGGCCAGCTCATTGGCGGCTCTTCGTCGGGCTTCCCTCTGCTTCAGCAGTTCAACACCTTTTCAAGCGCACACATGGGCGTCAGCGTCGCTGCGCCTTAATGCACGGGTCTGTATCTACAAGGGCCGCGGCTAATCGAGCCGCTTAAAAATCGAGAGTTTCGAAAAGGAGAGTCCTCAATGTCTAAAAGCATGCGAACCAACAAAGGACTGAACATTTCTACGCGGGTAACAACGATCGTTTTGGCGATGCTGTTTGCCGGCAGCCTGACCCTGGTCAATGCGTCTGGACCGGCTCTCGCGGTCAGCAGGCCGACAGTTCCACTAACCGAGCTGCATGATGAAACAGGTCCTGTTCACCTTCCTCTCGCCACCGTCGGCGTCACACTTGGGCAGACCGCGCGCATCAATGTGGTCAACTCTCCGGATCCCCGTAGCTCAATCTCGCCTGGACCTATCGAGGTTGAGATTTGTTTTCACGATAGCCGTGGCGACCTCATACTGGATCGCTCCATGCGCCCGGTTCAAAAGACCGCGACCATAGATCCTCACCATGGCGATTTCCTGGATCTGAACGGAAATCTCGTAGCAGTCCCCGGCGCGCGGGTCGTGATCGTTCCCTGTATCAGGGTCTTGAGGATAAGTGAAGGCACGCTTGCGGTCCCCACCATCGAACTGTTCAACAACCTGCTAAAGACAACATTCGTCCTCTCTCCCGGAACGGCTAGAGGATTTGACCCGCAGCCTGACCCGCCCACGCTTCCGGAAGTCGCGTTCGGCCTTGTGGGAATCACACAGGGAGTGGCCGGACGTCTATATGTGCTCAATGCGCAGAATCCGACCGTTGGCGATCCGCACGAACCCGTCACCGTGGAAATAGAATTTCACGATGCAAACGGCAACGCGTTCTTAGATCGCAGCGGCCGCGAGGCTCGAAAGATCGTGATCCTTGATCCCAACCAGGCGGATTTCATCGAGCTGAACGGGAACGATCTCGCTGCCCCTGGCACTCGAGTTGGCATCATCCCCTGCTTAAAGGTGCTAAGAGGTTCGGCTGGCTCGCTCGTCGTTCCCACATTCGAGATGTACATCAACTTCACGCAACAGGCAGTTCTTCTCAGCAACTTCGTCGGCGATCCGCACGCACCTGTTACACCCACGCCGCGGTAGATTGGGAGTGGTTTAGTCGTAGCCCGCCTTCAGGCAGAAGCCTCTTAGTGTCCTATTCATGTTGCTATCTAGCTGGGTTAGGCATGAGGCGAGGTTTGGAGGAGAAATAGACCACGGATTGGGCGGATCAGACGGATGAGCACGGATCAGATCCGTGTGAATCCGTCCAATCCGTCCCATCCGTGGTCTATTCACCTGGCAAACCCAACTTAGAGCTGGTCGTCTCGAACCGCCCTGAACATTCGGATTGACTGAGTTCATTAAGGAAACCCGACTCGGCGCAGGAGGTCGTCAAATCGCGGATCTGTTCGCAGCGGATCAAAACAGGGCTCTGTCTTTAGCAGAACGATCATGTTGTCCCGTTCGGCGTATGCTTTCTCGAGTAACGCAAAAGCCTGATCCTTGTCTCCAAGTAAACCATACAGATCGGCTAATGTGCCTGGCGAAACATATGAATGTCTTGCTTGCTTCTTCAACTCCTCGAGGATCTTTAGCGCTTCAGTTCTGTTCCCGGACAACGCATATGCGTGCGCGAGGGAGGCAGGCTCATCGGGACTGTTTCCGGAGAGCGGGATCGACCTTTGCAACGACTGAATGGCTGGTCCATAAGACCCTTTGTACATATATGCCAAGCCAAGCAACCAATGCGCAAAACCGAGATTCGGATCCATCTCCAACACCTTTTTGGATTGCTCTATCGACTCGTCAAACCGACGCGACACCAACAGCACCTGCGCTAGTCCCGTGAGTTTTACTAATGAGACCGGATCAAGCTCTTGAGCCCTTCTTATTTCGGCGATGCCGTTATCAAACTGGCCCAGAAAAGTTAAGTAATATGAATAGGAGTAGTGAGCATCAGAATCGCCTGGGTTAATCTCTATTGCGCGTTTGAATTCCCTTTCGGCGCCCGCCCAATCCCATTCATAGGTCAGATTGATCAGTGCCAACGCGGTGTGAGCCTGGGCAAGCGTTTCGTCCAGTTTCAACGCGGTCAGTGCTGCCGATTTGGCCTTTGGGTAGACCTCCCTGGGCGGACGGACGTTAAAGCCCGCAAGATCGTTGTAAGATTCCGCCAGCCCCACGTACGCCAGGGCAAAGTTTGGATCTTTCTCTGTTACCTGCTGAAAGTATTCCAGCGCTTTCAGGAAGCCGTCGTCAGTCAGCCGGTTCAAGTGGTAACGGCCTTTTAGGTAGAGTTCATATGCTTCCGTGTTCTGCGTGTGTTGCTTCTTCAGCCGCTCCATTTCCTGGCCAGACAGCGTGCGCGCAAGCACTCCTGCCACTCGTTCAGAGATTGAGTCCTGGACCGCTAAGATGTTGGTGAATTTCTCATCGAACTGACCCGACCAGAGCGAAGACCCGTCGCTTAGTTGGATGAGACGAACGGTCACCCGCAGATTATCGCCGGCCCGTTGGAGGTTTCCCTCCAGCACCGCGTCTACTTTCTGTTCTCGACCGGCCGCAAGAACGTCCTGCTCTAACGCAGCGTACTTGCGCACAGCGCTTACCGGTCGCACGGTGATCTCTCTAATGTTACTCAGCCTCGCAATCAACGAATCCGCCATCCCAAGTTCCAACGATTCATCCCGACTCTGTTCCACAAGCGGCTTGAACGGCAGCACCGCGATCGATTTTATCCCGGCTCCGGCGACATCAGATCTTCTGCTGGGTTCTCGGTTGAGAAAATAGACTGTCGCAATTCCTGCCAGAACCAATACGGCTGCGAACAATACCCAACGCAGAACCAGGTTCAGCCGGGCGTTGAATGCGACCGCGCTCGTGGCTCGCTCCGAACCGCTATCCCGTTTCAGGTTGTTGAGATCGACCAGCAGCTCTTTCGCGGTTTGATAACGGCGATCGCGATCCTTCTCGAGACACTTTCTTATTATTCGATCCAGCTCCGAGGGAACATCATAGTTAAACCGCGCAATCGCGTCCGGCTGCTCATGAGTAATGCGATCGATTGTCTCAGGTGCGGTCGCGGCGTTGAACGGCAGTTTGCCGGTCGCCATTTCATACATCACCACTCCAAACGAAAAGATGTCCGTGCGGTGATCCAGGATCTTCCCTCGCGCTTGCTCCGGGCTCATGTATTGTATGGTGCCCAGGATGATTCCAGGCTCCGTCAACCTCTCAGTCGGAAGGTCGGTTATCGAGACATCCGGGCGCGTCACAGCGAGCTTTGCCAAACCGAAGTCGAGGACTTTCGCCTGGCCTCGAGCGGTGACCATTATGTTTGACGATTTGATGTCGCGGTGGGTGATGCGCTTTGAGTGCGCCTCATCCAATGCGTCTGTAACCTGCGCCGCAATTTCGATGATCTCAGCGCAGCCGAGAGGCTGGCCGCCTATCTTCGCTTCAAGAGTCTGGCCTTCGACATATTCCATTGCTATATAGCCGACGCCATCCGATTCACCCGCTTCGTATATTGTCGCTACGTTCGGATGGTTCAATGCCGATGCGGCCTTTGCCTCTTGCTTGAAGCGCGCCACTAGATCGAGGTCGCTGCTGAAATCTTGAGGAAGTAATTTTAGAGCAATCTTGCGGCCCAACCTTGAGTCCTCCGCAAGATAGACTTCTCCCATCCCGCCCGCACCCAGCCGCGAAAGTATTTTGAACGGGCCAACGGATTTCATTGAATTCACTGAGGGAAGCCGACGCGTCGCAGAAGATCGGTGAAACGCCGATCAGATCGAAGCGGATCAAAATATGGATCGATCTTCAGGAGAACCACCATGTTGTCCCGTTCATCGCAAGCCTTCTCGAGTAACGCGAACGCCTGGTCTTTGTCTCCAAGCAAGAAATAAAGATCAGCCATCGTGCCTGGCGAGATATACTTGCGGTTTGCTTGCTGCTTCAACTCGTCGAGGATCTTGCGGGCCTCCGTCTTGTTCCCAGACAACGCATACGCATGCGCGAGAGAGGCCGGTTCATCTGGACTGTCTCCTGAGAGCGGTATCGACTTCTGCAGAGCCTTAATAGCCGGCTCATAAGATCCTTTGTACATATACGCGAGACCCAGTAACCAATGAGAAAAACCGAGGTTCGGATCCATCTCGAGCGCCTTCCGGCATTGCTCTATCGCTTCGTCATACCTGCGCGCCAACAACAGAATCTGTCCCAGTCCGGTGACTTTTACCAGCGAGACCGGATCAAGCTCCTGGGCTCTTGTGATCTCTGAGATCGCGTCGTCAAACCGTCCCACAAAAGCTAAGTAGTACGCATAGGAGTAATGAGCATCCGAATCGCTCGGGCTAATCTCTATTGCCCGCCTGAATTCTGTCTCTGCGCCCGCCCAATCCCAGTCAAACGCGAAATTGACTATCGCCAGTTCCGTATGAGCTTGTGCGAGCAGTTGATCCAGCTTCAAAGCCGTCAGGGCAGCCGATCTGGCGTTTGCATAGACCGCCCTGGGAGGTCGGACATTGAACCCGCCAAGTGCGTTGTAAGAGCCAGCAAGTCCCGCGTGCGCCAAAGCAAAGTTTGGATCTTTTTCAATCGCCCGCTGAAAGTACTCGACGCTTTTCACAAGCCCACCGTCCGTCAGTCTGTTCACGTGGTAACGGCCCATCAAATAAAGCTGATATGCTTCGGCGTTATCGGTGTAGCTCTTGACGAGCTGCTCCCTTTCTTCGCCGGTTAGTTTCACTGCCAGCACGGTTGACACTCGCTCGGAGATCGAATCCTGGACGCGAAAAATGTTTTTCATGTCCTCATCAAACTGGCTTGTCCACAAGAACGCACCGTCTTCCACCCTGAGCATCCGCACCGTGACCCTTATCTTGTCGCCCGACTTCTGTATTTGCCCGTCAATTACCGCGTCGACTTTCTGCTCGCGACCGGCGGCAACCGCATCCTGTTCTACGCCCGCATACTTTCGAACCGCGGTTATTGGGCGCACGTTGATATCCTTTAGGTTGCTCAGTTGGGCAATCAACGTATCGGCCATTCCCATCTCGAGCGATTCGTCGCGGTTTTCATTCACCAGTGGTTTGAACGGCAACACCGCGATCGATTTGATCTGGTTGGAAGACTGTAGCTTCCGTTGCCGAGAGTCATTGATTAGCAACACTATCGTGATCGCGAGAGCGATAACGACCAGCGCGGCAATTAAGTATTTCTTACGCTCAATTCCGGTCCCGATCTTTCCTTTCGGCTTGTTTTCGCGTATCAGACGAGCATCTGTTTCGGTCGCATAGAACTCGCGTGCACCTGGCAGTGAGCTCTCCTCGCTCTCCTCGCTCTCCTCCTGGACGACAAGGCGCGATCGCGTTAACTCGTACTCAGAAATAGTCGCCGAGGCAGGGACGTTCCGTTCAGTCTCCGTCACCTCGGCGACGAACCCATAACCTCTACCCGGTACAGTGATGATGAAGCGATTCTCGTCAGACTTCTGGCCAAGAGCCTTTCTCAGCACCGAGATGTTGTGAGCCAGGTTGACCTCTTCGACCACGGTGTCGGGCCAGACCATCTGCATCAGCTCATCCTTGTCCATCACCCGGCCGCTGTTGCGGACCAGCACCAATAGCGTTTCAAAGACCTTCGGCTTGAGCGCGATCGGCTTCCCGTCTCTAAATAACCTTCGCCGGACAGGGTCCAGCTCGAACGCGTCAAACCGGTAACTCGATTCGTTTTGTTGGCTTACAGGCTGCATTAAGACCCGCTAAAGAATGTAAAAGAAAGTTCAAGACACTGTAAAAGACATAGCCGCACCATCCGCGTTAAGGTCTGCGCGTGGTCGACGCGAGTGAGGGGCAGCGACCTGGACGCGCCGAATTCTATCGCAAGCCAGCCGTTGACAGAAGGGGAATAAACAATCGAACACCGGCTATGCCCCTTAACCCAGTTTGTCGCTGACTCAATGGATTCGGCTCAACTCATATTCCCGCGACAACAAATGTTTGTCGGACAATTCCTTAAGGAGAAAACTCATGAGTATCAGATACAGAATCTCGTGTGCGTTCACGGTAGCGCTGCTCTGCGCAGCACTGGGTGGCGTCAACTTCGGTAGCCCGGTCGAGCCTGTGAATGTTTTTGCGAACCCTGAAACCATAGACGTGATAGCCACAGGTTTGAACAACCCGCGCGGGCTGAATTTCGGGCCCGAAGGCGCGCTCTACGTGGCCGAAGCAGGCAGTGGCGGCGCTGGTCCCTGCGCGGAGGGCCCGGAAGGCCTTCGCTGCTACGGTACGACCGGCTCAATCGCTCGCATTGACCTGAGCAGCGGAACAGTAAAACGCGTCGCGACCGGTTTGCCATCCCTTGCCATTGAGGACGGCAGCTTCGCGATTGGCGTCCACGACGTATCTTTCCAGGGTCGGGGCAACGGCTTTCTGACCATCGGCTTCGGCGGCGACCCGGCCGCTCGGACGATTGACTTCGGGCCGGCGGGAGCGAGTCTTGCGCGACTGGCTCGCATGAATGCCAGCGGGAACTGGAACCTTCAGCAGGACCTCGGCGCTTATGAGGCGGCCGCGAACCCCGCCGGCGATGAGGCGGACTCCAATCCGTACGGGATCCTTGCTCTCCCCGGCAAACAAGTAGTTGCTGACGCCGGCGCAAACGCTCTCAATGAAGTGGCGTCGAACGGCGCGACAAGGACGCTGGCAGTCTTTCCCGATCGGATAGTCGAAGCGCCGCCCTTCCTGGAGCTTCCACCGGGCACATTGCTCCCAATGGACGCCGTGCCGACGTCGGTCGCCCTCGGGCCTGACGGGCATTACTACGTTGGCCAACTCACGGGTTTTCCATTTCCTGCCGGCGGGGCGAACATCTATCGGGTGCCGGCGGATGGCGGAACACCGGAGGTTTATGCTGAAGGATTCACCGCGATCGTAGACGTGGCCTTCGGTGCGGACGGCTCGCTGTATGTTCTTGAAATTGCCAAGCACGGTTTACTCGACGCCTTTATTTTCAATGACTGGGGTGGCGCTTTGATCCGCGTCGCCCCTGACGGCACGCGAACGGAGATAGCCGAGGGCTCGCTCACTGCGCCGGGCGGTGTTGCCGTCGGCCCGGACGGCGCTCTCTACGTAACTAATAACAGCATCTTCAGCGGTGTCGGCGAGGTGCTCCGGATAGAACCTTGAGACTACTGGTAACCGATGGGAAGCGGCAGGCGAGATGCGCGGTTGTGTGGAGTGTTTGGTCATGCTTGTGGCGGTTCGTCTGTCGCTTCGTCTACAAGTCGAGTCTTAACGAGAGCGTAAACACCGCAGTGGCGACCGGGTTAGCTCGTACACTGGGACACCGTCGCTACCGGGTCAAGGGAGTCACGTCATGAAGCGTAGGCGAGAGATAACGCTGGAGACTGAAAAGATAGTTATTCGTGGCGATCTGCTCCAATTCAACTGGTGCGAGTGGTGCGCGGCATCGTGTCCGCAAGTCACTGCCGAGCAGGCCGCAATCCTGCTGGGCGAGGCGCTTGAGGAACTGTATCGCAGGGTCGATCGGAGTCAGGTTCACGCGACCCCAACACCGGGAGGTGCGCTGATGATCTGTTTGGATTCGCTTTCGACATGGCACAGAGGCGAAGTGCGACCGTGCGACCGCCGCTGACCCAAGCCAGGAGGAGAGAGTGACTGCCAGATCTTTGTTTTCATCATCTCGTTTTTACGGCACTACGCGGAAGGTCGTGCCGGACTAATACTGTTTGAAAATTCTCGCGAGCCAATCTAAGATCGACCCTGCTATCAGGTTATCAATGGATTGGTCGTGTGGCTCCGAACGACGATCCTCATTATTCGATTTTCAAGAAGCTAAGGTGGGCGGATGGCTGAGGCTATCTCGCTCAATATCCGGGCGGACTCGCGCTCCATGGGCGGCATATTGGAGGCGATGGGGACGTCAAGGTCTATGAATCAGAGGAACCCGCGTGCCTGATCGATTTGGGATAGTTGCTACGTTCCGGCTCGGAAGGTTGGTCGTTTGCTCGGCTATCCTCGCGGCATTTCTTCCGGGATTGCTCCTGAATTCTACAATTACACAAGCTCAGTACCACGTCGAAGTCCGAACGGTGGATCACGGACTTCCGCAGAACTCCGTCAATGCCATCCTGAAGGCCCACGATGGTTACATATGGCTGGCGACCAACGGCGGCCTGGCGCGCTACGACGGCGTGAGTTTCAAGACCTTTGATGTCGGCAACACTCCGTCGATGACCAGCAACCGAATTCTCTCATTATGTGAGGACCGCGAGGGCAGCCTCTGGATCGGGACCGAGAATCAAGGTCTTATGCGGTTGAAGGATGGAGTGTTCACCTCCTATCCCGATGTCGAAGAAATCAAGAATCGGGCGGTGGCAGGTATTATTGAAGCGCGAGAGGGCGGCCTGTGGATGGCGACCGCCACCGCACTGGTCAGGCTCAAGGATGGAGCGTTCACTTCTTACACCGCAGACTACGGGCTGCCGGCCAGGCTGGTGCCCTGGTCACGGTCAATGGTTGAAGATCGGCACGGTGATTTGTGGATCGCACTCAACCGGGGGCTGTTCCGTCGCAGCAAAGAACGTTCTACCCTCTACACAACGCAAGAGGGTCTGCCCGACAATCGCGTCCATGCGGTTTGTGAGGATCTCGACGGGAGCCTCTGGGTAGGAACTGAGCGCGGGCTGGTCACACTCCGGAACGGGTCGTTCACTACCTACACAGTGAAAGACGGCCTGACCGACGATCATATCACCTGTCTAACCATGGATCGCGCAGGAAACCTATGGATTGGCACGCAAGCGGGTGGGCTGATGCAGCGGACAGGCGAACAGTGGACAGCTATAAGGGCCGCACACGGTCTCTCAGATGAAAACATTCGTTGCATTACCGAAGACCGTGAGGGAAATCTCTGGGTCGGCACTACCACTGGCGGTCTCAATCGGTTGAGAGAGAAGAAACTGAAATCGTACGCCGAGGTCGATGGGTTTCCTGCTACTAGTATCGTACCGATCACGCAAGACCGCGCGGGGGACATCTGGCTCGGCGCTACGTGCGGCGGCTTGATCCGCTTTCATGACGGGCGCTTCACGATCTACGGGTTGAAGGATGGCCTGCCGAACAACTGTGTGTGGGCGCTGGCCGCCGACCGGGACGGCAGCCTGTGGATCGGGACTTGGGGCGGCGGGTTGACTCACTTCAAGGGTGGGCGCTTCACGACCTATGACAATGAGAACAGCGGTTTGTCCGGCAGGGTCTTGAAAGCTATCTGGCAGGACGGAGATGGCGCTCTATGGATCGGCACCGATGCAGGACTGAACCGCTTTCAGGATGGGAAATTCAGAGTGTGGCGCGCCAGTGACGGGCTGATCAATGAGCGGATCAATTTCATAACCGGCGACTCTACAGGCGCGATCTGGGTTTGCACTAACGCAGGTCTAAGCCGTTTCAAAGACGGCGCGTTTACCAATTACACGACGGAAAGCGGGCTGTCGAACGCCAGCGTGAGGGTCATCTACGAAGACGCCGACGGTACGCTGTGGATGGGCACTTATGGCGGCGGCTTGAACCGGTTCAGAGATGGCCGGTTCACTCACTACAGCACGCGTGAGGGCCTCTTTGAGGACACAGTCTCTCAGATCCTTGAAGACTCGAACGGAAGCCTGTGGATGAGCGGTAACAAAGGAATATCGCGTGTAAGCCGGAAAGAGTTGAATGACTTCGCCGACGGGCGGGTGAAGGCGATCACCTCGATCTCATACGGAGTGGCTGACGGAATGGCAAACCGCGAGTGCAACGGCGGAGGCCAGCCCGCCGGGTGGAAGACGCGCGAGGGCCATATGTGGTTTCCGACTGTTAAGGGCCCTGTAGTCGTTGACCTTGGCAAAATCACTGCCAACCGCCTTCCCCCGCTGGTCGCCATTGAGCAGGCGTCGATAAACACGATACCAATTGACCCGCGCGGCAACGTCGAGATACCACCCGGCAAAGGCGATCTGGAGTTTCACTACACGGGACTGAGTTTCAGCGCGCCGGAGAAATTACGCTTCAAGTATCAACTCGAAGGCTATGACGATACCTGGGTGAATGCAGGAGCGCGACGCGTGGCCTATTACACAAACGTCCCGCCGGGCAAGTACTCATTCCGCGTTATCGCCAGCAACGACGAGGGCGTTTGGAACGAAAGCAGCGCAGCGCTGACCTTTTACCTGCGCCCGCGCTTTTACCAAACATGGTGGTTCTACGCCCTGGCTGCATCGAGTCTGGCCGGCGTAATCGTCATCGTCTACAAGGGGCGGATGAGAAAACTACGCAAGGCTCACGTGGCGCAACAGGCTTTCTCCCGGCAACTGATCGAAACTCAGGAGGCCGAGCGCAAGCGCATCGCCAGCGAACTCCACGACAGCATCGGACAGAGCCTGGCGATCATCCGCAACCTCGCGCTCGTCGGGTTGAGCACGCCGGACGATCACTCTCAGGCTCTCGAACAACTCGATGAAGTTTCGACTGCTGCTTCCGAGGCGCTCGTGGAAGTGAAGGCCGTCGCCCACAACCTTCGCCCTTACCAGCTCGACCGGCTGGGGCTTAAAAAAGCGCTCGACGCTATGGTGAAGGCGGTCTCCGATTCCTCCGACATTCGCTTTACCACGGATATCACCGACCTCGACTCCGTCCTGCCGAAAGGAGCTGAGATCAACCTCTACCGCATCGTTCAGGAAAGCCTGAACAACATTGTCAAGCACTCCGGGGCAACTGAGGCGAGTGTCACCGTCAACAATGATGCGCAGAACATTCACATTGAGATTCGAGACAACGGGAAAGGTTTTGTGCCCGGAAGCTCCGGCGACCCCACAACCGGAGGGTTAGGCCTGGTAGGAATGGCCGAGCGCGCTAAGATGTTGGGCGCGAGGTGCGATATCCATTCAGCTCCCGGCAAGGGGACCTTTATCAACGTCAATGTAGTTCTTGGAGAGCTGCTGAAATGAAGACCGAAACACGAATGGTCATCGCCGATGACCACGCCATTTTTCGCAAAGGATTGAGGGCCGTCATCGAAGCAGAAAAGGGCCTGGTGGTGATTGCCGAGGCGGCGAACGGAGAAGAGGCGCTCAGGAATATCGAGGAGTTGAGACCAGACGTTGCTATTCTCGATGTCGACATGCCGAACATGGATGGCTTCCAAGTGGTGAAAGAGCTGGGGCGCAGGAGAATTCGGGTCGAGTGCATCTTCCTGACCATCCATAGCGAACAAGACGTGTTCAATGAGGCGATGAACCTGGGAGTGAAAGGTTATGTGTTGAAAGACAGTTCATCGACCGACATCGTCAACGCCATTCACGCCCTGCGGCAAGGTCACCACTACATCAGCCCTTCCATCACCACCCACCTCATTAGCCGGACGGACCGAGCCAGATCATTGGGCGAGAAGATCGCTAGTGTCAATGACCTGACACCCACTGAGCGCCGCATCCTGCAGATGATCGCCGATTACAAGACAAGCAAGCAGATTGCCGAGCAGCTCTGCATACATTACCGCACCGTCGAAAACCACCGCACTAACATTTCCGCCAAGCTCGGGCTGCGCGGCAGCCACTCCTTAATCAAATTCGCCCTCAAACACCAGCAAGAGTTGTGAGCAGCAGTCCGTAGTCCGTAGACCGTAGTCCGTAGCCCGTGGTCCGTAGTCCGTAGCCCGTAGTCCGTAGTCCGTAGCCCGTGGTCCGTGGTCCGTGGTCCGTGGTCCGTAGTCCGTAGTCCGTACTCCGTTGCACCGACTAATAACAACTGACCCTCCGACTTCCGACTCTGACCTCTGACCTCTGACTTCTTGACCTCTGACTTCTGACCTCTGACCACTGATCTCTGACCGCCCACTTACCTCCCGCCTCTGACCACTGCCTTCTGACTTCTGACCTCTGACTACGGACCACGGACTACGGACTACGGACTACTTCTCCGTGTGGAACTACACAGAAGAAAGTGTGGAACTACATACGCAAATCGTGGGGTTCCCTCTATTACATTTTCTAAC
>Ga0111539_10007789_pt1 | contig 13679 bp, 9 predicted proteins | sample RhiMethybrSRZTD1_FD_79667 | JGI IMG/M metagenome (GOLD analysis project Ga0111539, IMG submission 79667) | Populus rhizosphere microbial communities from Tennessee, USA - Rhizosphere MetaG P. TD hybrid SRZTD1 (version 2) (version 2) | ecosystem: Host-associated > Plants > Roots > Rhizosphere >...
CCGGCGCGGCGGCCTTCTCGGGCGCCGCGACGCTCGCGGCTGCCGTTGCGGAGGCATTGAACCATGGCGCGCCGGCGCGCACCCAGTCGGTGAGCGCGTCGATCTCGTCGGGCCGCAGCCGGCCGCCCTTCGGCATCTTCAGCTTCTCGCTGGTCTGCCGGACGGCCTGGATGATCAGGCTGTTCTCCGGATCGCCGGGCACCAGCGCCGCGCCCGAGCGTCCGCCCTTCAGCAGCCCCTCGCGCGAGTCGAGGCGCAGCCCGCCCATCCGCTCGTCCGCATGGCAGTCATAGCAGTTGGCTGCGAGGATCGGACGAACGTGTGTTTCGAAGAATTCCGGCGAGCCCGCCGCTGGCGCTGCGACCGACGCCGGCGGCTGCGGGGCCTGTGATGCCTCGCTTCCGACTTGAAGTGCCAGCGGCAGCGCGGCCAGCAGCATCCAGGGGAAGCAGATGCTACGTCGAACACCCATCAGGGGATATTATGCACGGTCGAGATGGTGAAAATCTGTTCAGCGCTCCTGCTCGCCGCGCTGGCTCTACAGCCGAAGCCGGCGCCGCGCCCGGGCGTCAAAACCCCCGGAATCCGCGTCCCAATCGAGCGGTTGAAGCCGGAGGCGGTCTTTCCGGTGCCAGGCACCCCCGACTGGCTGGCGATCGACGAAGCGGTCTGGGTCTCGAATAAACCGAAAGACACCGTGTCGCGCCTCGATCCCAAAACCAACACCGTCACAGCCACGGTTCAGGTGGGGAAGGCGCCGTGCTCGGGCGTGGCCGCAGGGTTCGGCAGCCTGTGGGTTCCCAACTGCGGCGATCAGACGCTGTCGCGCGTCGATCTGAAGACCAACGCCGTCACCGCCACGATCAAGACGACGATTGGCAATTCGGAGGGGGGCATCGCCGCCGGCGCCGGCAGCGTCTGGTTGATGACCGACGCGAAGGGCACGCTCGCGCGCTTCGACCCCGCCACCAACCGCGTCGTCGCCGAGATCTACGTCGCGTCGGGCTCATACGGCCTCACCTATGGCGAGGATGCCGTCTGGGTGACGAGCACCGAGCACAGCACGGTCGCGCGCGTCGATCCACACACCAATCTTGTCGTCGAGACCATTGCGGTCGGCAAATCGCCGCGCTTCATCGCCGCCGGGGGCGGCGCCGTGTGGACGCTCAACCAGGGTGACGGCAGCGTCTCGCGCATCGACCCGAAGACCAACAAGGTGGTGGCGACGATCGAGGTCGGCGTGCCCGGCCCGGGCGGCGAGATCGCGTTCGGCGAAGGGTCGGTCTGGGTGACGGCGTTCGAGTTCCCGCTGTCGCGCATCGATCCGTCGCGCAACGTTGTCGTGCAGCAATTCGCCGGCCCGGGAGGCGACGCGGTTCGCGTGGGCCTCGGGTCGGTCTGGCTCTCCAACCTCCAGGCGGGCAACGTCTGGCGGCTCGATCCCCGGCGCATCGAAGCGACCCTCCCCGAATAGGTGCCCCATGCCGATCTACGACTTCCACTGCCGCGGGTGCAGCCACGAGTTCGAGGCGCTGGTCCGCGCGCACGACACCGAGCCGACGCGGTGCCCCCAGTGCCACGGCACTGACATCGAGCGGCAGATCTCGACCTTCGCCGTCAACACCGCGGAGAAGCGCGCGGCGGCCGTGAAGCAATCGCGCGAGCGGCAGATCAAGGCGAACAAGGAGAAGCTGGTCGCCGACGAGGAATATCGCAAGGAGCACGAAGGACACTAATCATTGCGGATTGCGGATTGCGGACCGACAGGGGTAATTGATGGCCGAGATGCACGAGATCGACTACAAGATCTTCGGCGACGACATGCAGTTCGTCGAAGTGGAGCTGGATCCCAATGAAGCGACGGTCGCCGAAGCCGGCGGCATGATGTACATGGACGACGGCGTCGAGATGGAGACGATTTTCGGCGACGGCTCGAAGCAGCAGGGCAGCGGCCTGATGGGAGCGCTGCTCGGCGCCGGCAAGCGGCTGCTGACCGGCGAGTCGCTGTTCATGACGGTGTTCATGAACCGCAGCACCCAGAAGCGGCGGGTCGCGTTCGGCGCGCCCTATCCGGGGAAGATCATCGCCATCCACCTCGCCGAGATCGGCGGCGAGCTGATCGCGCAGAAGGATTCGTTCCTCGCCGCGGCGAAGGGCGTGTCGATCGGCATCGCCTTTCAGCGGCGGCTCGGCGTCGGCCTGTTCGGCGGCGAGGGGTTCATCATGCAGCGGCTGCAGGGCGACGGCTGGGCCTTCGTTCACGCCGGCGGCACGCTGCACGAGCGGACGCTGGCGGCCGGTGAAATGATCCGCGTCGACACCGGCTGCATCGTCGGCTTCCAGCCGTCGGTCGGCTACGAGATCGAGTACGTCGGCAAGATCAAGTCGGCGCTGTTCGGCGGCGAGGGGCTGTTCTTCGCGACGCTGCGCGGGCCGGGCAAGGTGTGGCTGCAGTCGCTGCCGCTCAGCCGGATGGCGAACCGGATCATCGCCGCGGTGCCGGGCGTCGCGCGCGGCGGGCGCGAGGAGGGATCGATCCTCGGCGGCCTGGGTGCGCTCCTGGACGGCGACAACAGCTAAGCAGGGAATGTAGTGTCCGGCTTTAGCCGGACCTCGAGGTCCGCCTGAAGGCGGACACTACAGCTGGTCGGTGAATGCCTCGATGACGGACCAGTACGTGTGCGGATCAGGCGGCGCGGCGTCGTTGTGATCGGCGCCGCGGATGGTCACGAACTGCTTCGGCGCGGCGATGCGCTCGAACAGCGCCTCGCCGTTTTCAAACGGGATCACGCGGTCGCGGTCGCCGTGCATCACCAGCACCGGCACACGCACCTCGTCCAGCCAGCGCGCGGTGGGAAAGCGATACGACGCGAACAGGCTGAGCAGCGCCATCGGCGGCGACGCGCGCAGCAGCGAGCGCGCGTCGACGAACCCCGACTCGAGGATCAACCCGGCAGGCGCGTGCTTCGACGCCGCATACGCCGCCATCGTCGTGCCGAGCGACCGCCCCCAGTAGACGAGCGGCGCCTGTACCGCTCCTTCCCACGCCCAGCCGAGCGCGGCATCGACATCGCGGTAGAGCCCCTGCTCGCTGGGCCGGCCGGTACTCTCGCCGTATCCGCGGTAGTCGAAAGCGTGGACGGCGTAGCCGCGGCGATGGATGCCGGCGAGGATCGGCGCCCACACCGACAAATTGCCGCCGTTGCCGTGGAAGTAGAGGATCCGCGCCCGCGGCGACGCGTGCGGCATCGACCAGCCGCGGAGCGTCACGCCGCCGGGCGCGGTCAGCGCAATCCGCTCGAAGGCAATGCCGAAATCTCCGGGAGTGGTGGTCTCGCCGCGGGAGGGAAAGAACGCGAAGCGCGACTCGATCGCGCGCACGAAGATGGCGAGCGCGGCAATGACGGCGAGCGAGACGACGATGATCTTGATCACCCAACAGCGGCCGCGCGCTACTGGAATTTCAGCGGCGCCGCGGCGCGGAGCGCGTCGCGGCTTTCCGGCCCCCGGCCGGCAGCTCGAAGATGTGGATCGACTGGCTCTTCTTGCGGCAGCGTTTCGGTTCGCCAGGCTTGGCCGCGTCGGACACGGCGACAAACTTCGTCGGCGACAGCCAGGCGATCCCCTCGACGGCGCAGTAGAGGCGCTTGCCCTTGCCGGTCCGCGGCATATCGTAGACGCGGCCCGGGCCGGCGATCGTCCAGTCGCGCGGGCGCAGGACGCCCAGCCACAGCTGCGAGGTCTGCTGCGACACGACCGCGACGCGGTTGCCGCGCAGATCGATCGCCGAGTAGTCCTCGAATGCGGCGCGGCGCGGCAGCTTGATCCGCGCCGCCGATCGCCAGCCGCCGGCGCGCTTCTCCAGCACGTGGATGCGGCCGCCGCCAGGCTTCCGGCCCTTGCGGCCGCTGCGGCACCGGTTGCCTTCACAGAGCGCGAGCAGGTAGTCGCGGCCGCTGCGGCGCACGACGCTGAGCCCCTCGAAGCCGCGGTTGCGCTTCGCGAACGGCACGTCGACCCAGAGCCGCGTCAGAGAGCGGCCGGATCGATCGCACTCCTCGATTTCCGCCCGGTAGGTGCCGTCAGGGTGTTTCTGGGCTTCGACCAGGAGGTAGAAGCGCTGGCGGGCGGCGCTGTAGGCGATGTCCTCGTAGCCCTCGCCGCGTCTCATCGGACCATGCCAGCCGTGCCTGGACGAGGCGGGATCGAGGCCGCGATCGATGCGGGCGATGCGCCGGAAGTTGTCGAAGATGACGAAGAAATCGCGGCCCCTGGCGACGACGCCGCTCGCTTCGAGCACGGCATCCTTGCCAGGGGCGCCAACGAGATCAGCGAGGCGCCGCTCTGCGATCACCGCGAGCTGGGGCGGCGAGTGGCGGCTCAATCAACAGGACACGCACTTGTGGTTGTTCTTCGAGCCGAGCTTCTCGAGCAGCGCGACCGCCTCGGGGAACGGCTGGATGCGCTGCACCGGCCCGTTGGCCATGTCGGCGGTGGTGCGCCCCTCGCGCGACACCGCCTGCACGTTGGCGCCCTTCGAGACCAGGTACTGAATCATCTCGACGTCGCCGCGCGCCGCGGCGTGATGCAGCGCGGTGTTGCCCTCGTGGTCGTACTCGTTGACGTCGACGTGCAGCTCCTCGATCAAATACTTGACCGCGGCGAGCATGCCGCTGGGCGCGAAGCGATGCGAGTTGGCGGCGAAGCCCTCGCCGTAGCCGACGCCGGCGGCCGCCTGCAGCGGCGTCACCGCGGGACCGCCGACCGGCACCGGCGGCAGCCCGGATACGTCCTTCACTTCGCGATCGACGTCGCCGAAGCGCCCGCGGCCGGCGATCTTCTTGGTGCGGATGCCGGGGTCGGCGCCGTAGGAGACGAGCAGCTTCATCGCTTCGACGTCGCTGGCGTAGGCGGCGCGCCAGAACGCGGTGGCGCCGGTTTCGTCGACGCCCGACAGGTCGAAGCTGTAGCCCGAGTACCACACCTTCTTGTTCAGGCGGACGTTCGGATCGGCGCCCTTCTCGAGCAGCACCTTCATCAGATCGAGGTAGGTCGCCTTCTGATTCAGCTGCGCCTTGGGCTGCGGGTAGAGCGACTTCGGCGCCCATTCGCAGTTCAGCGCGGCGTAGAGCGGCGTGGCGTTGTTCTCGGCGGCGGCCTGCGCGTCGGCGCCTTTCTCGAGCAGCATCAAGGCGAGGTCGAAGTGGCCGTTGATGGTGGCGATGAGCAGCGGGCTGGTGCGATCGCCGGCGCTCGGCTGGTTGACGTTGGCGCCTGCGTCGAGCAGCACCTTGACCGCGTCGACATGCCCCTCGCGCGCGGCCAGCAGCAGCGGCGTCAGGCCGCCCTGCGCCGCCACCAGCTCGTTCAACTGGTAATTGCGATCGACGCCGGGCGTCTGCGGCCCGCGGCCGCGGCCGCCTCCACCCTGCGCGGCCGGCGCCGGCGCCGGGCCGCTGCGCCCGCCCTGCGGCGGCTCGCCGGGCGGCGGCGGGTTGCCGGTGGTGAACTCGCGCAGCGCCGCCGGATCCTTGCTGAGCGCGGCGAGGTCGGTGACCTTCGACGTCGCCGTGAGATCGGCGCCGCGCTTCGCCAGCAGCTGCAGCACGTCGGCACGGTTCGAGGCCGCCGCGAACATCGCCGGGGTCAGCTGGCGGACCGATTCCTTCGCGTTGACGTCGGCGCCGCCGTCGACGAGCGCGGTTACCGCGTCGAGGTTGCCGGAAGCGGCGGCGAACATCAGCGGCGTCGTGCCATTGGAGGTCGGCGCGTTGACCTCGGCGCCGGCCTTGACCAGCGGTGCGATTACCGACGCGCTGCCGTTACGGGCCGCCAGCAGCAGTGGCGTGTAGGCGCCAATGCGCGTCGTCGCCCGGACGTTCGCGCCGGCGTAGAGCAGCGTCTGCGTGAGCTCGGCGTCGTTCTTCATCGCCGCCCAGTGCAGCGCCGTCATCCCGTCGCCCTGCGCGCCGTTGACGTCGGCGGCCTGCTTGAGGAGCGCCTTCACCGCCTCGCGGTTGCCCTGCATTGCGGCATCGGCGACCGGCGCGTTCGGCGCCGCCTGAAGCAGCGCCGACATCGCCAGCGCCGCCAGCCCGCCGCGCATCACATTTTTTCGAAACATCGGTGTCCCTGCCTGGCAGCCCTGAAGGGCTGCGCTACCCGCATCCGTAGGGGCCGAGCTTGCTCGGCCCCTCGGCTCCCCCCTACGCCTTGTCGGTCGAGACCGGAGCGGCCCCATTCAGATCGAGCTCGCCGGTGCTGTCGCCGAAGCTCTGAACGTCGTCGAGCCCGAGCTTGTGCGCGATGGTCAGCATCGCGTTGGCCAGCGGCGTGCCTTCGGCCGCCTTGATGTGCAGGTTGCCGCGCAGCGATCCGCCGGCATGGCCGGCGACGAACAGCGGCACGCGCTTGTGGTTGTGCACGTTCGAGTCGCCCATCGGCGAGCCGTAGATGACCACCGAGTTGTCGAGCAGCGTGCCGTCGCCGTCGGGCGTGTTCCGCAGCTTCTCGAGGAAGTAGGGAACCATGCTGACGTGGTACTTGTTGATCTTGGCGAAGTCGAGGATCTTTTCATCCTTCTCCTGGTGGTGCGACGCCGAGTGGAACGCGCCCTTGAAGCCGCTATCGGGGTAGACGCGGTTGCTCGCATCGCGTCCGAGCTTGAACGCGAAGACGCGGGTGATGTCCGAGGCGAACGCCAGCGCCTGCAGGTCGAACATCAGCTTGACGTGCTCGGAGAACGAGTCGGGCACGCCGATCGGCGCCCCGGGCAGCTCGCGCTGCTCGCCGCTGCTGTTGAACGCTTCCACCCGCTGGATCCGCCGCTCGATCTCGCGCACGTCGTCGAGGTAGTCGGCCAGGCGCGCGCGGTCGGCGGCGCCCAGGTCCTTCTTCAGCCGATCGATCGAGGTGCCGAGCCAGTCGAGGATGCTGCGATCCTCGGCGCGCCGCTCCTTGCGCTCGGCCGGCGTCGCGCCGACGCCGAACAGCTGGTCGAAGATGACGCGCGGGTCGCGCACCATCGGCAGCGGATCCTCCGGCGACGCCCAGCTGATCGAATCGGTGTAGGCGCAGGAATAGCCGTACGAGCACCCGCCCGCCTGATCGACGTTCTCGATGCACAGCTGCAGCGACGGGATCGGCGTGTCCTGGCCGTACTTCTTCGCGAAGATCTGATCGATCGAGATGCCGGCGTGCAGGTCCGACCCCTGCGTCTGCTTCGGGTGCGACTGGGTCAGGAACACCGCGCTCGAACGGAAGTGATCGCCGCCGATCTCCGGCGCGGTGAACGCCTCCGCGTTTCGTACGTCGGTGTTGCTGACGATGGTGAGGGCGTCGCGGAACGGTTCGAGCGGGCTGAGGATGGTCTGCGACAGGTCGAAGCCGCTGCCGACCGCCTCGGGCGCCCACAGGTTCTTCTTCAACCCGAACGGCGTGCTGCCGGCCGACCCGTGCACCATCTCGATGGCGACGAAGCGGACCTTCTTGCCGGCCGCCGCCGCGGCAAACGCCTTCCGCGCGGGCATCATCGCCTCGAGCAGCGGCAGCGCCACGGTGGCGCCGACCCCCTTGAGGACCGCCCGGCGGGACACGTGCTTGTTGGTGATGTACATTCCGCTCTCCTCTACCGTGCGCTCGAGTTCGACCGCTTCGCCGTATCGGCGGCGGCGACATCCGTGTTCAGTGGCTGTGGCGTTTCGACGTTCGCCATCCGGAACGCCGCGCTGTTGACGACGCCGAGGATGAAGGCCGACATCCGGTCGTTGTGCTTCGCGGCGTCGCCGATGATGGCGCGAATCGCCGGCATGTCGGTGTACTCGACCCGCCGGCCGAGGGCGTAGGTCATCAGGTTCTCGGTGAAGCTCAGGAGGAAGACGTCGCTGTGCTTCACGAGCGCCTGGCGCAGCCCGGCGGGGCCGTCCATCTTGGTGCCGTCGTAGAGATCGCCGACCGAATCGACCGGCACCTCGTTGTCCTTGATCCGCCACGCGCCCGTGGCGTCGAAGTTCTCCAGTGCCAGCCCGAGCGGATCGATGACGCGGTGGCACGAGGTGCACGCCGGGTTCTTGCGGTGCTCCTCCATCCGCTCGCGCGTCGTCAGCATCTTGCCGCCGATCGCCGCCTTGATGTCGTCGAGCAGCGGCACGTTCGGAGGAGGAGGCGGCGGCGGCGAGCCGAGCAGCACCTCCATCACCCACTTGCCGCGCTGCACCGGCGAGGTGCGATCGGCGACCGACGTGAGCGTCAGGATGCTGCCGTGGCCGAAGATGCCGCGGCGATACTCGGGCGTCTGCACGCGGCGGAAGCCGTTGCCGGTGACGTTCGGGATGTTGTAGTGCTTCGCCAGCCGCTCGTTCACGAACGTGTAATCAGCCGTGAGCAGGTCGAGGATCGGCCGATCCTCCCGCACCAGGCTGTCGAAGAACAGCTCCGTCTCGCGCTGCATGGCCTGCGCGAGCGTGTCGTCGTACTGCGGGAACAGCAGGTAGTCCGGGTGGATCTTCTCGAGGTCCTGCAGCCGCAGCCACTGCCCGGCAAACCGTGTCGACAGCGCTTCCGAGCGGCGGTCGGCGAGCATGCGGCGCACCTGCTTCTCGACGCCGCCCGGCGTGCGAAGCGTGCCGCCGCCCGCAGCCTTGATCAGCTCGGCGTCGGGCACGGTGCCCCACAGAAAGAACGACAGGCGCGACGCGAGATCCTGATCGCTGATGCGATAGGTGTGCGACGCCTTCACCAGTTTCGCGTCCGTCGGCGCCTGCTCGAGGCGGAAGAGGAAGCGCGGGCTGACCAGGATGGACTGCAGCGCCATCCGGATGCCGCTCTCGAAGTCGCCCTTCTTGCGACCCTGGTCGAAGAACTGCAGCGCGTCCTGGACGTCGTCGGGTGTCGCCGCGCCCCGGTACGCCTGCGTCGTCAGGCGCTTGACGATCTCGGCAGCGCAGGTCTCCTCCTCGCGCGCGTTGGTCGGACGGCAGGTGAAGATCATCCGCCGGCTCACCGTGTCCGACACGCCGGTGACCGTCGACGGCCCGAGCACGGTCATGTCGCGCATGTGCGGCAGCGCCGTGACGCCGAAGCTGATGTTGACGTCGGCGAGCGTATTCTCGAGCGGCACCAGGAGATCGTCGAGCGGGCCATCGAAGCGCTGGATGAAGGCGGCGGTCACGCGCTGCGGCCCGGCGGCGATGTGAATCGGCGGCGTCTTGATCTCGAGGCTGTTCTTCGGATCGGTTTCGCTCATCCGGACGTTGAGATCGAGCAGCGCCGCGCGCTCGCCGTTGATCGACACCTCGACCTGCTCCTTGACGTCGAGCGTGGCCATCGACGTGCGGCCGTAGATGCCGCCGAGCGGCTCGTTGTGCATCGACATCTTGATGACGTAGTCGCCATCAGCCGGGAAGTTGTGCACCACCGAGATGCCGCCGCGCGTGCCCATCGGCGCCCCGTCGACCTGCCGCATCTGCGAGAGCGTGCGGCCGATCTTGTAGGTGACCGAGGTCGGGCTGGCGTTGCGGTCGCCGACCGCGAGGCGGCTGATCTGGCTGGCCGCGCGCAGGTAGCTCTCCATCAGCGTCGGCGAGAAGTTCTGGACATCGGCGACGTTGTCGAAGCCCTTGCTGATGGTGTCGGGCGGCAGGAAGGCGGTGACGTCGACGTCGAGGCCGACCAGATCGCGCACCGCGCGCTGGTACTCGGCGCGGTTGAGACGCTGGAACGGACGCCAGCCCGGGTTCGGGTTGAGCGCCGCCGTTGCGTCGATCTTGTGTTCGAGCGTGTCGATGAACGCCTTGATGAGGTCGGGCTCCGGCCGGCGCGCGTTGGGCGGCGGCATCATGCCGGTGCGCAGCTTGCGGATCATCTTCTCCGCGATCTCGCCGTGCTCGTCGATCTTCGCGGCGTCGAAGGCGGCGAGGGTCAGCCCGCCGGCCTTGCCGCGCTCGCTGTGGCAGCCGGCGCAGTACTGCTTCACCAGCTGGTTCTGGGCGTCGACGGCGAGTCCGGCGGGCGCGGCGTTGGGTTTCGTCGACGGCGATGCGGCTTTGCGCGCGACCGATGCGGGTTGCGTCGACGCGGGCGAGGGCGCCGGTTTCGGCGCCTGCGCGCCGCTCGATGACGAGGCCTGCTCAGCCGACGGACCGACGCCCAGAAGTGCCGCCGCCGCGACTGCAACCGCCAGCTTTTTCATGCTTTTTTGCCCCGATTCGGGATCCTGTGGTGCGGTTCGATCCGCCTCCCAAAGTATAGGGCCGGACAGCGCCTAAGTGATGCACTTTGTCGTCGCTATTTGTCAGCGGTTGTCACTCACGTTTTCGGCGTTAACCGAAGCTCAGGCTCGGGTTTAGGCGCCCCCGCGGAAACCGTTTGACGCGCCGGCCCGGCGGCGGCGGCCAGGTCGATGAGCGCCTGGTTCATGTCCAGCGCGAATGCCGCCTGCCGGCTGCTGCCCCATGGGTAGCTGGGTGGATCGGGCGCGCCAGACTGCCCGCGGATCGTCGCCCAGACAGCCTGATCCTGTGGCGCCGGATCGAGCACCGCGTTCGCGAACTGGTCGAGGTTCACCTCGAGCGCGGCCAGGTACGAGCGGTAGCGCACCCAGGCATGGTTGTTCCAGTTGAACTCGTCGTTCAGCTTGATGCCGGCGCGACGGCCGCGCTCGCTCAACCGCGCGATCTCGTCCGCCGCCATGTCGAGGTTCAGCCCGCCTTCGTCGGGGCGCTGCGAGATGTGGACGATGCGGTTGCGGTAGCCGGGCATGCGCGACTCCATGTTGTCGCGCCAGTTCTGCATCGTGTCGCCGATCGCGGTGAAGAACCCGACCAGCTGCTTCCCGCTCGATCCGCCGTCGAAGCGGTTCCACGATGGCTGCAGCCCCTGGCCGTTGCTGCTCGGCAGCCAGACGAACTCGGCCTCGTCGAGGTGATCCGGGTGCGGCGACTTCAGGTTCATCCCGAAGGTCGGCCAGCGCGGCAGGGGGCTGTCGAAGAAGCGCAGCGGGAAGTTGCTCGAGATGCCGCCGTCGGAAAACCAGCAGCGCTCCGCGATCGGAGCATGGGAGCGCGCTCCCGCAGGGGCGGAGCTTGCTCCGCCCCCCGCCGCGGTCGGCGGCGCGTCGCCGCGCCGCGCATTCATCGTCCGCGAGAAATCGACCGCCCACAACGGCACCGCCGAGAACAGCACGGGGAAGCTGAGGCTCATTCGCGCCGCGACGACGACCGGTAGATCCTCCATCGGCGGCAATGGCGAGAGCGTCAGGCCGTCAGCCGTCACCGGCAGCACGGCGACCGGCGAGGCGTGAGCACGCAGGTAGCTGATGATTTGCTCCGGGAAGAACCGCGCCCATTCCTGCGGCGCGAAGAAGAACTGACGCGCCTCGCTTTCGGGAAACGGCAGCGAGTAGGGACGGCCGTGCGTCAGGTTGGTCGTCATCATCTCGAGGTTGATCGCGCGCGCGGTCCTGATGCGATCGCGGGTCTGCGGCGCACCCCAGAGATCGCCGAAGGTCAGCGGCGAATCGGCCGGCTTGCCGGCAACGGCGTTGAGGTAGGCCGCAAGCCAGTTGGTCAGCGGTGGCTGCCCGGCGGGCGAGTCCTTCCGGTAGCCGGAGCAGAAGCCGAAAAAATTGGCGCGCAGCGTCGCCGGCACGTCGAGCGCCGCGGCGATCGCTGCCGCGGCGATGGCGAACACGACGATCCAGAACGACCCGAGCGCGACGGCTGCCGCCGGCGGAACCGCCCCGAAGTACCAGATCAGCGCCGGCACGAGCGCCCCCACGGCGGCGCCGCCGAGCAGCGCGGCGGGGAAACCGGTCGCGAGGCCGCGCACGACCTGCCACGCGATCGCCGGCGCGCCGCGCGCCTTGAGCAGGCCCAGCGCGATGCCAAAGAGCGGCCGGGTCTTCTCATCCGGCTGGAACAGGGAGAAGAGGAAGTCGTCGCGACCGAGCAGCTCAGGCAGGCGGCGCAGCTTGTCGAACCCCTGGTCCGACCCATGGCGACGTCGATACTCCGCCGCGGCGGTAGCCGCCGCCGCGATCGCCCCCGCGGAGGTGCCGCCGATGTTCTTGAAGTGATACTTGCGGGCGAGCTCGACCACCGCGAGCGGGTAGACGACGCCGCTCGTGATGCCGCCTTTCATCACGAGATCGCAGTACTCCACCAGTACCTCCCGAGCACTAGAACCATGAAGAAACCACGAAGAACACGAAGGCCACGAAGGACACGAAGAAGAAACTTATTAAACGGTTTTCTTCGTGGTCTTCGTGTCCTTCGTCAGCTTCGTGGCTAACGACTCGCCGGTCCAAGCAGGATGCGCCCGGGGCGCGCGGCGGTCATTTTGCCGTTCTCGAACGCCAGCTGGCCGTTGACGACCACGTACGACACGCCCTCGGCGTATTGATGCGGCTTCTCGAAGGTGGCGAGATCGCGGACCGTGCCGGGGTCGAACACGGCGATGTCGGCCTTGAGCCCCTCGCGCAGCACGCCGCGATCGGCGAGGCCGATCCGCTGCGCCGGGAACGCGGACATCTTGTGCACGGCGTCCTCGAGCGTGATCGTCTTCAGCTCGCGGACGTAGCGGCCGAGCACGCGCGCGAAGGTGCCGTAGCTGCGCGGGTGCGGGCTGGCTTCGCCGAAGATCGGCACCTCGCCGTCGGATCCGATCATCGTCGCCGGATGGCGGAGGATGCGCTGCAGATCCTCTTCGTTGATGGCGTGGAAGATCCCGCTGCAGCCGCCCTGCTCGACCAGCCACAGCGCCGTCGCCGCGGCGTTCTCGACCGTCGGCTCGAGGCCGCGTCCCTTCGTCACCTCGCCGAGCCGCTTGCCGGCGAGCGACGGATCCCACTCGCAGCGCGCCAGCTGCACGTTGTTGGGATCGCCGCCGCCGCGCTCCTCGAGGATCAGCCGCGACGTCTCCTTCTGAATCTCCGTCTTCATCGTCGCGGTGCGCAGCCGCTTGATGATCTCGTCGCGGCCGCCCTCGAGCGCCCAGGCCGGCATCAGCGCCGCCTGGATGCTGGTCGACGATGCGGTGTAGGGATACTGATCGATGGTCGCGTCGACGCCGCGCGCGCGCGCCTCCTCGACCAGCCGCAGCGTGTCGACGCTCTTGCCCCAGTTCTTGCGGCCGACGATCTTGTGGTGCGTCACCTGCGTCGGCAAGCCGCCCTTCTCGCCGATCTCGATCGTCTCGCGCACGCTGTCGAGGATGCCGGCCGCTTCGTCGCGCATGTGCGAGATGTAGATGCCGCCCATCGCGCCGGCGACCTTCGCCAGCTCGACGACCTCGGCGGTCGGCGTGAAGGTGCCCGGGACGTAGAACAGCCCGGAGCTGAGGCCGAACGCCCCGTCCTGCATCCCCTGCCGCACCAGGCCGCGCATCTTCTCGATCTCGTCGGGCGTCGCCTTGCGGTTGACCGGCCCGATCACCTGATCGCGAATCGTGCCCTGGCCGACGAACAGCCCGAAGTTCGGGCTGACGCGGGTCGCGGCGAGGCGATCGAGAAACGGCTTGATCGGCAGCGGCGACGATCCGTCGGGCCCTTCCATCAGCGTCGTCACGCCCTGCCGCACGTAGTTCTCCGCCGTCGGCACCTGGAAGATGCCGCGGCGCGCGTGGGTGTGCGGGTCGATGAACCCCGGCGAGACCACCTGTCCCGCCGCGTCGACGACGCGCGC
>Ga0111539_10007790_pt1 | contig 13677 bp, 8 predicted proteins | sample RhiMethybrSRZTD1_FD_79667 | JGI IMG/M metagenome (GOLD analysis project Ga0111539, IMG submission 79667) | Populus rhizosphere microbial communities from Tennessee, USA - Rhizosphere MetaG P. TD hybrid SRZTD1 (version 2) (version 2) | ecosystem: Host-associated > Plants > Roots > Rhizosphere >...
GAGTCCGGCACCGGCAAGGAGCTGGTGGCGCACGCGATCCACTACTCGTCGCCGCGCGCCAAGAAGCCTTTCGTCAAGGTCAGCTGCGCCGCGCTGCCCGAGAGCCTGATCGAATCGGAGCTGTTCGGCTACGAGCCCGGGGCCTTCACCGACGCGCGCACCGAGAAGAAGGGGCGTTTCGAGCTGGCCCACGGCGGCACGATCTTCCTCGACGAGATCGGCGAGCTCAGCCCCGCCACGCAGGTCAAGCTGCTGCGGGCGCTGCAGGAGCGCGAGATCGAGCGCCTCGGCGGCGTGGCGCCGATCAAGCTCAACGTGCGCGTGGTCGCCGCGACCAACAAGGACCTCGAGGCGGCGGTCAAGGATGGCGGCTTCCGCGAGGACCTCTACTACCGGCTGAACGTCTACTCGATCCACCTGCCGCCGCTGCGCGAGCGCAAGACCGACATCCCGCTGCTCGCCGACCACTTCGTCGAGAAGCACGCCGCCTCCCACGCCAAGGACGTGCGGCGCATCGCCACCTCGGCGATCGACATGCTGATGAGCTACCACTGGCCGGGCAACGTGCGCGAGCTCGAGAACTGCATCGAGCGCGCCGTGCTCGTGTGCGAGGGCGGCGCGCTGCACGCCCACCACATGCCCCCGACGCTGCAGACCGCGGAGGTCTCGGGGACACTCGCGCGCCAGTCGCTCAAGGAGGCGATCGACGCCTACGAGAAGGACCTGGTGCTCGACGCGCTCAAGAGCGCGCGCGGCAACCGCGCCAAGGCGGCGCGCCTGCTCGACACCACCGAGCGCATCCTCGGCTACGCCGTCCGCAAGCACCGCCTCGATCCCGACCGCTTCCGCTGAGGCCGCGCGGCCGGAGCGGACCCCGACAGTCCCGTCGGCCGCTTCCGGCCCTGCCGACATTTGTGTCGGGCCCGGGAGACCGGCTCCCCACGCTGGCGCGCCGGCCTGATCGCGTTGACCCGGCTCGTCTTGCGCCCGCCGACGCGCGGCCCGCGCGGCCTGGCACGCTCGTCGCAGTATCGCGGGCCAGGAGGTTTTCCCGTGCAGACACCGGTGATCGTTCCGGCCGACGTGGCGTTCATGCTCGTCGCGACCGCGCTCGTCCTGCTGATGACGCCCGCGCTCGCATTCTTCTACGGTGGCCTGGTGCGTTCCAAGAACGCGCTCAACACGATGATGATGAGCGTCGCTGCGCTCGGCTTCGTGGGCGTGGCGTGGGCGCTCCTGGGCTACAGCTTGTCCTTCGCCGAAGGTGGGCCGCTCGTCGGCGACCTGTCGAAGGCGTTCCTGAACGGCGTCGGGCTCGAGCCGCAGGGCACGATCCCGCAGCTGCTGTTCATGTGCTACCAGGGCACGTTCGCGATCATCACCGCGGCGCTGATCTCGGGAGCGATCGTCGAGCGCATGCGCTTCGCGCCGTACCTGGTCTTCATCACGCTCTGGAGCCTCGTCGTCTACGGCCCGATCGCGCACTGGGTCTGGGGCGGCGGCTTCCTCGCCAAGCTGGGTGCCCTCGACTTCGCCGGCGGTACGGTCGTGCACGTGAACGCCGCGACGGCGGCGCTGGTGGCGGCGATCGTGCTCGGCAAGCGCAAGGACTACGCGCGACAGGCGATCCTGCCGCACAACGTCCCGTTCGTGCTGCTCGGCGCGGGCCTGCTCTGGTTCGGCTGGTTCGGGTTCAACGCGGGCAGCGCGCTCGCGGCGAACGGCATCGCCAGCCTCGCGTTCGCCAACACCATGCTCGCCCCGGCCGCGACGCTCCTGGTCTGGACGCTGCTCGACCTCTTCCGCAGCGGCAAGGCGACCGCGGTCGGCGCGGCCACGGCGATCGTGGTCGGCCTCGTCGCCGTCACGCCCGCGGCGGGCTTCGTGAGCCCGCTCGGCGGCCTCGCGCTCGGCGCGATCGCCGCGATCCCCAGTTACTTCGCGATCCTGTTCCGCGCGCGCACCGGCCTCGACGACTCGCTCGACGTGATCGCGGCGCACGGCGTGGGCGGAACGGTGGGCGCGCTGCTCACGGGCGTCTTCGCGATCAAGACCTGGAACGGCGTGGCGGACGGCCTGGTGGCCGGCAACCCCGGCCAGGTCGGGACCCAGGCGATCGCCGTCCTGGCGACGATCGTCTACAGCGCCGTCGCCAGCTTCGTGCTGCTGAAGCTGATCGGCGTCGTGACGTCGCTCAAGGCCGTGACGAAGGAGGAAGGGCTCGGGATGGACTTCAGCCAGCACGGCGAAGAGGCCTACGCGGACGGCGAGGGCGCGATCCTCGTGCTGCAGCGGCCTGATTCGGCGGCGTCCGAGGGCGCCGGCGCGCTCGCGCCCGCGGCGCAGGGAGGTCGCTCGTGAAGCTCGTGGTGGCGGTCGTGCGTCCGGAGAAGGCCAACGACGTGATCGAGGCGCTGTTCCGCGCCGACGTCCAGGGCCTCACCATCAGCCGGGTCCAGGGCCACGGGGGCGAGACCGAGCGGGTCGAGACCTACCGGGGCACCACGGTGAAGGTGGAGCTCTCCGAGAAGGTCCGCTTCGAGATCGGCGTCTCCGACCACTTCGTCGAGCCGGCGGTCAAGGCGATCCTCAGCGCGGCTCGGACCGGCGACGTCGGCGACGGGAAGGTCTTCGTGCTCCCGGTCGAGAAGATCTACCGCATCCGCACCGGCGAGGAGGACCGCGCGGCGGTCACGCCGGTGCAGGTGGTCGCGGCCGGCAAGGCCTGAGACCAGGCTCGGGGGCAGCCGCTCGACGCGCTCGAGCGGCTGCCTTCGGCCTTTTCCGGCGTGGAGCGCTCAGGCCGGCGGCCGGGCGCCATGGAAGTCCGTGAGCTGCTGCCAGGCGTCGCCGATCGCAACGAGCGTCGACTCCGAGAACGCGCGGCCGACGAGCTGCAGCGAGACCGGCAGGCCATCCTTGCCGAATCCCATCGGCAGCGCGAGCGCGGGCAGGCCGGCCAGGTTGCCGGCGGGAATCGTGGCCGGCGGCCGCGGCATGCCCGGCTTCGGATCCGACGGCGGCGGCGAGCCCGGCGTGGGCGCGTCGAAGTCCTGGCCGATCGGGGGGGCGAGCCGCGTGCGGGTCGGCGCCACGAGCGCGTCGTAGCGCGAGAGCAGCTCGTCGAGCTCCGCGCGCATCGCGACGCGCGCGCGCATGGCATCGATGTAGTCGACCGCGGGCGTCAGCAGCCGCGCGAAGCCGCGCACGCGGTCGGCCCTGTCCTGGAGCTGCTTGACCTTTCCGCTCTCGACGAGCTCCCGAAGCGCCGCGGCGCCCTCGGCCGACACCACGAGGCGCACGGCGTCGCCGTACGGGCGGTCGGGGAACGCGACGTCCGTCTCGACGTCGGCGAGCTCGTGGAGCGCCTCCACCGCCTGCTTGAAGCCGCGTTCCACGTCGGCGTCCGACTCGAGCGTGGCGTTCCGGAGCACGCCCAGACGGAAGCGCCGCGCGGGCCTGGCGGCGGGCGCCTTGTAGCGGAAGCTGTCGCCGCTCGTCGTCGCGTCGTCCGGGTCGGGCCCCGCGATCGCCGCCAGCACGATCGCGCAGTCGGAGGCGCTCCGCGCGAGCGGCCCCAGCTTGTCGAGCGTCCAGGCGAGCGCCATCGCTCCGTGGCGCGAGACGAGCCCGTAGCTCGGCCGCAGACCGGTCACCCCGCAGAAGGCGGCCGGCGTGAGGATCGAGCCCGAGGTCTCGCTGCCGATCGCGAATGCCACGAGCCCTGCCGCGACGGCGGCCGCCGAGCCGCTCGAGGAGCCGCCGCTCCAGTAGCTCGTGTTCCACGGCGTGCGGCCCGGCCCGGTGAAGCTCGCGTCCGGGTTGTTGTAGCCCATGCCGCCGGCGAGCTCGACCATCGCGAGCTTGGCCACGAGCACGGCGCCCGCCTGCTCGAGGCGTTTCGTCACGGTCGCGTCGGCGTCGAGCGTCTGGTCGCGCAAGGGCAAAGCGCCCCAGCTGGTCGGCGCGCCCTTCGCCGCGACCAGGTCCTTGAGCCCGTAGGGAATCCCGTGGAGCGGGCCGCGGTCCTTGCCGCGGAGCAGCTCCTGGTTCGCGCGGTGCGCCTCGCGCAGCGCGCGGTCGCGGGTGAGCGTCACGACGGCGCCGAGCCTGGGGCCGATCGTCTCGAGCCGGTGCAGCGCGAGCTCCGCGAGCTCGACCGCGGTGAACTGGCGCGCGCGCAGGCGCGCGCCGAGCTCGCGGATGCCGGAGAAGAGCGCGTCCTCGGTGATCACGGCTGCCGCCTCGCGGGCGGACGCGCTTCGAAGCGGCCCACGGGCTCGTCGGCGTTGCCGAGCCGCGCGGCGGCCCGCAGCCGCGCGGCCGCGGCCCGGTTGCGCTCGAGCTCCTTGCGCACCTCCTCGAGCTCCGCCGCGTCGAGGTGCGCGCCGAACTGACGCCGCACCGCTTCGGCGAGCGCCTCGGCCACCGCGTCCTGGGGGCCGGCCGGCGCCGGCTGCGGCGCCGGCCCCGGCGAAGCCTGCCGCGCGAGCGTCGCCGTCAGCATCGGCGCGCCGGCGAGCGCCTTCAGGAAACCGCGTCGCGGAGCCGCCACGGGCACCTCCTTCTCGAGAGCGGCCCACCATATGCCAGCGGCCGCGCCTCGACAACGGCCCGGGCGCGTGTAAGCTCTCGCCCGATGACCACAGCGCCACCCGCCGCGACACCCGCAAGCATCGACTTCGGACGCGCGTTCACGTTCGTCCGAGAGGACCCCGAATGGCTGACGAAGCTCCTGCTCGGCGGCGTCTTCACGCTCGCCTGCAGCCTGCTGGTCGGCGTCCCCTTCGTGCTCGGCTACTTCTCGCGCACGCTGCGGAACGTGACCGCGGGCGCGGCGCGGCCGCTGCCCGACTGGGACGATCTGGGCGGCCTCTTCAACGAGGGCCTGCGGCTCACCGGCGTCTACCTGCTCCACCTGCTCGGCGTGATGCTGGTGCTGTGCGTCTTCGTGGGGATCCTGCTCGCGCCGATGATCCTCACGCGGGCGCACGACCCGGCCGAGGCGCTCGGCCCGTTCGGCGCGCTCGCGATCGTCGCGATCTACGGCGTGATCCTGATCGTCTCGCTGGCCGTCGCCGTCTACCTGCCGGCGGCGCTCGTGCGCACGTCGCTGCGCGGCAGCGTGGGCGCGGGCCTCGAGTGGCGCGAGAACGTCGCGTTCATCCGGCAGAACCTCGCGAACTACGCGCTCTCGCTCGTCGGCTACCTGGTCGCCGCCTTCCTCGCGCAGTTCGGCGTCATCCTCTGCTGCGTGGGCTTCTTCCCGGCGGCCTTCTGGAGCTACCTGGTGCTGGCCGCGGCGCTCGGCGAGACCGTGCGGCTCAGCGGCACGTCATAGCATCTCGGCGAGCGTGCGCTCGCCGGCGCCTTTGCGCTGCTGCGCCAGCAGCGCCTGCAGCGCGTCCCACTCGGGGCCGCCGCGCGGCGGCACCCCGATCGTCGAGCGCGCCGCGAGCTCGAGCAGCCGCGAGAGCGGGATGCGCTCGGGCCCCGTGGCGAGCGTCAGCCCGACGTCGTCGCCCTCGCGCGAGACCCGGAGCACGAGCCCTTCGGTTTCGAGCCGGCCGAGCAGCTCGTTGACCGCCTCGAGCCGAAGCTCCAGGTCCTCGGCGAGGTCCTGGCGGCTGACCGGCTGTCCGTCGAGGCCGCGGCGGGCGAGCACCACCATGAGCGGGATCAGCCACTGCGGGTCGGCGTTCCGGAGCGCGCCGCGGCCCTCGCGGTGCTCGAAGACGCGCCCCTTCATCGCCTGCAGCGTGTACGCGACCTCGAGCCCGAACAGTACGATCAGCCAGTTCAGGTACAGCCAGTAAAGGAACAGCGGCACGAGGCCGATCGCGCCGTAGAGCTTCATGTAGGGGAGCGCCTCGCTCACGTAGAGCCCGAAGGCCCACTTCGAGGCCTCGCTGAGCCCGGCGGCCACGAAGGCGCCCCAGAGCGCGGGCCGCCAGCGCACGTGCGTGTTCGGCATCAGCTTGTAGAGCAGCAGGAACGCGAGGAAGCTGCCGAAGAGCGAGCCGAACTCGCCGAGCAGCGCGAAGAACGGCCCCACGAAGGACAGCGCCTCCGCGCGGCTCACCCAGTACTCCTCGGCGTACAGCACCAGCAGCAGCAGGACCGGGCCGAGCGTGAGCACGGTCCAGTAGATGCCGACCCGCATCGGAAACTGGCGGCCCTGCGGGGCGCGGTAGATGCGGTTGGCGGCGTTCTCGAGCGAGACCAGGAGCCCGAGCGCGGCCCAGATCAGGAGCAGCGCGCCCACCGCGCCGATCGCCTCGAAGCTCAGCCCGCTGACGCTGCGCATCACGTCGAGCACGCGCTCGTCGAGCGACTGCTTGAAGGCGGTGGCCTCGGGCCGGCTCGGGTCGACCTGGTAGTTGAAGAACGCGTACAAGGCCGACTGCAGGTGGCGGCCCGCGGCCTCCATGTCGCCGAACATGCGGAACGCCAGCATGCTCACCATCAGCAGCGGCACGAGGCCGAAGATGGTCCGGTAGGTGAGCGCGGCCGCCATCTGCATCGCGTCGTTGTCGTAGAGCTCGCGGCCGCAGTGGCGCACGAGGTCGACCGTGAAGCGGAGCCGGCGCTGGGCCTGGCTGAGCTCGGCCACCGGGTGGCTGATCAGCCACTCGAAGTACGACTGCAGCCGAACCACGGGGTCCATCAGTGTGATTATGGCCGAGCCGCGGAGTGACCTGCCCCGGAGACCCCCGGTGCTAGCATGGCCGAGACCGGTGAGCCTGCGCCCCCTCGTTCTCCTCACCCCCTCATCCGCGGCGGCCGTCGAGCTGCCGCGGCGCCTCGCCTCGACGGGCCGGGCGATCGCGGGCGTCTACGCCGTGAAGCCGCTCGACCTCGCGCGGCTCCTGGCCGAGCCGCTGCTGCTCGGCCGCGGGCTCGTGCCCTGGACGAGCGGCCACGACGCGCTCGTCGCCGCGCGCCTGCTCGCCGAGACCTCGGGAGCCGGACTGGCGCTGCCCGAGGGAACGCCGCGCGCCCCGGTGGCCGCCGCCCTCGCGCGAACGCTCGCGGCGCTGCGGCGCGCGGGGATCGCGCCGCCGCGCGTGGCGGCGCTGGCCGAGGCGAAGGACGCGACGCCCGACGACGCGCGCCGCCTCACGGCGCTCGCGCGGCTCCACGCCGCCTACCAGGAGCGCCTCGCGGGAAAGGTCGCCGATCCGGTGAGCCTGATCGCCGCGGCGCGCGAGGGCCTCGCCGGCGCCCGCTGGCTCGACGGTGCTTCCGTGCTGATCGCCGACGACCTCGAGCTCGAGCCCGACGAGATCGAGCTCGTGAAGGCGCTCGCCGCGCGCGTGCCGGTGCACGTGCTGCGGCGCCCGCTGCCGCCGTCGCTGCGCCAGGGCTCGTTCCGCGGCCTGCTCGCCGAGCACGGCGTGCGCGAAGTCGACTGGTCCGAAACGCCACTGGCCGCGGCCGCGCCTCCCGAGCCAGCTGGGGCGCTCCAGCGCCTGCGCGAAGGGCTCTTCGAGCCGCCGCGGCCGATCGCGGGGTCCGCCGGCGAGACCGCGGACGTCGAGCTCGTCACCGCCGCCGGGGAGGGCGCCGAGGTGCGCTCGATCGTGCGCCGCCTGCTGCGCGAAGCCGCGCGCGGCGTGCCGTTCGAGGAGATGGGCGTCGTGCTGCCGCGGCCCGAGAGCTACGCGCCGCTTTTCACCGACCTGCTCACGCGGCTCGGCGTGCCGCACCGGCTGCACCCCTCGCTGCCGCTGCGGTTCGGGCGCGCGGCGCGCTCGCTGCTCCTGCTCTTCCGCTGCCGCGGCCTCGACCGCGCGGCCGTCATGGAGTTCCTGACCTTCGCGCCGGTGCCGTTCGAAACGATGCTCGGAGCCAACGTGGAGGCCCAGCCGGCGCGCTGGGACCAGCTGAGCCGCGAGGCCGGCATCGTCTCGGGCTACAGCCGCTGGATGGTCGGCCTGCGGGCCTGGTCGGAGAACGAGCGCGACGCGGCGGAGAAGGAGGGCGACGCGGACCGGCGCGAGCGCCGGCTGCGCAACATCGCGGACGCCGACGCGCTCCTGGGCGCGGTCGAGTACCTGAGCCAGACGCTCGACGCCCTCGCGGGCGAGGCGACCTGGGCCGAGTGGGTCGAGCGGCTCCGGACGGTCGTCGACCAGTGGCTGTCTGCCGAGCGCGACCGCGAGGCCGTGCTCGACGTGATCGCGGACCTGGGCGGGCTCGGCGCGGTCGCGACGCGCGCGCCGTGGAGCGAGGTCGAGCAGGTGATCGAGGCGCGCTTCGAGTGGGAGCGGCTGCCGCTCGAGCCGCTCGACGGCGGGGCCGTGCACGTGGGGGCGCTCGACGCGATGGCCGGCCTTCCGTTCCGCGTCGTCGCGATCCCCGGCCTCGTCGAAGGCGGCTATCCCGGAGTGTTCCGGCCGGATCCATTCCTCCTGGACTCCGAGCGGTTGATGCTGCGTTCGCTCGGAGTCCAGGATTCTGGCCGTCCCTCGGAATCCGTTGCTCCCGCCGTTCCAGCTCCTCCCGCCCGCTCCTCCCGCAAACCCGCCCAGCTCGACCTCTTTTCCGGTCCGTCTCTTGAATCCGGCCCGTCCCCGGCCCGCTCCGGCCAGCCTTCCGCATCGCCCGTCTCCGGCTGGCTCCCCACCACCCAGGACCGCCTGCTCGAGGCCCGGCGCCTCTTCCACCGCGCCGTCTCGCAGGCGAGCGAGCGACTGATCCTGTCGTACCCGCGCGCCGACGCTCGCAGCGGACGGGAGCGGCTGCCGTCCCTGTTCTTCGCCGCGGCCGCCGCGACGCTGGCTGGGCGCGCCGTGGCCGGAGCCGAGCTCGAGAGCCTCGTGGTCGAGGACGCTCCGCTCGAGCTGCCGCTCGAGGACGCCGTCGACGCCGGGGAGCGGGACCGGCTGCGCGTGCTGCGCGACGACGCCGCGGCCGACGCGATCGCCGCTGGCTCCGCGTTCTTCAAGCAATCGCGGCTCGCGAGCCTCGCGCGCTGGTCCGGCAAGCTCACGCGCTACGACGGGCTCGTCGCCGACGATGCGGGAGCGTTGGCGGCGCGGCTCGACCCGCTCAACGCGCGCCACGCGGTCTCGGCCAGCCGCCTCGCGCTCTACGCGCGCTGCGGTTTCCAGTACCTGCTGCAGCACGTGCTGCACCTGCAGCCGGCGCCCGAGCCGGAGGAGCGCCGGCGCATCGACCCGCTCGAGCGGGGGAACCTGTTCCACCACGTCGCCGAGCGTTACCTGCGCGAGCGGCGGGACAAGGGCGAGCTGCCCGTCCGGGAGAGCGATGCCGCCCGCGATCGGCTCCGGGAGATGGCGGAGGAAGCGCTCGACGGGCTGGTCGCCGGCAACCCGCCCCGCTTCACGCTGCTCTGGGAGCGCGAGAAGCGCCGCTTCCACGACACCATGCAGTCCTGGCTCGGGAGCGAGGCGGGCGCGGCGGGGCGCACGACGCCTTCGTACTTCGAGCTGAGCTTCGGGCTGGGCGTGAGCCCCGACGGGAGCGAGCCCCACGACCCCGAGCCGCTCGCGATCGAGCTCGGCGACGGCCGCGTGCTCCAGGTCTCCGGCCGGATCGACCGCATCGACCGGCGGGCCGAGGGCGGGCTCGTGCTGCGCGACTACAAGACGGGCCGCGCGCCGCGGGACGACGGCGGCGTCTTCCGCGGCGGCAAGCAGCTGCAGATCCCGTTCTACGTGCTGGCCGCCGCGAAGCTCTTCCCCGGCGAGAGCGTCGAGAGCGGCTTCCTCGACTACGTCGACGGCGGACGGCAGGTCGCGTTCCGCCCCGAGCACGTGACCGGCCCGAAGTTCAAGGCGCTGCTGCGCGAGCTCGTCGACCTGATCGCGAAGGGCGTCTTCGTCCAGGAGCCGACGGCCTGCGACTTCTGCGACTTCAAGGTCGTGTGCGGGCCGAAGGGGCTGCTGCAGCGGCGGCAGCTCTACAAGCAGCGCGACCCGGCGCTGCTCGCCTACCTGCGCCTGCGGGACATCGCGTGAGCCCGTTCCGCCCGGCCGACGAGGACGCGCGCGAGCGGGCGCGCCGCGACCACGCGACGAGCCTCGTGCTCGAGGCCGGCGCCGGCACCGGCAAGACCACTCTGCTCGTCGACCGGATCGAGGCGATCGTGCGCGCGGGCTCCGCACGGCTCGACGAGATCGCGGCCGTCACCTTCACCGAGAACGCCGCGACCACGATGAAGCTGCGGCTGCGCGAGCGGCTCGAGCGTGCGCGCGCCGGCGAGCTCGGAGCGGAAGAGCGGGTGCGCGTCTCCGCTGCCCTCGAGGTGCTCGAGCGCGCGAGCGTCTCCACGATCCACGCGCTCTGCGCGCAGCTGCTCCAGGAGCGGCCGCTCGAGTGCGGCGTGCTGCCCGGCTTCCGCATGGCCGACGAGGCGCAGGCGGACGCCCTCTTCGCCGAGGCCTGGGAGGAGTGGCTCGGCGAGCGGCTGTCGGGCGGCGACACCGTGCTGATGGACGCGCTCGACCGCGGCATCCCGCTCGAGAGCGACGGCTGGGGCGAGCGGACGTCGCTGCGCGGGCTCGCGCGCAAGCTGATCGACCAGCGCGACCTCGCGCCGGTCGCCGCCCTGAGCACGTTCGACCCCGACGCGGTGCACCGCGAGCTGCTGGAGAAGGGCGCGCGCGCGGCCCAGCTCGCGGCGATGGCGCGCGAGGGGGACCTGCTCGCGGCGCGGCTCACGCGCCTCGCCGAGTTCGCCGAAGCCTCGCGCTTCCGCACGGGCCAGGAGCGCGTCGAGTACGTGCTGCGGCTCGAGCCGATCCAGTCGAGCTTCGGCTTCAAGCCGAACTGGCCCACGCCCGAGGCGCTGGCCGAAGGGCGCCAGATCGCCGGCTGGACCCGGGAGGCGCGCCAGCGCTGGACGGCGGCGCTCGGCGCCGACCTCCACGGCGGCCTCGTGCGCGCGCTCAAGGGCGTCGTCCAGATCTACGAGCGGCGCAAGACCGAGCGCGGCGTGCTCGACTTCCTCGACCTGCTGGTGAAGGCGCGCGACGCGCTGCGCGACCACGAGGGCGTGCGCGCCTGGTTCCAGAAGCGCTTCCTCTACCTGGTGATCGACGAGTTCCAGGACACCGACCCGCTGCAGGTCGAGGTGGCGCGGCTCATCGCCGGCGGCCGCCCCGGCGCGCTCGTGGTGGTGGGCGACTCGAAGCAGTCGATCTATCGCTTCCGCCGCGCCGAGGTGCGGCTCTTCCGCGAGCTGGTGCGCGCGGCCCCGAGCGGGGCGCTGCTGCACCTGACGCAGAACTTCCGCTCGCGGCCCGCGATCCTCCGCTTCGTGAACCGCGTGTTCGCGGGGCTGATCCAGGAGTCCGAGGAGCAGGACCAGACGGCGTACGAGCCGATCGCGGCGCCTCCGGGGCTGTCCGAGGAGCCGTCGGTCGTCGCCCTGCGCTTCCCCGCCGAGCCGAACGCCGGCGGCGCCGACCTGCTCGCGGCCGAGGCCGGCGCGCTCGCGAGCTTCCTCGCGGGGATCGCGCGCGGCTCCGAGGCCGTCCGCGACCCGGTGAGCGGAGAGGCGCGGCCGAGCCGCGCGGGCGACGTGCTCGTGCTCGCGCGGCGCCTGACGAAGCTACTGCCGCTCGAGGACGCGCTCGAGGCCGCCGGCCTGCGCTTCAGCGTCGAGGGTGGCAAGTCCTTCTTCGACCGCCAGGAGGTGCACGAGACGCTCGCCGTGCTGCGCGCGATCGACGACCCGAGCGATCGCATCGCGCTCGTGGCGGCGCTGCGCTCGTCGTTCTTCGGCGTGAGCGACCGCGACATCGTGAGCTACTCGCTCTCCGGCGGGCCCGTCTGGGCGGCCGGCGCGATCGACGAGAAGCGGCCCGGCGCCGCGGCGCTCGCGCCCGCGCTGAGCCTCGTCGAGAGGCTCCACGCTCAGCGGCGCCACGCGAGCGTGCCGGCGGTGCTGGAGCGGCTCTACGAGGAGACGCGCATCCTGGCGGCGCTCACGGGCTCGCGCCGCGGCGAGGCCCAGATCGCGAACCTCGAGAAGGTGGCGGCGCTCGCGCGCGAGGCGGCATCGCTCGGCGCGCTGACGCTGCGCGGCTTCGCGAACCTCGTCGAAGACCGGATCCGGAACGCGCGCGAGGAGCCCGACCTGCCGTCGACGCGCCCGGGCGATCCCGACACCGTCCGCGTGCTGTCGATCCACAAGGCGAAGGGGCTGGAGGCGCCGGTCGTCGCGCTCTTCGACACCGACGACAACGCCTACTCGCCGACCGACACCGTGGCGCTCTGGGACAAGGGCCAGATCGCGATCGGCTTCCGCGTCGGCTGCCAGCCGCCTGGCTGGGACGTGCTCGTGAGGCAGGAGGAGCGGAAGTCGCGGGCCGAGGCGCGCCGTCTCCTCTATGTCGCCTGCACGCGCGCGCGCGACCTCCTGGTGGTGCCGCGGCCGCCGCTCGACGCCGCGATCGGCGCCTTCTGGAAGGAGCTGATCGAGGCGCTGCCCACGGCGGGCGACGCCGACGTGCGCGTGGTCGACGCCGAGACGCTCGCGCGCCCCGACACGCCGGGGCGCGGGCGCGAGCTCTGGGCGCTCTCGAGTGCGGAGGGCGGCGACGCACTCGCAGCGCGCTGGCAGAGCGCACGGCGCGAGCTCGTCGCGCGCGCGGCCGAGCGGCCGTACCTGCCCGTCTCCGCCACGCGCCTCGCGCGCCGCAGCGCACCCGCGCCCGTCGCGGCTCTGGCGGCCACGGGCGGCCGCGACTTCGGCAGCCTGGTCCACCGCCTGCTCGAGTGGATCCCGCTCGACGACGTGGACGCGGGGCGCGGGGACCGTGTCCGCAAGATGGCGGAAGCGCTCGCGCCGTCCTTCGGGCTCGACGCCGCGGCCGCCGCGCGCGCGAGCGAGCAGGTCGAGCGCGTGCTCGCGCTGCCGCTGCTCGAGCGCGCCCGCAAGGCGAAGAGCGTCTGGCGCGAGCTGACGCTCTGGTTCCCGGACGGCGCGGACCTCGTGGAAGGGATCGTCGACCTCGTATTCGAGGAGGACGGGCAGCTCGTGGTCGTCGACTACAAGTCGGACACGATCGCCGCGGAGCAGGAACGCGACCAGGCGGCGCACCACGCATTGCAGCTCCAGCTCTACGGCCGCGGCCTCACGCAGGCGATCGGCCTGCCGGTTCGCGAGCGCCTCGTCGTCTTCACGGCGCTCGGGCGTTCGGTGCCAGTCTAGGTGTCCGCGCCGTTTCTGAGCGCGTGGTGGCGGCACGTGGCGGTGGTGAACTACGCCATCGACCCCGCCCGGCTCGCTCCCTACGTTCCCGCGCACACTGAACTCGATCTCTGGAAGGGGCGCGCCTACTTGAGCCTTGTCGGATTCCTGTTCCTGAGGACGACGGTACTCGGCTTGGCGATCCCGTTCCACCGCAACTTCGAGGAGGTCAATCTGCGCTTCTACGTCCGCCGGCACGCTGCGGACGGATGGAGGCGCGCAGTCGTGTTCATTCGGGAGATCGTCCCGCGCGCTGCGATCGCGTTCACCGCGCGCGCTCTTTACAACGAGAACTACGTCGCGCGGCCGATGAGCCATCGCCTAGAGTGGGCCGACGACGATCCTGATCGCCTGGCCACTGTCGCCTACAGGTGGAAAGACAAGGGACGCGACCTGGGCCTCCGCCTGACCATCGGCGGCGGCTACGCGCTGCCCGCGTCGGGAAGCGAAGA
>Ga0111539_10007791_pt1 | contig 13676 bp, 11 predicted proteins | sample RhiMethybrSRZTD1_FD_79667 | JGI IMG/M metagenome (GOLD analysis project Ga0111539, IMG submission 79667) | Populus rhizosphere microbial communities from Tennessee, USA - Rhizosphere MetaG P. TD hybrid SRZTD1 (version 2) (version 2) | ecosystem: Host-associated > Plants > Roots > Rhizosphere >...
CCACGCCCGCCACATGAGCCTGCACCTGCAGGGCATGTGGGTCGCGTTCGGCGTCGCGGCGTCGTTCATCGTCTACTTCTTGCTGCGCGTGCGGCGCGCGCTCGAGCGCCACGAACGCGAGCTGGACGCCGCGCGCTCGGCCGCCCTGCGACAGGAGCGACTGGCCTCGCTGGCGACGCTGGCGGCAGGCGCCGCTCACGAGCTGCTGACGCCGCTGTCGACGATCGCGGTGATCGCCGGCGACCTGCAGCGCGATCTCGCGCAGCCGGGCACGTCGCCGCGCGCCGTCGAGGACGCGCGCCAGGTGCGCGCGCAGGTCGATCGCTGCCGCGCGATCATCGAGCGCATGCGCGCCGACGCCGGCGACACGGCGGGCGAGGGGTTCGCGTCCGTGCCGGTCGCCGCGCTCGTCGAGAGCGCCGTCGGGGGCGTCGCCGAATCACGCGTCGGCGTGCGCCCGGAGATCGCCGCCGCGGTCGCCGATCGGCTGCTGACGATCCCGCCGCGCGCGGTCGGTCAGGCGCTGTCGGCGCTGATCGAAAATGCACAGCAGGCGTCGCCGCCGGGCGACGACGTCGTGGTGCGGGTCGCGCCCGCCGGCGGTCACATCCGGTTCGAGATCAACGATCGCGGCTCGGGCATCGCCGCCGACGTGCTGGCGCGTGTCGGCGAGCCGTTCTTCACCACCAAGCCGGTGGGGAAGGGGATGGGCCTGGGCGTGTTCCTGGCGCGCGCGGTGGCCGACCGGCTGGGCGGCGCGGTGACCATCACGTCGACGCCCGGGACCGGGACGTCGGTCGTGTTCGCGCTGCCGTTGACGGAGGCGCGATGAACCCGGGGCGGATGCTGCTGGTCGACGACGACGAGGTGTTTCGCGAGCGCCTCGCCCAGGCGCTGCGGCAGCGGGGGCAGGAGGTCGTCACCGCAGCCGACGGCGACGAGGCGGTGCGCGCGGCCGGCCGCGGCAAGCTGGCCGCCGCGGTCGTCGACCTGCGCATGCCGGGGATGACCGGCACGGAGCTGGTGCCGCAGCTGCTGCGCTTGCAGCCCAAGCTGCGGGTCGTCGTGCTGACCGGCTACGGCAGCATCGCGTCGGCCGTCGAGGCGATGCGCCTCGGCGCCCACAACTACGTCAGCAAGCCGGCCGACGCGGACGACGTGTTGGCTGCCGTGACGGGCGACGCGCGCGCGATCGAAACCCCGGCCGGCGACGCCGCGCCACCGCCCCCGACGCTCGCGCGCGCGGAGTGGGAACACATCCAGCGCATCCTGGCGGACACCGGCAACAACGTCTCGGAGACCGCGCGCCGGCTCGGCATCACCCGGCGCACGCTGCAGCTGAAGCTGAAGAAGTATCCGCCGCGGATCTGATCCCCGCAGGCGGCGCGGCGCGCCGCCGCGATCACATCGGGAAGCCGCACAAGATCCAGGTCAAGATCGCGGTCCGCTCCTCGTCGGTCATCGGCACGCCCGCGTCGGGTGGCGGCATGGTGCAGGAGAGCACGTGCGCGCGGACCAGATCCTGCCAGTCGGCGACGTGCTGGTACTGCATCAGCGGCCAGGGACCGCCGACCATGCCGTTGTGGCACTCGACGCAGCGGCTCTGAAAGATCGGAGCGACGTCGGCCCAGTGGGGCGCCGGATCCGGGCAGACGGTCGGTGCCTGCACCGTGCAAACGAGGGCGCCGCCGTCGTTGCTGCTGCTGCCCGGGAGCGTCGACGAGGAGCAGGCCCCTCCCAGGACGAGGCAGACCGCGGCCATGAGACACCCGGATGATGCGGACCGGACGGCGCGCATGGCACAAAGTTACGCCACGTCGGCCTCGCGTCGAGGGCAAAGGTGGGGTGCGAAAAAATTACGCTGCGAAAAAACGACGCATTGTGGACGCGGGCGCCTCTGGCTAACTGGTGCGCATGAGGCATCTACGCACAACGTTGTTCGTTGCGATGGCGTTCGTGGTTCTCCCTGGTGTCGCTCGCGCGCACGTCTCGGTGGTGTCGGGCCCGGGGTTCGCCAACACGACGCAGGAGATCGTGTTTGGCGTCGGTCACGGCTGCGCCGGCGCCGACACCACCCGGGTGCGCGTCGAGATTCCGGCGGGTGTCCTGTCGGTACGGCCGCTGCGCAGCGACTTCGGCAAGCCGGCGATCGAGAAGGACGCGGCCGGTACGATCACGGCGGTCAGCTGGCAGAAGCCGGACGCGGACGCGCTCGACGCCGATCTCGCTTATTACAAGCTGGTCGTCCGTCTCAAGGTTCCCGATCAGCCGTTCAAGACGATCTTCTTCGTCGCGAATCAGACCTGCCGCGCGGCCGACGGCACGATGTCGACGGTCGACTGGAAGATGCTTCCGACGGACCCGGTCGTCGACGGCGGCACCGACGAGCCGGCCCCGGCGCTGGTGATCCTGCCGACGCGCAAGCCCGGATGGAATAAATACGTCGTCCCACAGGCTGTCCCCGACATCGCGGCGCTGTTCGCCGACGCGCAGATCGTCTGGAAGGGGACCGCGGCGTACAGCGCGAATCCGACGACCGCCGAGCTGATCGGCGCGACCCCGGGCGTCACCGCGCTGAGCGCGCTGGCCGCGAACGACGAGATCTGGGTGAAGTACTGATGCGCGCCGTGAGCCGGCTTTTCATGGGAGCGCTGCTGCTGGCGCTCGGCGCCGGCGGCGCCTGCAGCAGCGACAGCGGCAAGCTTGGGAACGCCGGCACCGGCGGCACCGGGGGCGGCGGAGGCCTGGTCGGTTGCCTCGACACGCCGGGGACCCTCGATCGGCCGCCGAACGGGCGGCTGCCCTGCGAGCTGATCCCGCCCGGCCTGCGGCTGTAGACCGTAGCGGCGCCGTTACGGCGGCGGCGTGCAGTGCGCGTTGCTGTCCGCGGGCGCCGTGTTGTTCCGGTACTTGATCGGTTTGACCACGCACAGCAGCGTGCCGATGTTCGGGTCGTTGACCACCTTCGCCGTCGCCGGCGTCCAGTCGAATGACGCCGCGCCGCCCAGCTGGTAGCGCGCGATGTCGTCCTTGATCGTCGGGTCGAGATCCTGCGACGCGATGAGGTCCTCGAGCACGTCGTCGCCGATCGCCTGCAGATGAATCTTCAGGCTGACCCGGTCGGGCATCATCGGCAGCATCCCCGTCCCCGGGTACTCCTTCTTCGGATGCGACTTGTTGAACGTCATCGGCTCGTTGACGTTCTGGATCACCGAGCCGGGGACGGCGGCGCTGGTCGTGGTGGCAGCCTCCCAGAACAGCTTGGTCTCCTGTCCCGCCTCGTCGAACAGGCAGTCGCGCATCAACCACAGGTCGGGATCGCTCGATCCCTCCAGCGGGCGCGCCGCCTCGCCCCCGCTGGAATAGATCACGGTGCCGCCCACGCTGGCGGTCAGCTCGACCCAGGCGCGCCGATCGGGGGTCGCGCCGCTCGGCCAGCTGTGGCCGGCGGTGACGTTCTCCAGCGTCAGCTCCATGCGCCGGCTGAGGTCGTTGTAACAGAGCGTCGGCTGGAGCACGCCGTCGAGAAGCTGCTGCGCGCGCGCCCGCTGCGCGTCCGCCTCGGGGAACGACGTGACCGCGAGATCGACGGCGGGGAAGTCGTGCGCGTGCAGGCGGCGCACCTTGCTGGAGATCGTCGAGGCGGGGCCGTCGGACGTGTCCATGTGGCAGCCGTTGCCCGCGCAGCCCTGGCCGTTGGGCGGCATCGAGAACAGCGTCCCTTGCCATTCCTGGTAGGTGCGCTCGACGTGCGCGCCCTGCAGGTTCTGGATGTCATGACAGCTGCCGCACATCGCGGCCGACTGCAGCGTCGTGCCGTCGAGCAGGCGCGAATAGATCGCCTTGTGGGGCGTGCCAGGGGCGGGGTCGGCGAACGGACCGAACAGGCTGTCGTCGGTCGCGAGCACGAGGGGGTTGTTGTGTGCTCCGTCGACCGAAGCGGTGGCGTGGCAGAAGTAGCAGGTCACGCCCTTCAGCTTTGCCGGCACCTCATCCAGGTTGAGCCCGTTGGTCGTCAGCCCCTCGCGCACCGCCAGCGGGGCGTGGCATTTGACGCAGAAGTCGCCGAGCGCGCCCTCGGTCTCGCGCTGGGCACGCTGGTTCATCGCGCGGAAGACCGGGTCTTCGGCGGCATAGGCATGCATGCTGCCCGACCACTCCTGGTACGCGGTCGGGTGACAGCTCCGGCACGCTTCAGGATCCATCAGCGCCTCGCGATCCAGTGACACGGTCATCGATGGGCCGTCACCGCAGGCGGCGTGCGCCAGCAGGGCGAGGATCCCGCAGGCCAGGGTGGGCGGCGTAGGCGGCGTACGGAGGGCCATGTCCAGCCCTAGTATATGTCCGGTCGCGGCTACTTCCGCCGGCGCCGCGTCGGCGGCCGCTTCTCGCCGCCATTGCTTCCGCTGCCGCCGCCGGAGTGATCGAGATCATCGAAGGTATCGACGGCTTCGCGCTTGTACAGGTCGGCTTCCCGCGCGAAGAAGTCCGCCTCGACCGCGTCGAATGCCGCCGCGGGCGTCACGCGCGCGGGGATCGGCGTCTTGTGCCGCGCGACCGGCGCCGGAGCCCGCTCGGGGGCCGGCGTATTTGGGCGCAGCGCGGGCAAGGTCAGGGGTACGCCGTCGGGATCAACTTTGACCTGCACGGTCGGCCCCAGCGCGAGGTCCGTGAGCCCGGCCGCCGTCGGCTGTTGCTTGATGGCCGGGATCTCTCCCGCCGCGGCGGCCTTCTTGTGCGTGAGCTGGATCGGCGGCGGCTCGGGTTCCAGCTGCGGGGCCAGCATCGGCAGGGGTTCCGTCGCCGGAATCCCCATCAGCACCTGGTCCGGCGTCGGCCATGCTGCCGCGGCTGGCGGCGCAACCGGCGTCGTGAGCAGCACCGGCGGTGGCTCTGGTTCCGGCGCCGGCCATTCCGCCGCGGCTGGCGGTGCCACCGGCGTGGTCAGCAGCACCGGCGGCGGTTCCGGCTCCGGCGCCGGGGGGGGCGTCGTCAGCTCGGGCTGCGCGACGGGGGGCGCAAGCGTGGCAAGTGTGGGCAGCGGCGTCGGTCCGGGCGTGGCGAACGGTTTCGAGACGGGCTTCGTCAGCAGCACCGGGGCGGGCGTCGCACGCTTGGCAAGCGTGGGTAGCGGCGTGGGTCCGGGCGTGGCGAGCGGTTTGACAGGCCGGCTCGGGCTGCGCCTGTCGCGGCCCCCGCCCGGTTGATCGGGCGCGGAGTTGCCGAACGGCATCAGCGGGCGGCTGGGACTGCGGCGATCGCCGACCACGCCGCGCTGGTCCGGCACCATCGCCCACTGTCCGAGCATCGACTGCGGTGCGCCGTTCGGCGACGGGGCGGGGTGGCCGAGGCGCTGGTGCCCGCCGGTGGCGCGCCGCTGCTGGGCGCGCGTGACCAGCACGCCGCCCTGGACCAGGCGCCGGATCATCCGGATGGTGTCGAAGATCCGAAAGGGACTCTCCTCGACCACGTCCGCCAGTCCGTGATTGCCGTCGAACAAGCGCAGCAGCGGCACCATCTGGTTTGGCTGCATGCCGGTCACGGCCGGGCGTGGCTCGGGGGCCGGGACATAGACGGTGTTGGGCGGGCCGAGATCGCGCGCCGCGTGCGCGAAGTCGCGCAGGAACCGCTCGCATTCGTCCAGGACCTCCTGGGCGGACAGCGGGAACTGGCTGGGCTTCGACACCACGCCGCCTGCGATCGACACCGCGGCCTCTTCCCAGAGCAGCACGTGGTGTATCGCCGGTAGGTGCTGCAGCGCGCGCACGCTGGCCGACACCACCTTGCCCTCCTTGAAGCGGATCTCCGCCCGCCGCTGCCCGCGCGACAGCCGGAGGACACACGAGCGCGATGTCGCCGACATCGATCGCAGCAGATAGAAGAGGCCGTGATACTCCGACAGCAGGCTCTCGGCGTCGTCACCGTAGGCGCTCATCTTGGCGACGTTGACGACGTCGCGGATGTACGTCGGCGTACGCAGGAAGTCGACGGCACCGGCGGCGCGCGCCTGGGTCTGATGCGAGACATCGCCCAGGGCCAAGATCGGAAAGGCGGGCATGGTGCGGTGGGCCCGCAGCGCGGCGATGACGTCCAGCGCCGGCTGAGCCGGCTCGCGCAGCATCACCACCGCCAGCGCGGACGAGCCGGTCCGGGCGAGCTGCACGGCGCGGCTGAGGTCCGAGGTGCGCGTGACCTTGCACCCCTCGCGCTCGAAGCCATAAGTCAGGGTTTCGAGTCCGTGCAGGTCCGAGTCGACCAGAAGGAGGCTAGACGGCTGGGTCATTGCAAACGTCGGGGGAAGCGCGGGCCAGTATACCGGGGGAAGCAAGGAAACGCCCAAATCTCGGGCGAGGGAATGGGGGACTCCGATAGGTGCCTCGACGGGCTTCGTGCGGCTCGCACATTGACGGACCCTGATGCGGCCATTAGCCTTCGCGGCCCGTGTCGCTGTCCGTCGAGGATCTGATCGATCACTTTCGAGCCGGGGCGAAACCGCGCGAGCAGTTCCGCGTCGGTCTGGAGCAGGAGAAGATCGGGGCCCGGGGGGACGGGGCGCCGGTGCCTTACCAGGGCCGGGATGGAATCGAGGCGGTGCTGGCGCGCCTGGAGGGGCGTGGTTTCGCCGCCACGCGCGAGCACGATCACATCGTCTGGCTCGAGCGGGACGGAGAGCGCATCACGATCGAGCCGGGCGGCCAGTTCGAGTTCTCGGGCGCCCCGCGTGACACGGTGGCGGCGTGTCAGGCGGCGCTCGTCGCCCACGTGCGCGAGGTTGTCGAGGTCGGGCGCTCGCTCGGCGTCCACTTCCTGGGGATCGGGGCGCGGCCGTTCGGCAAGATCAGCGACGTCGACTGGCTGCCCAAACGTCGCTACGACATGATGAAGCACTACTACTTTGTGTCGGAACCCGACGCGCCCCGACGCGAACTCGCTTCCGGCGAAGGCTCGCCGTTTCGGCTCGCCCATCACATGATGAAGATGACGGCGACCGTGCAGGCGACCTTCGACTACGAGAGCGAACCGGACGCCGTCGATCGCCTGCGGACGGCGTTTGGTGTCACGTCGATCGTCACGGCGCTGTTCGCGGCGTCGCCCCTGGTCGAGGGCCGTCCCGGTCCGGACAAGAGCTTCCGGGCCGCCGTCTGGCTCGAAACCGACCCCAGGCGCTGCGGGCTGCTGCCCTTCGCGTTCGAGCCGGACTTCTCGTTTCGTCACTACGTCGAGTGGGCGCTGGACGTGCCCTTGTTGTTCATCGTGCGCGGCGATTCGTATTTTGGTACCCGGTCGTGGGGCGGCCCCAGCGATCTCCCCGAAGACTTCACGTTCCGGCGCTTCATGGCCGAAGGGTTCAGGGGCGAGGCGGCGACGATGCGCGACTGGGAGACTCACCTGTCGACGCTGTTCCCCGAGGTTCGCCTGAAGCGCACCATCGAGCTGCGCGGCGCCGACGCGGGACCGATGCCGCAGGCGGCGGCGCTGGGCGCGTTGTGGCGGGGATTGCTCGATGACACGGACGCGCGCGCGGCCGCCTGGGACCTGGTCGCGAAGCATTCGTTCGCGGAGCGCGAGGCGCTGCGGCGCGAGGTGCCGCGGGCGGCGCTACGCGCCCGCTTCGGCGGCCGGCCCCTGCAGGAGCTGGCGCTGGAGCTGATCCGGATCTCGGACGCGGGGCTGGCGCGCCTGCGCGGCGGCGAGGACGATCGCCCGCTGCTCGCGCCGCTGTGGGCGTACGCCGCCGCTGGACGGACGCCGGCGGACGATATGCTCGACGACTACGAAGCGGTCCGCGGCGATCCGGCCAAGCTGGTCGCCAAGTGGGAGCTGAAGGCGTAGGCGAGCGGGCCCCGCTCTCACCCTCCGGAGCAGCTCAAGGCCGCCGGCTGGCGAGTCCGTGAGCGTGAGCGAGTTCGTGTTCGAGCGAGGCTAGCGTCCGCGTATCGCGGCTTGCGTGTCCGGACCGCGCCGGTCGGTCTCTTCACGCGCACGCTCACGCTGGCCACCCTCGAACACGAACTCGAACACGCTCACGGACTCGCCCACGCGAGCCTGATCTGATCTGATCTGATCAGATCGTTTCGGTCGACGTGGTGCGGGTGATCGGGGAGGGGGGCGCGGTGGGAGCCCCCACGCGCAGGTAGCGCGACGCCATGTCGAACTCGAAGAACGAGAACATGCGCGTGTCGATCACCTTCTGCCAGAGCGCGTGCGCGTCGTCGGACTTGCCGTCCGCGAGGCGACGCATGCCCTCGTAGAAGTAGATCTCGGCGCGCTTGCCCGTCGTATCGGCCGCGGCCAGCATCTTCTCGTAGCTGAGCTGTCCGACGGCGTAGCGCGCGAGCAGGTGATACCAGGCGGCGCCGCGCCGCGGGCGCAGGTCGCCGTGCCGCCGTTCGAGCGTGCGCAGGAACGCCTCCGCCTTCTGATCGGACATCTTGCTGGTGCGGCGTGACAGGTCGAGCACCCAGAGCGAGGTGTAGACCTTGACGTATTCGGACACCGCGCGGCCGGGACGGGACAGGGCCCGGTGATAGATGCCCAGCGCGGCATCTGTCTCGCCTTGCTGCACGAGGAACGCGATCACGTCGATGTACGTCTGATCGCGATCGCCGTCCGCCTCGATCGCCTCGTCGAACTTCTGCAGTCCTTCTCCGTGGCGCCCGAGCAGGTACAGCAGGCGCCCGACCTCGACCGCCGCCTCCGCCGTTTCTCCCAGGTTCTTCCGGCGCAGGTGCTCGATCATCAGGCGTTCCCAGCCGATCAGCGCGCTTCGCCAGGCGGCTTCGGCGCCGCTGTGATCGCCGGCGGCATCGGTGCAGTCGCCGAGCAGGCGTTCGAGACGGGCCCGTCCCTCGACCGATCCGATGGTGTCGCGCGCCGAGGCCTGCGCGGCGCGCAGCGCGTCCAGCCCCTCGCGGACGATCTGGGTCGCCCGCCGCGGATCGCCGCGCTTGAGCGCGAGGTTTGCCAGCTCCATCGCCACCTCGGCGGTGTGTTCGCCTTCCTCGCGCGCGCGCAGGAACAGCGGCTCCGCGCGGTCGATCTGCCCCGTGTTGACGTAGCTGCGCGCCAGCTCGAAGTCGATGTCCGCGGACCTCACCTTCATCTCCGCGCCCTGGTGGCGGCGGCGGGTCTCCGCGAAACGCTGCTTGAGCGCGTCGGCCTCCGCGTAGGCAGGCGTGTCGCGCTCGGGATCCAGCCGCAGCCGCAGGCGCAGGAAGTAGAGCTCGATCAGCTCGGCGGACACGCGCGCGGTGAGGTCGCCGGCGGGCGGCGTGCGCTCGAGGACCAGCTGCGCCTCCTCGAGGCGGCGGATGGCCAGGAAATACGACGACAGCAGGCGCGCGACGTGGCTCGACAGCACGAGCATCTCGGCGCTGTCCGGGCGGCGCGCGATACCCACCTCCAGCACGCGGAGGGCGATGAGCGGGTCGGGCGCCTCGGTGGCGGTGCCGCCCAGGAATTCGATCCGCGGCAGGAACTTGCGCGCGAGGACCAGGTAGTCGGCGGCGGCGGCGTCCGGCTTGGCCGCGGCGACGAGCAGGCCGCGAAGCTCGGGGTCGTCACCGGTCTGTCCGGCGAGCACCGCGGTGCGCCGCGCCGCCTCTCCGATCAGCCCGGCGCGCAGGTAGACGCCGGCCATGCTCACGACGGCGCGCTGGATCTCGTCGCCGTGCGCGAGCAGCAGCTCGCCCACCGCGCGGCGCGCCGATTCGCCCGCGCCCGGCCGGCGCAGGCCGGAGACGACGCGTTGCTGGCGCTGCAGATACAGGGCGTCGAGGCGCGTGATGACGGCGGGCGCCGGCCAGTCACCGAGCGCGCCTTCAAGCACGTCGATGGCGCTGGTGCTCCGGCGCGGGCCACGGTCACTCAGGGCGTTCGCCTCCTCGGTCCACCCGATCACCTGATCGAGGCGATCGCGCCAGTCGCGGACCTCGGGCGCCATCGTCGTGAGCGCCGCCAGCGCCAGCGCGACCTGTTCGGCGCCCCCGCGCGGCGAGAAGACGGAGACGACCAGCTCGGCCGCGGGACGCAACAGGCGCTGGTCAGCTTCCGGGATGCGGGGCGGCGCGCTCCACAGCTCCGCGGGATCGTAGAGCGCGAGCGCCTCGCGGAACGACTCGAAGATGACGTCGTACACGTCGTCGTTCTCGAGATCGCGGACTTCGCGGCGCAGCGCGGCGGGATTCAGGGCCAGCACCGGGTCGAGCAGGTAGCGCAGCAGCTTGGCCCGCAGGCCGGCCCGTTCGGTGGCGTTCGCTGGAAGGGCCTGGAACACCAGGCGCGCCTCCGTGAAGTCATCTTCGTACGCGATCCGCCCGATGCGGCCCGCCTCGGACGCCAGCGCGCGCGAGGGTCCCTCGGGCGCGGGCGCGCTCTTGTGGGCGCAGCCTGACAGGCCCGGCGTCAGGGTCAGCACCGTGAGGACACCCGCCACCATGGAGGCAGGGAGCAGGCGGGCGCGCATCACCCCAACAGTTTAGTTCGTCGTTGCCGAGATGGTACGCTTTTCGCGTGTGGCGCCGCCGCAATGGTGTGGAGCCTCCGCTGGTCATCGGACACCGCGGGGCGAGCGCGCTCGCGACCGAAAACACGACAGCGGCGTTCGCGCGCGCCCGCTCCGACGGCGCCGACGGTGTCGAGCTGGACGTGATGACGTGCGGGACCGGCGAGGTGGTCGTGTTCCACGACGACGATCTGGTGCGTCTCGGCCAGCGTCCCGAACGGATCGCCGATACGTCGTTCGCCGTGTTGCGCGCGGCGACGCTGACGGCGGGCGCGCGGATTCCGACGCTCGAAGAGGTGTTCGAGGCGTGTGGCCCCGACATGCTCGTCAACATCGAGCTCAAGGTTCCGGGCCGTGGTGTGGCCGCGATCGCGCCGCTGGTCGACGGCGTCGCGACGATCGTCGCGCGCACGGGGACCGGCCCGCGCGTGCTGGTGTCGTCGTTCAACCCGCTGGCGGTCCGGTCATGGATGCGGCGGGTGCCGGCCGTCCCCGCGGGCCTGCTGTTCGAGCACGAAGCGCCGCTGCCGCTGCGGCGCGCCTGGCCGGCGGCGCTGCTGCGCCCGTTCGCGCTCCACCCCGACATCGCCTTGTGCAGCGCCGAGCGCGTCTCGGGCTGGCAGCGACGCGGCTACATGGTCAATGTCTGGACGGTCGACGACGCGACGGCGATCGCGGCTTGCCGCCGCATGCGTGTGGACGGGATCATCACCAACGATCCTGCCCGTACCCGCGCGCTGGCTGTATGATGGCGCCGGTCGAAGGGTCGCCAATCCGGGAGGTGCCGCGTGTATCCATCCGTTCGTTCATCGATGTTGGGCAGTGCTTTCGTCGTCTCACTTCTGGCGGCAGCGCCCGCTGACGCAGCGCCGGCTGCGGCGGAGCCAGCCGCCGCCGAGCCGCAGCCGTCCGATACGGAGAAGCAGTTCAAGGCGATCGAGTGGACGCAGGGGCCCGCCAAGGTCGGGATCGGCGGCCACGCCGAGATCCAGGTTCCTGAGGGGTTTGCGTACACGGGCGCGACCGGCGCGCAGAAGCTGCTCCAGTTGATGCACAACCCGACCAGCGGCACCGAGCTGGGCATCCTCACCGACAAGGACCTCGACATCTTCGTGCTGTTCGAGTTCGAGGACACCGGCTACGTGAAGGACGCCGACAAGGAGAAGCTGGACGGCGACGACATCCTCAAATCGATCCGGGAAGGGAACGAATCGTCCAACGAGGCGCGCAAGGAGCGCGGCTGGCCAGCGATCACGATCGTCGGCTGGCACACGCCCCCGTTCTACAACCGTGAAACCAACAACCTCGAGTGGTGCATCAAGGGCGAGAGCGAGGGCCACACGATCGTCAACTACAACACCCGGATCCTCGGCCGCCACGGCGTGATGAGCGCGAACCTGATGGTCGATCCGGAGAAGCTGGACGCGACGCTGCCCGTCCTGAAGAAGCTGCTCGGCGGCTACACCTTCGTCGAGGGCAAGCGCTACTCGCAATACGTGACGGGCGACAAGATCGCGAAGTACGGCCTGTCGGCGCTGGTCGTCGGCGGCGCGGTGGGCCTGGCGGCGAAGGCGGGGCTGTTCGCCAAGCTCGCCGTCATGCTGGGCAAGGCCTGGAAGGCGATCATCTTCGGCATCATCGCGCTCGGGGCGGGCATCAAAAAGTTCCTGTTCGGCAGGAAGGAAACGCCTCCGGATTCGCCGCAACCGCCGCCGCCCCAGGCCGCGGGCTGAGCAGCACGTCCGGTGAGCGATCTCGCCGAGCTGTACCTCGTTCTGGTCGTCATCTACGCGTTCGAGTGCGCCGCGTTCGTTCCGCGGCGCGCGCTGGGCCTGGTGCGGCGATTTGGCCGCTGGCGCGTGCGGCCGACGTTCGCGCCCAGCGCCGGCTGGCGGCGGGGCTTTGTGTTCGGCGAGCCGTGGCCACCGCTGTCTCCGGCGCTGGTGACCGAGCCGCTGCCGTTCGTCGTCGGGCCGGACGGCCTGTACGCCCTCGCGGACGGCGACCTCGTCGACGGGCACCTGCGCTGGGAGAAGGTCGAGCGGGTCGCCGCCGAGGGGACGCGCCTGCTGGTCAACGGCAAGGTGGCGGCGGTGCTGGCGACGCGGGTGGGCGCGCGCGCGCTGGCGGGGGCGTTCGACGGCCTCGCGGCGCAGCCGCGATCGGAACGCGAGATCGGGCTGCGGCGCTGGCTGGACGCGCGTTTCGACGGGGCCGCCATCGAGGGACGGCTGGTGATGATGTCGTCCGACACGCTGGGGGTGCGCATGACCGCCATGGTGTTGTGGGTGACGGTCTTCGTGGGCTTGCCGGTGCTGCTGTGGACGCCGCTCGCGTCGTTGTTCCTCGCGGTGGGCGTCGCCGCCATCGCCGCCTGGATCATCGCCGCGGTGCTGTTCGAGCTCGCGCTGCGGCGAGACATCTGGATGGTCAACTGGCCGCGCCCGGAGCTCGCCAAGCGCATCGCAGCGGCGGCATCGCCTCTCGCGACCATGCGCGCCTGCGATCACCTCGCGCGCGAGCTGGCGGGCGATCTGGATCCGCTCGCGGCCGCGGCGCCGCTGGTGCCGGCGTCCGAGCTCCGCGCCCTCGGGCGGACACGGCTCGTCGATCTCAGGCACCGTCGCCTGGACGATCCGCCCGAAGGCGGGGAGGCGGATCGCGACTGGTGGCACCGTGAGATGGTCGCGCGCGTGGAGCGGACGCTGCGCGACCGGGGGCTCGATCCCGACGCGTTGCTCGTCGCGCCCGCCCCCGACGGCGCCGACGTGATCGCCTGGTGTCCTTGCTGCCTCGCGCAATATCGCGGCGGCGACGAGTTCCCGCGCGCGTGCACCAACGCGGGCTGCGGCGGGATTGTCCTCTGCGCGTTCAGTCAGCCCGGCGGCGAGACGCCGGCCAGGAACAGCCCGGCGTAAGTTTTCACATCGACGCTCAGCCCGGCCTCCACCTTCGCCGCCAGGAACTCCTTCAGCTCGCCGAGGGGCACCTCGTGGACGGTGATGTCCTCCGTGTCGTCACCGCCGCCGGCGCCGACGCGGGACAGACCGCGCGCCTCGAAGAACGACACGATCTCGTCGCTGACGCCGACCGCGATCGGTCCCTCGTACAGCTTCACCATCTCGGCGGCCGCGTAGCCGGTCTCCTCTTCCAGTTCGCGCGCGGCGGCGTC
>Ga0111539_10007792_pt1 | contig 13673 bp, 16 predicted proteins | sample RhiMethybrSRZTD1_FD_79667 | JGI IMG/M metagenome (GOLD analysis project Ga0111539, IMG submission 79667) | Populus rhizosphere microbial communities from Tennessee, USA - Rhizosphere MetaG P. TD hybrid SRZTD1 (version 2) (version 2) | ecosystem: Host-associated > Plants > Roots > Rhizosphere >...
GAAGGTCGCGGCGCAAGGATCCCCATTTCTTCCCGATCCAATTCGAACAACCAGCGCTCTGAAGGAGAACCCGCCATGCCATACATCGATGGATTCGTTCTCGCCGTCCCGAAGAAGAACCTGCCCGCCTATCGCCGCATGTCCGTCGCCGCCGGCAAGGTGTGGCGCGATCACGGGGCGCTGGAATACCGCGAGTGCGTGGGCGATGACCTCAAGGTCAAGATGGGTGTGTCCTTTCCCAAGCTGGCCAAGTCCAAGACCGGCGAGACCGTCTTCTTCTCATGGATTGTGTACAAGTCACGAGCACACCGCGATGCGGTCAATGCCAAGGTGATAAAGGACAAGCGCATGGCGAAGATGATGAAGACCACCAAGATGCCTTTTGACATGAAACGGATGTCCTACGGCGGGTTCAAGGTATTGGTGGACGTGTGAAAACCCGAGGCGGGAATAGGGCCCGATCTGCAAGAAAGGCTGCGAGATCGGCTGAAAAAAGAATCGCGGAGTGTGTCGATCTTGCTATCCGGCGTTCGACGCATCCATGCAACAGCACCTGCAAAGGAGCCAGACCATGCGATTTCTCGGACTGCTCAAGGCTGACAAGGACTCAGAATCCGGCGCGCCCCCGAGCCCGGAACTGATGGCACGAATGGGGGTATTCATCCAGGAGGTCACGAAGGCGGGCGTGGTCAAGCAGACCGAGGCGTTGTGTCCGAGTTCGCGGGCGACGCGCATTCGGGCTGCCAATGGCAAGATCACCGTGACCGACGGGCCGTTCGCCGAGACCAAGGAACTGGTCGCCTCGTACGCCATGATCGAGGCGAAGACGAAGGAAGAGGCGCTGAAGTGGACCAAGCGTTTCCTGGAAGTGCTCGGTGAAGGCGAGTGCGTTGTGTATCAGATCATGGATGGGCCACCCGACTCGCGGCAGCAGTAGCCGGCGGACGGCTGTGCATCCAACCCTGTTTCAACCCCAATCGACGTCAAACCCAAGGAGAATCACCCATGCGAGTCATGGTCATCATCAAAGCCAACAAGAAATCTGAAGCCGGCGTGATGCCGAGCGAACGGATGCTCACCGAGATGGGCAAGTACAACGACGACCTGATCAAGGCTGGGGTGATGCTTTCCGGCGAGGGCCTGCGGCCGAGCAACGCCGCCAAGCGCGTGCGCTTCGTCGCCGGCCGCAAGCCAACGGTGATCGACGGCCCGTTCGCCGAGACCAAGGAACTCATCGCCGGCTTCTACCTCTGGCAGGTGAAGTCGATTGAGGAGGCGGTGGAGTGGGTCAAGCGGATGCCTGACTGCGGCGAGACCGAGGAAGAAGAGATCGAGATCCGGCCGATCGGCGAGTGGGAGGATTTCGGCAAGGAATTCACGCCTGAACTGCGCAAGCAGGAAGAACGTCAACGTGCTGAACTCGCGGCACGTAAGTAACGATCCATCACAGAGAACATTGAGAACACGGTGAGGACAGTGGGGCTTGCGTCGGACACTTCTCCGACGCCAGCCACCGCTTCCTCTCCGTGTTCCTTTCAATCGGTGGCGAGACTCCTGGGCTCGACCAGGCGATACGTGACGTTTGAGAATCTTTCGCACTCCTGTCGATCCCCAGCTCCTCCATCCGACGCGTCTGCAGTGCGGCAGGCGTCTGCCGACTGCATTGACAACTCGCAGGTACGAAGGAATTCATCATGTCACTCAACGTTCGCAGATCCATCATCGTCAGCATCGTCGGATTGGCTGTCCTTGCCGGCTCGTTGGCCCTCGCTCGCAGCGCGCAGGACAGCAAGTCCACTGGCGGTGGAGCCGAGGCTCAACTCCCGCCCGGCGTGAACTCCGAAGAACTCGAGGCGTGCATCGCTGCCGGCACGCCCGGCCCGCAGCACGAGCGCCTCGCGAAATCCGTTGGAGTGTGGCACGGCAAGACGCAGATGTTCTTCGGCCCCGACTCCTCCGAGCCCGCTCGCGGCGAGTGCACCTGGACCGTCACGAGCATCTACGGCGGCCGATACATCCGGGCCGACCTCGAGGCGGAACTTCCTGGCATGGGCGGCTTCACCGGTATCGGCTTCGCCGGCTTCGACAACGTCTCGCAGCAGTACGTCGGAACCTGGCTCGACAGCAACTCCACCGGCATCATGAACGGCACCGGCGAACTCTCGAGCGATGGCGTCACCCTCTCGTGGAAGTACAACACCAACTGCCCGATCACCCGCAGGCCGACGATCGTGCGCGAGGTGCAGACAACGACCGGTCCCGACACCATGGTCTTCGAGATGTTCACGACCGATCTGCACACCGGCAAGGAATACAAGTGCATGCACATCGACTTCACGCGGAAGCCGTGACAGCTCGATCTCCATCCCTGCCCCGGCTCAGAAACCACGGATGAACACGCATGAGCGCGAAGGATCAGGAATCCTTCCGCTCATCGTGTGTCCGTGACCATTGTGGTTGTCCCTGCGATCCTCCCCCTGCCCGATGACTTGCGGACATGCGTGGGACGTGTTCTGATCGGCCGCTGTGACGGCTGCCGACACACATGGGACGATCGAAGCGGTCTGGCGGATTGAATCGGCTCGGCTGATTGCCGGGTTGGCGCGAATCGTTCGTGACGTCGGCCTGGCCGAGGAACTGGCGCAGGATGCCCTCGTCGCCGCACTCGAGCAGTGGCCGACGTCGGGGGTGCCCGACAACCCCGGCGCGTGGCTGATGGCGACGGCCAAACATCGCGCCATCGACGTTGTCCGCCGCAGCAAGGTCCTCGAGCGCAAGCAGGAGGAGATCGCGCGGGAACTCGCGGCCGAGCGCGACGCGGCGACAGCCGATATCGACGCCGCGCTCGACGATCACGTTGGCGACGACCTCTTGCGACTCGTCTTCACCGCATGCCATCCCGTTCTCTCGACCGAGGCCCGCGTCGCGCTCACGCTGCGGCTGCTCGGCGGCCTGACCACCGACGAGATTGCCCGCGCGTTCCTCGTGCCCGAGCCCACGATCGCTCAGCGCATCGTTCGCGCGAAGAAGACGCTGACTGAAAAGCAGGTGCCCTTCGAAGTGCCCGGTCCCAGCGAATTGGCGGATCGCCTGGCGTCGGTGCTCGAGGTCATCTATCTCATCTTCAACGAGGGCTACACGGCAACGGCCGGCGATGATTGGATGCGGCCAGGGCTGTGCGAGGATGCGCTGCGATTGGGAAGGATCCTCGCGGAATTGATGCCGCGCGAGCCGGAGGTGCACGGGCTGGCGGCGTTGATGGAGATCCAGGCGTCGCGCCTGCGGGCCCGCACTGGTGCGAGCGGTGAGCCGATCCTGCTGCTCGATCAGAATCGCGCGCTATGGGATCGGCTGCTGATTGAACGCGGGCTGAACGCGCTGCAGCGCGCGGAGCGGCTTGTCGAGAATGGCGGCGAGCACGGCAAGTACGCACTGCAGGCGGCTATCGCGGCCTGCCACGCGCGGGCGCCAACGGCCGACCAGACTGATTGGCCGTGCATCGTCGCTTTGTACGGGGAATTGGGCCGCGTCACGTCCTCGCCAGTGGTGGAACTCAACCGGGCAGTCGCGGTGTCGATGGCGTCCGGCCCGCAGGCAGGGCTTGATGTGGTCGATGCATTGATCGACGAGCCGGCGCTGCGCGACTATCACCTGTTGCCAAGCGTGCGCGGCGACCTGCTGAAGAAACTCGGCCGCGTTGATGAGGCGCGACGGGAATTCGAGCGAGCGGCATCGATGACGCGCAACACACGCGAACGCACGCTCCTGCTGGAACGTGCATCTGCCTGCGAACGCCCCTGAGATCACCTGCTACGCGAGGTCGCGCAGAGCGTCCTTGCCTATCAGCGGCAGGATGGCTGATCCGATGCGGCGAGCCTCCTCGCCAGCGCGAGCGAAGCGGATCTCAGTTTTGGGCTGCGCCGGCCGATCATCCGCAGGGACCAACTCACGCCTTTCTTGACGAAGTTGCGGTCATCCGCAGCGCCGGCCGCGATCAGCGGCAGCAGAGCCAGAAACTGCGCATCGGTCGCGTTGCGATCGTGCGCCGCCAGGCAGGCCATGAGCACGAAGCCGGCCCGTTTCATGAATTCCTCACGCCGTCTTGACCACGGTCTGACTTTGCTCCATGCGTGCGGCGACTGGTCGAACAGCTTGAAGCACACGGTATCGACAATGCCCCAGTTGTCGAAGTCGCGGCACCAGCGATCCATCTGGGCTGGCGTGACTCGCGCCGGCTCATCAACAAACGCCGCGAGCATGCGGGCTTCGTACCAACCGCCCGCATCGTCCCAGAGCGCAAGCGCGAGATCGTGATTGTGGCCGATCTTCTTGGCAAGTTGCTGCATCTGTCCGACTCGCACGCCGAACGCCCGCTTGACATGGATGCCGTAGCGCGGGCCCATCTCATCGCGGATGCGCGCGCTGCCCAGGCGCTTGAGGTCGGCGAGCGCATCCTTGACCTGGGTTGAAATCGACCTGGTCGCTGGCGATCGGGATGCGCTTTTCCGCGCGGTCATGCTTTGGGTAGATCCCCGATCAGCCAGTCAGCGGCCGATTGAGTTCCGTGCGCCATTTCGCAGGATCGGAGCCGGATTCGGGCCCGGCAACATAGCACTCCCAAAGGTCGGGCGCGGTCTTGTGATTGTTGCTTCGCAGCCACGCGGTGAATTCGCCCCAGGCTGCGCCGAGGCCTTCGTATCCGCCGCGGTATGTGGTGCGCGCAACTTTCGCCGCGGGCAACTGCCCCTGCTTGACACGGCCTGCCGGCTTGATGGCGCCGGCGATCGGCACGCCGACCTCGAAATCGAACGTGTCAGGATGCATCGTGAAATGATGCGAGAACACCGGGCCGGCAGGCCTGATGCCCTGCGCAGTGATGGCAGACATCACCTCCTGAATCGCCGGTCCCATCACCGTCTTGATCTCGCTGCGCGGAATGGTCAGATGGATCACGGCGGCCTGCTGCGAACTGGTGTGCGTGAGTATTGGCGTGTCGATGGACATGACGAACTCCTGTGGTTCTGATTCTGAACACGTTTCGTGGTACCAGAGGCCAGTCACCGCGCCATCGAGGCGAGCAGCGCATCGAGGCGGTCGTAGCCGACTGAGAGGCCCGATTCCATGGGTGAGCGCAACACGGCATCGCGGGCGTCGCGAGATTCGTAAAGCATGGTCTGCTTGAGGTGCGTAACGCCGCCGCGCTCGGTCAGCACGAGCGTGCCGACGGCCTCGCCGGGATACCACGACTCATCGAACTTCTCGGTCTGAACGATGCGCTCGGGCGCCTTGATCTCGCGATAGACGCCGCCCATCCCCATCTCGTGACCCTTGGTATTGCGCCAGAGGTAGCGATATGAACCGCCGACGCGGAGATCCACCTCACACACGGGCATGGTCCAGCCTTCAGGTCCCAGCAGCCAGCGCCGGATCAGGTCGGGCTTTGTGTGCGCATCCCACACCAGGCTGCGCGGCGCGTTGAATGAGCGGGCGATGACCAGTTCGCGCTCGCCGGATGCGGTGACGGTGACAGTGTTGGTGGCGTTCATGACTTGCGAGGCTCCTGGTTGCGGGAACGCGGTGTTGACTGAGATTCTGGTTGCAGTTCTTCGAGAAGCACATCGAGGCGGCGGTAGTTCGTTTCCCAGAACCGGCGATACTGCTCGAGCCAGCGATTGGCGCGGGCCAGCGGCCGGCCCTCAATGCGGCAGATGTGCGTGCGGCCGACAACGCGTCGGCGCACCAGCCGCGCGCGCTCGAGCATGCGCACATGCTTGGACGCAGCGGGGAACGACATGTTGAACGGCCGGGCGAGTTCGCTGAGGTTGCGCTCCCCGCCGGCGAGGCTGCGCAGCATAGCCCGTCGGGCCGGGTGGGCGAGGGCGTGGAAGACGTGATCAAGAGCGGGGGTTCGATCTAGAACCATATGGTTTAATGTACCAGCAGGCGGACGGATTGTCAACCATTTGGTTTATAAAATATCTTCGTTCAGCAGGAGAGGAGTGCGATTGCGGCCACGGGCCGGGCCGTATACTCGGCTTCATGCGCATCGGAACCGTCGTTCTGATCATCGCGGGCTGTGCAGTCGGGGCATGCGCCGCAGATCAACCAGCGCCGTTGAACCATGGGCAGGACGAAGCAGGTCGCGTTTCCGCTGCTGCGCCGCTCGTCATCGGCGAGACATTCACGATCGACTCCCGGATCATGGGCGAGGTTCGCCGCATCAATGTGCTCGTGCCCACCGTGTATGGCCAGAAGATCGAGGAGCCGATGCCCGTCCTGTGCATGCTCGATGGCGGCGTGGATGAGGACTTCCTGCACGTCGCCGGCCTGGTGCAGGTGCTGGTGAGCAACGGCGGCATGCGGCCGTTCATGCTCGTAGGGATTGAAAACACCAGCCGCCGGCGCGACTTGACCGGGCCAACCTCGAGCGATGAAGACCGCAAGATCGCGCCGGTGGTGGGGGGCTCGGCCGCGTTTCGCCGCTTCATTCGAGGGGAACTGATGCCGGCGGTGCGTGCGCGCTATCGCACCACGGATGAGGCGGCGATCGTCGGCGAATCACTGGCCGGCCTGTTCGTGATGGAAACGTTCTTTCTCGAGCCGGATCTGTTCGATTGCTACATCGCCTTCGACCCAAGCGTGTGGTGGAACAGCGAGGAACTTGTCAAGTCGGTCGACGCACGACTTGGCGCGGCGTCGGGGCAGGGCAGAAAGACGATCTTCGTCTCCAGCAGCAATGAACCTGACATGCTGAGGCTCACCGCACAGCTGGCGGAGTCGTTCAAGACTCACCCGGGCGCGAATGTCGAGTTCCATTACGCGCCGCTGCCGGAGGAGACGCACGCGACGATCCATCACCCCGCGGCGCTGCTGGCATTCCGCACGGTCCTTGCGCCGGCTGCGGGCCAGCCAGCCAAGTAGTCGCTCGTCGCGGGCAGGTCGGCTTAATCGCTCTCGACGAACGACTTGAGCCGGGCCAGGGCTTCATCCCACTGGCGCGAGATGGCATCCAGCGCGCGGCGAGCCTCATCGAGCGATTTCGGCTCGAGTTCGAACAGGTTCTCGCGCCCGCGGCGGACGCTACGCACCAGGCCTGCATCCTGAAGCACGCGCAGGTGCTTGGTCACGGCCTGGCGCGTGATCGCGGCGCCTTCGCTGAGGCGCGTGATCGACAGCGTCGAGCCATCGCACAGCCGCGTGACGATGACCAGGCGTGTCTGGTCGCCGAGCGCCGCGAAGAGCGGCGCCCGGCGAACGAGTGTGTGGGCCTTCGGCCGCGTGGATGGATTACGTCGCGCGGCTGACATGGGCCTCGATATTCTTCAACTGCTGCTCCCAGCCGCCGCTGTTCATGCGGAACGCCTCGGCCCGGCGGGCGATGGGAATCGAGTCGAAGCCGGATTCAGTCACGTGCAGCAGCGTGCCGGTGGGCGTGGCTTCGAGTCGGAACTCGACGCGCGTGGGCGGCTCCTTCGAGTAGTCGTACTTGGGATCGACGGCATAAGGATGCCAGTTGAAGGAGAACAGACGCTCCTTCTCCATCTTCTGGACGACGACCTCCATCACCACATGTTCATAGCCTGGGTAGGTGATGCGTCCGCGTGTGGTCTTGCCGAGGATGAACGGGCCTTCGAGTTTCACGCGAAACCACTGGCCGAACTCGGTGTGGTCCGTGAGGGCCCGCCAGACGCGAGCGACGGGGGCTTTCAAGGCAATCTTCTTCTCGATCCGGTCGGTGCTCGTTGTCCTTGGCATTGTGCAACCTCCAGGTTGCATATTACCGCCCCACGGGACGAAGGCAAGAGCGGAGGAGCGTTTTTCTCGAGATTCGGCAGGACCAGTCGCTAGAGTGGTCGCGAATCGGCGTCGAAGGCGTTGGGAGCCTCATCCAGGCATCCAGGAATCGAGCATGAACCGTCGCAATCTGATCGCCTGCGGACTGGCTTGGCTGTTCGCCGGCCTGGCGCAGGCAGCGCCGCCGAAGGTCATCATCACTTCTCCCGACAACGGCGAGATCGGCGTCGATCCGGCGATCACGGAGATTCGCATCGAGTTCGATCAGCCGATGCATCCCGGCGGCCGCTCCATCGTCGGGGGCGGCGAGGCGTTCCCGCAGATCACCGGCGAGTTGAAGTGGCTCAACGATCGCACGTTCGTCATGGCGGTGTCGCTCAAGCCTGACCATCAGTATCAGTTCAGCGTCAACAGCGACACGTTCAAGGGCTTCGCCAACATGCAGGGCGAGCCGGCGGAGTGGTACCCAGTGCGCTTTCGCACGCGATCGGCAGATGCTGCAGCGGCCGGGCCCGAGCTGACGATCGAACAGAACAAGGCCGCGCTCGCGACCCTGACGCGCGCCATTGATGACAACTACGCCTATCGCGACAGGCTGAAGATCGACTGGCCGAAGGAACTCGCGGCGCGGAGGGAGACGTTCGAGAGCGCCAGGACCGCCAACGAATTCGCGCGGCTCACCGCCCACCTGCTGCGGCTGGCCGAGGATCCGCACATCTGGGTCGATGCCGGTGATGTGCGCATCTGGACGCGCTCGAATTCGATCCCGCCGAACTTCAATGCCCAGGCGCTTCGGCGCCTGGTGCCCGGCTGGAAGGAGCATGCCGGCGGTGTCATCAGTGGCCGGTTCGATGCCGAAACTGAGGGCGGTATCGGCTACGTGATGTTCTCGCAATGCTCCAAGGAACAGGCCGAGGACTTCGACGCCGCGATCGAAGAGCTGAAGGACACTCGCGGGTTGATTCTCGATGCCCGCATGAACGGCGGTGGTGATGAAATGGCGGCGCGTCGCGTCGCGGGGCGCTTCATCGAGAAGGCGGCGGTGTATTCCAGGGACCGGCTGCGTGGAGATGGAACGTGGTCAGGGCCGTTCGATCGTGTCGTCGAGCCGCGCGACGACGCTGCGCGCTATGCGAATCCTGTCGTGGTGCTGATCGGCCCGAAGGTCATGAGCAGCGCGGAGTCGTTCGTCCTGATGATGCGCCACGGCGCGGGCGCGAGACTCATCGGCGACGCCACCCGCGGCTCATCGGGCCGGCCCATGCCGCATGAACTGGGCAACGGCGTCAGCGTCTACCTGCCGAGTTGGGAAGACCTGCTGCCCGATGGCTCGCTGCTCGAAGGCGCCGGCGTGCAGCCGGACATCAGCGTCAGGACCACGTTGCGGGAACTGCAGAAATCCGATGCGGTGCTGGACCTGGCGCTCCACACGCTCCGCGGCAAGTGATCGCTGTCAGCCTATTTGGGCGGGCTGGCAACGTGCTGATCGACGAGGATGGGATTGCCATCCGGATCGAGCAGCATGAGAAACGCTGGGCCAGTCGTCGATTCGTCAGCCTTGGCCGTTGGCGTCAGACCTCGGCTCATGAGCGTCCGCTGAATCTCGCGCACATCATCAAACTCAGGCAGCGTCTTGGCGGCGCGATCCCATCCGGGATTGAACGTCAGGGTGTTCTTGTCGAACATGCCCTGGAAGAGGCCGATCGTGGCGGTGTCATTTTGAAGAATCAGCAAGTTCTGGGCTTGATTGCCGGTGATGACGCGAAAGCCGAGCTTCTCGTAGAAGGCGCGCGAAGCCGCAATGTCCTTGACGGCGAGACTGACCGAGAAGTTGCCCAGCCTCACCTGCTGGTCTGCCACGGGTTGACTGGGTTGTGGTTTGACTTCCTGCATTGATGCACAGCCGCAAAGAGAGCAGAGTAACAGGTTGGTGATGGCGAATCGAGTCATGGGCGTCTCCGGGATTGCCGACTCGGTGCAGTGTAACCGGAGCGTGTGACTCACGGCGTTTGTCACCGGCGCATCATGGTACGACCTTGATCGCGAGCCGCGCCAGCACCTCGTTGCCTTGGCCGGTCATGTAGCGAATCTCGGCGTCGCCGGCGTCCTTGGGAAGGGTCACGCTCAGGGGTGAGCCATCGGAGGTGTACGTGTACGCGGCGTACTGGCCGTCGGGCGTGGTCGTGGGCACGATGGTGATGTAGTCCTTGGGATTGTTCGGGCCCGTCCATGTGATGCTCACCGCCGAACCGGCCGAGCCTTCCGCGGGAGCGGAGAGCGTGACTTCGGCTGCGACGATGGTGATCGCGCGGCGGCCAAGCACGCGATTGCCCTGACCGGTCATGTAGCGCAACTCCGCGCTGCCGGCCATGATCGGGATCACCAGTTCCAGCGGCGAGCCCTTGTTGGTGTAGGTGTAGTTGCCGTACTGGCCGTCGCGCGTGTCGCTGGAAACGACGGTGATGTAGTCGCCGGCGTTGTCGGGGCCGGTCCACGTGACGGCGATGGTTGTGCCGGCGATCGCCTGATCCGGGCCGGCGAGCGTGACATCGGCGGACATGATCTCGATCGCGCGGCGAGCGAGGACCTTCTTCGCCTGGCCTGTGACGTAGCGGACTTCGTGATCGCCGGTGATGGTGGGCGCGGTGAGCGTGACGGGCGAGCCTTTGTCGGTGTAGACGTAGGCAGCGTACTGCTCATCGGGCGCATCTTTGGGAACGATGGTGATGAAGTCGCCCTGGTTGTTCGGGCCGGTCCACGCGACGTCGAATGTCGCGCCGAGCGTGATTTCATTCGGAGCATCGACCGTGGCGCCCGCGGGATCGACGGCGATCGGAGCGCGGCCGAGGACCGTGCGCGAGCGCACAGCGACGTAGCGAACTTCGTACGTGCCGGGCTCGATGGGCGCAGTGAGTTCGAGCGTCTTGCCGTCCTTGGTTTCCTGGTAGTTGGTGTAGTCGGCGGCAGCGGCATCGGGCGGCACGATGGTGACGAAGTCGCCGCGGTTGTCGGGGCCGGTCCATGTGACGGCGAAGGCGGCGCCGGCAGTGACGTTCTGCGGGACGGTCAGCGTCGCGGGGGTGAGGACTTCGGCGGGTTCGGTGGTTGTGGGCGCGGGGCCGCCGGTGGAAGCGACGGGACCGGGCGGGGTGGTCGGCGCATCCTGAGGGGCGGGGGACGGGGCGGGAGTCTTCTCAGGCAGGCATCGAGTCAGGAGCAGGAGCAGCGCGAGAATCAGCAGGATCACGATGACGACGATGATGGTGTTGCGGCGACGGGAGTTCTCGGCCATGCCGCGATTCTAGTGGGTCTTGGAGGAGCATTTGTCGCGGAGATGAACGCCGCGTGACCGTTGGCCAGCGACTTGGACGGCAAGGACGCACGACGCTACACTTCCCGCCTCGATTGACCGCCCAACGTCAGGCGTCGAGGCTCGCTTCACTGCGGGCGAGTACCCAAGTGGCCAAAGGGGACAGACTGTAAATCTGTTGGCATAAGCCTTCGAAGGTTCGAATCCTTCCTCGCCCATTGACAGGATCGAAGTCAGAGGTCAGCAGGTTGGCAGGTTCGTCCGATGCTTCGCATCGGGGTGTAGCTCAGCTTGGTAGAGCGCTTCGTTCGGGACGAAGAGGCCGCAGGTTCAAATCCTGTCACCCCGACTTTCCCTGTCGTTCACTTCGCGTTTGGCGTGCCGGACGCGGGCGATGACTCCGGGGATAGGCCTTACAAACCAGTCGCCTCTAGCTGCCTTCGGGGGGGCGCTTGAACTCGAAGCGCCGGGGGCTGCCGCCCTTGGTGAAGCCGATCGTGGCGCTCAGGCCACCCTCGGCTGAGAGCTCGTACACGATGCGCTTCGGGTAGTCGTGGCGCGGATTCTCGAACACGGCGCGCCGGGAGCCTGTCTCGGTGCCCAGCTCGGTGAGCACGAACTCGGTCGGCGAAGCGCCGCCGGGCTGCGCGATGTAGACCAGCCCGCCGTCGCGCTCGACGATGCGCAGGTACTCGAACGCGGTCATCCTGCCGCGCGAGACCGTGCGCGACACGGCGAGCATCGCGCCGCCCAGAGGCGGGCTCCATCGCTCCTCGATCGACGTCGCCCCCTCCGCACCCCTCGTGCCGACCCACGCGCCGGCCAGCCACGCCAGGTCGCCGATCGCGGCCTTGGCCGGCGCGGGCAGCGCGATGTCCTGCGCGTGGCGATAGAGCCCAACCGATGTATACCCCTCGGACGGATCGTTCGCAGCGCGCACGAGCAGTCCGTCGGCCGTGATGCGGAACTCCCTCCGGATCAGCCCCTGGGGAGCGCTGTCCGACCCGCGCACGAAGTCGACCTCGTACGTAAACGCGCCGTCCTTCCACGCGCCGCGGTAGCGCGAGATCTTTTGTGGCTCGGCGACTTCGGTGATCGAGCCGTCGAGCGCGACGCGCACATCGCGGTGCCCAGAGCCATGGCCGCGCACCAGGATCACCGCGCCCTCCTCGATGCGCATCGAGAACTTCGAGCTCATGGGAGGCCCCAGCTGCTCGATGGCGCGGCCCTCGGTGCGGTCCTCGACGTAGATCCACTCGCCGTCCAACGCGCGCAAGTCGTCGGGCTGCGTCGAAGATGTGTCGGAGGCCAGCGCCGTCGAGAGCGCGCCGAGGATTCCGGGGGTTGCGAGGAGTGCGAGCGCTGTGACGAGCCAGGTGCGCAAGCGCATGGAGGAGTCTCCTATCGAGTCGCGAGTCTTGCGAATGGCGCACCTGTGTTGCGGCGAACTCGAGCCGCGCGCGGCCGCCTGCCACGAGGCGCAATATACCCGTCGGGTGGCGCGCACGGGAGCTGCCAAGATGCGCGAATGCCGCGAGTTCCATGACGAAAGGCAACGCAGTCTCCCTGGAGCACGCTCTTCGTCGGCCCGCATCGAACGACCGTCCCCGTCCGCGTCAGCGCGGATGAGACGCTCCACATCGGCGAAGACACCGGCACGCCGATCATCCACGACTACCAGGTGCCGTTCCGCTTCACCGGTGAAATTGAAAAGTTGGTCATCGACCTGAAGCCCACGGAGACGGCTTCAGCGCCCGGGCGGCCCGATCGAGCCACCGATCATCGACATCAGCCGCTCAAGTTCAAGAACCTCAATTTCAGCGCAGGAACGCAGAAAAAGTTGAACTGGAGTCCTAGTCACCCGACTCAGCAGGCTCGATGGCCTCGGCAAGTGCCGAGGCCATCTGTGTTTGGGATGGTCCAACCGCGTCTTCCCATTTCCCGGCAAGTCGCCCCGAACCTTGCCCGGTGTCGAAGCACTCGCGGCTGGATCTTGGAGGCGAGGCCGGCCCCGCCGCGCGCAGCGAAGCATGACATCGCCCGACGGGAGGGATACTCGTTCGTTTTCTGAATGTGGAATGCCTGGCTGGGCCTGTCCGGGCGGCCATCTAGCATTTGCTCAGAAAGGAGACCGGACAATGCAACACGAAGTAACGATCGACCCCTTCGTGGACATTCTCGCCTCGACGAGCCGCCCGTCCGGCATTAGTGCCGAGGATGATCTCTATGGCTCTCTCATCGGGAGTTGGCAACTCGATGTCGTAGCTTATCCCGATGATGGCAACGTCACGCACAGCACTGGCGAGGCGCATTTTGCGAGGGTGCTGGACGGCCGCGCCATTCAGGATGTGTTCATCAATCCACAACGCGCGGACCGCATTCCCGACTCGCCGAAGTTCGCCAACTGGTATGGCACGACGTTTCGGTGTTTTGATCCGGCCATCCGCGCCTGGCGCGTGTTCTGGTTCAACCCCGATGATGGTGTTCGCGCCGAGTTGATCGGCCGCAGGCGCGGAAACGACATCGTGCAAGACGGGCATTTCCCCGACGGCACGCCGATCCGCTGGAC
>Ga0111539_10007793_pt1 | contig 13673 bp, 9 predicted proteins | sample RhiMethybrSRZTD1_FD_79667 | JGI IMG/M metagenome (GOLD analysis project Ga0111539, IMG submission 79667) | Populus rhizosphere microbial communities from Tennessee, USA - Rhizosphere MetaG P. TD hybrid SRZTD1 (version 2) (version 2) | ecosystem: Host-associated > Plants > Roots > Rhizosphere >...
ACCGGAACGATCGGCCTGCCGGAGCCGGGTCCGGTGTCGGTGCTCCTCACGATCGGCGACGGCCCGCGCTACTGCGGGAGCTGCGGCGGGGTGGTGAAGGGCAGGGAGACGGTACTGTTCAAGAGGAAGGCGTGCGCGGCGCCGGCGAGTTGCTTCTGAAGCTCCCCCCCACCACCTCGTTCGCGAACCGCGCGATCGCGTCCAGCAGCTCGCCGCTCGCGAACACGTCGTTGTGGTGTGCGCCCTCCACGCGGAGAAAGCGCTTCGGCTCGTTCGCCGCCTCGAAGAGCCGCACGCCCAGCTCGAAGGGCACGATCTCGTCCTGGTCGCCGTGGGCGATCAGGACGGGACGACGAATCGTCGGGATGAGGCCGACGGCGTCGAAGCGATCCCCGGCCAACACTCCGAGCGGTCCGTAGTGCACGCGAGCGACGTCCTGCATACGCGTGAACGGCGAAACGAGAACCAGCGCGGCGCACGGCCGCTTCGCCGCGAGACGCACGGAGACCGCGCTCCCGAGGGACTCGCCGAAGGCGACGAGCCGTGACTCCGGAACGCCGCGCGCCCGCAGGTGGTCGTAGGCGGCGAGCACGTCGAGATACACGCCCTCCTCGCTCGGGCTTCCCTCGCTCCGGCCGTAGCCGCGGTAATCGTAGGCGAGGACGGAGACGCCTCGGGCGGCGAGGCCGCGCAGGACGGCGGACCGTCCCGCGATGTTGCCGCCGTTGCCGTGCGACCAGACGAGCGTCGCGCGGGCGCCCGGCACCTCGGCCCACCAGGCGTGGAGGCGAACGCCGTCCGATGCCGCGAAGGTCTGCTCGACTACGCCCGGCGGCGGCGCCGGCACGTCCGCGTCGGGGAAGAAGATGAGCCCGTCGAGCAGGCTCACGTGATCCAGACGCTCTTCGTGTTGACGAACTCGCGCATGCCGAACTCGGACAGCTCGCGGCCCCAACCGGATCGCTTCACGCCGCCGAACGGGAGCCGTGGATCCGACCGCACCTGGCCGTTCACGACGACGACGCCCGCCTCGATCTCCGCGGCCAGCCGCTCGGCGCGTGCCCGGTCGCGCGTCCACAGCGACGCGCCGAGCCCGTATGCCGAGTCGTTCGCGCGCGCCAGGGCATCGCGCTCGTCGCGCGCCCGCACCACGGCGGCGACGGGGCCGAAGGTCTCCTCGTCGAACGCGGGCATGCCGGGATGGACGGCGGCCAGCACCGTCGGCGGATAGAACGCGCCCGGTCCGTCGGGAATCGTGCCCCCGAGCAGCACGCGCGCGCCGCGCGCGATCGACGCCTCGACCTGGCGATGGAGCTGATCGCGGAGGTCGTGCCGTGCCTGCGGCCCGACCTGCGTCGCACGGTCGAGCGGATCGCCCACCGGGCGCGACCGCATCTCGGCCACGAAGCGCTCGAGGAAGGCGTCGGCCACGGACTCCAGGACGATGAACCGCTTGGCCGCGATGCAGCTCTGGCCGCTGTTCACGAGCCGCGCCGTCGCGGCGGTGCGCGCGGCGAGGTCCAGGTCTGCGTCCTCCAGGACGACGAAGGGGTCGCTGCCGCCGAGCTCGAGGACGGTCTTCTTCAGCGACCGCCCCGCCGCCTCGGCGACGCGGCTTCCCGCCGCGTCGCTTCCGGTGAGCGTCACCGCCGCGACCCGGCGGTCGGCAATCAGCTGCGGAACGGCGTCGGGCCCGATGAGGAGCGTCTGGAACACGCCCGACGGCGCGCCGGCGGCCTCGAGCAGGGCGGGGATGGCGAGCGCACAGCGCGGCACGTTCGAGGCGTGCTTCAGGATGCCGACGTTCCCGGCCATGAGCGCCGGCGCGGCGAAGCGGAAGACCTGCCAGAAGGGGAAGTTCCACGGCATCACGGCGAGGACGGCACCGAGCGGGTCGAAGCGGACGTAGCTCCGCGCCGCCTCCGTCTGCCGCGGCAGCTCGGCCATGAACGCTTCGCCGTGCTCGGCGAAGAAGTCGCAGGCCCAGGCGCACTTCTCGATCTCCTCCTCGCCCTGCGTGACGGGCTTTCCCATCTCGAGGGCCATGGTGCGCGCGTGCTCGGTCTTCTCCGCACGCAGCCGGCGCGCGGCCTCACGCAGCACCGACGCGCGCTCCGCGAAGCGCCGCCGCCGCCAGCCGTCGAACGCCGCCGCGGCGCGGGCGAGCGTGCGCTCGATCTCGTCGGGCGGCGTCGGCTCGAGCGTCTCGAGCAGCTCGCCGTTCGCCGGGTTCCGCGACTCGATCACACGACAACCCTATCGTCTGCACCACGGGTCCGCCAGGCGTTTCGGCGTCCAGGGTCGCCCATGGCCACGCGGCCAACAACTCGCTAAATATGGGCTCTTCCATGGGCAGCATCGACCTCGCCGCGATAGCGAATCCCGACTACTTCGAGGAGCAGTATCGACGCTACCGTGCGGACCCGCGCTCGGTCGACGAGCGCTGGGCGCTCTTCTTCGCCGGCTTCGAGTTCGCCGCCGACGGCAGCCGCAACGGCGCCAGCGCCGTCGAGCGCATCGCCGCCGTGCCGGAGCCGATGCTCGGCGTCTACGACTTCGTGCATTCGTATCGCGAGCTCGGGCACCTGGTCGCTCACCTGAACCCGCTCGAGCCGAAGCCGCTCGGACATCCGCTCCTCGACCCGTCCGAGTTCGGGTTCGGGCCCGACGACCTCGATCGCGCGATCGACTTCGGCACCTTCCGCGGCACGGAGCGGGGACGCCTGAGCGAGCTGATCGAGCGCCTCCTCGCGACGTACTGCGGCACGCTCGGCGTCGAGTACATGCACATTCCCGACCGCGACCAGCGGCTCTGGCTCCAGGACCGCATGGAGCCGACCACGAACCATCCCAACCTGGCGAAGGAGGAGCGCCTGCGGATCCTCGACGGCCTCACGCGGGCCGAGGGGATCGAGCAGTTCCTGCAGCTTCGCTACCCGACGCAGAAGCGCTTCTCGCTCGAGGGCGCCGAGTCGCTGATCCCCCTGCTCGACGTCCTCGCGGACGAGGCCGCGGCGCTCGGCGTCGACGAGGTGGTCATCGGCATGCCGCACCGCGGGCGCGTGAACGTGCTCGCGAACGTCCTCCGCAAGCCCTATGAGATGGTGCTGGCCGAGTTCGAGGGGAGCCTCCTCGCCCGCGAGGCGACGGGCGACGGCGATGTGAAATACCACCTCGGGTACTCGCACGACCGGACGACGGCGGCGGGCAACCACATCCACCTCTCGCTCAGCGCGAACCCGAGCCACCTCGAGGCGGTCAACCCCGTCGTCGAGGGCGTTGCGCGCGCCAAGCAGGACCACATGGCCGACGTCGACCGCGCGCGCGTCGTGCCGGTGCTGATGCACGGCGATGCGGCCTTCACGGGCCAGGGCGTCGTGGCCGAGACGCTGACGCTCTCCGAGCTCGACGGCTACCGCACGGGCGGCACCATCCACGTCATCGTCAACAACCAGATCGGATTCACCACGCCGCCGGAGGCGTACCGCGCCACCCCGTACCCGAGCGACGTGGCCAAGATAATTCACGCACCCGTCTTCCACGTGAACGGGGACGACCCGGAGGCCGCGGTGCAGGCGGCCCGGCTCGCGATCGGCTTCCGCCAGCGCTTCAAGAAGGACGTCATCGTCGACCTCGTCTGCTACCGCCGTCATGGGCACAACGAGCTCGACGATCCCACCTTCACGCAGCCCGTGATGTACGAGAAGATCGCGAAGCACCCGACCGCCGCGACGCAGTACCGCCAGCGCCTCGTCGACGAGGGCGTCCTCACGCAGGAGGAGGCGGCGCGCCGGACGGCCGAGTTCCGCGAGCTGCTCGACGACGCGCAGGCCTACGCCCGCGATTTCTCGCCGCGACAGCAGATCTTCGTCTTCGGCGGGCTCTGGAAGGGCTTCGGCTGGGCGGGCACCGACTGGGGCGCCGCGACCGCCGTGCCGCGCGAGGTGCTCCAGGAAGTGGCCGAGTCGTTCGTGCACATCCCCGAGGACTTCCATGCGCACCCGAGGGCGCAGAAGATCCTCGAGGGGCGACACCTCATGGTGAAGGAGGGCAAGGGCATCGACTGGGCCTGCGCGGAGGCGCTGGCCATCGGCTCGCTGCTCCTCGAGAAGATCCCGGTCCGCCTCGCCGGGCAGGACACCGCACGCGGCACGTTCAGCCAACGGCACGCCGTCCTGCACGACGTGAAGACGGGCGAGCGCTACGTGCCCCTCGACAACGTCCGCGGCGAGCAGTCGCAGCTGGTGATCCTCGACAGCATGCTCTCCGAGTACGCCGTGCTCGGCTTCGAGTTCGGCATGAGCATGGCCGACCCGCATCGGCTCTTCATCTGGGAGGCGCAGTTCGGCGACTTCGCCAACGGCGCGCAGATCATCATCGATCAGTTCATCGCCGCGTCCGAGTCGAAGTGGCAGCGCATGAGCGGCCTCGTGCTGCTCCTCCCCCACGGCTACGAGGGCCAGGGGCCGGAGCACTCGAGCGCACGGCTCGAACGCTTCCTCCAGCTCTGCGCCGAGGACAACCTGCAGGTCTGCAACCTGTCGACTCCGGCGCAGTACTTCCACGCGCTCCGTCGCCAGATGCACCGGAACTTCCGGAAGCCCCTGGTCGTGATGAGCCCGAAGAGCCTGCTCCGGCACAAGGCCGCCGTGTCCACGCTGGACGAGCTGGCCGGCGGGCGCTTCGAGGCGGTCCTCGACGACCCGGCGGTGGCCGGCGCGCCCGAGGCCGGCGTCACGCTCGACCGGAGCAAGGTGCGACGCATCGTCCTCTGCAGCGGCAAGATCTACTACGCGCTCCTCGCCGCGCGCCGCGAGCGCAGCGGCGAGTCCATCGCCATCGTGCGCGTCGAGCAGCTCTATCCCTTCCCGCGCGCCGAGCTGGAGGCCATCTTCGCGAGCTATCCCGAGGCGCGGCAGGTGTACTGGGTTCAGGAGGAGCCGCAGAACATGGGCGCCTGGATGACGACGTATCCGCGGCTCCGGCGCGTGGTGCCCGAGGGCGCGAGTGTCGAGTACGTGGGCCGGGCCGAGGCGGCGAGCCCCGCCGCAGGCTCGTACAAGGTGCACCAGCAGGAAGAGGCCGAGATCGTGAACAGCGCCCTTTCCCGGGCGTAGGCGGAAGGGAGAGGAGATGGCGTTCGAGGTGCAGATTCCGCCGCTCGGCGAGTCGGTGACCGAGGGCACGATCAGCCGCTGGGCGAAGAAGGACGGCGACCCGGTCCGGGCCGACGAGGTCCTGCTCGAGCTCGAGACGGACAAGGCCGGGATGGAGATCGCGGCCGAGCGCGCCGGAGTGCTCCGCATCCTCAAGCCCGAGGGGGCGACGGTCAACGTCGGCGACATCGTCGCGCGCATCGAGGACGGTGGCGCGAGCGCCGCAGCCGGATCGGCCAATCCCTCCGCGGCGGCGAAGCCGGCGCCCGAGGCGAAGCCCGCCCCCGCCGAGGCGCCGAAGCCGCAGCCCGCTGCGGCCAGGCCCCCCGAGCCGGCGCAGCCTCTCGGCAGCCGCGCCGTCGGGCCGCTCAGCCCGGCCGTGCGCCGCCTCGTGACGGAGCACCAGCTCGATCCCGCGGCGATCACGGCCAGCGGCCGCGGCGGCCGCCTGACGAAGGAGGACGTGGTCGCGCACATCGAGCACGGCGAGTCGGCGCCCGCGTCCGCCGCGCCCGCGGCCCGCGCCCCCGCGCCATCCGCGCCCAAGGGCAAGCCCGGAGAGGGCGAGGAGCGCGTTCCCATGACGCGCATCCGCAAGCGCATCGCGGAGCGCCTGGTGCAGGCGCAGCACACCGCGGCGATTCTCACCACGTTCAACGAGATCGACATGAGCGCCGTCATGACCATCCGCGCCGCGCACAAGGAGCGCTTCCAGAAGCTCCACGGCGTGCCGCTCGGCTTCATGTCGTTCTTCGCGCGCGCCTGCGTCCTCGCGCTGCAGGAGTTCCAGGACGTCAACGCGGAGATCCGCGGCGACGACGTCGTCTACAAGCACTTCGTGCACCTCGGCATCGCGGTCGGAACGGAGCGGGGCCTCGTGGTACCGGTCATACGCCACGCCGAGGGCATGTCGTTTGCCGACCTCGAGCGCGAGATCGGCCGCCTCGCCGGGCTCGCGCGCGACGGGAAGCTCAGCCCCGACGACCTCGCCGGCGGCACGTTCACCATCTCCAACGGCGGCGTCTACGGGTCGCTGATGTCGACGCCGATTCTGAACCCGCCCCAGAGCGGCATCCTCGGCATGCACAAGATCGAGAAGCGGCCGGTGGCCATCAACGACCAGGTCGTGATCCGCCCGATGATGTACGTGGCGCTCTCATACGACCATCGCCTGGTCGACGGCGAGCAGGCGGTGAGCTTCCTCGTCCGCGTGAAGGAGCGCCTGGAGGATCCGGCGCGGCTCCTGCTCGACGTCTGATGGCGGCCGAACGGTTCGACCTCGTCGTCGTCGGCGGCGGCCCGGGCGGCTACACCGGCGCCATCCGTGCCGCGCAGCTCGGCATGAGGGTCGCGTGCGTCGACAAGGCGCCCGCGCTCGGCGGCACGTGCCTGCGGATCGGGTGCATCCCGAGCAAGGCGCTGCTCGACTCGAGCGAGCTCTACGCGCAGGCGACGAAGAGCCTCGCCGGCCACGGCGTCAAGGTCGGCAACGTCGAGCTCGATCTGCCGGCGATGATGGCGCGGAAGGAGAAGGTCGTCACCGGCCTCACGCAGGGCGTCGCCGGGCTCTTCAAGAAGAACAAGGTCGAGTGGGTGGCCGGCGCGGGACGGCTCGCCGCGCGCGGGAGCGTCGAGGTCCGCGGCGACGCCGGCACGCGCACGCTCGAGGCCGCCGCCATCATGATCGCCACCGGCAGCGAGGTGACGCCGCTGAAGACGCTCCCGCTCGACGGCAAGCGGATCGTCAGCTCCACGGAGGCCCTCTCGCTCCCGGCGGTGCCGAAGCGCCTGCTGGTCGTCGGCGCCGGCGCCGTCGGCCTCGAGCTGGGCTCGGTGTGGAGCCGCCTCGGCGCCGACGTCACGGTCGTCGAGCTACTCGATCGCATCGTGCCGGGCACCGACCGTCAGATGGGGCGTCTCCTCGAGCGCGCCCTCACCAAGCAGGGCATGAAGTTCCGCCTCGAGACCTCCGCCGTGGCCGCGAAGCCGGCGGGCGACGCGCTGAAGGTCACCCTCGAGTCGAAGGGCGAGCGCAGCGAGATCGACGCCGACGTCGTGCTCGTGGCGATCGGCCGGCGCCCGCACACCGAGGGCCTCGGCGCGCGCGAGCTGGGCATCGCGTTCGACGACCGGGGGCGCATCAAGGTGAACGAGCGCTTCGAGACGAGCGTGCCTGGCGTGTTCGCGATCGGCGACGTCATCCCGGGCCCGATGCTCGCGCACAAGGCGGAGGAGGAGGCCGTCGCGTGCGTCGAGCTGATGAAGGGGCAGGCCGGACACGTGAACTACGAGGCCATCCCGAACGTCGTCTACACCTGGCCGGAGCTCGCGACCGTCGGCCTGTCCGAGGAGGATGCGACGAAGCGCGGCAGCGAGGTCGCGACCGGGACGTTCCCGTACACCGCCAACGCGCGCGCGAGGTGCCTCGGCGACACCGACGGCAGCGTGAAGGTGGTGGCCGACAAGACGACCGACCGCGTGCTCGGCGTGCACATCGTCGGCCCGCGCGCCTCCGACGTCATCGCCGAGGCGGTGATCGCGATGGAGTTCGGCGCCAGCGCCGAGGACATCGCGCGCACGGTGCACGCCCACCCCACCCTGCCCGAGGCCCTCAAGGAAGCGGCGCTCGGCGTGGCGAAGCGTCAGATCAACATCTGATCAGGCGACCGCCTCCACCGCTTCCTTCATCTTCCGGAGATCGGCGCTCATGAGGCTTGCGGGATCGACGCCCAGCGCGCTCGCGACGCCGTGTCCGATGGCGCCGCCGATCGGATTGTAGGAGAGACGCACGCGGACCCGCGTCCCGCCGTCCGCCAGCCCTTCGAAACGGACGATGCCGGCGTGCTCGACAATTGAGCCGGCGACCGTCTTCCAGCCGATGAGCCGGTTCGGCTCGTCCACCGTCTGCTCCGCATCCCACTCGATGTCGCTGCCGAGCGGGCCGGCCACCTTCCAATGCGAGCGCCGGCCGCCGAGGTCTTTCACCTCGCGCACGCTCGGCATGAAATGCGGGAAGTTCTCGATGCGCTCCCAGTAGCGGAACACGCGCTCGACGGGCGCCGCGACGTCGATCGTGTCCTCGACGTCCACCGCACGCCGGCCGGCGCCGACACCCGTCAGGCGCTTGAGGCCGAGCCTCTGCGCCCCACGGGCCAGCAGGCCGGCGCCGACGAGCCCGAAGGCCACGGCCGCTCCGATCCGCTGTCGGCGCCTCGCGTCCCACGCGCTCCGATCGCCGCCGATCGCCTCGAACGCGTCCGTGAGCCCGAGGCGCGCGGCCCACGTGCGTGCGGTGTCGAAGAGCTGCTCTTGTGCAGTCGGCATGATCTTCCCCTCCCACGTCGAGGAGAACGCCGACCGCCGACGCGGTCAATCACGTCTCGCGATCAGCCGAAGGTGCGCGCGAGCAACGCGTCGATCGCCGCCTGCCCGTTTGCCTTCAGGAAGCGCGTCCCCGTGCCGCAGAAGAGCGGCTGCCGGATGACGGGGGCGGATTCGTTCTTCCATCCCTCGCCCGCCCAACGAAACCACCCGTCGCGATCCTGATCGAAGACGTAGAGCGGCTTGTTGAAGATCTTCGCGTACTCCGCGGCGACGCCGGTGCCGCCCGTCACGGTGTCGTCGTCGTTGATCTTCCCGACGAGGTAGATCTCCTGGGCGTTCTGCACCTGATGCCAGATGGTCTGCAGGACCTTCCGGAAGAGCGGCGTGTCGGGGTACTTCCGGTGCATCAGCCTGCTGACGTAGCCGAGGCTCACGTCGCCGCGCCGGAGCTCCGCGTTGGTGAGCACGCGCCGGCCGCGCTGCCGTGCCGGGTTGTGCCCCTCGAAGGTGAAGTTGACCTCGTCGATGCCGTGGCGCTCGGCCGCGGCTCCGAAGGCCGCCTCGGCGCCCGCCGCACCGCCGCTGAAGAGTAGACAGTCCTCGCGCTTCACGTGGCCTCCTCCATCGATGAACGCTTCTCGCCGATCGGTGGCGGGCGGTCAATCAATGCAGAACGGTTCAGGAGCCTACGGACAGGGGTTCGCGACGGAGCAGGTCTGGGCCGTGCCCGGAATTGCGACGGCGCCCGGGCCCGGCAGGTCGCCCCCAGCGTCGATGGTGGCCTCGAAGGTCGGCGGAATCGAGAAGGCGCCGACCAGGGTTTCGGCCGCCGGGCCGCCGAGGATGCTCATGCCGTTGCCGATCGCCCGGATGGTCCGGTTGCCGCCCCCGTTCGGGCCGAAGGCGCCCGCGTTGCGTTGCTCGCAGCTCTCGGCGCCGTTGTCGGCCTCCGAGCAAGGCGTGCCGACCGCCATGCCGTTCTTCCAGCACTCCTTGAACTGGGTGCCCGGCGTGGCATCGGCGTCGAAGCTGCTGGTACCGCCTGGCAACGCGACGTCGCGGCAGAACCCCGAGAAGACGCGCGTCTGGGAGCTGGCTGTGCTGCCGGTATCGTTCGTGGCGACCGTCCCCGTCCAAGTGACGACGCCGCTGGACAGCGCGAACGCGATCGGCAGCGTGCCGATCGAGTCCGAGGCGTCGGGCGGGCAGTCGTGGCTGGTGGGATAGCTGAGATCGATGGCCGTGGTCCCGGCGACGCACGCCATGCCGTTGTTCGGTCCGCCGACGCACGTGCTGGCCAGGCACCGCGGACAGGGCTGAACGCCTGTCGCGCCTGCATCCTTGTCACCGGCCAGGAAGATCCCCGCGGAGAGCGGCACGCTGATGCTGGCTGCGCCCGTACCGCAGTCCACGGAGCCACTGGGCGCCGTGGCGATCTCGATGATCACGCAGGAGCTGACGGGGGTGCTGACCGGGTTCGGTACCGTGAGCGGCGCGGCGAAGAAGCAGCCGGGGTCCGTACAAGTCTTGATGCTGCCGGTCTGCGTCGAGGTCGTGCCGCCGAGGGTAGCCACGTCCGCAGCGCACGAGGCGATCGAGGCCACCGGCGAGGCGAGGTCCGGGATCCCGAACGGGAGCGGCACGGAGTTGCCGGCGCCACCGATGTAGAGGCCCGAGCAGTCGATGTTGGTGACCAGCATGCCTGTCGCATCGAGAATGTCGCCGCAGTCACCCGCGGCCGTGACGTTGCTGAAGTTGAAGAAGCCGTGGCCGTTGCAGCAGGATGGGCCGGCCACCGGGCAGGCGCCGGGCGCCGGAGCGTCCTTCTTCTTGAACAGCGTCGGGTCGTTCTTGACCAGCGTGCCGCCGAACGAGGCGCAGTAGCGGTCCGGAGTCGTCCCCGTGCTGAGGATGATGCCGAGGTTGCCGCCCATGGTGCCGGGCTGGATCGTGTCGTCGTCCTTGGCGAGAATCTTGATCACCGTGGGCTTCAGAATGATGATTTTCACGCGGCCGCCCGTCGGTGCCGCCGTGTTCTTGTACTTGTAGCCGCGGATCCCGGGTGGGGTGCCGAGACCGGTCCACGCGCCGCCCGTGAGCGGGTCGGTCAACGAACCGCTCGCGTCGGTGTCGAAGACGTCGACCTGGCCGCTGGCGAGCAACGGATCACCGCCGCCCCCGATGGCCGGAATCGTGAACGTCCCCGAGAGCGGCTTGGCCACGACCTTGAAGAGCCTGGCGTCCTTGACGATGCCGATCTTTCCCGGGATGAGAAAGTCCGTCGCGTCCGCCGGCCCGCCCGAGACGAGCGCCAGCGCGGCTGCGGCGAGGAGGCCGCTGCGCATTCCGAATCGCATGTCATTCTCCGCCATTCGGTTGTGGGTTGCCTTCGACGTGACTGCGACGAATGTCCACCGCGGATGAGAGCGTACTGTCGCCGGATCGCCCCTGTCAACGAATACAACGGCTGGACCTGAAGCGGCAGTACCTGATCGTTCGCCGTATCCCCGTGTCGGGACATCGAGAGGGGATACGCAGGGTTACCCATGGGGATGCGAACCGGTTCGTATTTGCGCGAGCGGGCTGCGAGATCTGATACTGTCGAGTCATGCCATTGCGTGCTCGTCTATCGGGTGTCCTCGTCCTCGCAGCGCTCTTGGCGGCGCCGGTCGATGCCGCGACGGTCCCCAGCGTCTTCGCCGGCAAGGTCCCCTGCGCGAATCTCTCCGGTGTGCAGTTCTGCGCGGGGACACTGGCGACGCGCGTCGAGACCTGGGACGGCGTGCCGCTCGACGTCAGCGTGACGATTCCGCCGGCGGCCATGGACGGGCCCTTCCCGCTCATCGTCGACCTCCACGGCTGGGGCGCCGGGAAGTCGAACCAGCCCTTCGTGCAGCAGGCGATGGACGGCTACGTCGTGCTCAGCTACTCGGCGCGCGGCTTCCAGCTCTCCTGCGGCACGGCGGCGTCACGGGTACCCGACGTGACGCTCTCGAATCCGAACGTCTGCAACGAGCGCGGCTGGATCCGGCTCGCGGATGCGCGCTACGAGGTGCGAGACACGCAGTACCTGGCGGGCGTCCTCGCCGACGAGGGCCTCGTCATCCCCGACCGCGTCGGCGTGACCGGCACATCGTACGGCGGCGGACAGTCGATGATGCTCGCCGTCCTGAAGGACCGCATGATGCTGCCCGACGAGACGCTGGTGCCGTGGCTCAGCCCCGGCGGGCTGCCGATGCGGATCGCGGCGGCGGCGCCGCTCATCCCGTGGTCCGACCTCGCCTACTCCCTCACGCCGAACGGCGACACGCTCGACTACCGCGTGCTGAATCCCTACGGCACGCGCGGCGGCGTCATGAAGCAGTCGTGGGTGAACTTCCTCTACAACGTCGGCACGCTTTCGGGATTCTTCTCGGCGCCGGGCGTCGATCCCGACGCGGACCTGCAGTCGTGGAACGCCCGCCTCGCGGCCGGGGAGCCGTACGACGGTGATCCGCAGCTCGTGGACATCGTGGACGAGGTGACGACGCACCACTCCGCGTACTACATCGACGACTCCGTCGAGCCGGCGCCGCTCTTCATCTACAACGCGTTCACCGACGACCTTTTCCCGGCGACCGAGTCGCTGCGCTTCTGGCGGAAGACGCGCGCCCTCTACCCCGCGGCCGAGATCACGCTGATGTACGGAAACTTCTTCGGCCATCCGCGGGCGAGCCTGGTCGGCGACATGACGCACCATCAGGCGCGCGTCGCCGACCTCTTCGCGCGCCACTTGAAGGACGTCGCCGGACCGCTGCCGCCCGGCGTCCAGACGTACACGCAGGCATGCGGCGGCTCGACGCAGCAGGGCCCGTTCGCCGCCGCGGACTGGGATGCGGTCCACCCCGGCGAGGTCCGCTACTCCGAGGCCGGGGCGAAGACATTCACGTCGGCGGGCGGCAATGCGATGACCGCGGCCGCGGTCGACCCGCTCGGGCCGCAGGCCGCCTTCCCGTGCCACACGGTTCCCGCCGAGACCGATCCCGGCGCCGCATCATATTCCCTTCCCGTGGTGACCACGCCGTACACGCTCATGGGCTCGCCCACGGTGATCGCAACGCTCGCAGCCGACGGCTTCGCGCAGGTGGCGGCCCGGCTCTGGGACGTCGCGCCCGGCGGCACGCAGTCGCTCGTGTCGCACGGCTTCTACCGGCCGCGCATCGGCGACGCGACGGTGCAGGTCTTCCAGATTCCCGCCAACGGCTGGCAGTTCGTGGCCGGGCACACGCCGAAGCTCGAGCTGCTCGGCCGGAGCGCCGGCTTCGGGCGCCCGTCCAACGGAACGTTCAGCGTCACGGTCACCAATCTCGAGCTCCGGCTGCCCGTGCTCGAGACCCCGGGCGGCGTGGTGCAGCCGCCGGCGCCGCCCGTCCTCCCGGGCGGGACACCGGCCGCCTGCGCCGCCGCCCCCGCCGGCTCGTGCAAGATGGCGGGACGCGCGCGGCTCCTGATCCGCGACGCGAATCCCGATCGCCTCGCCTGGAAGTGGAGCGGCGGGGAGACGCTCTACGGCGAGCTGGGGACGCCCAACTCGAACACCAGCTACGCGCTCTGCGTGTACGGAGGGAACACGCGCCTCGCCACGTTGTCCGCACCGGCGGGGTCCAAGTGGACGCCGCGTTTGCGCGGATTCCGCTACGTGGACCCATCGGGCACGCCCTCGGGGATCCAGATGCTCGACCTCCGTGCGGGAACGAACACCCGCATGCTGCTCAAGGGGAAGAGCGCGAGCCTCGAACGGCCGCCGCTACCGGTCGACCCGCTGCCCGTGCGGGTCCAGCTCGTCAGCAGCTCCGGACCATGCTGGGAGACGGCGCTGGGCGCAGTGAAGCGCAATACGGACGTGACGTTCCTCGCGACCGAGTGACCGAGTCCAGATCGTGCAGCTCGGGGCACCGTAGTCCTTTCGCACCCGCGTTGACTCGGCAAACCGAGTTGCAGTACCGGTTCCTTTTTACGACCGACACCCAAGGAGGCGCCGCCATGCAGGAGTACAAGCTCTACATCGACGGGGAGTTCTGCGACTCCCGATCCAAGAAGACGCTCGATTCCACCAATCCCGCGACGGAGGCGCCCTGGGCGCGCGTCGCCCGCGCCGACCGCGAGGACACGAAGCGCGCCATCCAGACCGCGCGCCGCGCCTTCGACGAGGGA